>Ga0187766_10002499_pt1 | contig 10821 bp, 9 predicted proteins | sample 0216_QUI02_MP05__4_FD_132971 | JGI IMG/M metagenome (GOLD analysis project Ga0187766, IMG submission 132971) | Tropical peat soil microbial communities from peatlands in Department of Meta, Colombia - 0216_QUI02_MP05_20_MG | ecosystem: Environmental > Terrestrial > Soil > Wetlands > Peat ... | reverse complement strand
TGGAGAGTCGTGGTGAGAAGTAGCACTTCGCGACATCGACCCTGTAGGAGCACCCGTTCTCCCTGTGCACCGTGGTCGAGCGCCTCTCCCCTGCCAAGTGCCTAAGGGTCCTGAGCCTGTACTCCCCTTCGATGCCCCCCTTCTGCTCCATGACCACACGCACGTTCTTGAGTTCCTGCAGGAGAGCGTCGGCGACCCTTCCCTTCTCAGACGCAGAGAAGCCCTCCAGCCTGACAATTGCTATGTCTCCCACGACGTCGACTCCGGAAGATACACGGCCAGGGGCCTTGACCCCCGCCCTTTCGAGGGCCGCCCTAATCAGCCGGGGCACTCTCTTCCCTCTGGGCTGAAACGTAGTAGTAGGTCCCCTTCTCCTTCTGCTCCCTGTCCAGCTTGCTCCCTGGCTTGTTGACCCTCGGCCTCCCTGTGTTGACGTCCCTCCTGTAGGTGAGTCCGACCCTCTTGAGGAACTCGTTCATTCCATCCTCCTTCGTGAGTGGTGGAGTGGCCTCTCCCGAGACCCCGGGCTCGCCTATGAAGACGAGCAGCCTGTCCGAGACTATGTCCACGACCTGGAGATCGTGGTCTATGATCACAGCCGCCTTCCCCCTTGCCTTCACCATCCTGTTCACCGCCCTGGCCACGACGAACCTGTCCTCTACGTCAAGGAAGGCGGAGGGCTCGTCGAGAGCATACACCTCGGAATCCTGGGCCATGGTCGCGACAATCGCCACCTTCTGAAGTTCCCCTCCGCTCAGCTCCCCCATCCTCCTGGCCAGGAGTTTCTCGATCCTGAGCGGAACGACAAGGTTGTCCTGAAGGATTGGGTCGCCGTACTTCGTCCCGAGCGTCGTCATCAAGAACTCATCCACTGTGCCGTCGAAATCAGAGCTCAGGTACTGGGGTTTGTAGGCGACCTTAGCGTCCACGTGGACGGTCCCCTTTCCCGGCTCCTCCACACCCGCCAGCATCTTGATGAATGTCGTCTTGCCGAGGGCATTAGCCCCAACGACCCCAAGGATCGTCCCCCTCCTGATTTCTCCCGCGTCCACAGCTAGCCTGAACGACGGATACGCCTTTGTCAGCCTGGTGTACTTCGCGACCACGTCCTCGCTTTCCACTGTCTCCCCCGCCGCACGCTGCCCGAAGGAGACCGCATGGTCACGGAAGCGTATGTTCTCCTGAGGAAGGTATCCGTCCAGAAGGGCGTTTATCCCAGTCCTAGAGGCGTAGAGCCCCGAGACTATTCCGTAGGCGCCTGGCTCGCCGTAGATGATTTGAACGTAGTTTGCGACGTAGTCCAGGAACGCGATGTCATGCTCCACTACGAGCACTGACTTCCCCGCTGAGGCTAGTCCCGTGATGAGCTTGGACACCGCCAGCCTCTGGTAGACGTCGTTGTAGGAGGAGGGCTCGTCGAACAGGTATAGGTCTGCATCCTTCAGTGCCGCCGCAGCCACGGCGACCCTCTGTAGCTCTCCCCCGCTCAAATCAGGGACTTTCTTCTTCAGAGTCCCCCTCAGGTTCAACATATCCACGACCTCGTCCATCTCCTGCCTCTCGTCCATCTGCTTCAGGAGCTGCCCCGTCTCCTTCTTCCATGCCTGAGGGAGCCTGTAGACCGCCTGAGGCTTTAGGGAGACTCGCATCTCACCGAGGGCGATCCTTTCGAAGTGTTCCTTCATTTCGCGACCGCTAAGATACTTCAGGAACTTGTCCCAGGTGGCCTGAACCTCGTAGCCCCCCAGATTGGGGACGAGTTGCCCCGCGAGTATCTTGAGAGCCGTCGACTTGCCTATGCCGTTTCTCCCTACGAGGCCCACCACCTGCCCCCGCCTAACTGTCGGGATGCGGAAAAGGCGGAACGAATTGACGCCGTACTGGTGGATCTTGTCGCTCTTCAGCTCCTCGCTCAGGTTCAGAATGTCTATGGCGTCGAAGGGGCAGACCTTCACACAGATTCCACATCCGATGCAGAGCTCTTCAGAGATCAGGCTGATCTTCTTCTCGTCTAGGACGATGCACTCCTGTCCATTGATGTTTACGGGGCACTCCTTGATACACTCGAGCCCGCACTTCTTGCTCTGACAGAGGTCGGAATCAACTACTGCGATTCTGTGTACCAAACCAGAAGCTTACTCCCCTTCAAGCCTCTTCGGGATCGGACAGAACGAGCATATCGCAGGGTCCCCCTTGAGGGCGAGGCTCTCGACGCTATGGCGGGTCCGCATCGACTGCCACACCTTGCCTTCGCTGGCTACCCCCGACAGGTGGATCGCCTCATGCTCCTTGATGATGGGAAGGAGACGGCACCTCACACATATGGGCTTCACGAAGGCGGTGGGTCGAACCGCGCTCCCGGTGATAACAATTCCTACGGTCCCAAGCAGCCAGAACGAAACAATCCCGCCCCAGAGTCCTGTAGGTCGGACCAGAAGTGCACCTAGGAGGAGGCTCGCGGCAAGCAGCGCCAGGCCTATGCCCAATCCCAGTCTCCCCGGGTAGAGGCTCAACCCTCTGGTGCTCTTTGGGAGGGACGGGAGCAGCAATGCGGGCACAAGGAGTTGAAGGGGAGCGGTCACCCTGACTATTCTGAGGTCATTGAACATCGATTCCCAGTCTGACCCCCCCTCGTCCCCCCCTGGTTCTTTCACGACGCTACTGGTCCTCGGCGGGGTTGGAATGCCGCGGGCTCCTGAGTCTGCTCTGGACCCTGTCGCGGAATGCCTTGAGGGGTTCGCCTAGGGGCCCTGACATCCGCAGGACCAGTGGCGAGATGGACACCTTCCTCTCCGTCGCAACTGCCTCGATGTCCGTGTCAGCCGGGAAGTGTGACAGCTTCTCACCAAAGAGCCAGTAGTACGCCCTCCCCCTTGGGTCCTTCCTCACTAGCACCTTGTCTGTGTACTTCCTCCTTCCCACGTGAGTCAGGACGATGGGGGTCGTAGGCTGCACCCTTGGCGGGAAGTTCACGTTCAGGATTTCCGCCCCCTCCGGCATCCCGTATTCCAATACGTCCCTTATGATCTCTCCCGCAATTATCCCAGCCGACCTGAAGTTCGGTTGGTCGTACTCCAGGGCGAACATCGACTCCCCGGGGACTTCCATCGAGAAGGCGATTGCGGGAATCCCCGTCAGGGCCGCCTCGAGCGCAGCCGCGACCGTCCCGGAGGCAAGGATGTCCTGAAACGTGTTGTTGTCGCCTATGTTTATCCCAGATACCACCAGGTCGGGGCGCCTCGGGAGTATCTTGTTCACCCCGATCATCACACAGTCACCCGGCGATCCGGAGACTGCGTAACACTCGAACCTGTCACGGCGGACTTTGGTCACCCTAAGGGGCTTGTGGAAAGTCATGCTAAGGGCGGTGGCGCTCTGGGGCTGCTCAGGAGCGACGATGATGGCCTCGGCGTTCTTTGCTGCAGCCCTCGCCAGCTCGATAATGCCGTTGCTCTGGACACTGTCATCGTTCGTGACCATTACCAGTTTCTTATCTGCCGACATTTCGCCTCGCCTTCGCCAGGGCATCGTCTATAGAGTTAGCTATTTCTGCTATCTTCCTCAACATCGAAGATGACAGCCGACCGACGTTTGGCTGCATCGGGAGGGCTAATTCCATGTCAACGTCTCGAATGAAGTCTCTCAACTGTTGCGCGGGACCTTCCTTCCTCTATCCCATAGAACTTCGAGAGCGCCCTGACGCCATCCTCTACTGTCTCCTCCGTGAGGATGACCTCAAGGATGAGACGATCCACTCCGCTCAGAGACATGCTCGCCAGCGCCGCCTCAAGCTCGTACTGACTCTCCGCCACCCCGTCGATTAGCCTGCCGAGTTTCTTGGTCTCCTCTTTCACCCTCCTGCGCAGAAGAAGAACTTCTGCGGATAGGTTCTCCAAGTCCGCAGATTGCCTTTTCACGTCTCGGCCTTCGGGCCAACCTTCGACCACCTTGGCAACTACGAGGTCGCCTGAAGAGTAGTCTTCCACGATTGCTCCTTTACTCGCATACACTTTCCGTGCCTTGGGGATGCTGCTGCTCAGCCTTCTCTCCTCGACGAGGCCGAGCTTCTCAAGCCGCCGTAGGTGCCTGAGGACCCCCTGGACAGAGATGCCGGTGATGGAGGCGAGCTCTCGGAGGGTGCGAGGGCGCTGAGAAAGGGCATCAGCTATCTTCAGCCTCACTTCGGAAGTGAGAATCTCGCGAAGCCGAGTGGAATACAACAGGTAACCAGAGAGAATGGTTTATAAAAGGCTTCGCGGGGTGTTAATTAACGAGTTGCTAATCAGATGAGCGAAGACAAACGCAAAGACCTGAGGGACATGCTCGACGAGCTCGAGCACTACTTCGAAGGTTTCGAGAAAGAGATCGAGGACGCCGTGAAGGATAACATTCTGAGCGGGGACAGGAATTCCTGGCCCTTCGTTGCAGGCTTTTCGTTCAACATGGGACCGGAGGGCAAGCCTTCTGTCCAGGTGTTTGGGAACAAGCCCATAGGTGGCGGCGGGTACAGATCCCCCATCAATGAACAAGTAGTCGACGAGAAGGCCGGCATGCTAAGGATCCTCCTAGAGATGCCGGGAGTGGAAAAGCAGGACATCAACGTCGAATCAACGGAGGACTCGGCGGTGATCAAGGCGGAGAACAGCGAGCGGAAGTACAGAGCGGAACTGCACCTCAAGGCACTGGTTCGACCCGAAACTGGAAATGCAGAATACAAAAATGGAATGCTCGAAATTTCCTTCTCATTGAAGGACAAGGCTAATAAGGGCTTCAAGAGGGTAAACGTTGTCTGAGAGTGGTGCAGGGATGAGCCAGCAGCAGGTCCAACTCAAGGTGCTCGAAGCCTACACTCGCGACGTGGGCAGAGGTGTCGCAAGGATAGACTATGATGCCATGGACGCACTGGACGCTTCGACAGGGGACGTGATCGAGATAAAGGGCAAGAGGAGGACAGTTGCAAAATGCCTTCCGCTTTACCCCTCAGACGAGGGGCGAGGCATAGTCAGAATCGATGGTCTGATTCGTAACAACGCGGGCGTGGCAATCGGGGACGTCGTCGTCGTCAAGAAGGTAAAGGCACCGCCAGCTGAGAAAGTGGTCGTGGCGCCCCTCGAAGCAGTCCCACCCATCGACGAGCGCTACCTGGCGGACGCATTGGAGAGCGTCCCGGTCACCAAGGGGGACAACATCATGATACCGTACTTTGGAGGAAGGCTGACCTTCCAGGTGGTCGGCGTGAGCCCCGTCGCGGATGCGGCACTGATCACCCAGCGGACTGTCTTCGTCATCTCCGAGAAGGGGGAGGCCCTCCGCGGTGTCCCTCAGGTAACCTACGAAGACATTGGCGGGCTCAAGGACGAAATTCAGAAAGTGAGGGAGATGATAGAGCTCCCGCTCAGGCACCCCGAGATATTCGAGAAGCTAGGAGTCGAGGCGCCCAAGGGAATCCTGCTCTACGGTCCTCCAGGAACTGGAAAGACCCTACTAGCAAAGGCGGTGGCAACCGAGAGCAACGCGCACTTCATCCCCATAAGCGGACCGGAGATAATGAGCAAGTTCTACGGTGAGAGCGAGGCCAGGCTAAGGGAGATATTCAAGGAAGCGAAGGAGAAAGCACCCACAATAATCTTCATCGACGAGATCGACTCAATCGCTCCCAAGAGGGAGGAGGTCACAGGTGAGGTCGAGCGCAGGGTGGTCAGCCAACTGCTCTCACTCATGGACGGACTGGAGGCCAGAGGGAAGGTAATAGTCATCGCGGCGACGAACAGGCCGAACGCCATAGATCCGGCGCTCAGGAGGCCGGGGCGGTTCGACAGGGAGATTGAGATCAAGGTTCCAGACAAGAAAGGGAGGCTGGAGATTCTGCAGATACACACGAGGCACATGCCGTTGGCCCAGAACGACGATAAGCACGGCTCGGCCGACAAGATTGTAGACCTAGAGAGGCTCGCCGCCGTTACCCACGGGTTTGTAGGTGCGGACCTGGAGTACCTTTGCAAGGAGGCGGCCATGAAGACACTCCGGCGGAATCTCCCTGAGATCAAGTTGGAGGAGGACAGGCTAAGCCCCGAGACCCTGGACAAGCTGATCGTGACCATGGCGGACTTCGAAGACGCTCTGAGGGATGTCATGCCCTCCGCGATGCGCGAGGTCTACCTCGAGACACCTGACGTAAAGTGGGCCGAGATAGGCGGCCTGGAGGGGGTAAAGAAGGAGCTTCAAGAGGCCGTGGAATGGCCTCTGAAATATCCCGACCTTTACGACAAGATAGGGTACACCATGCCAAAGGGCATAATGCTCTACGGGCCATCGGGGACCGGGAAGACACTCCTCGCAAAGGCGGTGGCCACCGAGAGTGAGGCGAACTTCATCAGCGTAAGGGGTCCAGAGCTCCTCAGTAAGTGGGTAGGGGAATCAGAGCGCGGCATCAGGGAGGTGTTCAGACGAGCGAGGCAGGCCTCTCCATGCGTGATATTCTTTGACGAGGTTGACGCCCTGGCTCCTACGAGAGGCATGGGCGGCGACAGCATGGTGACGGAGAGGGTAGTAAGTCAGCTCCTGACGGAACTGGACGGGGTCCAAAGTCTGCAGGGGGTTGTGGTGCTGGCAGCTACGAACAGGATTGACATTGTCGACGCCGCACTCCTCAGGGCCGGGAGGTTTGACAAGCTCATCCTGATTCCACTGCCAGACAAGGCGGCGAGGAAGGAGATACTAAAGATACACACAAAGGGGGTCCCAATCGCGAAGGACGTAGACCTGGACAGGGTGGTCGACATGACGGAAGGATTCAGCGGCGCTGACATGGCTTCGCTGACCAACACGGCCGTGTCCATCGTCCTCCAGAGCTTCATTACAAAATACCCGAAGCCCGACGACGCGAAGAAGCACGTGGATGAGGCCATCGTCCAGATGGAGCACTTCGCGGACGCCATCAAGAAGGTCAGGTCGTCAAGGGAGGGGAAGCCGATGGAGAAGGTCCCCGTCCCCTACTACCGTTAGGCCAAGGGCTATTTACATCACGAAGGCAGCCTCCTTCTGAACCTTGGAGCAAGCCACCATCATAGGGAGAGGCACGTGGCTCGACAAGGTAGCCCAGGAGACAGTCGAGCGGGAGAAGCGACTCGGCAGGAACCTCTCGCTCATAAGGGTCGAGAGCGGCCTCGGGGCCTCCGGTCTACCCCACATTGGAAGCGTCGGGGATGCAATAAGGAGCTATGGAATCAGGCTTGCGCTGCAGACCCTTGGGTACAAGTCCGAGCTGATCGCATATTCTGACGACTTCGACGGCCTCAGGAAGGTCCCAGCAGGCTTTCCATCCTGGCTGAAGGACTACATCTCCCACCCCGTCTCTCGGATTCCAGATCCCTTCGACTGCCATTCGTCCTACGCAGAGCACGTGAGCTCATTGCTGCGGGATTCCCTTGACAAGCTCGGGATCGAGTACACTTTCCAGAGCGGGACGGAAGCCTACAGCTCCGGGAAGCTCGATGGTCAGATCAGGACGATCCTTTCACATTCCAAGGCCATCGGGAAGAAGATCAACGAACTCGTGGGGCAGTCGAAGTACGAGGCCGCCCTCCCCTATACGCCCGTCTGCAAGAATTGCGAGAGGATCTATGTCACACAGGCACTGTCGTTCAACCCTAGGAAGGACACAGTTCACTACAAATGCGAAGGTACGAAGTTGGGCGAGAAGTTCGTGAAAGGGTGCGGCTACGAAGGGGACGTGAAGATTTCAGACGGGGAGGGGAAGCTGATGTGGAAGGTCGAATTCGCCGCAAGGTGGGCCGCCTTCGATATTCGGTTCGAGGCCTACGGGAAAGAGCTCACCGATTCGGTCAAGATCAACGATTGGGTGGCGGAGAAGGCGCTGCGTTACCCTCCTCCCTACCACGCCAGGTACGAACTCTTCCAGGACAAGTCGGGGCGGAAGATGTCGAAGTCAACGGGGAACCTCGTGACCTCCTTGGAATGGCTGCAGTACGCTTCCCCAGAGAGCCTCCGGCTGTTGATGTACAAGCGCATCATCGGCGCAAGGAACATCTCTGTCGATGACGTCCCCGTCTACATGGACGAGTTCGACGACCTCGAAGAGTACTACTTTTCGAAAAGGAGGGACCCTAACCAGATGAAGGACGCCCGGCTGCGCGGGCTCTACGAGTACACAATGCTGCTCCACATTCCGAGATCCAAGGGGGTCCATGTCCCGTACCGCCTTCTGGCGCAGCTTTCGTCTGTCGCTCCTGAGGGCGCCGCACAGGAGTTCGTCGCCAAGCGGCTCACGAGCTACGGTATGATGACGGGGGAGTCGGAGGACCTATCGAGAAGGATTGAATGGGCTTCAAGGTGGGGACGGAGGGAGGGTAAGCGCAACGTCGAACTTCCCGTCCTGAGCGACGCAGTGCGGAAGGCAGTTGAGGATTTCGCGAAGGCTCTCCCCATGGCGAGAGACGCCGACGAGGTGCAGAACGCCGCCTTCAATGCCGCAAGAAAGAACAGCCTGAAGCCGGGCGATTTCTTCCCCGCAGTGTACTCCATCCTACTGGGGTCCGACAGGGGCCCGCGGCTTGGTCCCTACGTCATCGACGCAGGAATTGAGAGTGTGAGCAGGGCGCTCCTCGAAGCGGTGGGGGAATGAGTGGATCGGGGACAGGAAGTGGATCCTCTGCCGAGGAACTGCGATTAAGGATTATCCAATGCAGACTCTGCCCGCGCCTCGTCGCATACAGAGAAGGCGTGAAACCAAGGGCTTCCTACGCCTCCCAGGATTATTGGCGTAAGCCAGTCCCGGGCTTCGGGGACCTTTCTGGGCAGGTTCTGATACTTGGCTTGGCCCCAGCCAGCCACGGTGGTAACCGTACTGGGCGAATTTTCACCGGGGATGCTTCGAGCAGATTCCTAGTGAAAGCCCTTCACGCGTCGGGCTTCGCCAACCAGCCGATTTCCGAATCTCGAGATGATGGGCTAAGATACATCGACTGTTATGTTACGGCCGCGCTGAAATGCTCCCCTCCCGGTGACAAGCCAACGTCGAAAGAGTTCGCGAATTGCTCTTCTTACCTGGACCGGGAGATTTCGCTGCTGGTGAAAATGAGAGCGGTCGTTGCCCTAGGAGCCCTGGCGTTTAGGTCGTACCTAGATTACCTTGAAAGAAGAGGTGTCAATATTAGAGGCGTGAACTTCTCACATGGCAGATCATACAGTTTTGAAGGGTTGCCGAGGCTTTACGCCAGCTATCACCCGAGCCCCAGGAACACAAACACAGGCAAGCTTACGCAGCGAATGCTGGTCGGACTCTTCAGGAAGGTCAGGAGAGAGCTCGAATAGGTCAAGTAGATGGTCGGTCACGATTTCGCCGCCGGTGAAGACAAACCGGGAAGGATTGCTTAGGAAGCACCAACACGCTGTTCCACAGAGTTCTGCCGTCCTTCGCGAAGCCAAGCCTATAATCTCATACCGGGGTCGTCGCTGGGCCCGCAGGCTGGCAAGGATTGAGTTTCGGGGTGATTAGTTTCAACCTGCCCCCTGTGCTGACCTAAGCCTGCTAGCTCAGAGCCAATATCAAGCTTCACGACCACTGTAATCACATGCGTGCGTTTGGATGGGCCCCGCCCAAAGCGCTAGATGGTAGTGATTCTGAATGGTCGTCGAAACGACTCCGCGCACTCGCTTACGTCGTGGGAGTCATTTTCAAGGGTAATGGGTCAGTCTACAAATCACTCAAGTCGACCCGAAACCCCAGTCACAAGGAAGTAAGTTACGAAGTCGCCCTCAGAGCCACCTCGCGCCAATCTGTGGACTTCTTCATTGAAGAATGCGGGTGTGTCCTGAGGCGAAAGCTCGTAAGAGCACAGGGTCCATACAAAGATGGTTGCTACGTCGGAAAGTACAGATCTGTTGACTTCTACAAATGGTGGAAGGAGCTTAGTTTCGAATCGATAAGGGCCATCGCCTACGCGTTTCCCGTCCAGTATCTTCAGGGACGGTTTGACAGCGAGTCAGGTGTGGGCGACTATGCCGTGTACATGTTTGGTGCCATTTCGCACTTCAAAGTGTTGGAATTAGACCGAGAACTTTGTATCAAGGTTGGTCTTCGCACTGGACCGCTGCTGCCATACGGTCATGTGGGCGAGATTGGTCGCATAAATGGCCGGACCTTCGTCTCGAAGGAACAGAAGCTCCGGTTCTCAGTAAACGCGAAGGATTTCCTGAAGATACTTCATCGGATAAAAGTTGAAGAGCGAAATGCGAAGCTCCTGTCCATGATCAGGGGACGCGCTTGGACTCCTTGGAGCGAATCAATCCGAGAGGTGGCGATTGCGCTGGGCAACACTGGACTGAATCACAATTCGATTTCAGAACGGCTGGCAATGACACGAGGGATGATTGTTCCTCGTATGACCATTTATTCCTGGCAACATGGAACATCCTCGTGGGATGCATACGTCCAGAAAGCCAAGTCTGAACCGGCTAATAGTTAAAACAACTCGCAAGCCGGCCTAGGTCGGGCCCGTAGCCTAGCACGGATAAGGGCGTCAAGCCTACTGGCGCGCAGGCCTGCGAAGCTGGAGACCTTCTGCCAGATATCGAGGGTTCGAATCCCTCCGGGCCCGGATTGAATTAGCTCACTATGGACTCCGTTTGATAGTTAAAGCTGGAATCGGGCTGTTTAGAGTTGTTCGCTCTGAGGCCCGTTTCATGGTGGAGATTCGGTTGCCTCATCCAATCTTGCACTGGGATTCGCTTAAGAAATTAAGCGGGCCCGGGCCATTCTTGAGGGTAGCAGCAGGACACAATCAGTTTTGTAAGCGAATC
>Ga0187766_10002498_pt1 | contig 10824 bp, 14 predicted proteins | sample 0216_QUI02_MP05__4_FD_132971 | JGI IMG/M metagenome (GOLD analysis project Ga0187766, IMG submission 132971) | Tropical peat soil microbial communities from peatlands in Department of Meta, Colombia - 0216_QUI02_MP05_20_MG | ecosystem: Environmental > Terrestrial > Soil > Wetlands > Peat ... | reverse complement strand
TCGTCGAACTCCTTCACGTACGAGCTTTCGCGCAGGAAGGTGATCTGGGCGGGCTTGGCGCGCAGCTTGGCGGGGCGCCACGCGGGAGCGACCGTGGCTCCCGCGGCGCCGGCGGCGGCGATCTTCAGGAAATCCCGGCGCGAGGATTTTCTGGGGCGTTCTGGACGAGCCATTTCTGTCTCTCCTCCCGTGCGGTCGATATGACGGTTCCCTTCGGATGAGCCTCCTTGAATCGGCCGCCGCTCCACGGACGGTGACGCGGGGATTGCTCTCTGGCTGCGCGTGACGCGCCAATAAGTACAGCAAACTCCTGGGGAAGTCCAGTCCCCCCGGGCCGGCCGCGCGGCCTCTCGGACCGCTTGACCGGGCTCCCGGCGCGGAGTAGGGTCGAGCCGCCTGGGGCATTGCGTCAGAGCGTTTCCTTCAGCGAGGAGGGGGACCCGAGATGCCTGATCAGAAGAGCTACGGGAGCCTGCGCGTCGCGCTGATCGTGTTCGGCCTGATCTTCCTCGTCGGTGTCTATCCGATGACGCGGGTCTGGCCGTCGGGGTGGGCCTGGGGCAACGGGCACTCCCACTACCTGATGATGATCCTGGGAGTCTACGCGACGCTCGGGATCTTCCTCATCCTGGCGTCGAGGGATCCGCTCGCCAACCGCAGCCTCATCTGGTTCACCGTGTGGTCGAGCCTGGTGCACGCGGTGATCATGGCGGTGCAGGCCGTCAACGATCCGATGGAGCGCGGGCATCTCATCGGCGACGTGCCCGCGCTCCTGATCGTGGCGGTCGTGCTCGCGGTCCTGACTCCGCGCGCCCCGTCCACCGCCTAGTTGCTCTCGCGAATCTCGCTGTTCTGCTCGTCGAGGATTCGGTAGTTGATGTTCGGATACTGCCCGGCCCCGACCTGGGTGAATTCCGCGACCTGATCTCCGCTCCCGATCTGGTCGGCGCGGTAGAACTCGAACTTGTGCGAGTCGACGGCCAGCCGGGTGCCCTTGCCCCACGCGTGGCGGACCCGGTTCCCGTCCGGCTGCTGGATCCACGCGGTGTGCGCGTGGAGATAGTAGGCGCCGCTGACATCGCGGTTGTCGACCATCTGGCAGCCGTTGGATTCCACGAGCCACCAGCCCTCGGTCTTCATCTCGTTCGCCGTCTTGTAGCCGATCGCGACGTAGACGGGGTAGGTGAAGTTGTTGCAGACGGTGACGTCTGCCGTCGCGCGGGGCGCGCGAGCCCCGATTCCGACGAGCACGAGGATGAAGGCGAGCGCGAGCTTCCCGGCCGTGGTCATGGTCCGGCTTCCCCTTTCTGATTCGAGATGCATCCGAGCCTGCGCTTCGAGCAGGAGTACCGTCGCTACGGCGCGGAGTGCTCCCCGGCGACCCGCGGCGGCTTCACCACCTCGATCAGCGCGGTCAACCCGCGGTGGAAGGTGGGTGCGCCGCCCGGGACCACGCAGGATTCGAGGACCTCGAAGATCTCGGCGGGGGTCGCGCCGAACTTGATGGCGCGGCGCATGTGGGCGACCAGGCCCGACTGCTCGGCGCCGCGGAAGCAGAGCAGCGCGATGGCCACGAACTCGCGCACCTTGGCCGAGACGTGCCGGCCCTCGCCGAGCCCCAGCTCGTAGAGCCGGTTGTAGGCGGCCACGAAGTCGGGATCCTGACGCGCCGCGAACTCCCACTCGGGGTACATGTATCCGCGGGCCGCCTTCATCTGCGCGATCAGGGCTTCCGCCTGCTGCTCCCGGCTGGTGTCGGTCAAGACCCGAACCCCTTTCTCGTATCCGCTCGCCTCGCCTTCGGCTGTGGCTCGCCCGACTTTTTGTTTTCGCTCGGCTCGCCTTCGGCTGTACCTCGCCCTGCCACTGCCTCAGTCTTTCGGTAGCCCCAAGACGCGCTCGCCGATGATGTTGCGCTGGATCTCGCTGGTCCCACCGGCGATCGTGTACTGGCGCGCGCTCAGCACGCGGTTATACCAGCGCGGTCCGTCCGGCACCTGCTCGCTCGGCCGGTTCAGCAGCGCGTGCGGCCCGAGCAGCTCGCCCGCGAAGTCGGCGATGCGGACGCCGAGCTCGGACCCGAAGAGCTTGAGGATCGAGCCCTCGGGGCCGGGCGGCTCGCCGCGGAGCTGGCGGGTGATGTTGCGCAGCCGCGTGTAGCGCTGACACCGCGCCTCGATCACGAGCTGGGCGAAGCGCTGCCGGATCACCGGGTTGTCCCACGCCGGCCGCCCGTCGAGCGTCACGGTCTCGGCCAGCGTGCGCAGGCGCGCGAGCTGCTCCTCGTGGCCGCGCCCGCCGCCGCCCTTGCGCTCGTACATGAGCGTGGTCATCGCGGGCTTCCAGCCCTCGTTCTGCTTGCCGATCAGGTTCGCCTTCGGCACCACGACGTCGACGAAGAACACCTCGTTGAAGTGGCGGTGACCGTTCAGGAGCACGAGGGGCCGCACCGTGATCCCCGGCGTCTTCATGTCCACCAGCAGGTAGCTGATCCCGCGATGCTTCGGCGCGCTCGGGTCGGTGCGCACGAGCAGGTAGATCCAGTCGGCGAACTGCGCGCCCGACGTCCACACCTTCTGGCCGTTGACCACGAAGTGGTCACCCCGGTCCTCGGCGCGCGTGCGCAGGCCGGCCAGGTCCGAGCCCGCGCCGGGCTCCGAGTAGCCCTGGCACCAGACGTCCTCCGCGCTCAGGATGCGCGGCAGGAAGCGGCGCTTCTGCTCCTCGCTCCCCCACTCGATGATCGTGGGGCCCGCCATGCCGATCCCCGAGTACCCGGGGAGCACCGGCGCGCGCGCCCGGAAGCACTCCTCGTCGTAGATGATCTGCTCCATGAGCGTCGCGCCGCGGCCGCCGTAGAGCTTGGGCCAGGAGATGCCGACCCAGCCCGCCGCGTACATCCGCCGCTGCCACGCCCGTCGGCGCTCGAACGTCTCGCGATCCGGCGCCACGCGCTCGTCGGTCGGGTCCTCGATGCGCAGGTCGTCGGTCAGGTTGGTCTCGAGCCAGCCGCGGATCTCCTGGCGGAAGCTCTCCTGCTCGGCGGAGTAGGTGAAGTCCATGTGCCTCTTCTAGCACCGCTGCGGCCCCGACTCAAGGCGTGCTACGATCGCCGTATCTCGGCGCGCATCCCTGGTCACGGAGGCGGCATTGGCCCACAAAGGCATGAAGTTCGGCATCTTCCTGGCCCCGTTCCACAAGGTCGGCGAGAACCCCACGCTCGCGATGAACCGCGACATGGAGCTGATCGAGTGGATGGACTACCTCGGCTACGACGAGGTGTGGATCGGTGAGCACCACTCGGCTGGCTGGGAGCTCATCGCCTCGCCCGAGGTGTTCATCGCGGCCGCCGCCGAACGGACCCGCCACATCATGCTGGGCTCGGGCGTCACCAGCCTGCCGTATCACCACCCGCTCATGGTGGCTCAGCGCTTCGTGCAGCTCGACCACATGACCCGCGGCCGTGCCATGCTCGGCTGCGGGCCCGGCGCCCTGGTGTCCGACGCCTACATGATGGGCATCGAGCCGGTGACCCAGCGTCAGCGGATGAACGAGTCCCTCGACGCGATCATGCAGCTCCTCAGGTGCGAGGAGCCGGTGACGACGAAGACCGACTGGTTCGAGCTCCGCGAGGCGCGCCTGCACCTGGCGCCTTACACCGATCCGCACTTCCCGATCGCGGTGGCGAGCACGATCACCCCGGCCGGCGTCATGACCGCGGGCAAGCACGGCGTCGGGGTCCTCTCGCTCGGGGCGGGGCTGCCGGGCGGCCCGGAGGCGCTCTCCAACCAGTGGAAGATCGCCGAGGAGACCGCGGCCGCGCACGGCAAGACCATGGATCGGAAGAAGTGGCGGCTCGTGGTCAACGTGCACGTGTCCGACGACGACGAGCTGGCGCTGCGCGAGGTCAATCGCGGCGAGCGTCACGAGACCGTGACCTACTTCGAGGACACGCTCGGCCGCCCGCCGGGGCGCGCCGACGACCCGCTCCGCGAGGGCGTGAAGATGGGCACCACGCTGGTCGGCACCCCCGACACGGTCATCCGCGGCATCGAGCGGCTGCAGCAGCTCAGCGCGGGAGGCTTCGGCGGCTTGCTCTTCCGGGCGCACGAGTGGGCCAACCGCGAGCAGACCCTCAAGAGCTACGAGCTGTTCGCCCGCTACGTCATGCCGCGATTCCAGGGCTCGCTCGAGACGATCCGCGACTCCAACGACTGGGCGCGCGGCAACCGCAAGACGATCTTCAGCCCGAACGTCGAGGCCGTCCGCCGTGCGTTCACGGACGCGGGCCGCGTGGTCCCCGCCGAGTACCGCAGCCGCACGGCGGGGGCGCGAGACCTGGACGACGCGAACCCGCCCCGGTAGGCGGCCGCGCCCGCGCCCCGCCGGGCGATGAGCATCGAGCTACGCGATGCGCGCCGCTCGGCGGACGACCGCCACTGGCTGCTGAACGTCTACCCGTTCTACCTGCACGATCTCTCCGAGTTCGACGACGGCTACTACTCGCTCGACGAGCACGGCCGGTGGAGTCCTGACCACCTGCCGAGCTGGCTCGACGAGCCCACGGATCACCCGCTGATCATCGTCGAGTCGGGCCGGCGCGTCGGCTTCGCGCTGGTCAACCAGGCCCCGTCCCCGCACATGGCGACCGGGATGGACTTCCGGATGTCCGAGTTCTTCGTGCTCCGGAGCCATCGGGGCCGCTCCGTCGGCCGGCGCGCGGTGTTCGCGCTGTTCGCTCGCTTCCGGGGACGGTGGGAGATCGCGGAGCTGCCCCGCAATGCCCCCGCGATCCGCTTCTGGCGACGGGTCATCACCGAATATGGTGGCGGGCGCCACGAGGAGACGACCAGCGCCACCGAGGTTCGGCAGGTCATCGACACGCGGTAGCGCTCGAGCCGGCGTCGCGGCGATCGCGGCACGGCAGGGAAGCGCCCGAGTTCCAGCCCGACGCGGATCCCTGGCTGTGAGGGGATCGGCCCCACCTCTCCCGGGAGGGGGAGGTGGGGCGACCTTCACCGCGCCCGCGCGGGGCGGGCGGGCCGGATGGCGTCCTCGCCAGGAATCGGCTCGGCACGGCGTCCTCACGCTGCGGGCCGGACGCGCCACTCGACTCCGGCGTTCCGGCGAATCACGTGCCCGCAGGGCTCGAGGGAGACGATCAGCGCCTCGTCCCGCTCGCGCCAGTCCTCGATCGCTCGAAGGGCGTTGCACGTCGCACAGTACATGGCGGGCGTTCCGCTCATCACACGTCTCCTCTCTGGCCCCGCATCGACTGGCCCAGGATCGGGCGGCGGCGCCCGCCGCCGCCCGGCCTGATATTCCTCACCTACCGGTTGTGCTCGCCGTGCCCGCCGCCGGGCTGGGGGTTGCGGCCGGGCTCCTGTTCCTGCTGATCCTGCCGCTGCTTGTCCTTGTCGTGCCCTGGCTGGCCGTGGCCGGGCTGACCCTGACCGGGCTGACCCTGGCCCGGCTGCTGGCCCTCGCGGGTCTTCTCCTGAGTGGTCATCGTCCCCTCTCCTTTCTTTCTTGCGGCGCCGATCAGCGCGCCGAGCTACCCGGCCCGCCCGGCGGGCCCGGGATCTGCGTCGTCGCTACTTGTTCAACGCGAGCTCGTTCTTGACCGACTTCACGCCGGGGACGCTGCGCGCCACCTCGGACGCCTTCGCGCTGGCCATGATCGTGGGCACCTCGCCCGTCAGCGTCACCACGCCGCTGTCGGTGCGCACGTCGACCTTCTTCATCTGCGCGTCACCCGACAGCCGGTTCTCCACCGCCTTGGCGATGTCCTTGTCGTTGGCGTCCACCGCCTTGCGGTTCGCCGGTGCCACCACCTGCAGATCGTTCTTCACCGACCGGACGCCCTCGATGCCCTGGGCGGTCTCGGCCGCGGCCATCTTGGCGTCGGCGGAGTCCACCTTGCCGCGCAGGTGCACGACGCCGTTCTTCGTATCGACGCCCACCTGGGTGCCCTTGACCCGATCGTCGGCGAAGAGCGCGATCTTCGTCTTCGACGTGATCCAGCTGTCGCTGACCGCGGTCTTCGCTTCCTCGGTCGTGCTCTTGCCCTGGCTGGCCATGTCGGCCGCGCCCGCGGCGAGCGGCGCCGCCGCGAGCAGCCCGGTCAGGACCGCGCCCGTCATCACTCTGCCGTACCGTCTTCCGTGCCACATGGTCGCTTCCTCCTTGATAGCCGGCTTGATCGCCGGGTGATCGAACGCCTAGCGCTGCGCCCTCGGCAGCGGCGGCGGGGGCGGGGGAATGCTCCCGGCGGGAACCCACGCCCAATAGTGTGGTGAGGTAACGGAGCCGTCGCCGTAGAGCTGCCAGCGGCCCTCCGGATAGCTCACGACCCGCTCGCTCGGCTGGATGATCACCGCGGCGGGCGTCGCCGGCGCAGGAGCGGGAACCACCTTCTCGGTCTCCGACCGGTAGATGCAGCCGCCCGTGCTCATCGCCACCAGCGCGGCGGTGCCCACGAACAGCGTGAGTCGTCTGGTCTTGTCGGTCATGGCGTGGCTCCTACTTGTCGACGCTCGGCCGCGGCGAAGCGGGCTCGGGACGGCGCGAGCCCCCTTCCTCGTCGAGCTGGACCGGCCGGCCGCCCCCGGCGTCGCGATCACTGCGCTGAGGCTCGGGCTCGTCCTTCTTCTCGCGAACGTCGCGATCGGGATCCTGAAGATCCTTGCGCCCGATGCGCGGAGTGGGATTCTTTCGTGTCTCTCGACTCATTGATGTGCCTCCTGGACTCGTGTCGTGCGCGTCGCGTTCCGCGACGGCTTGACGAGTTGGAGAGGGAGCAAGCGATGTGCCACGCCCCAAACGGGCGGAGAACAAGCGGATCGGTCACGACGACGGACGGGGGGTTCCCGCCTCCGGTAAAGAGTGCCGCGTAGTTTCTTCCGGCTCGCGACCGGGAGCGTGCGGCGGGTGGACGGCTAGGCTAGGCGATCCAGACCGACTTGATGTTCACGAACTCGCGGATGCCGAACTCGGAGAGCTCGCGACCGTAGCCGGAGCGCTTGACGCCGCCGAAGGGCAGCCGCGCGTCCGACTTCACCAGCGAGTTGACGAAGACCGCGCCGGCCTCGATCTCCGCGGCGAGGCGCTCGGCGCGCGCTCGATCCCCGGTCCACAGCGCGGCGCCCAGGCCGTAGAGCGACTCGTTGGCGAGCCGGATGGCGTCCGCCTCGTCCTTGGCCCGCACGACCGCCGCGACGGGGCCGAACGTCTCCTCGTCGAACGCGGGCATGCCGCGGTCCACCGCGGCGAGCAGCGTCGGCGGGTAGAAGGCGCCCTTGCCCGCCGGGATCTGGCCGCCCAGCAGGGGCTGGGCGCCGCGCTTGATCGACTCCTCCACCTGCCGGTGCAGCTCGTCGCGTAGATCCACGCGCGCCTGGGGGCCGACATCGGTCTCGCGCGATGTCGGATCTCCCACGCGGCGGCCGGCCAGCTCGGTCTTGAAGCGCTCGACGAAGCGATCCGCGACGGCCTCGACCACGATGAATCGCTTGGCCGCGATGCAGCTCTGGCCGCTGTTGATGAGCCGGGCGTCCGCGGCGGTGCGCGCCGCCGCGGGCAGGTCCGCGTCGGCCAGCACGATGAACGGATCGCTGCCTCCCAGCTCCAGCACCGTCTTCTTGAGGTTGCGACCCGCGCGCTCGGCCACCGCGATGCCGGCGCGCTCGCTGCCGGTCAGGGTGACCGCGACGACGCGGGGGTCGTCGATGAGCCGGGCGACCGCGCCCGAGCCCACGAGCAGCGTCCGGAAGAGCCCCTCCGGGAAGCCGGCCTCCCGGAACACCGCCTCGATCTGGAGCGCCGCGCGCGGAACGTTCGAGGCGTGCTTGAGCAGCCCCGCGTTGCCGGCCATCAGCGCGGGCGCGGCGAAGCGGAACACCTGCCAGAATGGGAAGTTCCAGGGCATGACGGCGAGCACGACGCCGAGCGGATCGAAGCGGACGTAGCTCCGCGCCGCCTCGGTCGGCCGCGTCTGCGGCGAGAGAAATGCCTCCGCGTGCTCGGCGTAGTAGTCGCAGGTGCCCGCGCACTTGTCGATCTCGGCCTCGGCCTGGACGATCGGCTTGCCCATCTCGCGGGTCATCGTGAGCGCGTACTCGCCCCGCCGGCGCCGCAGGGCGCGCGCCGCCTCGCGCATCAGCGCGGCGCGCTCGCCGAACGGACGCGTCCGCCAGTCGAGGAAGGCGGCGTGCGCCCGCGCGAGGATCTGCTCGGTCTCGGACGGTGGGGTCTCGCGGAAGGTCTCGATGATCTCGCCGGTCGCCGGGTTCACGGTCTGGATGCTCATGCGCCCATCCTCGGCGCGGATTCAGCTCGACGCAAGCCGGTCTCGACTGGCCGCGTCACGCGGGCGGGCGTAGACTGGCTCGCGGGAGGGCGGCCATGAGAACGTCCGACGTGATCGTCCGCTGTCTCGAGAACGAGGGCGTCCGTCACGTGTTCGGGGTGCCGGGAGAGGAGATCCTCGACATCCTGGACTCGCTCGCCGGCTCGTCGATCCAATTCATCCCGACGCGACACGAGCAGGGTGCCGCGTTCATGGCCGACGCCTACGGTCGGCTCACCGGCCGCGCCGGCGTGTGCCTCTCCACCCTCGGGCCCGGCGCCACCAACCTGGCCACCGGCGTCGCCGACGCGAACCTGGATCACGCGCCGCTCGTCGCCATCACCGGTCAGGCCGGGCGTGACCGCGTCCACAAGGAGTCGCACCAGTACGTCGACATCGTCGAAGCCTTCCGGCCGCTCACGAAGTGGAACACGCGCGTGGAGACGCCCCGGGTGGTGCCCGAGGTCGTCCGCAAGGCCTTCAAGGTGGCCGAGTCCGAGAAGCCCGGCGCGTGTCACCTCGAGGTGCCGGAGGACGTGGCCGAGGAGGCCTCCGAGGGCGAGCCGCTCTCCACCGAGCGGGCGCGCCGGCCGTCCCCGGATCGCACCGCGCTCCGTGCGGCGGCCCGCCTCATCGAGGGCGCGTCGTTCCCGCTCATCTTCGCGGGCAACGGCGTGATCCGGGGGCGAGCCTCCAAGGAGCTGCGCGCGCTGGCCCGCGCCCACGGCATCCCGGTGGTCAACACCTTCATGGCCAAGGGCGCGATGCCCTACGACGATCCGCTGTCGCTGCTCTCGGCGGGGCTGCAGTCACGCGACTACGTCGCGTGCGGGTTCGAGCGGGCCGACCTCATCATCGCGGTGGGCTACGACCTGGTCGAGTACGCGCCGAAGTTCTGGAACCCGGAGCGCAAGAAGACGATCGTCCACGTCGACTTCGTTCCCGCCGAGGTCGACGGCTACTACCAGCCCGCGGTCGAGGTGGTGGCCGACGTGCGCGAGGCGCTCGAGCTGCTCAACGACCTCGTGAAGGGCCAGAAGGACCCCGCGCCCTATCGGGAGCTGCGGCGGCACGTCCTCGCAGAGCTCCAGGAGGGTGTCGACGACGACTCGTTCCCGCTCAAGCCCCAGCGGGTGCTGCGCGACCTGCGCCGCGCGATGGCGCGCGATGACGTCTTGATCTCCGACGTGGGCAGCCACAAGGTCTGGATCGCCCGCACGTTCCCGGCCTACGAGCCCAACAGCGTGCTGATCTCCAACGGGTTCCGCGGCCATGGGCATCGCGGTGCCCGCCGCGGTGGCGGCCAAGCTCGTGCACCCGGAGCGCCGGGTGGTCTCGGTCAGTGGCGACGGCGGATTTCTCATGAACGCGCAGGAGCTGGAGACCGCGAGCCGGCTGGGTCTCGCGATCATCAACGTGATCTTCCGCGACGGGGGCTACAACCTCATCCAGTGGAAGCAGCAGACGCGCAGCGGCCGCGAGACCGGGGTCGAGTTCGGCAACCCCGACTTCGTCGACTTTGCCCGCGCGTTCGGCGCCAAGGGCTTCCGGGTCGAGTCGGCCAGCAACCTGGCCCCGGTGCTGGCCCAGGCCCTCGCCTGGCCGGGGGTGAGCGTCGTGGACGTGCCGATCGACTACCGGGAGAACCCGAAGCTGACGGCGCGCCTGGGCCACCTCGTCTGCCCGATCTGACCGCGCGCGGACGTTGGCCCGATCGAGAGGCCGGGCTACATCTCCACGATCCCGTCGCCAACGCGCCGCAGACGCTCGAGGACCAGCGGATCGTGGCCGGGCAGCACGAGGTCTTCGGAGGAGGCCAGCTCGCGGATGCGGGAGAACGCCGAGTACATACCCGGCAGGTCGTGCAGGGTGTTGAACGGGATGCGCTCGGCGAAGTTTCGATAGTAGTGCGAGGCGTCCGACGCGACCACCGCTTGGCCCCGGGCGTGCGCCACGGTCACGATCTGCATGCCCGCGGTGTGCCCGCCCACGTGGTGGACGGAGATGCCGGGCACGATCTCCCGCGAGCCGTCGACGAAGGACAGGCGCCGCTCGTAGTTGAGCCGGACCAGCGCGCACACGTCGTCGACCTCGACCGAGTGGCGGAAGGCGGGCATCGAGGCGTTGCGGCCGGTGTAGAAGGCCATCTCGGAGTCCTGCACGTAGAAGGTCGCGTTGGGGAACAGCGCATAGTTGCCCACGTGGTCGTAGTGGAAGTGGCTCAGGATCACGTGCTGCACCTGGCCGCAGTCGACCCCGATCTCGGCCAGGCCCTTCGACGGGCAACGCAGGAACTGCCGGCCCCGTCGCGTGCCCACGCTCTCGGTGAAGCCCAGATCCACCACCACGGTGTGGCCGCCGTTGGTGAGGGCCCAGACGAAGTAGTCCATGGCCATCGGCCCGGCGTGATGGTCGCCGTAGAACGCCTCCGACGTGGTGCACTTGCGGTGGGCGTAGCGCACGGCGTAGATCCGGTA
>Ga0187766_10002496_pt1 | contig 10832 bp, 8 predicted proteins | sample 0216_QUI02_MP05__4_FD_132971 | JGI IMG/M metagenome (GOLD analysis project Ga0187766, IMG submission 132971) | Tropical peat soil microbial communities from peatlands in Department of Meta, Colombia - 0216_QUI02_MP05_20_MG | ecosystem: Environmental > Terrestrial > Soil > Wetlands > Peat ... | reverse complement strand
TGCAGGCCGTAGGCCAGCGAGGCCGCGGTGGGCTCGTTGACGATCCGCAGTACCTCGAGACCCGCGATGCGCCCGGCGTCCTTGGTGGCCTGACGCTGGGCGTCGTTGAAGTAGGCGGGAACGGTGATCACGGCCTGCTCGACCGGCTCGCCGAAGAAGACCTCCGCGCGCTGCTTGAGCGCGCGGAGCACGTGGGCCGAGACCTCGGGCGGGGTGACCTCGCGGTCCCCGATGCGGATCGTGATCACCTCCGCGCTGGGCACCACTGCGAAGGGCAGGCGGTCGAGCTCGTCCTTCACGTCCTCGTAGCCCCGGCCCATCAGGCGCTTGACCGAGTACACCGTGCGCGCCGCGTTGCGGGCGAGCTGGCGACGCGCCGCCTCACCGACCACCACGCCGTTCGGAGTCCACGCCACGACGGAGGGCAGCAGGGCGCGCCCTTCCGCGTCCGGGATCACCCGCGGGATGCCGCCCTCGACGTGGGCGATCAGGCTGTTGGTCGTTCCGAGGTCAATGCCGACGATGCGAGACATGTGCGTCTTCACGCTCTCCCAGCGCGTCGGTCAGGTCGTCGATCACGGTGCGCAGGTACGCCCGCGTCGCGAGCCGCTGCTTGAACCATTCGAGCACGGGCTTGCGGTCGCCGCCGGCGGCGACGACCCGATCCCAATCGGGGAACCGTCCCGCCACCGCCTCCGCCTCCGCGGCGTAGCGCGCCTCGAGACGCCCGCGTTCCTCGCGCAGGCGTGCCGCCGCGGCGCCTCCCAGCCCTTCCGCCTTCGCCTCCTCCAGTGCCTCCTGCACCTCCAGCATCTCTTCCAGCAGCTCCCGTGGGGCGCGCGGCTTCTCGGTCGCCCCTTCCCGCACCTCCCGGCCCTCCTCGAGCGCGATCAGGTACTCCACCCGCGCGAGCGGCTCGCGCAGGGCCCGGTAGGCCCGGTTGACCAGCGCCGACCGGGCCAGGATCTCGGCCTGTTGCGCCGTGTCCGCCCCCTGGTGGAAGTCGGGATGGTGCTCGCGGGACAGCTCGTAGAACCGCCGCTGCAGCGCCTCGCCGTCGACCACCAGCTTGCGGGGCAGCCCGAAGACCGTGAAGTAGTCGCTCATGCTCGGAAAAGAAGAACGGGCCCGCCGGGGCCCGTTGTCGTATCGTCCGCGCCGGGCCCTAGGCCGAGAACGACGTACCGCACCCGCAGCTCGATTTCGCGTTGGGATTGACGAACGTGAAGCCGCCCGTCAATCCCTGGGTCACGTAGTCGAGCGTGGTGCCGTTCAGGTAGAGGTAGCTCTTGGCGTCGCAGACGACCTGGATCCCGTCGATGTCGAACTTCTTGTCGCGGGGCCCCGTCTCGTTGTCGAACTCGAGCGAGTACGACAGGCCGGAGCAGCCCCCGCCCTTCACGCCCATCCGGAGATAGACGTGCTCGAGCTTCTGGCTCTCCATGAGCTGCTTCACCTGCTTCACCGCCGTCTCGGTCAGCGCCACTGCCATGGCGTACGGTCTCCTTTCCTCCGCTCCGTCCTTACGACGCGTCGCGACCCGCGGGGGCTTCGCCCTTCGTCCACTTCTCCTTGTAGTCCTGGAGCGCCGCCTTGATCGCGTCCTCGGCCAGCACCGAGCAGTGGATCTTGACGGGCGGCAGCTTCAGCTCGTTCACGATCTCGGTGTTCTTGATCTTGGCCGCCTCGTCCACCGTGCGCCCCTTGAGCCACTCGGTGGCGAGGCTCGACGACGCGATCGCGCTGCCGCAGCCGAACGTCTTGAACTTGGCGTCCTCGATCACGCCGGTCTCGACGTTGACCTTGATCTGGAGCTTCATGACGTCACCGCACTCGGGCGCGCCGACCAGTCCCGTCCCGACGCCCGGGGTGTCCTTGGTGAAGGACCCCACGTTGCGTGGGTTGTTGTAGTGGTCGACGACTTTATCGCTGTAGGCCATGTCCGCGCTTCCTCCTCGGAATCGTTATTCCGCCTTCCAGTGAATCGTCTTCAGATCCACGCCTTCTTTCGCGAGCTCGTAGAGCGGCGACATCTCCCGCAGCCGCTGCACGACGTCGATCGTCTTGCGCGCCACGAAGTCCACTTCCTCCTCGGTCGTGAAGCGGTGCAGCCCGAACCGGATCGAGGAGTGGGCCAGCTCGGAGTCCACCCCGAGCGCCGAGATCACGTACGAGGGCTCGAGGGTCGCCGAGGTGCAGGCCGAGCCGGAGGCGAGGGCCGCCTCGCGGTTGAGCCCCATCAGCACCGACTCTCCCTCGACGTACGCGAAGGAGATGTTGAGGTTGTGGGGCAGCCGCCGCTCGAGATTGCCGTTCACGTAGGCCTCGTCCACCTTGGAGAGGATCTGCTCCTGCAGTCGATCCCGCAGGGCGGCCAGCCGCTTGGACTCCTCGCCCATGACCTCGCGGCAGATCTCCGCGGCCTTCCCGAACCCCACCGCCAGCGGCACTGGCACCGTGCCCGACCTCATCCCCCGCTCGTGACCGCCTCCGTCCACCATCGGGGCCAGGCGCACCCGCGGGTTCTTGCGGCGCACGTAGAGGCCGCCGACGCCCTTGGGGCCGTAGAGCATGTGGGCCGTCATGGAGAGCAGGTCGATGCCCATCGCCTCGACGTCCACCGGGATCTTGCCCACCGCCTGGGTCGCGTCGGTGTGGAAGATGACGCCCTTCTCCTTGGCCAGCTTGCCCAGCTCCGCCACCGGCTGGATCGTGCCGATCTCGTTGTTGGCGAACATGACCGAGATCAGGACGGTCTTGGGCGTGAGCGCCGCGCGGACCGCCTCGACGTCGACCGATCCGTCGCGCAGCACCGGGACGTACGTCACCTCGAACCCCTGCCGCTCGAGCCGCTTGCAGACGTCCAGCGTGGCGCGCTGCTCGATGGTGGTCGTGACGATGTGGTTGCCCTTCTCCCGGTACATCTCGGCGATGCCCTTGAGCGCCAGGTTGATGGCCTCGGTGCCTCCGGACGTGAACACGATCTCCTTGGGATCGCGGGCCCCGATCAGCTTGGCGATCTGCTCGCGGGCGTGGTCGACCCCGCTCTCGGCCTCCCAGCCGAACGGGTGGTTGCGACTCGCGGGATGCCCGAACTTCTCGGTGAAGTACGGGATCATCGCCTCGAGGACCCGCGGATCCACCGGGGTCGTGGACTGGCTATCCATGAAGATCGGAAGCTTCAACGCCATCGGTCGCCCTCTCCTAGTGGATGCTCGCCACCGGCATCACCGTGACCGCCGGATCGGCCGCCAGCTCCGCGAGCGTCATGCTGTCGAGCACGTGGGTGATGCTCGTCTGGATCTTCTGCACCGGCCCCCGCAGGTTGCAGCGGGCGAACTGCGGGCAATCGTCCCGCTCGTTCATGCAGCTGACCACCCGCACCGGGCCTTCCAGGGCACGGACCACCTGTCCCACCGAGATCTCGCTCGGGCGGCGGGTGAGCAAGTAGCCCCCCTTGGGGCCGTTGTGGCTCGTGATCAGCTTCTTCTTGGCGAGCCGCTGGAGGATCTTGGCCAGGCGCTCGGGAGGGATGTGGAATTCCTCCGCGATGCGCTTGGCGCTCACCGCCCCATCCTCGCCATGGGAGGCGATGAAGTGGATCGCCATCAGCCCGTAATCCGCTCGCTTCGTGAACCGCAGCACGGTTCTAGCCCCCTATATCCGACCCCTAGAGTCTCCGACCCTTGCAGTCGGAGTTTGCCAGGCAGGTACCCGGATGTCAAGCAGGACTGGCGCTTAGCGCGGCCCGGGCGGGCCTAGAACCAGGCGTCCCTGAACTGCCGGGCCGCCTCCTCTGGCGGGGTCTCGTTGACGTGGATCCCCCCGATTCCATTGAGGCGATCGGGGGTGGTCCGGACTTCGATATGCCAGTGATAGTCGTCCGCGATGGTCGACCACTCTCCCGGCAGGATCTTGGCGGCCAGGTTCGGCGCGCTGTAGAGCGTCATCTCGAAGGGCGGGTCCCCGAGCTTGCCGGCCAGGGTCCTGAAGAGCCCCCCGAGGATGCCGGCCAGGTCGGCGACGAGCTCGCCGGACAGCGCGCTCTCGTAGGCGCAGGCATGCTGGCGCGGGAGGATCCAGGTCTCGAAGGGCGACCGGGCCGCGTAGGGCGAGAGCGCCAGGAAGTGGTCCGTGAGCCGGACGACCCGATCCCGAGCCGCGACTTCCTGGCGGATCATGTCGCAGTAGACGCAGCGCCGCTTGTACTCGTAGTACTCGCGGCACTCACGGAGCTTGCGGCGAACCTCGTCGAAGATGATCGGGATCGCGGTGACCCGTGAGTAGGGATGCGTGATCCGCGAGCCGGCGGCCCGGTGCCGTCGGGTCACCAGGATGTCGCGGATCGACTGGTCGCGCTTCAGGTCCCGCAGCCGCTCGCCGTACATCCACAGCACCTGCTCCCACTGGCCCTCGCCCAGGGTCGCCGCGCTGTCGTCGTGGGTCGGCGTCTCGACGATCAGCTCAGTCGCGCCCCGCGGCGAGATCCGGTCGTAGAGGCCGAGCCCCTCGCGCACCAGCTCCTGCTCGATCCGGAAATAGGGATCGGCTTCCGGGATGACGCGCACGGACCAGCCCGGGCCGTTGGGCGTGGAGCCTTCCTTCCGGTACGCGAAGATCTCGGGCGGTGTGAGCGACTCGTTGCCGGGACAGAAAGGGCAGGTCGAGGAAGCGGGACGCTTGGGCCCGGGCCGCACGAGCACCCAGCGGCCGCGCGTCGGGTCCTTCCGGAGGTCGCTCATGCTTCGGCCACCATAGGAAATGCCCCAGGGTAAGTCAAGATTGGCACTCCCAAGATTGACACTCCGACGTCCCGCGGCGCTCCACGCTCGGTGCGGCTACGGCAAGTTGACGCTGGTCCCGTCGCCGCTCGTCGTGATCGTGTAGGTCCCGCTCGCCACGTTCGGCGTGTAGGCGTAGCCGGCCCATCCCCCGGGCGGAACCGGGACCGACGACATGAACGGTCCCGCGGTGAGCCCCTGCGCGTTGGTCGAGACCACGGTGAGCTGGGAGAGGGTCGCGGGGATCTGGCCCATGTGCGCGCCGTAGATCGAGACGGCCGAGGCCAGGGTGCGCGAGTCGGCCTGTGCCTTGGCCAGCCGGGCGCGCGCCTGGATGTTCGAGTAGAGCGGAATGGCGATCGTGGCGAGGACGCCGATCACGGCGACCACCACCATCAGCTCCACCAGCGTGAACCCGCTCTCGTTGCGCCGCTCCTTCGAGGCCATGGACCCTCCCTGTGTCCGAGGCGACCGGGATGACTACTGCAGTGCAGCAAGAGCGGGGCCAGCAAGGAATGCAGCGCAACTCTTTGACTTGAAGGCGATATGACGTGAGGGTTCTGACGTTTGCAGTCAGTCGGGTGACTGAAACCGGCGCCAGGGTTGAGGCGAGCCGCCCCTCGTCAGTTGCCCTGCTGCTTGAGCTTCTTGAGGTGCAGGCGCGCCACGTCCACCCAGTCCTTCTCGGTGGGCTGGTTCGCGGCGAGGCCGATGTAGCGCTCCCAGAGGTTCACCGCCTCCTTGGGATCCACCTTCTCGTAGACCAGCGCCAGGTTGTAGAGGGCGCCGGTGTTCTTGTCGTCGGCGTCCACCACCTTGCGGTACTCCTCGATCGCTTCCTTGTAGAGGCCCTTGTCCTCGTAGACCTCCGCCAGCCCCATGCGGGCCTCGGATGCGGTCGGATCGAGCTCGATCGCCTTCTTGTAGGCGGTCACCGACTCGTAGTAGAGCCCCTTCTCGGAGTAGTACAGCTTGCCGAGGCTCGCGTGCACTTTCGCGTTCATCGGGTTGAACTCGAGCCCTTTCTGGTACGCCGCCACCGCGGGATCGACGTCGCCCTTGGCCGCGAGCGCGTCGCCCAGCCCCACGTAGGCCTCCGCGTAGAACGGGCGGAGCTCGATCGCCTTCGCGTATGCCTTGATGGCCTCCTCGAAGAGCCGGCGCGGCGCGCTCAGGTAGAGATCGCCCAAGGCCTTGTACGGATCGGCGTACGCCGGGTCGAGCTGGGCCGAGGCGCGGAACTGTGCGGCGGCCTTCCAGCGGTTGCCGAGGTTGAGATGCACCACGCCGAGCGCGTACTGCGCGGCCACGAACTGCGGGTCGGCTTCGATGGCGCGGCTCAGGAAGTCGACCGCCGCCTCGTTGGCCTCTTGGGAGCCGCGATAGGAGGCCTGCCGGCCGCGCACGTAGAACTCGTAGGCGCGGAGCTGGGTCGTCGGCGACGCCCACTTGCTGGCGCGGGCCACCTCGACGTCACTCGCGGGCACCTTCATCGCCTTGAGGTAGGCACCGGGAAGCGGCCGCATGCGATCCAGGAGCTGCCCCTCGGCCACCGTAAAGGTGTCGAGGGTGCCGTGCTCGACCTTGTCGCCGCGTAGCTCGAGGAAGCGGGGCTGCACGATCAGATCGGCGCCGGTCCGCTTCACCTCGCCGTAGATCGCCAGGTCGGCGCCGAGCTTCTTGGCCGCGACGAGCGTGGCCGCCTCGTCCCAGGCCTCCGGCTGCGGCAGCTGCTTGAGCCGCTCCCGATCGATCTGGACGAGCCCGGGCACGTGGATCAGGGCGAGCATCAACGATTGCGCGATCCCCTCGCCCATCCACTGCTCCTCCCGTGTGAGATCGACGGCGGCGAACGGCAGGATCAGGACACTGCGCGGGCGCGGCGCGGCGGCCTCCGCGGCGAGGGCCGCCATCAACGTGAGGAGCAGCCCGGCGACGACGAACCCGCTAGCCCGCTTCGTTGTCATGCTCTGATCCCTCCTTGCCCCGTCCCCCCCGCCACCGTGCGATGAGCCGGCCGAAACCCACCGGTCCGACCCGACGCATCGCGACCTCCGGAATCAGGAGCGCGGCCACCAGACCGACCAGCCACGGCCACAGATCCACGCTGAGCCGGGACTTGTGCCGGTTCTGAAGGAACGCGTCCTTGGGCTCGGCCAGCATGCCGCCACCGGTCAGCTCCGAGAGCTCCCGGAGGAAGGCCTCGTCGACGCCCAGGTCGCGGAATTCCTGTCCGTAGGGCACCACCAGGCCCGCCAGCTGCGAGCCCACCATCTGGTCCGCTCTCCGCTGCGCCATCCCGACGAGATAGACGCCCTCCTGCGCGGCCGGGAAGCGCCCACGGTAGCGACCCGGCCCGATCTGCTCGAGGTCGATGACCGTCCGAGTCTTGTCGGGTGACACCACGCCCACCTGCGTGTCCAAGAAGTTGATGAACTCGCCCTTGGGATCGATGGCGTCCACCGTCACCTCGCCCACGTTGTCCGAGCGCGAGACGGTGGCCACGGTATCGCTGCGAGTGCCGGTCCGCAACGCCCAGCGCGTCACCTGGGCCCAGAACTTGTTGAACCCGCCCCAGCGCACCCAGAGCACGCCCCACTTGGCCTTGGCGTCCGAGGTGAACGCCACCGAGCGGCCGAGCCCGTAGCGCCACGTGGCGAGCAGCGGGTCCTCCTGGTGGGTCATCAGCACCAGCTCCGCGCTCGCCTTCATGCTGGTGGCCACGTAGCCGCCCAGCGGGGGCACTTCCTTCCAGTCGATGTCCTGGATCGCCTCGTGGGCCGGGCTCGCCACCGTGGGCTTGAAGGGCTGCTCGACCAGTGACGCCTTGGACGCCAGCTGCGTCTCCAGCGTGAAGATCCGGGGAATCGTCGAGTCGTCCTCGGTGTAGTAGAAGCGCCCGCGGCCCCACTTGGCCACGTCGACCATCAGCGGCACGTCCGCGTCCTTGCCGATGGCCACCGTGGATACGGTGATCTTGTCCTTGGACATGCGCCGCAGCAGGCCCGCGAAGTCGCCGCGGGTCATCTGCCCGTCCGAGAGGAAGATGACGTGCTTGAGGAGCGCCGGCCGGTCGAAGAGGACCTGGTAGGCTTCCTTCAGGGCCGGGTAGCCGTCGGTGCCGCCCCCCGCCTTGATGGTGGCGATCGCGTGGTGGATCCCCTGCTTGTCGCGCGCCGGCTTGAGCGGCGAGTCCCAGATGAACTCGGTGTCCCAGCTCATGACCCCGACCTCGTTGCGCTCGTCGAGGAGATCCACCACCAGGTGCGCGGCCTCCTTGGCGATGTCGAGCTTGGTCACCTTCTCGTCGGTGGTCATGGCCATGGAGCCCGAGCGGTCGATCGAGAGCACCACCGCCAGGCTCGGGATCTCGATCTTCTGCTTCACCTCCATCGTCACCGGGAGCGCTTCCTCGACCGGCGTGCGATAGTAGCCGCCGAGGCCGAAGCTCTCTTCGCCGCCCAGCATGATGAGTCCGCCACCCTGCTCGCGGACGTAGTCGCGGATGTTCTCCATCTGCTTCTTCGTCATCTTGAGCGAGGAGACGTTGGACAGGATGAGCCCGTCGTACTTCTGCAGGCCCGCCATGTCCTTGGGGATCTTGTCGGCCTCGACCACCGTGACGTCGACGTGCTGGGAGCGCAGCGCGGCCGCGAGAGCCTGGGCCTGGCTGCGGTCCTTCTCGGCCAGCAGCACCTGCGGCCGTCCGCGCACCACCATCGTGCCGAGCGCACGGTTGTTCTCCTCGATGGTGTCGCCGTCCACGTCGATCACCGCCTGGTAGACGTGGATGCCGCTCTGCTCGAGGGACTGGCGGTAGGTGTACACGTTCTTGCCCGGCAGGAGCTTGACGACCTGTGAGCCGAGGAACTCGCCGTTGCGGTAGAGGGACAGCCGCCCCTGCGTCTCGGCCTGGCTCCACGCCACCACCTTGGCCTGGAACGGCTCGCCGAACTTCACCTCCTGCGGCAGCACCATCGACTCCACCACCACTTCCTGGGTGAAGGTGAGCGGGGCCGGGACGTAGTAGATGTCGGCGCCGGCGTCCTTGGCCGCCTGGGCCACGGCCAGCGCGTTGCCCTGGTTCTGACGCCCGTCGGTCAGCAGCACGAAGCGATTGGCCTGGCCGGGCGGCGCGGTGGCCAGACCCAGCTGGAGCGCCTGGGCCAGGTTGGTCGCGCGACCGCCCACCTGCGACTGCGGCCGCTCGAGCTTGGTGGTCTGGCGCAGCGCCTGATCCACCACCGCCTCCTCGCCGAAGACCACGAGCCCGGCCTGATCGCCGGGCTGCATCGCGCTGATCGACTGCGCGGCGAATCGGTACGCGCTCTCGCGCGCGGCCAGGCTCACGCTGTCGGACATGTCGAGCAGGAACGTCACGTTCAGACGATCCGCCCAGCGCGGAATCGTGGGCTTGGCCAGCGCGAGCAGCAGCATCGCGAGGAGCGCGCACCGCAGGCCGAGCGCCCAGCGGTCGCCGAGCCCGCGCGGCAGGCCGAGACGGCCGCCGGTCTGCCGCCTCCAGTAGAGGAAGCCCTCGAGCGCGAACAGCAGCAGGGCCAGCGCCACGAAGAGGGGCCACAGCTCGCGCTGGATGAGGACCGGCGGGACGTCGGGCCGCGCGCCCTCCACGAACGCGGGCAGTGGCTGGGGCGTGAGGTCCGACTCGTCCGCGTTCATCAGGTTCACCGCGACGCGGGTCTCGCCGCGCCCGGTGACCACCGTGTAGACGCCGACCTCGTCCGTCTCCGTGAAGCTCGCCATCCCGCGGTTGACCTGGGCCCGGACGCTGCGCCCCGAGGGTGTGCGCACCGTCGCGGTGGTCACCCCGTACTCGACGGGCAGCAGGATGGGCTGGCCCGCCTGCAGCTGCAGGCTCGCCTGATCGAGGCCGGCCGGGTGCAGCCAGCGCAGGCTCTTGGACAGCATGAGCGGGAACGCGACCCGCAGCGGGAAGTCGGTACGGAAGAGATCGAAGCCGAAGAACACCGCCTTGCGGTCGCGCTCCTCGAGCGCGTAGATCAGCGGGCCTCCCACCGTCTCGACGAGGGTCTTGCCCGCGGCGAGCGGGCGCACCCGCATCGCATCCTCGATCGTCACCTTGGCGAAGTCGATCTGCCGCATGATGGGATGGTTGCGATCCCAGTCCATGATGACCGGCGAGTCGACGCGTCCCAGCACCTCGATCGGCACGTCCGGCGGAACGGTGTTGACGAGCACGAAGCGCCCGTTGCCCAGCTTGGGCGGGCTCACCCCGTCCACCACCACCACGTCGAAGTCCTCCATGCCGCCCTGGTAGGCGTCGGGCTTGCGCACCTCGAGCTTCACCTGGGGGTCGGTCTGGAGCACCTTCTCGAGGAAGAGATTGCCCGGGCTCACCAGCAGCACGGAGATGGTCCGGGGCGGCGGGATCACCGCGTAGGCCACGTTGTCGGCGTCGAGATCGTCGGAGACGGCCAGGCGCAGCTTGAGGACCCCGCCGCGCTGCTCGCTGAACGGCACCACGATGGCCCGGCGCACCTGCGGCTCCAGGGTGAGCGTGCGCTCGGTGAGAGTCTCGTCGTCGAGGGTCAGGCGCAGCGAGAACGTGCGCGGCTCGGCGGAGAAGTTGCCGACCGAGAAGAACGCCTGGGAGTTGTAGCTACCGAAGTAGTTGCGGCGGACCGCGAGGCTCGTGATGCCCACGTTGTCCGAGCGTCGCCCCACGCCGACCCAGCGCACCCGAACGTCGTTGCCCTGCGCGTTGAGCGCGTCGGGGTGGGCTCCGTCGGTGAACACGTGGATCTCCGCCCGCGGGTCGGACCCGACCAGCGCCCGCGCGGTCCGGAGTCCCTCCGCGAGCCGGTTCGGGAGGTCGTGGGCCTCCATGGACCGGATGGCCGAGCTCACCCGGTCGTGCTCGCGGGTGAAGGGCACCAGCACCTTCGGCTGCACGCCCGCCTCGATCACCATCACCTCGGCGCCCTCGCCCAGACGGCCGACCAGCCCGAGCGCGGCCCGCTGGGCCTGCACGAAGCGCGACGGCGACACGTCGGTGGCCTTCATCGAGGC
>Ga0187766_10002495_pt1 | contig 10834 bp, 11 predicted proteins | sample 0216_QUI02_MP05__4_FD_132971 | JGI IMG/M metagenome (GOLD analysis project Ga0187766, IMG submission 132971) | Tropical peat soil microbial communities from peatlands in Department of Meta, Colombia - 0216_QUI02_MP05_20_MG | ecosystem: Environmental > Terrestrial > Soil > Wetlands > Peat ... | reverse complement strand
GTCTTGTCGAACAGCACCGTCCGCGCCTGGCCCAGCGTCTCGATCGCGCCCGCGCCCTTGACGATCACCCCCGACCGCGCCGCTCGTGAGAGCCCGGAGACGAGCGCGATCGGAGCCGCCAGGATCAGCGGACACGGCGTCGCGACCACGACGACCGCCAGGGCCCGGACGGGGTCGCCGCTGAGACCCCACGCAAGCCCGGCGACGAGCAGCGTCGCCGGGAGAAAGAAGCCCGCGTAGCGGTCCGCCATGCGCACGAATGGGGCGCGCTCGGCTTGCGCCTGCTCCACCAGCCGCACGAGCGCCGCGTACGCGCTCTGTGCCGCGGGACGGTCGGCGCGAACCTCGAACGGCGCCCCAGCGTTCGACGCGCCGCTCAGCACGCGCAGCCCCCGATCGACAGTCAAGGGCAGCGGCTCGCCGCTCAGCGTGCTCTGATCGATCACGGCCTGATCGCTGACGAGCGTGCCGTCGACCGGGATCACCTCGCCGGCGCGCACGAGCACGACGTCGCCGGGCTGCACTCGCGCGACCGGGACCTGCTCGAATTGCTCTCCGACGCGCAGCTGCGCGACCTTGGGGGCCCGCTGTATCAACCCGGTGAGCTCCCGCCGCGCCCGTGCGGAGGCGATCTCCTCCAGCGCCGCGCCACCGGAGAACATCAGCCCCACGATCAAGCCGGCGAGATACTGGTCGAGCGCCAGCGCGCCCACCATCGCCACCAGCGCGATCGTGTCCACACCCATGCTCCGCTGGACGATCACGGTCCGGCCGACCTCGACCAGGAGCTCGGCCGCGAGCAGGGCGACGGCCGCCGCCCACACATCATCGCCCGCGGCGTCGAGGCCGCCGAGGTGGAGCGCGCCGCCGACGACAATCGCGAGCAGCGCGAGCGCCGCGAGAATCCGGGCGCGATGGCCGATCATGCAGCCAGGATCGCGCGGCGAGTGCGGACCTGCATCCGTAGGCCGCCTCGTGCTCGGCGCGGAAAGCCCGTAGTCCGGGGCCTGGCGCCGGCGAAGCGATGCGTCGTCGCACCGGCGCTCCACGGTCCGTAGTCCTCCGAGTCACTGACCGTGGCATTCCCGCTAGGCGCGGAGACCCTGGCGCCGTAGGGTACGATCGTGGCTGTCCAGCTTCGTGACGACATCGACGATCGAACCGAGTACACGGTCGATGCGATGGCTCAGTTCCTCGCCGGAGTCAGTCGCTACCCACTGCTCACGGGGGCCGAAGAGCTGGAGCTTGCAAAGCGGATCGAGCAGGGTGACCTCGAGGCCAAGGAGAGGCTGATCACCCACAACCTCAGGTTGGTCATCTCGATCGCCAAGCGCTACCAGTCGAGCTCGAACATGACCCTGCTGGACCTCGTGCAGGAGGGAGCGCTGGGGTTGATTCGCGCGGCGGAGAAGTTCGACTGGCGCCGCGGCCTCAAGTTCTCCACGTACGCGACGTTATGGATCCGTCAGGCGATTCAGCGCGGGCTCGCGGACCGGGGACGGGTGATCAGGTTGCCGGCAGCCGTCGAACAGATGGAGCGCAAGATCGCCGCCGCGCGGCACCGGCTATCGGAGGAGCTCGGGCGCGAACCGACGCCTGAGGAGCTCGCGACTGCAACCGGAATCGAGCTCGCCCGCGTGCTCGACGTCAAGACTGTCCCGCGCGTGGTGACAAGCCTGGACCGGCCGGTCGGCGAGGACGACGAGACCGCGCTCGGCTCGATCCTGTCCGCCGATGTGCGCGACCTCGATGAGGAGCTGGAGCGCGACTTCGAGCGCGAACTCGTCCGCAAGGCGGTTGCCACGATCGCCGAGCCGGGCCAGTCGGTGATCCGGCGGCGCTTCGGTCTCGACGGCGACGAGGAGCCGCAGACCTACGCCGCGATCGCGCGCGAGCTTCAACTCGATACGTATCGCGTCCGCAGGCTCGAGGAACGCGCGCTGAAGCAACTCGCCGCGCGCCAGGAGCTCGTGGCGCTGCGCGCTGCCTGACGCGCTCGGCGCGTCCGCCCCTTCGTCAGCGAACGTCGGCCAGCGGGAACGCGCGGTCGCGCACCTCCCCGTGGGCGCGCGCGTCCGGCAGCGCGCCCTCCAGCCGCAGGATTCGGCGCAGGATCGCCAGCGAGGAGGCGTACGTCGAGTCCATGCCGAAGTAGCTGAGCCCGCGGGCGCCAAGCGTGCGGGCCTGCGTGTACGGCGTGTCGGACGCATAGTGGATCAGCCCGAGGTCGATCGGCAGCTTCGAGAAGTTGACCGCCTCCCCGACCGGATAGCGGTCGGCATCGGCGAGCTCGTACACGGCGTCGCAATACGGACCGGCCTCCATGTCCACCACGGTGAACGCCTCGCGGTAATAGAAATCGAGGTAGTCGCGGTTCTGCAGGAACGTGCTCTTGACCGTCACCGCTCGTTGGTTGTCCAGACCTGTGCCGAAGCGCAGATCGGCGGCCAGATCGGCGACGCTGAACGCATTGTCGAGCCAATAGGTCGAATTCGAGTGCGCGTTGTGGACGACGCTCGAGATCATCACGTCGCCGACGTCCGCGTTCAGGGTCGCCGCCTTGCCCAGCACGTATACGCCGCGGAGCCCTGCGCCGCTGTCGACGGCGATCTCTCGAAGGATGTTGTACGCCGCGATCCCAAGCGGGTAGTCGATGTTGACCACCACCGCCTCGCTCGCCGCGAGCGCGTCGACGTTCACGGGCCCCAGGCGGGGATCCAGGCGCCCGCGCGCGAGCGCCGCGAGCGGAATGATCTGCACCGGCACTCGCAGCGCGGTCGCACTGGCGAGGTGCGTGACCCCGACGGCTCGTTCGGCGGCGCGGCGCTCGTCGCGGCCCTCGGGACCGCGTGAATCCCACCACTGCCGGGCGACGAAGTACAAGAAGTTCTCCCACGAGCCTTCGCTGCGGCCGGCACGGAAGGCCGCGAGCTCGTCGCGCAGGATGTCCTCGGAAGGCAGGGACTCGACGAACTGCACGAGTTCGGTCTCTCGCGCTCGCGCCACGCCGGTGGCGATGTTGACGATGCTGTGCGTGTTGGAGCTGACGAAGTACAGCGGCCGATCCGTCAGGCCCTCGCGCGCGAGCTGACCGGCGACCGGCGACCACCAGCGGCGGGTGAGGCGCGCGAACTCCACGTGGCTTCCTCCCAGCATCCGGACACGCAGGGCCAATCTGCGTGACGCGATCAGCTCGATCCGGTCCGCGAATCCATCCCCCCACGCCTCGCTCAGCCGCACCCAATCTTCAGGCTGGCCGCCGAGCAGCGCGGCGCAGTTCGCGGCCGTCGCCTCGTGTTCGCCCGCAGGCCATCCAACCGCCCGCGCCCTGACCCGGATCTTGTTCCACTCGAGCTGCAAGGCGACCAGCATCGGCACGAGGTCATCGACATCGGAGCTGCTCGCGAGCAGGACCGCGAGCGTGCCGGCACCACCGTCGTACCAGCGCCGCCGCCGCGCCGGCGCCTCCGACTCGGGCCAGGACCGGGCGTCGATGCCGTGGAGCGCGAACACGTCCAAGCTCTGGCCCATCAGCACCAGGTGGGCACCGAGGATCTCCTCGGGCAGTCGCCGGACGCAGTAGATGAACGCGCCGAGGTCGATCTCGTCCGATGCGGCGAGCGGGTGCAGGCTCGAGCCGATCGCCCGGTGGGCGGACTCCAGCACGCGCAACTGCGTCTCTCCGCTGGACCGAAGCAGCGTCGTATAGGTGCGCTGGTAGAGCTCGACCTCATCACTGAGGCGACCCGAATCCTCGATCGGGCCGGCTAATGCGAGGCGAGAGACGGCCACGGACAGCTAGTGGACGACCTTGACCGGCCAGTCGAGGGTGATCGACCCCAGGTTGGTGTGAATCACGGTCTGGACTGTCAGCGGCACGCCGACGGCCTGGGCGGGGAACTCGAGCGTGTCCTGCAAGTGCCCGTTCGTAAGCCGATGCGTCGGTGGTGACTCCCGTCCCACCACCTGTCCGCCGAACACGAATTGGGTGTTCACCGTTCCGGGCAGCGGGTGGCCGCCTGCGTCCGTCGCCGTCACCGAGTAGGACCATTCCTGGCCCACCTTCGGCGTGTGATTCTCGGCTTGCAATGTCCCGCGCACCGGGCCCGTCGACACCGACGACGTTCCACCACCGCGGGTCGGCGCCGTTGTCGCCGCGGCACTCGTGCTCGCGGTGGCCGTGCTTTTCGACGTGGTGGTACTGGACTTGGAGCTACCGCCGCCGCAGGCGGCCGCTCCGAGCGACAACAGTGCGATCAGCGCCACGCCGCGCGCCCGTCCCCCGAGAGACCGGAACAGGCGCCGTCGTACCGTCTGCCCTACGAGCTTGAGCATCGTCGCCTGAACGGTACTCGCCGCGCTGTGTAAGCTGCTCCCCCCAGCATCGTGCAGACCAGGGAGCGCTAGCTCGGAAGCGACCAGGATGCCAGCAGCGCAAGATGACGTTGCGGTTCGCCGCCTCCTCGACGCCGGTCGCGCGCTGGTGTCGAACCTCGACACCGACGGGATTCTGAGGCGCGTGCTGGAAGCCGCCAGAGAGGTCACCGGCGCCCGTTACGCCGCGATCGGGGTACTCGACGAGGCGCGCGATCGGCTGGCACGATTCGTGACCTCCGGGGTTGACGAGGCCACCTATCGGGCAATCGGCGAGCCGCCGAAGGGCCGCGGCGTCCTGGGTGTCCTGATCGCCGAGCCGAAGCCGTTGCGGCTGCGGCGCGTGAGCGATCATCCGCGCAGTTACGGCTTTCCCGAGAGTCATCCGGCAGTCGAGACGTTCCTCGGCGTGCCCGTGATGATTCGCGGGCGGGCGTGGGGAAACCTGTATCTAGGGGAGAAGCAGGGCGGGGGCGAGTTCACCGAGGCCGATGAGGAAGTGACGGTGATCCTCGCCGAATGGGCGGGCGCCGCGATCGACAACGCGCGCAAGTACGAACGCAGCGAGCGTCGGCGCGGGCAGCTCGAGCGAGCCGTGCGTGGGCTCGAGGCGACGCGTGACATCGCGATTGCGATCGGTTCCGTAACGGGTCTTGAGCGCGTGCTCGAGCTGATCGTCAAGCGCGGGCGCGCGCTCGTCGACGCCCGAGCCGTGTTGATCATGCTGCGCGACGGCACGGAGCTGGTCGTGGCAGCGAGCGCCGGGTACGCGGACGCGGCACCCGGCCACCGGGTGCCGATCGCCGGCTCGACATCCGGGGAGGTGCTGATGCGGGGGCTTCCCGAGCGGATCGCGGACGTAACGTCGAGGCTTCGAATCGAGCCGGCGGAGCTGGGCGTCGCCGACGTGCACACCGCGCTGCTGGTCCCGATGCACCATCGCGGCACGGCGGTCGGCGTTCTGGCCGCATTCGATCGAGGCGAGCAAGGGATCCCGTTCTCGGAGGGAGATGAGCAGCTGTTACAGACGTTCGCCGCGGCAGCCGCGCTGGCCGTCGCGATCGCACGCAGCGTCGAGGCCGGGCGCCTGCGCGCGTCGCTGGCCGCGGCGGACGCAGAACGCGGGCGATTCGCGCGCGAGCTGCACGACGAGACGCTGCAGATCCTCGGTGGCCTGCGCGTCCTGCTGTCGAGCACGCTCCGCCGCGCCGAGCCGAGCCGGTACGAGGCCGCGATGCGAGAAGCGATCGCGGAGGTCGAGCGCGGGACTGCGGGGTTGCGGGCGATCATCGCCGACCTCCGTCCCGCCGCGCTCGACGAGCTTGGTCTGCAGCCGGCAGTCGAGTGGTTGCTCGAGCGACGACGTCGCGACGGACTCGAGATCGCCGCCGAGCTGCGCCTGCCCGATCCTCACGCCGGCGAGCGGGCGCTCGACCCCGAGCTGGAGACGGCCGTGTACCGGCTCGTGCAGGAAGCGCTCACGAACGTCGCCAAGCACGCACATGCCAGCCGCGTGCGGGTTGGACTGCGGGCGTCTCCCGGTCACGTTCACATAGAAGTACAAGATGATGGTGTGGGCTTCGATCCCGAGGCCATGACCCCGGGCTTCGGCCTGGTCGGGATCCGCGAGCGGGTTTACCTTGCCGGGGGCAGGCTCGAGCTCGACTCCGGCCCGACCGGCACGCTACTGCGCGCGGAGCTCCCTGCTCGGTACGTCGGAGAGCCGCCGCCCCGGATGCAGGCTTCCTCGTAGCTCCTAACCCCGTCTGAGCGCATCCACCCTCGCAGCCACGCGCGGGCTCACGTACGCGTCGCCGTGAGCGGCGCGCCGGACGGCGTCGACGAGCTCCGCATCCGCCGTGTCCTTCACGACGAAGCCGAGCGCGCCGGTGTCGAGGGCCTGCTTGGCGGTCGCCGGGCTGTCCTGCATCGTGAGTGCCACGATCTGCGTGCTCGGTGCGTCCCGGCGCAGTTCGCCGATCGCGGCGAAGCTGGAACCGTCGGGAAGGCGCAGGTCGAGCACCAACACGTGCGGAGCGTAGTCGTGCACGTGACGCGTTGCGAGCGCAAGATCGGCTGCCTCAGCGACAACCTCGATCCCCGGCTCACTGTCGAGCAGACCCTTCAGCGTTCGCCTCATCGTCTCGTGGTCATCGGCGAGCACGACTTCGATCAGGCGATCGACGCATGCGCTCGGTTCCCGGACGAGCCGCAGGTGCCCACGCATACGTGCAACGTAGTCCTTGTATGAGCGCCCGGGTACCGCGCAAACCTGACGACCTGCTGCGGGAAAGTACGGCTTGCCATTCCCGCAAGCGCGGATCGGCGTCGGCGCGCAGTCGCGCGGGTGGGCGACTACGGACCTACGATCGGGGCGAGCCCGGATGTGGCGGCGCCCGCGCGGTCGTAGCGTGCGCGCAACGCGCATCGATCCACGAAGGAGGCGAATCGTGTCCGGTGTAGTAGCACGCCCCGATCCGTTCGCCGAGCTGGGCGAGCTGCGGGGCACGTTGCACCGCATGTTCGACGAGTGGCTCGACGGTCGTGAGAGTGCACGGATACCGGCGATCGACGTCGTGGGCGAGGAAGGCAAGCTGCTCGTGCACGCTGACCTGCCCCGGAATGAACCCGAGCTGGTCAAGATCGAGGTCGAGGATCAGCTCCTCACAATCGCCGGAGAGCACGAGGAGAGACAGGAGAAGAGGGCCGGGCATCACGTGTGGCGTGAGCGCCGCGATCGGTCCTTCTCCCACTCGATGACACTGCCCGCCGGGGTCGATGCCAGCAGGATCGTGGCTACGGCGCGCGACGGTGTCATCGAGGTGACGATCCCGCTCCCGACGGGAGCGCATCGGGAGCGGATCGCGATCACCCCGAAGACAGCCTGAGTTACCGGCTGTGCTGTGGCCGGCCGCGCCGCCGCGGAGGCGGGGTCGGCCCAGCGGGGGCGCTGGCAGGAGGGTCCAGGACCGCGCGCACCACGCGTGCCAGGCCGGCGACGCAGACCAGCAGCACGAACGCCAGCGCCGCGGTCTCGACGATGTACCACGGCCACGCCCCCATCAGGTTGAGCAGCGAGGAATGCGCGGGCTTGTCGCGCAGGTACATGTAGTTGCCGCCGGTGAGCAGGTCACCTACGGCGGGCAGCGCCGTGAACGCGAGCGTCACGAGATACACGCGCGTCACCGCCCCCGTGCGGGGGTACATGCGGCAGCCGAACACGAGGAAGCTCGCCGCGACGATCGCGCCGATGTGGTACGTGAAGTAGGTGAAATAGAAGATGCTCGGCAATGATTGCCCGAGGTCGGGTGTCAGCACCGCCTGGAGCGAGGCTGTGAACGCCCAGAAGTAGGTCAGCTCCACCAGCAGCGGCCGGCGCGTCCACAGCGCAAGGATCGATACTGCCGCGACGGCATCGGTCAGCTGCAGCGGCAGCGTGTACCTGACCGCCCACGTCCCGAGCACGGCGTCCGCGACATACTCGCCGATCCACGCCGCGAGGATCACCAGTGCCAGCCCACGCGCGTACAGCCGCAGCCAGGGACCGGGATGCCGCCGTGGCGTCCAGACGCTGACGGCGATGGCGAACACCATCACCGCCAGTGCTGCGATGTGCTGATCGGAGAACTGTCGCACCGCGGTTGCCGCACGCTGCTGCGCGTTTTGATTGCACCGCGCGTTACGCTGAAGTTTGCCTCGGATCCTCGCCGCCGGGCGCGCCGCGCCGGATCCGTAGCGGCGCCGCCGCATCCGTTCCGGCCGCTACCCGCAACAGCTTTCGCAGCGCGGGCGAGAGTCCGATCGGCTGGATCGGAGCCTCGATCTCGACTGTGCCTGCCTCGCGATCCACGATCCGCACCGGTCCGAGGTGCCGCAGCACGTCCATCGCATCCCGGTTCGTGCTCAGCATCAGGGCGGTGAAGGTCGTGATGCCCTGCTCGCGCGCTCGAGCGCCGATCACCTCCAGCAGCAGCGTGCCGAGTCCCCGTCCCTGCCAGTCGTCGATCACGGTCACAGCAACCTCTGCCGCGTCGGGACGCTCGCCGTCGCGCACGTAGCGGGCCACGCCGAGGCCCTCGCCCGTCTGCTCGTCGACGGCGATCACCATCTCGTGATCGCGGTGATCGACCTCAGTCAGGTAGCGCAACGTGTCCTCGCTGAGCTCGGCCGTCGGCGCGAGGAAGCGACGGTACCGCGACTCCTCGCTGAGGCGCGCAAAGCCACGCAGCAGCAATGCCTTGTCAGAGCTGTGACCCTGACGCACGCGCACTCGGGCACCGTCGCGCAGCTCGATCGGGGCGCCGAGCGCGACGAGCTCAGTTGTGGGAGGAGTGCCGGACACCGTCGCAGCTGCGGTAGATGGCGATCGCGTTCAGCTCGATCGCCGACTCAGCGGCTAATGCGAAGCTTGCAGTTGCGCTTCGATTCGATTCAAGGCGGCGATCCGCTTCTCGAGCGGCGGGTGGGTGGCAAACAGCGCCGTCAGCGAGCCCTTGCGGCCCGCGGGCACGATGAAGAACGCATTCATCTGCGCCGTCGTGCGCAGGTCGCGATCGGGAATCCGCTGCATCGTGTCGTTGATCTTCATCAGCGCGGAGGACAGCGCGCTCGGCCGGCCCGTCAGAACCGCGGCGCCGCGATCGGCGGCGTACTCACGGTAGCGGGATAGCGCCCGCAGCAGCACGAACGAGACCGCGTATACCGCGACCGACACGAGCACCACGACCATGAACGCCGTCTGCTGGTTGCGGTTGCGCCCGCCGCCGAAGAAGAACCCGAAACGGACCAACAGCGCCGCAATCGAAGCGAAGAAGCTGGCGATCGTCATCACGATCACGTCGCGGTTGATCAAGTGCGTGAGCTCGTGCGCCAGCACAGCTTCCAGCTCCGCCGGCGACAGCGACGCCAGCAGCCCGGTGGTCGCGCACACGGTCGCGGTCTTCTGCGACCGACCGAGGGCGAACGCGTTCGGCATCGGTGCCTCGACGATCGCAAGGCGCGGCTTGCGCAGATCGGCCTGCACGCACAGCCGCTCGACGATCGAGTGTAACTCCGGGGCCTGCGCGGGCGACACTTCCCTGGCGCCGATCGTGGCCAGCGCGATCTTGTCCGACGCGAACAGCTGCGTCGCAAACAGCGCGGCGGCGATCACCAGCACGCTGGCAACACCGGCCCCGGCGCTGACGGCGACCGCGATCAGGACCGCATAGACCAGCCCCAGCAGGAACATCGTCAACACCATCCGGGCCTGCAAGCCGGTGTCACGTCCGAACTCGCGGTGTGACATCACGTGAACCAAGGTGGCCGCATAGTGGTAACGGTAGCGCGAGCCGGGGCCGCCCGCGACGGTGGTGACCGACGGCGGTGTTTCGGTAGTGGCCCGCAGACCGACGGCAGCCCGGCTCGAAGCTCCGGCAGCGGGAACGACTACTGCTCGGCGCTGATCGCAGCCGCGGGGATGACGACGACCGGGCGGTCGGCGATGTGCAGCAGCTCGTGCGAGACGCTGCCGAGCAGCGCCCGAACGCGCCCGAGGCCGCGACCTCCGATCACGATCAGATCGGCGTTGCGGACGCGCGCAACGTCAGCGATCGAGTCGGCCGCCGGGCCGCCGATCAGCTCCTTCTCGTACTTGGGTCCGGCCAGCGAGCCACCCTCGAGCGGCAATCCGTCGAGCAGCGCTCGGCCGTGATCGCGGCGCTGGGACAAGAGGTGATCGTAGTTGGGCGACCCGAGGAAGTCGGGCGGAAGCTCGTAGGCATGAACGATGTAGATCCGCCCGCGCGCTCCCGCTTGCCGAGCGGCGAACAGCAATGCCGCCCGCGCAGCATCTGATCCGTCGTAGCCGACCACGATCGTCGGTGTCGGTTCGGGCGAGGCCACGATCAGAACGCTAACCGAACCCCGCTCGAATGGGTCTGCGCCGACCCGAGCGGCTGAGCCGCGCCTGCGCTGTCCGTGCCACTCAGTAAGTGACGGACCGCTACGAGCTGCGGCGAGAACCGGCCGAGCTCTTCGTCGCGGTGCCCGAGCGGTTCCCCGAAGCGGTCGGCTTCTTGCTCGTTGTGCGCGCGCGCGAGGGCCGCGTCGTCGCCGCGCTTGCGGTCGATGCGACGGCGGCGGCGAGCCGTTCGAGGTCCTTCATCATGTTGGCGTTGGTCTTCTGCGCGTCACGCCGCAGCGCCGTCAGCGCTTTGGTCAGATCCCGGTAGCCGCTCTTGGCGCCCTTGCCCGCGTCGCGCGCAAGCGCCTGCAGCGCCTCGCCTGCCTCATCGAGCGCCTTCTCGAAGCGTTTCATCGCACGCTCCACGTCCCGGCGGGTGCTGGTCGACGACTGGCCGGCCGTTCCACGGCTGGATGTCCGTGCAGCTGGCTTTTTTGCTGGGGGCATATGTCGCTCCTTGGTCGGTCAAAAGCTATAACGCGCAGACGAGAGCTGCGCAAGTCGCGGGCAACCACT
>Ga0187766_10002494_pt1 | contig 10835 bp, 7 predicted proteins | sample 0216_QUI02_MP05__4_FD_132971 | JGI IMG/M metagenome (GOLD analysis project Ga0187766, IMG submission 132971) | Tropical peat soil microbial communities from peatlands in Department of Meta, Colombia - 0216_QUI02_MP05_20_MG | ecosystem: Environmental > Terrestrial > Soil > Wetlands > Peat ... | reverse complement strand
GGTGCCGTGGCCGGTTTGGGCGGGTTGTTGCCGGTGGCCAGCACGGTGATCGTGACCACGGCGCCCAGGGACACCAGCCAGCCGAACACGAACGCCGCGCCTTTCACCGTGCCGCGCTTGGAAGGCAGCACGATGAGGAAGGCGGTCAGCGGCAGCGGGTCGAGCGTGACCGCCAGGCCGATCAGCACCAGGTTGAGGATCAGCACTGTCCCTCCCCTCTCGGGTCGGCCGAAGCCGGTCCCTGGTACTGGTCGCGCCGTCTTGCTAGCGGACGTTACTCCTGCCCGGCCTGCTCGGCCAGGACGGCCGGGCCATGGCGGGCTACCGGCCGCCTATGCCTGATCCTGGGCGAGCCGTGTGGGTGTGTCCTCACCCGCCGGGGATTATTCCGGCGCGTCCGCTGCGGTGCGGGACGAGCTCGCTGACCCGCCAGGCACCGCGTGATCAGGCCACTGTGATCAGGCCACTGTGATCAGGCCACTGTGATCAGGCCAGGGCCAGGCGGCGCAGGGCCAGTTCGGCGTACATGGCAGTGCCGTCGGCCAGCACCGCGTCGTCGAATACCGCGACCGGCGAGTGGTTGGTCGGCGCCGCCTCCGGGTCCTCGCCCGGCGGGCAGGCGCCGAGCGTGACGAACGCCCCCGGCACCTGCTCCAGGACGAACGAGAAGTCCTCGGCCCCGGTGATCGGGAACTCGGTCACCTGGCCGCGCTCCGCCCCGAACACCGCGGCGATCGTCTCGGTCGCGAACCGGGCCTCGGCCGCGTCGTTGACGGTTACCGGGTACCCGGCGGCGTAGTCGGCCTCGGCGGTCAGGCCGTGTGCGCGCGCGATGTCGCCGATGAGCCGCGGTACCAGCTCGGCCAGCGCGCTGCGCGACTCGCGGCTGAACGACCGGGCCGTGGCCCAGAACTTCGCCTGCTCCGGGATCACGTTGTCGGCGGTGCCTGCGTGAAAGCTGCCCACCGTGATCACCACCGGATCGAACACGTCGAACTTCCTGGTCACCAGCGTCTGCAGCGCGGTCACCATCTCGCAGGCGACGGCGATCGGGTCCGCGGCCCTGTGCGGTGTCGAGGCGTGCCCGCCGCGCCCGTGCACGGTGACCGTGATCTGGTCGGCGGCGGCCAGCATGGGGCCGCCCCGGGTGGAGAACACCCCGCCCGGCAGCCGGTTCGAGGTCACGTGCAGGCCGAAGGCCGCGACCGGGCGCTCGCCTGCCGCCTCGAGCACGCCTTCGGAGATCATCTGCCGGGCGCCGGCGTAGCCTTCCTCGCCCGGCTGGAACATGAAGACCACCGTGCCCGGCAGGTCGGCCCGCCGGGCCGACAGCAGCCGTGCGGCGCCGGCCAGCATCGCGGTGTGCAGGTCGTGACCGCAGGCGTGCATCGCGCCGGGGATCGCCGACGCGTACGGCAGGCGGGTTTCCTCGGTGATGGGCAGCGCGTCCATGTCGCCGCGCAGCAGCACCACCGGACCTCCGGAATCGTCGGCCCGGCCGCCGCGTAGCACCGCGGTCACCGAGCTGAGGCCCCGGCCGGCGCTGACCTCCAGCGGCAGCCCCTCCAGGGCGGCGAGCACCTTCTGCTGCGTCTTCGGCAGGTCCAGGCCGATCTCGGGCTCGCGGTGGATCGCATGCCGCAGTTCGGCGATGTCGCCCGCGATCCGCGCCGCCTCGTCACGTACCGGCACCGGTTCCTCCCTCGGTCGGGGGCAAACCCCAACTGTAATTCTGTGCTTTATCTAAGCGTTCGCGCTATCCAGGCTCCCGCTATGGTCCTCTCCGTAGCCTCGCACCGGCCGCTCGCACGGGCCTGAGCCCGTGCTCGCTAGCCGGTCCTGGATAACGCTCACAGGCGCCTGGCCCCGGCCGAAGGAGCGGCCTGCAGGAATCCCGGCTCGGTCCACGAGCGCTTCGCATACGCGCCGGCCACCGCGGCGCGCACCGCGTCCTCGGCGCGCTCCGGCACCAGCGCCAGCACCGACCCGCCGAAGCCGCCTCCTATCATCCGGGCGCCGAGCGCCCCTGCGTCCAGGGCCGCCTCCACGGCCACGTCGGCCTCCGGCCAGGAAACCTCGAAGTCGTCCCGCAGCGACCGGTGCGCCCGGGTCAGCAGCCGGCCGATCCCGGGGTAGACCTCATCGGCCGCCGAGCGCAGCAGCGCGGCCGCGGACAGTACACGGGCATTGTCGGTGACCACGTGGCGCGCCCGGCGCCGCAGCACCGATCGGGTAGCCCGCCGCTGTCACCGCAGTCCGTTAGGTATCTCAACGAAGGGATGCCGAGCAGACGCGCGGCCTGTTCGCACTCGGCGCGCCGTCGGCCGTATTCCCCGGCGGTCAGCTGGTGTACGGCCCTGGTGTCGATCAGCAGCAGGCGCGACCCGCCCCGGGCCGGGTCGAAGGGGATCTGGGAGCTGGCCCGCGAGCGACAGTCGAGCAGCACGGCATGGCCGGGCCGGGCCAGCAGAGAGGCGGACTGGTCCATGATGCCGCACGGCACCCCGACAAACTCGTTCTCGGCCCGGCAGGCGAGGCCGAGGTCGATCTCCGCCACCCGGTCCGGCTGCTGGCGGGAACACAGCGCGAGCCGCCCGCCGGCGCGGCGGGCGGCGGCCACCGCGACGCCCTCGCCGAGCGCGAACGGGAGCACGTACCCGTCGTTGTAATCGGTGTGCTCGCCCATCAGGTTGGCTCGGCCCGGCGCCAGCCACACGCCGTCCACCGCCCCGCCGAACCGGGCGCCGAACAGCTCCCGGGCCCCGCGGGCCGCGCTGGCTTCGGTCACCGCACCCCGCGCGCCCGGGCGAACGCCCAGGCGTCGGCGGCCATGGCGCGCAGGTCCCTGGCCGCGTGCCAGCCGAGTTCGGCCCGGATCCGCGCGGAGGAGGCTACCAGCACGGCCGGATCGCCCGGCCTGCGCGCGACCACGTCCGCTCCGATCTCGGTGCCGGTGACCTCCCGGCACACGTCGATCACCTCGCGCACCGAGTAGCCGGTGCCGTGGCCCAGGTTGTAGATCCGGTGCCCGCCGGGCTGGCAGGCCGCCAGCGCCCGCAGGTGGGCGTCGGCCAGGTCCGTGACGTGGACGTAGTCCCGGATGCAGGTCCCGTCGGGGGTGCCGTAGTCGCCGCCGAAGATCTGCACCCTCCGGCCGGTGGTCGCGCTGGCCAGTACGTTGGGGATCAGGTGGGTTTCCGGATTGTGCCGCTCGCCCACCCAGTTGCCGTCGGCGGCCAGGTGCGCGCCCGCCACGTTGAAGTAGCGCAGGCTGACCGCGCCGAACCCGTAGAGCCGGGCGAACTCGGTCAGCGCGGTGTCCGCGGCGAGCTTGCTCGCGCCGTAGGGATTGGCGGGACGGGCGGGATCGGTTTCCTCGATCGGGTTGCGTTCCGGCTCGCCGTAGACGGCGGCGGTGGAGGAAAAGACGATCGTCCGCACCCCGATCTCGCGCATCGCCTCGAGCAGCGTGAGCGTGCCGCCCAGGTTGGCAGACCAGTACTTGGCCGGTTCCGCCACCGACTCGCCGACCAGCGCCTTCGCGGCAAAATGCAGGACCGCCTCGATGCCGTCGGCCAGCACCTCGGCGGCGCAGTCACGCAGCGTGCCCTTGACGAAGGTCGCACCGGCCGGCACCGCGTCGGCGTACCCGGTGGACAGGTCGTCGAGCACGGTCACCTCGTGCCCGGCCGCGCCGAGCTGCGCCGCGACGACGCTGCCGATGTACCCGGCCCCGCCGGTGACGAGCACCCTCATGAAAGCCTCCCTGGCTGTTCGGTGATGATCCCCTGACCCGTCCGCCCGGTGCCCGCGTGCCCACCGGAGCTCATACGTTATCCGTTCTAGACTGGCCAGACACCTCATGTCTCGGGCCGGGCACGGGGGCCTGCCGTGAGCCAAAGGGCCGCGGTACCGCCTGGACTGAGGAGCGAGGAACGAGCGACGAGGGAAGGCGGCACCTAAAAGCGGCCCGGAGGCGAGCGGCAGATAGAAAATGAGCAGAGTCGTCTTGGACGTCATTGTCGTCCTGGTCATAGTGGTCATCGGGGGGTTCTTCTCGGCGTCCGAGATGGCTCTGGTCTCGCTCCGGGAAGGCCAGGTCAGGGCGCTGGCCAAACGGGGCAAGCGCGGCCAGAAGGCGGCGCAGCTGGCCCTGGACCCGAACCGGTTCCTCTCCGCCGTGCAGATCGGCGTGAGCCTGGCCACGCTGGTCTCCGGCGCCTACGGCGCCGCCACTCTGGCCGGGCTCCTGAAGTCCTGGCTGGTCAGGCAGAACATGTCGGCTGGCTGGGCCACGGCCGTCTCGTTCGTGGTGGTGACCGTGTGCATCACCTTCGTCAGCCTGGTCCTCGGCGAGCTGGCGCCCAAGCGGATCGCCCTGCAGCGCTCGGCCCGGATAGCGCTGATCGCCGCGCCAGTGCTGGACCGGATAGCGTCGCTGGCCAGGCCGGTTGTCTGGCTGCTGACCAAGGTGACCAACCTGGTGGTCGCCGTCCTCGGCGGCGATCCGGACGTGACCCGGCAGGCCATGACCGAGCAGGAGGTACGCGAGCTGGTCACCGGCACCCAGACCATCAGCCAGGACGAGCGGCGCATCGTCGGCGAGGTGTTCGACGCGGGCGTGCGGCAGATCCGCGAGGTGCTGGTGCCGCGGACCGAGGTGGTGTTCCTGGACGCGGAGATCCCGGTGTCCGAGGCCGCCGCGACCGCCGCCAGCGTCCCGTACTCGCGGCTGCCGGTGTTTGCCGATACCTACGACGACGTGATCGGCTTCGTCCACATCCGGGACCTGCTCGGCCCGGGCGTGGTGAACCGCTCGGTTCCGGTGCGCCAGATCGCCCGGCCGGTGAAGTTCCTGCCCATCAGCAAGACCGTGCTGTCCGCGCTGTCGGAGATGCGGCGCGAGCGGGCGCACCTGGCCATCGTGGTCGACGACTACGGCGGTACGGCCGGGATCGTCACCCTGGAGGACCTCGTCGAGGAGCTGATCGGGGACATCAGGGATGAGTACGACACCGAGCAGAGCCAGGCCACCACGCTGCGCGGCGGCGAGGTGGAGGTCGACGGGCTGCTCAACCTGGACGAGTTCGGTGAGCAGACCGGTATCGAGCTGCCCGAAGGCCCCTACGAGACCGCCGCGGGCTACGTCCTCGCCGCGCTCGGCGACCTGCCGTCCCCCGGGGACAGCGTGCAGGTGGCCGGCCACGCGATCACCGTGACCGAACTCGACGGCCGCCGCATCGCCCGCCTTCGCGTCGCCCCCGCCCCCGCGAGCCAGCCCGCCTCCGCCGCGAGCGAGCCCGCCTCCGCCGCGAGCCCCGCCGCGGGCCACGCCAACACCACTAGCACCTCGAACAGCACTAGTCCCTCGGTTTCCGCCGGTCAGGCCCGGCTAGACTCGGAGACCCCCCAGGAAGGCGGTTAGCGTGCCCGGCGGCTTCGACACGGTGCTCGTCGTCGACTTCGGCGCCCAGTACGCCCAGCTGATCGCCAGGCGCGTGCGCGAGTGCCACGTCTACTCCGAGATCGTCCCGTCCACGATGCCGGCCGAGGAGATGCTGGCCCGGCAGCCGAAGGCCATCATCTTGTCCGGCGGTCCGTCCTCCGTCTACGCCGAGGGCGCCCCGCCCGCGCCGCCCGGGCTGCTCCGGGCCGGCGTGCCCGTCCTGGGCATCTGCTACGGCTTCCAGCTCATGGTGTCCGAGCTGGGCGGGACCGTCGAGCGCACCGGCACGGCCGAGTACGGCAGAACTGTGTTGTCTCGGGGGGAGGATCCCCCCCAGACCCATCTCCTCGGGGGGGACGACTCCCCCCAGACCCCCCCCGCGCACGGGGGGACTGCCCGTCCCCCCATACCCCCCGGGGGCCCCCCTCCGGGGGGAGGATCGCTGCTGCTGGCGGGCACGCCCGCCCAGCAGCAGGTCTGGATGTCGCACGGCGACACCGCCACGGCGGCCCCGCCGGGCTTCACGGTGACCGCCCGGACCCCGGCGACCCCGGCCGCGGCCATCGAGGACCCCGCCCGCGGCCTGTTCGGCGTCCAGTTCCACCCCGAGGTCCTGCACACCGAGTACGGCACCCGCATCCTTTCCCGCTTCCTCGAGCTGGCCGGCTGCCGCCCGTCCTGGACCATGCTGAACATCGTCGAGGACCTCCTCGAGGAGATCCGCGAGCAGGTCGGCGGCGGCCGCGCGATCTGCGGGCTGTCCGGCGGCGTGGACTCGGCGGTCGCCGCCGCGCTGGTCCAGCGCGCCATCGGCGACCGGCTCACCTGCGTCTTCGTCGATCACGGCCTGCTGCGCCAGGGTGAGGCCGAGCAGGTGGAGCAGGACTTCGTGGCCGCCACCGGGGTGCGCCTCAAGGTGGCGAACGAGGCCGCGGCGTTCCTGTCCGCGCTGGCCGGGGTGACCGATCCCGAGCACAAGCGCAAGGTCATCGGCCGCGAGTTCATCCGGGCCTTCGAGCGCGCGGCCCGGGAGATCACCGCCGAGGCCGGCCAGCACGGCGAGGCGTGCGAGTTCCTGGTCCAGGGCACGCTGTACCCGGACGTGGTGGAGTCCGGCGGCGGCACCGGCACCGCGAACATCAAGTCGCACCACAACGTGGGCGGGCTGCCCGATGACCTGAAGTTCCGCCTGGTCGAGCCCCTGCGCGCCCTGTTCAAGGACGAGGTGCGCCGGCTGGGACAAGAACTCGGCCTGCCGCACGCGATCGTCCGCCGCCAGCCGTTCCCCGGTCCGGGGCTGGCCATCAGGATCGTCGGCGAGGTCACCGCGGAGCGGCTCGCGGTGCTGCGCGAGGCCGACGCCATCGTGCGCGAGGAGATGTCGGCCGCCGGGCTGGACACCCTGGTCTGGCAGTGCCCGGTGGTGCTGCTCGCCGACGTGCGGTCGGTGGGCGTGCAGGGCGACGGCCGCAGCTACGGCCACCCGCTCGTGCTCCGCCCGGTGACCAGCGAGGACGCGATGACCGCGGACTGGGCACGGCTGCCCGCCGACGTCCTGGCCCGGATCTCCACCCGGGTCACCAACGAGGTCCCCCAGGTCAACCGGGTGGTCCTGGACGTCACCAGCAAACCCCCCGCCACCATCGAGTGGGAATGATTAATTCCGAACGGTTCCCGGTGCGTCCCCCCGGCCCCGCCGAGAGCCGCCCCGGTTCTCGTCATCGCTAGTTCAACGGTATATAACGTTCGTATGGGCACTGAGGGCGTTCGGGACGATTACCCGCGCTACCGTCAGCGGGTGCCCCAGCTGATTCCCGGCCTGCGCCTGCCCGCCCGGCGCCCGGTAGCCAGCCGGTAGGGGCGGTTCTTCTCCCCAGACTCGGTATGGCGGGCTCGCCTGCGCCCCAAAGGCCTGCAATTGTGAGTTAAGTCATACGGGTTCATGAGGCGTTTTCGCCACCAGCGTGACCCTTGTTCGGCATGGTGGTTGGCCATCAGCAGCCGGCGTGCGCGGCGGAGCGCAGGCTATCGGAACGACCCAAGGACTCATGCGTGTCCAGCACAGCCCGGCACCGCCGGCCGGCACACCTGCCCGCCGCGCCGAACCACCCCTCGGTCCCGACCGCGGCGGCGCGGCACCGCAAGCCAGAGCGGACCGTCTCCTCCGCCGCCGTCCAGCCGGCCGCGGCGGCTTGGCACCGTGAGCCGCAGCGGTTGGTCTCTCCTGCGGCCCCGCCCGCGGCGGCGCGGCGCCGTGAGCCGCAGCGGTTGGTCTCTCCTGCGGCCCCGCCCGCGGCGGCGCGGCGCCGTGAGCCGCAGCGGTTGGTTTCTCCTGCGGCCCCGCCCGCGGCGGCGCGGCACCGTGAGCCGCAGCCGACCGTTTCCCCTGCCGCCCGGCCAGCCGCCCGGACCCGGCACCGCAAGCCATCGGCGCTGCAGGGCAAGTCGGCCAAGGCCACCGCGGTGACCGCGCTGGCGGTATCCGCGGCGACGGCGTCAGCCGCGGTAACCAACTGGTCCGCCGGGACATCCGGGCACCCGCCCGTGGCCCGGGCCAGCGCGGCGAGCGTGCCGTCGGCGAACCCTGGTGCCCTCGGCCGCCTGTCCGGCGGAGCCGGGCCTGGCGGGCAATCGGCCGCCACGCTGACAGATCAGCAGCCAGCCTTCCTCTTTCACCCCGTATTCAGCCGGAACACCCATCAGCACCCGCGGCCCAAAGGGCGGCATCATCGCCCCGTCGCCGTCGCCGTCGCCGTCGCCGTCGCGCCGCGGAGCAGTCCATCGCCTGCGTCAAGCAGCCCGCCGGCGTCCGGCTCACCGTACAGCAATCCACTGCGAGCCGTAGCGGGCCTGATCCCCGAACGCGTCGACATGGGCGTCGACTTCGGCGGAAGCGGGCCGGTTTACCCGCTGGGCGACGCCGTGATCACCAATGCGACCGGCGACTCGTCGGGCTGGCCCGGCGGGGGATGGATCACCTACCGGCTCACCGACGGCCCGGATACCGGGCTGCAGGTCTACGTGGCCGAGGACGTGCAGCCCACCGTGGCCGTCGGCCAGGTCGTGACGCCTTCCACCGCCATCGCGACCATGTACAACGGCGGCACCGGCATCGAGACCGGGTGGGCCATGCCGGACGGCGCCTCCGCCGAATCCCAGCTGTCGGAGGCCGGGGGTATCGGCGGCGGCGGCCCGTTCCCGACCATGGTCGGGCTGAGCTTCGAGAACCTGCTCCGCAGCCTGGGCGTACCCGCCGCGCCGAACGCCGCAGACTCCGGCTACGGCACCCTCCCGTCCGGCTACCCGGGCGCCTGAGTCCGGTAGCCGAGAGCCTGCGCTCGCGTCAGCCGAGGCTCCGCATGGCCCACAGATCGGGAAACGTCGGGTTCCCGAGCGTGGTCCGCAGGTAGGTGGCCCCGGCCGAGCCGCCGGTGCCGCGCCGCGCGCCGATCGTCCGCTCCACCATCTTGACGTGGTGGTAGCGCCATTCCTGCATGCCCTCGTCGAGGTCGACGAGCAGCTCGCACACCGCGGTCGCGTCGGTGTCGTCGTCGTAGACCTTCTTCAGCACCTGCTGCAACTCCGCCGAAGCCTCGATGGGCCGGCTGACGTCACGGTGCCGCATCCCGGCGGGCACGTCGTATCCCTGGCCGGCCAGGTAGCACACGAAGGAGTCGAACAGCGACGGGCGGGACATCGCGGCCACGATGCGGTCCCGCTCCGCGCTGTCGGCCTTGGACCGCGCGAGCATCACCGGGTCCCGCCGGCCGAGGACCGCCTCCAGCTCGCGGAACTGTGCCGACTCAAAGCCGCTCGAGGTGCCGAGCCAGTCACGGAACCGGGTGAACTGGGTGGGCGTCATGGTCTCGAGCACGTCGAGCTGGGCCACGACGATCTTCAGGATGGCCAGCGTCCGGCGCAGGGTGCGCATCGCGTGCGTGGTGCTGCCGGACTCCAGCTCGGACTGCAGCTTGCCGAGCTCGTGCAGGAGCTGCTTGAACCACAGCTCGTAGATCTGGTGGATGACGATGAACAACATCTCGTCGTGCTCGTCCGATCTCGGCTGCTGGGCCGAGAGCACCTGGTCCAGCCGCAGGTAACCGGCGTAGGTCACGGGCTCAGCCATAGTCGTAGCGTTTCTGGGCGATGATGTCGCGGGCGGCTTCGGTCGCGTCCCAGACGTCGGTGAAGCGCGTGGTGAGCGGGGACAGGCCGAAGCGGAATCGTTCCGGGGTCCGGTAGTCCGTGACGATCCCCTCGGCGGCCAGCCGCTCCACGATCCGTTCGGCTTCCGGGTGCCAGAACGTGACGTGGCCGCCGCGCCGCGCCGGTTCCCGCGGCGTGGCGATCGAGCAGCCGAGCGGGGCCAGCCAGGCGTCGGCCAGCTTCATGAGGTAGCCGGTCAGCCGCATGCTCTTGGCGCGCATCGGCTCGATGCCCGCCTCCAGCAGCAGCCGTGCGCCTTCGTCCACCGCCGCGGTGGCCAGGATCGGCGGGGTGCCGGTCATGAACTTGGCCATGCCGGCCGCCGGGTCGTACCTCGGCCCCATGGCGAACTGGTCGCGCTGGGAGAACCAGCCCCAGATCGGCTGCCGCAGCACGTCCCGCAGCCGGGCCGAGACGTAGCAGAACGCGGGCGCGCCTGGCCCGGCGTTGAGGTACTTGTAGGTGCAGCCGACGGCGAGGTCCACGTCACAGCCGTCGAGGTCGACGGGCACCGCGCCGACGGAGTGGCACAGGTCCCAGAGCATGAGCGCACCGGACTGGTGGGCGAGCTGGGTGATGGCCGCCATGTCGGCCAGGGCGCCGCTGCGGTAGGCCACGTGGGACAGGCTCACCACCGCGGTGTCCTCGTCCACCGCGGCCCGGACCAGGTCCGGATCCAGGCCCTCGTTGATGTTGGTGGGGAGCATCCGGAGCTCGGCGCCGCGCTGGGCCGCGATGCCCTCGACGACGTAGCGGTCGCTGGGGAAGTTGTCGTGGTCGGTGATGATCACGTGCCGCCCCGGCCGCGCGTCGAGCGCCGCGGTCACCAGCTTGTACAGGTTCACCGTGGTGTTGTCGGTGACGATCACCTCCCCGGACGCGGCCCCGATGAGCTGCCCCACCACGTCGCCCGCGCGGGCCGGCAGGTCCACCCAGTGGTCCCACGACCTGGCCAGGGCGGCGCCCCACTCCCCGCGGAGCATGGATTCCATCCGCCGCAAGGTGGGCAGCGGCAGCGCGCCGAGCGAGTTGCCGTTCAGGTAGACCAGTGCCGGGTCCTCGAACAAGAACTGCCGGCGGTACCCGCCAAGCGGATCCGCCGCATCCAGTTCCTCGGCCTGCGCCCGGTCCAGCGAAACCTCCGCCATACCGCACACCCTAATCCCCCGCCTGACCCGCCCGT
>Ga0187766_10002492_pt1 | contig 10836 bp, 7 predicted proteins | sample 0216_QUI02_MP05__4_FD_132971 | JGI IMG/M metagenome (GOLD analysis project Ga0187766, IMG submission 132971) | Tropical peat soil microbial communities from peatlands in Department of Meta, Colombia - 0216_QUI02_MP05_20_MG | ecosystem: Environmental > Terrestrial > Soil > Wetlands > Peat ... | reverse complement strand
GACGCGAACTGCGACGTCGCGCGGTACGCGTTGTAGTCGACGGTCGGGACGGTCACGCCCGCGGGCTTGGTCACCGGGAGACGCTGCGGCGGACCGAGCAGCGCGTGCAGGCCGGCGAGCCGGGCCGGGGTGAGCGTGGTCCCGTTCGGGTTGAGCGCGCCGGACAGGGTGGTGAACTTGCCGGACTCGCGCAGCGAGGACTGGGCCGTCTCGATCGCGTCCGGGTTGCTCCACGCCGACTGCGAGTAGCCCAGCACGAGGTTCGCCGGATTGCTGCTCGACTCGGGGAAGTGCTTCGCCAGCGCGGCGTTGCCGGCGGCCGCGTCGGAGCCGGCCGGCGCGTTGGTCGCGCCGCCGAAGCCCGACGAGTGGTAGCCGAGCGCGAACGCCGCGAGCCCGAGGAACACGACCACGCCGATCGCGAGCGTCGCCGCTGGGCGCTGCACGATCCGCGCGGCGACCCGGCCCCAGGCACCCTCCCGCTGCGTGCCGGGCTCGATCCGCGACGGCCAGAACGCGCGCCGCCCGAGGATCGCGAGCAGTGCGGGCAGCAGCGTCAGCCCGATCAGGAGCATCACCGCCATCCCGACGGCGAGCGGCACGCCGAGATCCTGGTACAGCCCGAAGGTCGCGAGCAGCAGCGTCAGCAGGGCGATGATCACCGTGCCGGCCGAGGCGGTGATCGACTCGCCGACGCGGACGATCGAACGCCTGACCGCGTCGTGCGGCTCGTGCCCTTCGCGCAGCTCCTCGCGCACTCGGAACACCAGGAACAGGCCGTAGTCCGTCCCGGCACCGAGCAGCAGCACGATCAGCAGCACCTGGGTGATCGAGGAGATCTTCAGTCCACCTGATCCGAGCGCGCCGATCAGGCGCATCGAGATCAGCAGCGCGAGCCCGCTGGGGAGCAGCGTCACGAGCGCCGCCGGCACGGAGCGGAACACGACCAGCAGCAGCACGATGATGAACAGGAACGAGAACGCCTGCACCTTGCTGCCCGATTTGTTCGAGCTCGCCTGGTTCGCGACCGCTGTGGCAACCTGCCCCGCCAGGTGGAGCTGCAGCCCGGGCGGCGGGTTTGCGCGCGCGAACGTGCCCTGGAGCGAATCGACGATCGCCTTGTCCTTGGCGATGTCGTTGGCGCTGAGCTGGACCCGCACGCGCACCTGCGCGGCCCGGCCGTCGGCTGAGATCCCCTCCTGGGTGACGGACTGGACCCGCTGCACTCCGCCTGCCAGGGCCGCGACGCGCGCGACCGCGTCGAGGTCCGCGCTCGTCAGCGGCACCGGTCGCGTCGCGATGATCGTGACCTCGCTGATCCTGCCGGACGCGCCGCCGCCGAGCAGCGGCGCCGCGAGGTTCGCGGCCTTCGTGCTCGGCGCGCTCGACTGCAGGAACGCGCTGTTGTTGTCGTTGACCTCGCTCGACAGCGAGGGCAGCGTCGCGCTCGTGAGGACCGCGACGAGCAGCCAGAACACGACGATCGGCACGCGGAAGCGCACCACGAACCGCGCGAGCGCCTCGTACGCGCCGTTCACCGACATCGGTCTGTTCATCGCGTCTCCTTGGTGGCCGCCACCGACCTAGGGTACGGATTCCGGGTTGCGAGCAAGCGAGACACGCACTCGGCGAGCCCGCCCCGAGGTCACAGGGAAGTCGTGGTCGGACCCGTCCACTCGCCGGACCGCTCGCGCCGGCGCTCGTACGCCGAGATCAGATCGCCCTGCTGGAGCGTCAATCCGATGTCGTCGAGGCCGTTCAGCAACCGGCGCTTCGTTTCCGGGTCGATCTCGAACCGCGCGCTCGCGACCGAGCCGTCCTGACCCGGTGCCCGCCAGCGCACCTCCTGCGTGCGGAGATCGATTTGCGCTTCCCTCGCTTCCGCGATCGAAGCGCATTCGTCTGCACTCAGCTGAACGGGCAGGAGCCCGATCTTCGTGCAGTTGGAGCGGAAGATATCGGCGAAGCTCGGGGCGATGATCGCCCGGAACCCGTAGTCCTCGAGCGCCCACGGCGCGTGCTCGCGGCTCGAGCCGCAGCCGAAGTTGCGCCCGGCGACCAGGATCGGGTTGCGCGGCAGCTTCCAGTCCGGCTGCTGGGCCCAGTCGTAGAACAGGAATTCGCCGAAGCCGGTGCGCTCCACCCGCTTGAGGAACTGCTTGGGGATGATCTGGTCGGTGTCGACGTCGTCGCTGTTCAGCACCGACACCGCACCGGTGATCGTTTCGATCGCTCTCATCTGCCCGCGCTCCAATCCCTGATGTCGACAAACCGGCCCTCGATCGCGGCGGCGGCCGCCATCTGGGGCGAGACCAGGTGCGAGCGGGCTCCTCTCCCCTGCCGGCCCTCGAAGTTGCGGTTCGAGGTCGACGCGACGCGCTCGCCCGGCGCCGCGATGTCGGGGTTCATCCCCAGGCACATCGAGCAGCCCGCACCGCGCCAGTCGAACCCGGCCCGCGTGAACAGCTCGTTCAACCCCTCGCGCTCGGCCTGCGCCTTGACCTGCTGGGAGCCGGGGACGACCATCGCGTAGACGCCTTCGGCCACATTGTGGCCGTCGACGACCTCGGCCGCCGCGCGTAGATCCGCGATCCGCGAGTTCGTGCACGAGCCGATGAACACCCGATCGAGCTCGATCTCCTGGATCGGCGTGCCGGGCTCCAGGGCCATGTACTCAAGCGCGCGCTCGTCCTGCTCCGAGCTCGGCTCGGGGACGGCCTCGGTCACGGGGACCACCATCCCGGGGTTCGTACCCCACGTGACCATCGGGCTGATCGCAGCCGCGTCGACGACCAGCTCACGATCGAACGTCGCCCCGTCGTCGGTCCGCAACTCGCGCCATTGCGCCGGCGCCGAAGGCGGCGCCCCGGGCCTCCCGATCACCCACTCGAACGTCGTCTCGTCGGGCGCGATCATCCCGGCGCGGCCACCGCCCTCGATCGTCATGTTGCAAACCGTCATCCGCCCCTCCATCGACATTGCCTCGATCGCGGGCCCGGCGTATTCGACCGCGTGCCCGACCGCGCCGTCGACGCCCATTTGACCGATCGTCGCGAGGATCAGGTCCTTGGCGGTGACGCCGAACCCGAGCGACCCCTCGTAGCGGATCCGCATCGAGCGGGGCTTTGACTGCACCAGACACTGCGTCGCCAACACGTGCTCGACCTCGCTCGTCCCGATCCCGAACGCGAGCGCCCCGAACGCCCCGTGCGTCGCCGTGTGCGAGTCGCCGCACACGATCGTCATCCCGGGCTGCGTGATCCCGAGCTCGGGGCCGATCACGTGCACGATCCCCTGGCGGTCCGAGCCGAGCGAGTACAGCGGGATCCCGAACTCCTCGCAGTTGCGCTCGAGCGTCTGCACCTGCACCCGCGAGAGCGAATCGCGGATCCGGGCCGCCGTACGAGTCCCGTCCGTGGGCACGTTGTGATCCGCCGTGGCGATCGTACGATCCGGCCGGCGCACCCGGCGCCCGGCGAGGCGCAGCCCGTCGAACGCCTGCGGGCTCGTCACCTCGTGGACGAGGTGGAGGTCTACGTACAGCAGTCCGTCAGACACCTCGTGCGTGTCCCAGATCTTGTCGAACAAAGTCCTTGGCATCGGCTTCAGTGTTATCACGTCAGGACAGGCTAGTTACCAACTCTGGGCAGGCTAGCCTGGCGAGCATGCTCTCCCGCCCCGACGTGGTCGTGCTTGGCGCCGGCGGCGCGCTCGGCGAGGCCTGGATGATGGGCCTGCTCGCCGGGATCGAGGACGGATCGGGCTTCGACCTGCGCCGCTGCGAGTACTTCGTCGGCACCTCGGCGGGGGCGATCGTGGCCGCGCAGCTGGCCGCGGGCAATCCGCCCCGGCGCCCAGCGCCGGTGCAGCGCGAGCCGGCCCCGCCGCCCGTGCAGCGGCCCAACCCGCTCGCCGCCGCCGCGCTCGGCGCGGCTCGGCGAGCCGGGGGCGTCGCGCTCGCGGCAAGCGCGAGCTTCGCGCCCCTGGCCCTGGGTCTCGCCGCGCCCGGCGGGGCGTTGGTGCGCGCCGCGCTCCTGCGAAGCCTGCCCCGGCCGGCGCAGACGCTCGATCAGCTGCGAAGCGATGTCGAGTCCACCGGCGCCACGTTCGACGGGCGCCTGCGGATCGTCGCGGTCCAGCGCAGCTCCGGCCGACGGGTCGTGTTCGGGCGCCCGGGCGCGCCGTACGCGAGCGCCGGTCAGGCGGTCGAGGCTTCGTGCACCGTGCCGTGGCTGTTCGCGCCGGTCGTGATCGGCGGTCAGGAGTACGTCGACGGAGCGTTGTGGAGCCCGACGAACCTCGACACCGCACCGGCTGGTCGCGATACGCAGGTCCTGTGCCTGACCCCGATCGGGAGCATCGTCGGCGATCACACGCTGATCTCGGTCGCGCGCAACGTCGCCCGATCCGCGGTTTCGATCGAGGCGCTCGCGCTGCGCCGTCGAGGCGCGACGGTGCAGATGGTCGCGCCGAACATCGAGAGCGCCGCGGCCATGGGACCCAGCTCGATCGACGGCGACCCCGCCGCACGGGTGCTGGAATCGGCGTATAAGCAGGGATTACAGGTGGCCGAGCAGGACTGCTAGAAACCGATCCCCGCCGCGCCCGAGGCAACCGCCTCGTTCGTAGTCGCCGCCTCCGCCTCGGCCATCACGCTCCTGCGCCTGACGGCATTTGACAGCGCGCGCACGTACGCGCGGCCGGCCGCCTCCAGGATGTCGGTCGAGACACCCTGGCCGGAGCCGCTGACGCCGCCAAGCTCGAGCACGACCGAGGTCTCGCCGAGCGCGTCCTGACCGCCGGTGACCGCATCGACGCGGAACTCCCGCAGCCGAGCCTCGCTGCCGGTCGCGGCGTTGATCGCGCGGAAGATCGCGTCGACCGGACCGTCACCGGTGAACGATCCCGTCACCTCCGCGCCGCCGGGCAGCCGGACGCCGACGGTCGCGTGCGGCGGGCGGCGCGAGGACGCCTCGACCTCGAACCACTCGAGCCCATAGCCCGCGATCGCCTCCCGCACCTCATCGGTCAGCAGTGCCTCGAGGTCCATCGCGGTGACCTGCTTCTTCTTGTCCGCGATCTCCTTGAAGCGCTTGAACGCGGTGTTCAGCGTTTGCCCGGACACCTCGAAACCGAGCTGCGCGAGCGCCTGCTGGAGCGCGTGACGGCCCGAGTGCTTGCCGAGCACGATCGAGTTGGCGTCCAGGCCGACCGTGGTCGCGTCCATGATCTCGTACGTGGTCCGCTCCTTCAGTACCCCATCCTGGTGGATGCCCGACTCGTGCGCGAATGCGTTGCGTCCCACGATCGCCTTGTTCGGCTGCACGGGATAGCCGGTCAGGCGCGAGACCAGGCGGGAGGTTCGCGCGATCTCCTTGGTCGCGACGCCGGTGCGCAGACCGATATCCGCCTGGCGCGTGTGCAGCAGCATCACGAGCTCCTCCAGCGACGCGTTGCCCGCACGCTCGCCGATGCCGTTGATCGCGCACTCCACCTGCCGCGCGCCTGCCAGCAGGCCGGCGAACGAGTTGGCGACCGCCAGCCCGAGGTCGTCGTGGCAGTGGACCGACAGCACCACGTCGCGCAGCGCCGGCACGAGCTCGTACAGCTGCTCGAGGTACGCGCTGAACTCGTGCGGCATCGTGTAGCCCACGGTGTCGGGGATGTTGATCGTGCTCGCGCCCTCCTCGAGCGCGATCTGGCACACCTCGGCCGTGAACTCCAGATCCGCGCGGGTGGCGTCCATCGGGGAGAACTCGACGTCGTCGACGTACTGCTTGGCGTGCGCGACCGCGGCCCGCGCCTGCCCTTTGACGTCTTCGCGCGTGGTTTGCAGTTGGTGGCGGATGTGGATGTCGGAAGTCGAGATGAACGTGTGGATTCGCGGCCGCGCGGCGTCCCTGACGGCGTTCCATGCCGCGTCGATGTCGGCGACGTGCGTTCGCGCGAGGCCCGCGATCACCGGGCCTTCGACGGTTCGCGAGATCTGCTGCACGGCCTCGAAGTCCCCCGGCGAGGTGATCGGAAACCCGGCCTCGATCACGTCGACGCCGAGCCGCGCCAGCTGCTGCGCGATCTCGAGCTTCTCCTGCGTATTCAGCGAGATGCCGGGCGACTGCTCGCCGTCGCGAAGCGTCGTGTCGAAGATCACTACGCGACTTGCATCCTCAGGCTTGATCATGTCTCTCCTTCAGGGCTCGAATTCTTCTCGGTGCTGGTGGTGCGGCTACGTGCGGCCGCCGGCGCGCTATTCCCCCCGAAGGGGGAGGAGAAGAAGTCGAAGGCCGAGAATGAGCGCCATGTCGGCCGAAGAGTAGCAGCGCGCGCCTGCGCGGCAACGGGATGATCTCCCACTCCGGGCCGGGGCTCGACGCCGGCGCCACCTACAACGACACGGTCCGCCCTGCTTCGAACCCCTCCGACGCGACGATCTCGTCGATCACCTCGTGGGGCACGGCGGCGTCGGTGGTGATCGCCATCGCCGCCAGGCGACCGTGGCTCGGGTCCCCGCCGTCGGGCTGTCGCCCGACCGCCGCGGACACGATGTTCACGCCGTGGCTGCCAAACGACGTGCCGACGCGACCGATCATCCCGGGCAGATCGCGGTATCGAAACAGCGTGATGTGGTCCTCGAGCTGGACATCGAACCGCTGACCCCACGCCTCCAGCAGGTGCGGGCGGTTCTGGCGTCCGATCAACGTGCCGGCGACCCGCACCTGCTCGTCCCCGCACGTCACGATCACTCGGATCAGGTCGGTGTAGTCCCGCGCGACGGTGCGCTTGGACTCGCCGAGAGCGATCCCCCGTTCGGCGGCCATCGCGGGCGCGTTGACCTCGTTCACGTCCTCCTCCGTGTGGCCCTTGAGCACGCCGAGCAGCGCCTCGATCGACAGCAGCCGCGTGTCGCGCTCGGCGATCCGGCCGAGGAACTCGGTCTGCAGGCCGTCGACCGACGAGCCGTGCAGCAGCTCGATCGCGATCCGCCCGAGCGCCCTGCACAGCGGCACGAACGGCCCCAGCACCTCCATGTCGTCGGCCGGAATCGCGGGGATGTTGACGGCGCTCGTGACCACGCCGCCGGTGAGCGCAGCGATCACCTGCTCCGCCGCCTGGTACCCGGCACGGTCGGTCGCCTCCGCGGTCGAGGCGCCGAGATGCGGGGTCACGATCACGTTCGGGTAGCCGAACAGCGGATGGTCGGTGACCGGCTCGGAGCGGAACACGTCGAGCGCCGCGCCGGCGACCTTGCCGGAATCGAGCGCCGCCTTCAGGTCGTCCTCGACCACGAGCGGCCCCCGGGCCACGTTCACGATCCGGACGCCGTCCTTGCACTTCGCGAGTGCCTCGGCATCCAGCCAGCCCTCGGTCTCCGGCGTCCGCGGCAGGTGTAGGGTGATGAAATCGGCGACCGCGTACAGATCGCCGGGGGACGCGGCCTTCTCGACGCCGAGGTCGCGATAGCGCTCGGCCCCGACGTACGGATCGAACGCGATCACGTGCATCCCGAACCCGCGGGCGCGCTGCGCGACCAGCTGTCCGATCCGCCCGAAGCCGAGAATCCCGAGCGTCTTGTCGAACAGCTCGACGCCGGAGAACGTCGACCGCTCCCACTTGCCGCCGGTCAGCGACGCGTGCGCCTGCGGGACGTTGCGCGCGAGCGCGAGCAGCAGCGCCATCGTGTGCTCGGCGGCGGTGATCACGTTCGACTGCGGCGCGTTCGCGACCACGATCCCGCGCTTGGTCGCGGCCGCGACGTCGACGTTGTCGACGCCGACCCCGGCGCGTCCGACGGCGCGCAGCCGCGTCGCCTTCGAGATCAGCTCGGCGTCAAGCTTGGTCGCCGAGCGGATCAGGAGCCCGTCGTAGTCGGCGATCCGCTCGGCGAGCTGCGCGCGCGTCCAGTCGGTTCCGAGCTCAACGTCGAAGTGCGCCTTCAGGAGGTCGATCCCCGACTCGCCGATCTTCTCCGCGACCAGCACTCGCATGCGGGCCGCGGGATCGCCGTCCGTGGTCGTGGACGTCGCCACGGCCGTGCTCATATCCGCTCCAGCAGCCAGTCGATACACGCCGTCAGCGCCCGCACGTCGGCTGGGTCGGTCGCCGGGAACATCCCGATCCGCAGCTGGTTGCGGCCCAGCTTGCGGTACGGCTCGACGTCGACAATCCCGTTCGCTCGCAGCGTCGCGGCGAGGGCGGCCGCGTCCACGTCCTCGTCGAAGTCGATCGTCCCCACGACCAGGGAGCGCTTGGCGGGGTCGCGAACGAACGGGGTGGCGTGCGGGTGCGCAAGCGCCCACTGGTACAGGTGCGTCGAGGACGCCGTCGTGCGCGCGACCATCGCCGCGAGCCCACCCTGGGCCAGCATCCACTCGAGCTGATCGGCGAGCAGCAACAGGGTGGCGATCGCGGGTGTGTTGTACGTCTGGTCCTTGCGCGAGTTGTCGAGCGCGGTTGCGAGCGACAGCGACTCGGGGATCCACCGGTGTCGCGGCCGGTCGCGCGCGAGCCGCTCGATCCGCTGCACGGCGGCCGGGCTGAGCAGCGTCAGCCACAATCCCCCGTCCGAGGCAAAGCCCTTCTGCGCGGCGAAGTAGTACGCGTCCGCCTGCGAGACGTCGACCGGCAAGCCGCCGGCGCCCGAGGTCGCGTCGATCAGCACAAGCGCCTCGCCGTCGGAGGCCGCCGGACGCACGACCGGGACCATCACCCCGGTCGAGGTCTCGTTGTGCGCCCACGCGATCGCGTCGGCTCGCGGATCGTACGCGGGCTCCGGGGCGTCCCCGGGGTCGGCCTCGATCACGATCGGGTCCTCCAGGAACGGGGCGCCTCGGGTGCACGCCGCGAACTTGGACGAGAACTCCCCGTACGCAAAGTGCAGCGCGCGCTCACGCACCAGGCAGCACGCGGCGGCGTCCCAGAACGCGGTCGTGCCGCCGTTGCCGAGCGCCACCTCGTACCCGTCGGGCGCGGACAAAAGGTCCGTCAGCCCGGCCCGGATCCTCGCGACCAGTTGCCGCACGGGCGGCTGGCGGTGCGAGGTCCCGAGCACGGCCGCGCCGGCGCCCGCGAGGTGCGCGAGCTGCTCCGGACGGAGCCGTGAGGGACCGGAACCGAATCGCCCGTCGGTGGGCTTCAGCTCAGGCGGGATCTGAACAAGCGTCGACGTCTCGGCCATGTACGCCCCCCGACGGTAGCGAAACCGCTACTGCTCGAACTCGGTATCGATCCAGGCCATCTGGGAGCGCAGCTCGCGGCCCACGACCTCCACCTGGTGGCCGGCCTGCTCCTCGCGCATGCGCCTGAAGTTCTCCTGGCCGGCGCGGTTCTCGGCGATCCACTCACGCGCGAAGTCGCCCGACTGGATGTCCGCGAGCAGCTGCTTCATCGCCGCGCGGGTCGGCTCGCCGATCACCCGCTTGCCACGTGTCATGTCGCCGTACTCGGCGGTGTTGGAGATCGAGTAGCGCATCCCGGCGATCCCCTTCTCGTACATCAGGTCGACGATCAGCTTGAGCTCGTGCAGGCACTCGAAGTACGCCAGCCGAGGGTCGTAACCGGCGTCGACGAGCGTCTCGTAACCGGCGCGAACAAGCTCGGTGACACCGCCGCACAGCACGGCCTGCTCTCCGAACAGGTCGGTCTCGGTCTCGTCCTTGAACGTGGTCTCGATCACGCCGGCCCGGGTGCAGCCGATTCCCTTCGCGTACGCGAGCGTCAGCGCAAGGGCATCGCCGGTCGCGTCCTGGTGCACGGCGACGAGGCCCGGCACCCCGGAGCCCTCGAGGAACTCCCGACGGACGAGATGGCCGGGTCCCTTCGGCGCGACGAGCGCGACGTCGACGTCGGGCGGCGGCACGATCTGCTCGTAGTGGATCGAGAAACCGTGTGCGAACAACAGCAGGTTGCCGCCGGCGATCCCGTCCTTGACCCCGGACTCCCACACCTGCCGGTGCAGCTCATCAGGGACGAGCATCATCACGACGTCGCCCCGGCTGGCGGCATCGGCGGGCTCGAGCACCTCGAGTCCGTGGCCGCGCGCGTGCTCGACGCTCGACGACGACGACCTCAGCCCGACCACGACCGACACGCCGGAGTCTTTGAGATTCAGCGCGTGGGCATGGCCCTGTGAGCCATACCCGATGATCGCGACGGTCCTGCCGTCGAGCTTGTGGAGGTCGGCGTCGTCGTCGTAGATCATGGCCTGGGAGCGTATCTGGCGACGCTCCCACGCGTGGTCTCACCCGCCGCCGAAGCGCTGCCGCAACGCCATCACGTCGCTGACGTACTGCTGTGTCGACGGGAACAGGCCGTTGCGCTGCACCGACGGGAGGCCCTGGTAGTACCCGGCCGCCGCGAGCGAGGGATTGCCGCCGGTGGAGTTCAGCAGCGAGCGCAGGTACAGCACGCCTGCCTGGATGTTCGACAGCGCGGACGAGGGCGCGAGCGGCATCTGCCCCGACAGCGTCTGGTCGATCCAGTTCCAGGTCTGAGGTTCGATCTGCATCACGCCGGTCGCGCCGGTGGGCGACACGGCCGCGTTGTTGAAGCCGCTCTCTTGCTGGGCGATCGCTTCGGCGAGCGACGGCGACACGCCATCCGAGGCCGCGACCTGGCCGACCTGCTGCGGGGTAACGGTCTCGGCGGTCGGATAAGGCCCGCCGCCCGCGCCCCCGGCCGGCTGCGGGGATGGCGTGGCGGGCGCGCCGCCGGACGGGGTGCTCGCTCCGCCGACGTTGAGCGCGGTACCCGACCGCAGCAGCCCGTTCACGCTGAGCCCGTTGTCGGCTGCGAGCTGCGACGTGCTCATGCCCGAGCGAGCGGCGATTCCCGACAGCG
>Ga0187766_10002491_pt1 | contig 10840 bp, 6 predicted proteins | sample 0216_QUI02_MP05__4_FD_132971 | JGI IMG/M metagenome (GOLD analysis project Ga0187766, IMG submission 132971) | Tropical peat soil microbial communities from peatlands in Department of Meta, Colombia - 0216_QUI02_MP05_20_MG | ecosystem: Environmental > Terrestrial > Soil > Wetlands > Peat ... | reverse complement strand
GGTCCTAAAGGAACAGGAGGGTGAGAAGTAAAGAGACCTTGAGCCGTATTCCACCTCTCCGGTTTGTGCTTGATGTCAGCTTGGGTTGCCTGACCGAGAGGAACGACGATGCTAACGTGTGAAAAATGAGGGAATGGTCGTTGAACGGCAGCTGCCTCCCCTGAAACCATCCCGCGGTCATGACGGCACTCCCATGCTTGGACGCAGGATATCCCGCAGCTCGACAAGGAATTGCCTGCTAATGGCAATGCTGCAACTTCCTAATGACCAGGTTGGCGGCATCGGCAGGTGATTTGATTTGATACTTTTCATCCAACTGCGATAGGCCAAGGCGGCGGCCAATCTCCAGGGCTGCTTTTAGCTGGGCTGCCTTGGCCACTCCGAGTCCATATTCTTTGCATAGCTCCATAAAGTCTGCCCGCATCAGTCCTGCCAGGCCACCGAATTTCGAAAGGAGAATGCCAGCTAATTCGATGACATTATTTTGAGTGGTACCCGTACGCAAGATGATGGCAAGCAACTCCGCGTTTGAGAGGGCCTGAGGCCCATGATTTTGCAGGCGTTCGCGAGGGCGTTCATCGGCTGGAAGATCATGAATGGTAGGATGGTATTCCATTTTTGTCTTGGGAGTGCCTGGGAAGGGAATAATATTCTCTGTCTCGCTACTGAGTTCGGTTGTTTGCATAGTAGATGCATCTCCTCATACTTGTATTGCGCTAACAGTACAGGGAGATGAGAAAAAATGCAAGAGGTAAAATGCACAAGGTGATGAAACAGGTAGCAAAACGAGTCTGAAAACTGCAAGGTCTTCAGACTCGTTTTGCTACCTGAACAACTATGTTTAGCCAAGCGCGGCAATATTACCAGCCAGCATCAGGCTATCACTCGCGGCACAAGGCATGAGGCCAGTTGCGCCAATACTAGCTTGAGCGACGTAGAACTTGCCATTGAAGGCATTGCCAAGTTTTGCATTCAATGTCTGCTGTATCTGCTGATTGTAGCTGTTGAGAGGGAAAGAGAACAGGTTGAAGATATCGAGATTGGTGCTTAAGACGTGGAGCACCAGATTTCCACCTGCTGCGCCTGGAGAGGCAGCGGTATCAGCAGTGCCAATCTTGAAGTCTCTCCAGTAAATATCGGAAAAGATGTGAATATTGCCCCCTTGAACAACGATACGGACATTTCTGGCTGTGATACCGTTGCTCACAGTTATCGTGCCAATGCCGCTGCCTACTGAGGATAACGAGGAGGCAGGGATGACGATAAATGAATTGATGTTTCCTGCTACTCGATTCGTGCTGGCTGTTTTTATGGTGTTTGCAGTAAGGGACTGTACCTGAGTAGCGGCTTGCCCTAGAGCAACTGGGAATTGCAGGTTTAGGGCCAACGCCGAGCTACCGCAGCCGGGTGTTGAATAGATGGAATTCAGCGCGCCGAGAGGCATGTGGAACGTTGTTAGCGGGCCATTCACGAGGGAAGGGCCTCCATTTAAAGGTATGGCGCTTACCTGTGCCGTGGACGAATTCAGCACACTGAATTTGATGAGCATGCTAGAGTTGATGGCCTGCGGATCACCTGGATAGAGGCTGAGGCGCAGGCTCATAGCCAGGCCACCTTGTTGTGGATAGAGGCTCTCGAGCGTCGCAGATGGTTGAATCAGAGTGGTAGCCATTTCGATTGCCCAGGCCCGGTCATTCGCGGGTAAAGAACTCACTGCGTTAATAATAGCCGAGTTAACGGCTCCAGGGATCTGCTGGTCCATGCGATTTTGGAATGTCGCTGCCAGGCTACTTGTAGTAAGGTACACAATGGCGTTAAGCGATGAATCGTAAGCCTGTTTTGTTGTTCGCGAGACGTTTTGTGCCGCGCTATTGGATGCTAACGCGGGTGTCATAAAGGTAATTCCTAGGACCAGCACTGCCAGTGCCAGTATCCAACTCACCCGCAAAATTCTGATGTGTTTCATTTTTTCTCCTTGAACGCACAGTCTAGCCTGGCAAGAGTTTATTGAGGTCAATGGGTCCTTTAAAACAAAGTGCCGCTGGGGTAGGTTGGGCAGCAATACCTTCAATCGGTGGCGCTTTGATCAACAATACAAGCATTTCAGTTCCCTTGCCACAGACGATTGACGTGCTGGTATGCACCGAGATAATTTGCGCATTCTTCAGCTGGCTGTGTAAAGTAGGCATAAGTGAACTCAGTAGCAATTGATTCAGAGCTTGCTCCATTCGTGCAGCAGCGGAAGGGCCTGCATCTAAACCATCTCGTTTCAAGTGCAAGACATGTAAGGTGATATTCTGTTGCTGATTGACACCAATGGTGCTGTCCAATTCGATTGGCATTACACGATGAATACCGCTTGCATTGATGTTCAGATTCAGGGTGAGAATAACACCATCACCCTGTACGAGTGTTACTTTCATATCGGTTATTGTGCCTTGATTTAAACCGAGCTGAGAGGTAAAAAGGCTGCTCATAGCTGTTTGATCCATTGCAAGTTCAATCATGCGCGGACCGGATACCGGAGTTGTGGTTGGAGCTTGTGAGGAACCTGTCCCTGTAGTGCTCGCATTTCCTGTAGTATCACTTCCAGGCTGCCATAAGAAAGCAGCAAAAACGCCTCCCAGCACTAAAAACATGACGATCGCTATGCTGGCAATGGCGATGACTAAACGACGACGGCTTTTAGGTTTATTGTTCTCGTTTCCACCGTTTCCGCCGTTTTCTACAGGCGGAAGTGGCGGAGTTGCGCCTGCAGAAGCATTATCGAGTGCGCCAGAGGCAACCAGAAAAGCTCCTGCGGCTTCAGCCGCAGTGGGGATAGTATCATCTTCGTGGGCATCGATTTCAGAAGGAGTGACTTCTGACGGCTCGTTAGCGTTGGCAGCAAGTTCCTCAACCGATGCCTTATTTCCCCAGAGGAAGATAGCTGGGACAATCGCGATCAAACTCAGTATCATTGTGGCGAAGAAGACAGCGCTATACACCGTGTGTGCTGAGTTGATCAGATGGTTCGCGTAATCCTTTGACCACTGAGCAAACTGGTTATTGGTAGCAGTTGTTGGAAGCGAGGGGAATTGTGAAGCCAGTTGCTTAAAGTAGGCCAAAGCCCAGGAAGTCAATGCTGCCAGACCAAGCATCATACCGACCATACGCAGGGAAGTGATAATAGCCGCTCCCATTCCAGCCTGCGTAGCGCGAACTGCTTTGATGGCGGTTGTGCTGATCGGTGCGATTACCAGGCCAAAGCCCAATCCGGTAGTCATGGTGCTGATCGTAATTTGAGTCCAATCGACATTCATAGGCCAGCGACTCATCAGGTAGAATCCTGTGGCTACGAAGAGCAGGCCCAGCACGCCTGTAAAACGGCAGGAAAGGCGACTGGAGAACCAGCCACCCAGCAATGCTCCAACGGGTATCATAGCTGTGAGACGAAGGAGCGCAAGCCCGCTTACGAGAGGAATATCGGCTTCGTTTACCTGCCTGCTCAGGACTGTGTCAACAAAAAGTGGAATATCGGCCATAGCGATGATGAGCGCTGCGCCGACAAGCAAACTCACCAATGAGCTAGCGCTGAAAGGCAGGCGTTTGAAGAGTGAAAGATCGACGACAGGCCAACGTTTTTCTTGCACGAGCCTCAACCGCAAGAATTGAAAACGCCTGGAGAGCATGAGGCGTGGAACACGCCAGCGTGGTATCAACTCGACACCGATAAAGGCTGCCAGGAATACTACAGCCAGGATGAGTGAGACAGGGTTGTTTTGCGGGCTTGAGCTATTGACTGCGGTCGGGCCAAGTTCGGTTCCTTGCTGAGCCAATCCCAGGCTCAGGCATGTGAGCATCAGCCCTAACAAGATTGCCCCAAGCCAATCGATACCTTCGTGAAGGTGTTTGACTTTAGGGATGAAGAACCAGGCACCAATCATTAACGCAAAGACAATAGGAGCATTAAAGTAAAAAATGTATGTCCAGCCAAGGTTCTTTACAATGAGCGCACCATAAAGCGGGCCTATCACTCCACCAGCCTCTGTAACCGCGCCAATCAGACCCAGCGCCAGCGCCAGTCGCTCTTTACCGTAGAAATCGCTGACGATTGCCATCGCTACCGGTACGACAGCGCCACCTCCGATGGCCTGGATAAAGCGTGCGGAGACCAGAAAGATTAAGCCAGGAGACGAAACGTCTATTCCGAAGTTGCTCAAGAAGCTTAGATCTACAGACTGACCTAGTGTTGGAGCCAGCCCGCATAGAATAGAACCAAGACCGAAAATGCTCAAACAGAGCAAAAAAATACGGCGTCGTCCATAAATATCAGACACCCGTCCCATGAGAGGCATCGCGATAATGAAACCCAGCAAATAGGCGCTAATGATCCAGGCAGCATGATCAAGCTGTGTAAAAGGAATGTTGATACCTGGATCGGCGATAATTTTGGGTAAAGCGGTGACAACAACAGTCTGATCGAGCGCTGTGAAAAAGACTCCAACGCATGCGATAATGAGCGCAGCCAGAGCGACGCGCCTCTCGCCTTTCCCGGTCACATTCTGTCCAGGTGAAGTAAATTTCTTGAACGAACCGGTGATTTGCCCTGGTATAGAGTGAGAGTGATGAGTAGCTGAGGAACCGTCAGGTGACAGGTCGTTCGCTCCATCAGCTCCTGGTTCCTCTGGGCCCGCAGACATGTGTGCGAAGTCTCGTTTTTGCAGGCTTGCAGAGGTCTCCTGGTCATCTTCTAAAGTATACATATGACCTCCCAAATGATGGATAAGAACAGCTCTTCATCATGCCTGGGCTGGAAGGTTAGATGCGCAAGCGACACCGGCATGATGGATGAGAAATGTCTTTCGATAGGCCTGGGATATTCCATTGTGGCTTGACGAAAGGAAAACTACATAAAGTATCAAAATGTATATATAGTTGGATATTTAGATTTGCGGAGCCGTGATGGTGGTATGCTCATTATAGCCAGAAATGTTAAAGATGCGCGAAGTTTGCGCAGTATCGCTTTTTGCTGCCTGGCCGACGACGCTCAACTGATAAGGTAACCCATCAGATTGCCCAGCACAAACACTCATTTGTAACTTTGTGCCCGCTGGGACGCCACCTCCAGTCAAGAACGCTACATATTTTGCATCCAACAAACCATTTACTCGCCAGCACGGGGTGCCGTTAACGATATCACTCGTGGGACCAGTAACATCTTGGAGTTTACTACTCAAAGAGACAATACCTGTGTTGGGATTGGTGAGCGTACTGGCATTCAGGACGTCTTTGACCACGCGCCACTGTCCCGTAATAGGATCAGTGATATACTGGACGTCGCCGATACTGATGATTTTGATGGTGACCGGCTGACCCGAGAGCAGTACATTTGCCTGAGCTTTCACTTTATCAGGCATGATGACATCTCCATCGGCAGAACGAATTTGCATCTGACTTCCAGAAGCATTCCCCAGGTTATCAACTTTCATAGTCAAATGAAAGGAACTGACTTCAGGGAAGTTTTTTTGTATGGAAGCCAGCACCTGTTGAGCAGTCGGTTTTGTACCTCCATTAGCAGCGGCGCTGTTTGAGTGTTGCCAGGGCGGGGCACAACCTACGATGAGTAGAGCGCTTGCAATAGTGAGAATAGAACAGATCATTGCTCGACGAATCAAGATATGGATTGAAGTCATGAAAGATACCTCTCCAAAGGTGATTAAAAAAAGTCTTGCTGAAACAAATCAACGCAACTTGCAGACCCTTTGGGGTATCGAGCAATAGGAGCTACAGGATGGTACTATATGGCACGGTATGGAGCAGTTATATCTTTTCTAACCTGGCAAAATCCAAACTCAGGCGTTTTTTCCCGTGTTTGCCCTGGAACTGGACTTCGACAAACTCCGTGTTTTGTTCCATCTCACTTTTCAGGATGATTCCCTCACCAAACTTGTCATGACGAACCCTTTCGCCTGGCCTGAATTGTTGACCCTTGGGTTTGGATGGCTCCGCAGGGGTTCCGGCTGGACTGCTCTTTTGGGTAGGAGTTATTTTTGGTGACGAAGGCGTTAAATGCGATGGTGGACGCGTAACACTCTGTGGTTTCTGGCTACTGATCTGAGGCTTACCGGAGCCAAAGATCCGTCCCGTCTCTCGTGATGCAGGTGTGTCCTGATTATAATTGTAATCATCATCCCAACTACTGCGTCGAATAACGCTTGAGCGCTGACTCCCTGAAGTGCGAGAACTCGCAATGCCTTGATTCGAGAGAAGATGCTCTGGAATATCTTCCAGAAACCTGGATGGCTCCGTTACCTGGGTCTCACCAAAGTAGGAACGGCGATACGCGCGAATAAGATACAGGCGTCGCATCGCGCGGGTAAAGCCGACATACGCCAGGCGGCGCTCTTCCTCTAACTGCTCCGGTTTGTCAACCGAACGGGAATGAGGCAAAGAACCCTCGTCCATACCAATAATGAAAACTACAGGGTATTCCAGGCCTTTTGCGGCGTGGAGGGTTATCAAGGTCACCGAGTCGTTGCGCTCTTCCTTGATAATTGTCCCGTTCTCACCTGTCTGGATAGTATCTGCCCCGCCAACGAGGGCGACATTCTCAAGAAAGAGTTCCAACGCAGTGTGGGTTTCAATTGCGGAGTAGTCTTCAGCTACCCGACGCAATTCAAGGACGTTGCTCCAGCGTTCTTCACCTTCGGGAGATTCGCGTAGTTCTGGTCCATAGCCGCTACGTTCAGCGATACGATCGAGCAGTTCTGGTAATTGAAGTTCTTCGAGGGCATTGTGAAAGTCTGCAAGGAGTTCACCAAAGCCTCTCAAGGCAAGTTTTGCCGCTTTGCCAAGCGTTGGATGTTCGTTAACCTGCTGTATAGCTTCATACAGTGAGGTATGCATCTCATTGGCCCAGTGTTGCAGTTCACCTAACGTTTTAGGCCCGATCTTGCGATTGGGCACATTGATGATGCGCTGCATGCTCAGGTCATCATTGGGATTTGCTAGCAAACGCAGGTATGCCAGCATATCTTTAACTTCTTTGCGTTCATAGAATTTGCGACTGCCAATGACTTTGTAGGGGATGTTCGCTCGCAGGAACTGCTCTTCCAGCGCGCGTGATTGGGCGTTTGTGCGATACATGACGGCAACATCTCCCAGGGAATCGATATCACCTCGCGCCTGCAAACGTTTGATCTCCCTGGCGGTGAATAATCCTTCTTCTTCTTCGTCGAAAGCTTCGTGCAAGATAATTTTTTCACCTGCGCCCAGGGCGGTCCAAAGTCGCTTATCTTTGCGCAGCTGATTTCGCTGGACGACATTTTGAGCCGCGTCGAGGATCATCTGGGTGGAACGGTAATTCTGTTCGAGCATAATGATTCTGGCGTGGGGGAAATCGCGCTCAAAGCGCAGCACATTCTCAGCGCTCGCGCCGCGCCAGGTGTAAATCATCTGGTCATCGTCACCAACTACACAGACGTTTCCAAGTCCCTCGTGCCGCTCGTCTGTGCCAAAGCCGAGCAGGCGAATCAGCTTGTATTGAGGCAGGTTACAATCCTGGAACTCATCGACGTGGATATAGTGCCAGCGTGCCTGGTACCTGCGCAGCACATCCGGTTCGCGTCTCCAGAGTTGTTCGGTTAACATCAATAAATCATCGAAATCAACGCCGTTATTGGCGCGTAGCAGCTTCTGGTATTGTTTATACACACGAGCAGCGACCTCTTCAAGGTATTTGGAGGCAAGCTCGGCCATTTGATCAGGGCTTTGTAAATCATTTTTGGCACGCGAGATCATGTTCTGAATAGTAATTGGCCGGTATTGCTTTTCATCGAGATCTAGCTCCTTGATGGCCTGCTTCACGAGGGTAGTCTGGTCATCAGTATCGAAGATGACAAAGGATCTATTCAGTCCAATGGGTGCGAGATAGTCTGCTTCTATGCGTAAGACCCGCGCGCAAATTGCATGAAACGTGCCAAGGGTCATTTCTTTGGATTCGTTGACGCCAACCAGCTTTTCCAGGCGCTCGCGCATCTCTTTTGCGGCTTTATTGGTGAAGGTGACCGCCAGAATATGCCAGGGAGAAATATGCTCAGACTGGATGAGATACGCAATGCGGTGAGTGATGACGCGGGTTTTCCCGCTGCCTGGACCTGCAAGAATGAGAACGGGGCCTTCGGTTGTCGTAACAGCCTGTTGCTGTGGTTCATTAAGTCCCACTAATAGATTCGATTGTTCCAACATCATCACTCTCCATATTGTGAAATAAATGGCGAAGTAGGTGCCATAAAAAGTGCTTCGATAACAGTACATTTAAAATAGCGTTGCTATTGTACCATACAAGAGCGAGAGGATTCACTAATGAAAGGCCGGTCGTTAGATGGCATGCACGCGAGTTTACATAACCATTTTTTATGTGATATACTCAAACACCGGAGGAGTGAATGGACGACCTGAGTGTCTTTACTGGAAATGCAAACCGACCACTGGCGGCTTCAATCTGCAAACATCTGCGCATACCATTGGGAGACGCAGATGTTTTTCAGTTCAGCAATGAAAACATTTTTGTAAAGATCAATGATAATGTGCGCGGGCGCGATGTCTTTATCATTCAACCGTTCTGTATGCCGGTCAACCGCTCCATCATGGAATTGCTGATTATGATCGATGCGCTCAAACGCGCTTCAGCTGCCAGGATCACAGCCGTAATTCCATATTATGCATATGGTCGCACAGACAAAAAAGATCAGCCACGCGTTCCTATTACAGCTCGCCTGATCGCCGATTGTATAACTGTGGCGGGTGCCCATAGAGTATTAACAATGGATATGCATGCCGGTCAGATCCAGGGATTTTTCAATATTCCTGTCGACGAGCTGACCGCGGAAATCCTGCTGGCGCGTTATTTTGTCGAGAAGAAGAAGGATAACTACACAGTAGTATCTGCCGATGAGGGTTTCGCAAAAAAGGCGCGTAAGCTGGCAGACCGTTTAAATGCTCCTCTGGCCATTGTCGAGAAGAGGCGGCATGGTAACAATAGCATCGCTGAAGCAATGGGCATTATAGGCTCTGTTGAAGGGAAAAATGCCTTGATTGTAGATGATGAAATCGATACTGCCGGCTCGCTTACCCAGGCTGTGCGAGTCGTGCATAAGCACGGCGCGTGTGATATTTATTGTTGCGCGACACACGGTGTATTCTCCGGACCTGCTATCGAGCGACTTGACAATGTGCCTATCAACGAAATTGTTATCACCGATTCTATTCCTCTCCCGGAGCAGAAACGCCTGCCGAATATGACGGTATTATCAATCGCTGAGCTATTCGCTGGAGCGATCAGCCGTATTCATGATGGACGCTCCGTCACCGAGTTATTCTGGTAATATCCTCAATATCTCTTTTATGCTATAATACTCCCGCACAAAATCTGTATACACGTGGCACCCTACGGGGTGCCCCATTTATGGGAAAGGGTAGAGGGGCACATTATGAAGCCATTAGTTGCAATTGTTGGCCGCCCAAATGTCGGAAAATCTACATTTTTTAATCGCATGATAGGCGAACGGGTTGCCATCGTTGAAGATTTGCCCGGCACAACCCGTGATCGTATCTATGGAGATACCGATTGGAACGGCCGTGAGTTTACACTGATTGATACGGGTGGCCTTGAATTAGGTTCAGATATTCCTATTGGGCAGATTGGCCTTAATGGGCAACCAGGTGACATAACGAAACGCGTGCGGGCGCAAGCAGAGCTGGCCATCGAAGAAGCTGATGTCATTATCTTTATGGTAGATGCGCAAGCAGGCATTACTGCCGCCGATGAAGAGGTGGCTGATTTGTTACGTCGAACCCGTAAACCGGTTATCCTGACCGCCAATAAATCTGATAATGCGAGGTTGCGTCAGGATGTTGTGGAGTTCTATGCATTGGGTATCGGAGAACCAATCACCATCTCCTCTACACAGGGAACGGGAACAGGCGATTTACTCGATCTGATTGTGGATGCGCTTCCTCCTGAGCAGGAAGATCTTGAAGGTGAAGAGGAGGATATTACACGTATCGCCATTGTTGGCCGCCCGAATGTTGGCAAATCCTCATTGCTTAACGCGATTCTGGGCTTCCAGCGTGCCATTGTCAGCGAAGTGCCTGGGACCACTCGCGATGCGATTGATATCGAATTTACCTATAAGGACGAAAAGCTTGTATTGATCGATACCGCAGGTATACGTCGTAGGGGGCGTGTCGGACCAGGGGTCGAGAAATACAGTGTATTGCGTTCCAGCCGTGCTATTGATCGCTGTGATGTGGCATTGCTCGTGATAGATGCGAGTGAAGGCATCGCTGCTCAGGATACGCATATTGCCGGGGAGATCCAGGAAAAGGCCAAAGGGGTTGTTGTGATCGTCAACAAATGGGACCTTGCTCAGGCACAAAGAAGCGAAGAACGTGAAGGGCAATTTCCTCATCCTGATGATATGATTGAGAGCGCGGAACGCTATCGCAAGATTATAGCCGAAGACTTTAAATTTATACCATATGCTCCGGTTGTGTTTACTTCAGCGAAAACAGGTTACCATGTACAATCATTGCTCGATACGGTATTGGACATTGCTGAGATGCGTTACCTGCGCATACCTACCTCGCGACTCAACGAAGTTGTGCATGAGGCAGTTCGTCGCCATCATCCCACCGTCTTCAAGGGAAAGGTGATGAAGATCTACTATGCTACGCAGACGCAAGTCAATCCGCCTACGTTCGTCTTCTTCGTAAACGATCCACAAGCGTTGCATTTCTCGTATGAGCGGTACCTCGAAAATCAATTGCGACAGACCTTCAGTTTCAAAGGAACAGG
>Ga0187766_10002490_pt1 | contig 10841 bp, 11 predicted proteins | sample 0216_QUI02_MP05__4_FD_132971 | JGI IMG/M metagenome (GOLD analysis project Ga0187766, IMG submission 132971) | Tropical peat soil microbial communities from peatlands in Department of Meta, Colombia - 0216_QUI02_MP05_20_MG | ecosystem: Environmental > Terrestrial > Soil > Wetlands > Peat ... | reverse complement strand
GCGAACATCAGGACCTGCACCTCGGGCGGTCCGGCTTCCGGGAAGTTCAAGGCCAGCAGCGCCGCGAGCGTGTTGCCGGGCGAGAACAGTGAGAGGCTGACCTGGTTCGAGTTCCCGATCAGCATGGCCAGGGCCATCGTTTCCCCCAGCGCCCGGCCGAAGCCGAGGACGAGCGCGCCGAAGATCCCGGTGGACGCCGCGGGCAGCATGACCTTGAGGATGGCCTCCCACCTGGTGGTGCCGAGGCCGTACGCCGCCTCCTTGACCTTGTACGGCACCAGTCGCAGCGCGTCCTGCGAGACCGCGGCGACGGTGGGCAGGATCATGATGCCGAGCACGATGGCGGCCGGGGCCATGCCGGGCCCGCTCAGCGTGCTGCCGAAGAGCGGGACGAATCCAAGGCGCGCGTGCAGCACGTCGGCGATGGGCCGCATGGCCGGGACCACGACGAACAGGCCCCAGAGCCCGTAGACCACGCTCGGGATCGCGGCGAGCAGCTCCACGATGATCCGGAAGACCTGCGCGATGCGCGGCGGGAGGAAATCCTGGGTGAGGAAGACCGCCATCGCCACCCCGAAGAAGCCTCCGATCGCCAGGGCCAGGAGCGAGCTGTAGAGGGTGCCCCAGATGTGCGGGAGGATCCCGAACTGATGCCGGCCCACGTCCCACGTCGAGCCCGTGATGAAGCCGAGCCCGTGGGTCCGCATCCCGACCCAGCCCTTGGCGCCGATCACGTAGAGCAGCGCGGCGAGCAGCAGCACGATCAGCCACGCGGCGCCCAGCGCCGCCCCGCGGAACGCGCGGTCGGCGAAGTAGTCCCATCGGCTGGGCGGCGCGGAGACGGAGCCGGTCCGCGAGCCGGCGCTCAGCTCGATCACTGGATGCTCGCCGAAGCCTTCCGCACGGCGGCGACCACGTTGTCCGGCAGCGGGATGTAGCCCATCGCGCTGCTCGACTTCTGCCCCTCGGTCAGGCAGTACTCCACGAGGGACCGCAGCGCGGCGGCCTTCTTCGGATCCTTGTTCTCGCGGTAGAAGAGCATCCAGGTATAGGTGGCGATCGGATACGCGCTCGGCCCCTCCGGGTCCAGGACCCACGCCCGGAGGTTCGCGGGCAGGTGCACGCCTCCGAGCGCGGCCGGACCGCCCGGGCCGCCCGCGGCCACGTACTGCCCCGCCCGGTTCTGCAGCAGCGCCATCTCGACCTTGGCGAACTTGGCGTAGGCGTACTCGATGTAGCCAATCGCGCCGGGCGTCTGCTTGATGGTGGCGGTCACGCCGTCGTTCTTGGGCGAGGCCACCATCTTCGCGTTCTTCGGCCAGTTGACGGTGGTGCCAGCCCCCGGCCCCATCTTCCACCCCTCGCTGATCGCGCTGAGATGGCTCGTGAACACGAACGTCGTGCCGCTGGCGTCGGCCCGGTGCACGACCGTGACGTCGAGATCGGGCAGGTTCACGCCCGGGTTCGCCGCCTTGATCTTCGGGTCGCTCCACTTCGTCACCTGCCCGAGGAACAGGCCGGCGTAGACGTCGCGCGGCAGCTTGAGGCCCTTGATGTCGCCGGGAAGGTTGTAACCGAGCACGATCTCGCCGCCCGTCATCGGCAGGAGCTGAACGCCCCCCGGCACCTTGGCGATCTCGTCGTCGGTCATCGCCGCATCGCTCGCCGCGAAGTCCACGGTCCGGTTGATGAGGTCCTGGATCCCGGCGCCGCTGCCCTTGCCCTGGTAGTCCACCGTGACGCCCTTCTGCTTGGTGCTGAAGGACTTGAACCAGGCCGAGTAGAGCGGGAACGGAAAGGTCGCCCCCGAGCCCGTCAGCCGCACCGCGTCCTGCGAGGCGACCGGCACGGGAGCCAGGACCGACGCCAACGCCACGGCCAGCACGAACCCGAGCACACGTCTCACGATGTGGTCTCCTCCCTGGGGTTTCACACTTTGAGCGCCGGCGCGATGGTACTCGGCGGCGCATTACGCTGGGATGACAAGATCGCTGCGAGTCTGTTACCGATCGTCACACGCCCTCACGGGCCAGCACCGCGCGCGCGACGTCGCCGATGCGGATCCGCTGCTCCATGGCGCGCCGTCGGAGCCAGCCGAAGGCGGCGCCCTCGCTGAGCCCGTCCAGGACCATCAGCCGGGCCTTGGCCTGCTCCACCGCCCCACGATCGGCCAGCGCCTGCTTGAAACGCCGGAGCTCGCGAAATCGCGCGACCGCCACGTCGAGGGTCGGGCCCACCTCGAGGGTCTCGCAGCGGTCGGAGCAGCACCGCCATCACGCCCGCCGCACGACCGAGGCGCAGCGTGCGCGCGCTCACCGGGCTCGTCAGCAGCACCATCGCGGTGGACGCGCCGAGGGTGAGCGGGGCCATCAGGGCGTCCTCCGGCTCCACGGCGTCCTCCGCGGCGAGCACCACCGCGTCCGGGCCCATGCGGCGTAGGAGATCCACGGTGTCGGGCCGCGGCGGGGAATCGACCACCACGGCGCCTCCGCGCGCCTCGATCGAGCGCGCCAGCTCGGCCCGGGTTCTGACGTCGGAATCGAGCACGCCCACGCGCCATCGCGGGGCTGTCGCTCGTGTCGTCGACCGGCTGCTCCACCGCATGCCTGCAGGGTCGACGCAACCAACGGCACGGTCAAATCACATGTTTGCGACGCGCGCATCGATTCGCGCGGAAGCGCGCGCGAGTCGGCGGATCGCGCCGGACGCCTCGGCGAGGAGCGCGTCGGCCACCGCACGGTCGTTCGTCACCCGCGGCACCTTGTGCTGATCGCCGAGCCGGCCCGCGCGTCGCATCCAGCGGTGGAACGTGCCGGGGGGCAGCACGGTCACCAACGGCTCCTGCATCCCGACCGAGCCCGCGCGCTTCGTCCGGTAGTCCGTGTTCAGGCTCGCGAGCGCCTCGTCGAGCACGCGCACGAAGTCGTCTTCCTCGATTGGCGCGATCCGGAACTCGACCAGCCACTCGTGCCCGCCCCGCGGCTCCTCGGAGGTCGGGAAGCGCGGCGCCACCGTGAACTCCACGACCTCCGCCTCGGTGCGGCGGCAGGCGCGCACCAGGGCCCGCTCGACCTCCTCCACGATCACGTTCTCGCCGAAGGCGTTGACGTAGTGGCGCGTGCGGCCGGTGATCTGCAGGCGCAGCGGATCGCGCCCGGTGAACCGCACGGTGTCGCCCAGCACGTAGGAGAAGAGCCCGGCCGGCGTGCTCATGACGACCGCGTAGGGCCGGCCCAGCTCCACCTCGCCCACCGTGTGGCGCCGCGGCTCGGGTCGACCCAGGTCCTCCACCGGCACGAACTCGTAGAAGATCCCGTAGTCGAGCATCAGGGTGAGCCCGCCCGCGGCCTCGGTCTGCACGGCGACGAAGCCCTCGGAGGCCGGATACACCTCCACTCGCTCGAGTCGTCGCCCGAGCCACTCGTCGAACACCAGGGCGTACGGGGGGAAGGCGACTCCGCCGTGGATCAGGACGCGCAGGTTGGGCCAGAGCTGGCCCAGGTCCCGCAGGCGGCGCCCGGCCGCCTCCTGGCCGCGTGCGATGCGCTCGAACAAGATCACGAGCCACGAGGGCATGCCGGAGAGCAGGCGCAGGTCCTGGCCGGCCGCCCGCGCCGCGGTGGCCTCGAGGCGCGCCTCCCACTCCAGGATGGCCGCGCACGCGGGCCCGGGGGAGTACATGCTCCGGAACGCCCGTGGCAGCCGGCCGGCCACGAGCCCGGAGAGGTCGCCGACGCGACCGACCGGGCCAAGCGCCCTCGTGCCGGTGCTCCCGCCGAGGAAGAGCATCGGCCCACCGGTCAGCGCCGCGCCGCCGGCCAGCTCGACGGCCCGGAGCAGCGCGTCCCAGCCACCCTTGAGGTGGCTGGCCAGCGCCTCCGCGGTCACGGGGATCAGCTTGTCGCCGGAGGTCGTGCCCGAGGTCTTCACCCAGTCCCGGCAGTGCCCGGGCCACGTGATCGCCCCTTCCCCGGCCGCCGCACGCTCGATCCACGGGCGGAGCTGCGCGTAGTCGCGGAGCGGCACGCGCCGCTGGTACTCGGCGGCGGAGCCGATGCCGCGGAATCCGTGCGCGAGGCCGAACTCGGTGTCGCGCGCGGCGGTCAGCAGGTGCCGCAGCGCCCGCTCCTGCACCGTGGCCGGGTCGCGCCAGATCCGCTCGAGCTGCCGTCGGCGCCGGCCGGCCCACCAGTCGAGCACCGGCCCGCCGAGCCGGCCGATCATCGAACGCCTCCCAGCGCCGGCGCCCCCACGGGCCGCCGGCTCCGCGTGCCGTCGAGCCAGTGCGCGAGCAGGGCCGCGAAGGCCTCCGCCCGCTCGAGCATCGGCGCGTGCCCGCAGCGCGCGAGGTAGTGGAGCTGCGCGTCGCGAATCCCGGCGCGGAAGCGCTCGGCCACCGAGGGCGGCGTGATCCGGTCCTCCAGGCCCCAGACGAGCAGGGCCGGCACCCGCACCTCGCCGAGGTGGCGCTCCAGGTTGTCTCGCCGCGCGTCGCGAGCCAGACGCAGGATCTGTCGCGCGGTCGCGGGCGTCGTGACGAGACGCCGCACGTTCTGAACCCAGGCGTCCGTCACGAGGGCCGGGTCGAAGAACACCTCCTCCATCTTCTGCCGCACGTAGGCGTCGTCGGGCCGGTGCGGCACGCCGGTCGTGAAGCTCCGCTCGAAGAGGCCCGACGACCCGGCGAGCACCAGGCCGGAGACCCGGTCCGGATGCCCCAGGGCCAGTCGCAGCGCGACGTGGCCGCCCAGCGAATTGCCGCCCACCACCGCGCGCGGGATCTCGAGCGCGTCCAGGAAATGGAGCACGTGGGCGACGAGGCCCTGGACCGAGGCCGCGCGCAGCCCCGGGTCGAGCATGGGCAGCGCGAGCGCGATCGGACGGCATTGCCGCTCGACGCCCTCCAGCACCGCGTCCCAGTGATGCATCTGCCCCATCAGGCCGTGCAGCAGCACCACCGGCTCGCCGTCACCCCGCTCCAGCCACCGAAGCTCCTCAACGCCGGATGTCTCCACGAGGGCCTCCTTGTCGAGGGATCGCCGCACCGCTCAGCCGGTCGCCCGCCTGTGGCGGCCCAGGGCCAGGAACCGCAGCAGGCTGCGCGACTGGATGTGGACGTGCCGGGGCATCTTCCGGGCGTTCCACGACCAGTTGACGTGTGCCCGGGTGCGCCCCTCCCCGAGCGCCGCGCGCAGCGCCTCTCCGTCCCGGCCGTGGAAGCCGGTGAACGCGCTGCCGACGTACCAGCTGTCGTGCGCGTCGCTTCCGGCGGTGACCGGCAGGCCCCACTCGACGTTGCGGAGCGCCGCGAGCGCGTCGTAGAGCCGCGAGAAGACGCCGGCATTGTTCACCACCTCGATCGCGTCGAGGTGGAGGTCGGGGACCAGCCAGCCGAGCGCGCGGTGGCCGCGCGCGACGCCGCGCAGCGGATGGAAGGGATGCGCGGCCACCGCCAGGCCGCCCTGGGCGTGGATGCGCTCGATCGTCTCGGGCGCGGAGAGCCCCGGCGCCACGCGCTCGGACAGGTAGAGGCCGATCAGGTGCCCGTTGAGCGTGCTGATCTCCTCGCCCACCACCACGTCGACGCCCAGCTCCGGATGCGCCCGGGCAAAGGCGCGCGCGCGGACCGCGCCCGCCACCTCGTCGTGATCGGTGATCGCGATCACGTCGAGCTGGCCGGCCGCCGCGCGCACCAGGGCTTCCGGCGTCTGCCCGCCGTCGCTGTAGACGGAGTGGACGTGCAGATCCGCTCGCCCGCTCCCCGTGCATCGTCGTCCGCCCCGCCGCGCCCTCGCCACGCTGTCCATGTGAAGGCAGCATGCACGGCACGTATTGATCGCGTACCGTTTGGGCCGTGAAGTTTCTGTGACGCGGAGCCGCGAAAAAACTACGCGGGGAGAGTGAAGCGGACGGTCGTCCCGCGCTCCTGCTCGCTCTCGATCGAGAGATCCCCGCCGTGGGCCACCACCAGGTGCTTGACGATGGCCAGGCCGAGCCCGGTGCCGCCGAGCTCGCGCGAGCGGGCCTTGTCGACCCGGTAGAAGCGCTCGGTGATCCGGGGCAGGTCGGCGGGGGGAATCCCGATCCCGGTGTCGGCCACCGCCACCTCGACCGCGCCGTCGTGCGCCTGCGCGGTCACCGTCACCGAGCCGCCACCCGGCGTGTACTTCACCGCGTTGTCGACGAGGTTGATCAGGATCTGGGCCAGCCGATCACGGTCCGCGGAGACCGCGGGGAGCCCCGGCGAGATGTCCGCGGTCACCTTGACCTGCGAGGCCGAGGCGCGGGGCGCGATGATGCCGAGCACGGAGGCCACGACGTCGTCGATCCGCACCGGCTCGCGCCTCAGCGTGACCTTGCCCAGCTCGATGTTCGAGAGGTCGGTGAGGTCGTTGAGCAGGCGCCCGAGCCGCTCGCTGTGGCGCAGCACGATCTCGAGGAAGCGCCGCGCGTTGTCGCGCTCCTCGAGCGCGCCGGAGAGCAGCGTCTCCAGGTAGCCCTGGATCGCGGTGAGCGGCGTGCGCAGCTCGTGGCTCACGTTCGCCACGAACTCGGTCCGCACCCGCTCGAGCTGGCGCAGGGCCGTGACGTCGTGGAGCACCATGACGGTGCCCGGCCCCTCGCCGCCCATCGCCAGGCGGACCGCGTTGACCTGCAGGATGCGCGGGGCGGGTCCCGAGACCACGATCTCGCGGCGCACCGGCGCACCGTCCGGGGCGACGCCGGCCCCCGAGTGCACCGAGCGGAAGATCTCGTGAAGGTCCGCGTTGCGGATCACCTCGAGGAACGGCTTGCCGTCCCCGCGCGCGGTGCCGAGCGCGAACATCGTCCGCGCGCGCTCGTTCATCAGGAGAATGTGCTCCTGGCCGTCGACCGCGATGACGCCCTCGACCATCCCGTCGAGGATCGCGGTGATCTTCGCCTGCTCCTGCTCGATGTCCTGGATCTTCTCGCGCAGGCGCCCGGCCATCACGTTCAGCGAGCGCCCGAGCGTGCCGATCTCGTCGGTCGACCGCGTGGGCGCCCGCACCAGGAAGCTGCCCTCGCTCATCTGCCGCGCGATCGACTGCATCTCCACCACCGGGCGCGTGACGCGGCCGGCCACGAACAGGCCGATGCCGAGCGCCACGAGCAACGCCACCGCGCCGCCGGCCAGCATCACCTGGTGCAGGGTCGCGTAGGACGCGGTCACCGCGGAGAGCGGCAGGGCCAGGCGGAGGACGCCGATCACGCGGTCGCCGTCTCGCACCGGCGCGGCCACGTAGAGCAGCGGCGCGGCCACCGTGGCGCTGCGGCGGAGGTCGCGGCCGCGGCGCCCGGCGAGGGCGGCCTGCACCTCGGGCCGGCTCGCGTGGTTCTCGAGCTGGCTCAACCCGGCGAGGTCGCGGTCCGACTCGCCGATCACCCGTCCGTCGGGCGCGATCAGGGTCACCCGCGCGCCGGTCGGCTTGGCTACCCGCTGCACGAAGTCCTGGGCGGGGCGGCCGCCGGTCTCGAGCGCCACCCGCGCCTCGTCGTGGAGGACCGCGCTGAGCGCGCCCAGCCGCGTCTCCAGCGACTCCACAGCGAAGGCCTCGAGCGCCCGGTTCAGGTAGAGCCCGGCGGCCAGGATGCTGATCGCCACGAACCCCACCAGCGTCAGCGTGAGCTTCAGCGCGATGCTGCGCCGGACGGCGCGGAGCAGGCTCCAGCTCATACCTCCGTCTCCAGCCGGTAGCCGACGCCGGTCACCGTGCCGATGCGCGCCCCTTCCCCGCCGAGCTTCTGGCGGAGGCGGCGCACGTGGACGTCGACGGTGCGCGACTCGATCTCGCCGGCCGCGGTGTAGCCCCACACCGTGTCGAGGAGGAACTCGCGCGAGAGCACCCGGCCGCGCGCCTCCACCAGCGCCCGCAGGAGATCGAACTCCTTCCGGGTGAGGCTCACCGGCCCGCCGTCGACGGTCACGGTGTGTGCGGCCGGATCGATCGTCAGGCGGCCGACCGCGAGCGGTGCTGCGGGCGCGGCCGGACGGGTCCGGCGCAGCACCGCCCGGATGCGCGCGATCAGCTCGCGCGGCGAGAACGGCTTGACCACGTAGTCATCGGCGCCCAGCTCGAGGCCCAGCACCCGGTCGACCTCGTCGCCACGAGCGGTCAGCATCACGATCGGCAGGTCCCGCGTGGCCGGGTCCTGACGAAGCCGCCGGCACACCTCCAGGCCGTCCATCTCGGGCAGCATGATGTCGAGCAATACCAGATCGGGCGGGCCGGCACGGGCGAGCCGCAGGGCCTCCGGCCCCGAGCGGCTCCGCACGACATGGTAGCCCTCGCGCTCGAGGTGGAAGACGAGGAGGTCCCGGATATCGGGCTCGTCCTCCACGATCAGGATGCGCGGGCTGGCCACTGCACCCTGTTATACGCGCCTACCAGGGGCGTGTCTCTCCGATCTTGGGGACCCAGGCGCGGCCGGGGTCGATGTCGCGTCGGCGGATCTCCGCGAGCATCCGCACCGGCGGCTCGTCGAGCGGCTCCTCCGCCAGGTCGAACGTGCCCCAGTGCACGCCGAGCATGACGCGCGCGTCGAGGTCCACGAAGGCGGCCACCGCCTCCTCGGGCGTCGTGTGCACCCACTTCATGATGGCCGGGGGCATGTAGGCCCCGATCGCCAGCGCGGCCACGTCGAACGGCCCGAGACGTCGGCCCGCCTCCTTGAACCCCGCGAAGTAGCCCGTGTCGCCGCCGAAGTAGAGCCGCCGCTCGCTTCCGGCGATCACCCACGAGGCCCAGAGCCGCCGGCTCGCGTCCCAGAGCGACCGCTGGGAGAAGTGCTGGGCCGGGACGCAGACGAAGCGCACGCCGCGGTAGCGGTACTCCTGCCACCAGTCCAGCTCCTCCACGTGGGTCATGCCGTTGTCCGCGAACCACGCCTTGAGCCCGAGCGGAACGAGGAAGAGTGGGTCGTGCGTCGCGGCCAGGCGCTTGACGGTGGGCAAGTCGAGGTGGTCGTAGTGGTCGTGCGAGATCACGACCACGTCGATGCGCGGCAGCGCCTCGAAGGCAAGCCCGGGGGGAGAGAGGCGCTTGGCGCCGAGCCACGAGGTAGGGCCCGCCCGGTCGTTCCACTGCGGATCGGTGAGCACGGAGAGCCCGTCCACCTGCACCAGGAGGGTCGCGTGGCCGATCCAGGTGATGCTGGGGGGTGGTGACGGTGCACGCAGCGCCGCGCCGTCGTTGGCGACCCGGGGCGCGTCGAAGTGGCGCGGCGCGGTGATGCTCTGCCAGCCGCGGCGGATGATGAACGTCCACCGCGCCCAGCCCGACGGGCGGCTGAACGCGGGGTCGAGGTTTCGGAAGCCGCCCTGGACGTGGTGGAGCGGCTGACCCGGGACCGGGTCGCTCGCGGCGCTCGCGCAGGCGACCAGGCACAGCAGCGGGACCAGCGCGGCGGCTCGGGAGCGCACTGTGGCCGGAGTCTACCCGGCCCCGTCGCGCCCGTCCAGGCGAGCTAGGCCGGTCGCGCGCCGTTCCCCGTCTTGGCTCCGTTGCTCCCCGCGGCGGGCAGCAGGCCGAGCAGGCGTAGTCGCTTCCGCAGCGTGTTTCGGTTGATACCCAGCAACTTGGCCGCCTTCAGCTGGTTGCCTCCGCACAGCTCGAGCGCGTGGCGGAGCAGCGGCAGCTCGACCCGGGCCATCACGCTGCGGTAGAGCCGTCCACCCCCCGCGCTCGCTTCGCTCACGAGGGACGGCAGCGTGCCGCTGACCAGGTCGTCGAAGCTCTCGGTCGCCGGCTTGGTGCTCATACGGATCCCCTTCCGTTAGTATTCCTTGTAGTGCAGGAACTTGGCGTCGATCGTGATCACGCCGCGCTCGCCCCGCTTCTCGAGCGTCACCTTGCAGTCGATGGCCGAGAGGATGCCGTCGCCCCACAGCTCGTTGGAGCGCTCCCGGAGCGCGTCGCCGTAGACGCCGACCAGCTCCATCAGGCGGTACTTGAACGGATCCGTGGTCAGCGGGAAGTCCGTCCGCAGCGGCATCGCGGTCGTGGCCAGCGCGGTCTCCGCCTCGACGCCCAGGGCCTGGGCGAGCTTCTTGGCCTCCTCGGCGTTGAGGCGGTGCTGGCCGTGGAGCGCCGCGGCCAGGTACATCGGGTCCTTGGAGCCGACGGCCTTGGCCAGATCCTCGAACGAGAGTCCCTTGCTCTCGCGGGCCTGACGCAGCGCCTGCAGCGCCGATGCTCGGTCCATGTGTGTCCTCCTCAGGCGGTGATCACGAGGGTGGGATGAAATTGGGGCCCGAGGTCGGTCTTCTCGGAGGGGACCGAGCTCGTCGCGTGACCGCCGAGCACCGCGGGTGACCGAGCGCTCCGCGAGCCGTCGATGATGCGCCCCGTCGTCTGCTCCTGGGTCATTCCCGCCTCCCGGTCACGGCGTGAGGCCGTGCGCCTCCCAAATCGGCGCCCTTGCCTCACCCGGTAGCGACACCTCCGTCGCAGCGGGACGATCGACGTGGGGGAGCAAGCCCTGTGCCCGGCATGGCCGGGCGGCAAATCAAGGGCTTAGCCGGAGATCTCAGACCAAGTAGGCGGCAGCGCTGCTCACGGCCTGAGCAGAAGCCTCAAACGTGAGCAGGAAGGAACGATACGTGGGCGCTCACCACCCGCCAGCCGGACTCGGTCCGCACCCACGTCTGGCTCTGTCGGCCGTGGCGGCCCGAGTCGCGCTTGACGAACTCCGTGTCGGCGGTGGCGAAGTCGCTCCCGTAGGTGGTGATCACGGTGTTGGCGAGCGTCCGCCGCAGGTCCACCGCGGGCCGGGCGAGCCGGAACGCGGTGATCGCGTCGTGGCCGTAGAGGTTCTCGCCG
>Ga0187766_10002486_pt1 | contig 10852 bp, 9 predicted proteins | sample 0216_QUI02_MP05__4_FD_132971 | JGI IMG/M metagenome (GOLD analysis project Ga0187766, IMG submission 132971) | Tropical peat soil microbial communities from peatlands in Department of Meta, Colombia - 0216_QUI02_MP05_20_MG | ecosystem: Environmental > Terrestrial > Soil > Wetlands > Peat ... | reverse complement strand
TCAGGCGCTCGCGGCCGCGCGAGCGCACGGGCTGCGGCTGCCGATGCTCGGGGACGGCTGATCCTGCGCTGATGCGCGCAGGTGGATGATCTTGCGCTGATGCGCGCGGGCGGATGATCTCGTTCGAGGGGGCCGCGCAGGTGCTGCTCCCGCGCGCGGACGGACTGCCGTACCTGCGCTCCGACCGCGCCGCAGAGCTGCGGCTCGATCCCGGCGGGCTGACCGCCGACGCGGGGCTGATCGTCGCGCTGGAACCGAGCCCGTCCGAGGCCGACGTGCGCGTCGACGCCCGCGGCTGCGCGCTGCTGCCCGGCTTCGTCGACTGCCACACGCACCTGCCGTTCGCCGGCTGGCGCGCGCAGGAGTACGAGCTGAAGGTCACGGGCGTGCCGTACGAGGAGATCGCGCGTGCGGGCGGGGGGATCGCGTCGTCGGCGCGGGCGCTGCGCGAGACCCCCGACGCGCGCGTGCTCGCGCAGGCGCGCGGGCTCGCCGAGGAGATGCTGCGCTCCGGCACGACGACGTTCGAATGCAAGTCGGGCTACGGCCTGAGCCGCGCGGGCGAGCTGCGCGCGCTCGGGCTCGCCGCGCGGCTCGGCGAGGAGGTGCAGCAGACGACCACCCGCACGGCGCTGCTCGCGCACGCGGTGCCGGACGGCTACACGGCGGACTCGTGGATGGACGAGGTCGAGGCGATGGCGCCGGAGGCGCTGAGCTACGCGACCGCGGTCGACATGTTCGTCGAGTCGATCGCGTTCGGCACCGAGCACCTGGAGCGCCTCGGCGCGCTCGCGCGCGACGGCGGTGTCGCGCTGCGGGCGCACGTGGAGCAGTTCTCGACGATGCGCTCGGTGCCGGTCGCGCTCGCCTGGGGCGCGCGTTCGCTCGACCACCTGTCGAAGATCCACCCCGACGACATCGTCCCGCTCGGCCGGTCGGAGTGTGCCGCGGTGCTGCTCCCCGGGGCGGAGTTCATGGGCGCCGAGGCGTGCGCGCCGGCGCGCGCGCTGATCGAAGCCGGCGCGATCGTCGTGCTCGCGACCGACGCCAACCCGGGCACGTCGCCGATCTTCTCGCTGCCGGTGATCGTCGGCCTGGGGGTGCGTCGCTACGGCCTCAGCACGCGCGAGGCGCTGCTCGCGATCACGCTCAACGCCGCCTGGGTGCTCGGTTGCTCGGCGCGGAGCGGCTCGATCGAGGTCGGCAAGCGCGCCGACCTGGTGCTGCTCGACGGGCCGGCGGAGCACGTCGCATACCGGCTCGGCCACAACCCGGTCGCGGCCACGTTCATCGCCGGCCGCCCGGTGTACGTGCGCCCGGACGCGGCGTGGAGGATCAAGCTGGGATGAGATCGCTTTTCACGGTGCGGCGGCGGTGAAGATCCCGGCGATGGTCAACGCCCACAGCCACGCGTTCCAGATCGAGCTGCGCGGGGCCGGGGAGCGCCCTTCGGCGCCGGGCGATGACGAGCGGTCCCGGGGGCCCGGCGGCCCCGGCGGCCGCGCGGCCGTGCGTGACGACTTCTGGACCTGGCGCACGGAGATGTACCGCCTGGCGTCCAGGCACGACCCCGGCTCGATGCGCGCGATCGGCGAGCGCACGTACGGCGTGATGTCGCGCAGCGGCTACGGCGCGGTCGGCGAGTTCCACTACGTCCACCACCGCCCCGACGGCCGCCCGTACGAGAACCCGAACGCGATCGCGATCGCGATCGCCGAAGCGGCTCGGTCGCAGCGGCTCGAGATCACGCTGCTGCCGGCCGCGTACAACCGCGCCGGACCGGGGCTGCCGCCGACTCAGGGCCAGCTCCGGTTCTGCGATCCGGACGTCGACACGTTCCTCGAGCGCGTGGAGCAGCTGAGATCGTGGGCGTCGGGTCGCGCCGGGGTGCGAGTGGGCGTCGCGGCGCACAGCGTGCGCGCGGTGCCCGCGAGCTGGATCGAGTCGATCGCCGCGTATGCCGAGCGGCACGGGCTCGTGCGCCACGTGCACGCCGGCGAGCAGCGGCGCGAGCTCGATCAGTGCCTGGAGGAGCACGGGTGTACGCCGATCGAGCTGCTCGACCGCTGCGGTTTCCTCGGACCGCGCACGAGCGTGATCCACGGCATCCACGTCAGCGACCACGAGATCGGGCTGATCGCCGCCAGCGACACGATCGTCGTCGCCTGCCCGACGACCGAGGGCAACCTCGGCGACGGCTACCAGCCCGCGCTGCGCTACCGCGACGCCGGGGTCAGGTATGCGATCGGCTCGGACTCGCAGGTGCGGATCGACCCGTTCGAGGAGCTCCGTGAGCTCGAGGCGGGGGCCCGCCGCGAGCGGCAGACGCGGCACGCGATGCTCGCCGCCGATCCCGATCTCTGGCGGACGACCGTTGAGGCCGGCCGCGCCAGCCTCGGGCTCACCGGTCCGATGCCCGAGATCGAGCTCGACCTCGACCACCCCGACCTGGCCGGGATCGCTGCGGCGGACCTGCGTTACGCGCTCGCGACTTGCGCGTCGGCCGGGGTGGTGAAGTCGTCGGCGGCCGTGGTCAAGCAGGGTCGATAGCGGGAGCGGGTGATCGCTTCGACGATCGCCGTGGTCCCCGCCCGCGGCACCGCCGCCCGCTCGTCACGGCCTCACCGCATTCCGACGCCCCACACGCTCGCGACCGTCTCGCCGGGCTCGATCCGGATCAGCCCTTCGCCGCTCTGAAGCGCGTTCGCCGGGCAGGTCATCGGCTCCGCCGCCAGGCCGAGGCGCCGGCGCCCGGGCTCGAGCGTATGGCCCGTGTACAGCTGGATCACCTCATAACTTGCGTCCGCCCACAGCTCGACGGCCACACCATCGGGTCCGGTGAGCGTGACCGTCGCGCGACCTGCGCCGTCGCGCGCCAGCCCCGTGAACGCATCGTCGATCTCGAGCGCCCCGATCCGGCGGCCGTCCTTGAAGTCCAGCCGCGTCGCGGCGACGGGCTCGCGACCGGACGGGATCTGGCGTTCGTCGGTGACGATCCGCGTCTGGGCCTCGAACCTGAGCTCGCAGTCGTCGAGCGGACCGGTGCCCGGCGACAGGTAGGGGTGGTGGCCGGACCCGAACGGACACGCGTGATCGCCGATGTTGGTGACCGAGGTGCGCACCTGGAGCCCGGCGTCGGTGAGCTCGTAGGCGATCGCGACGTCGAGCGCGAACGGATAACCCTGAAGCGGGTACAGGCGGGTGCCGACCACGACCCGGTCGGGCTCGTGCTCGCGCGCTCGCCACAGCCACCAGCGCAGCAGGCCGTGAATCGCGTTCCGTCGCGCGGGCTCGGTCAGCGCCACTTGGTATTCGTTCCCGGCGAACCGGTATTGCCCGTCGGCGAGACGGTTGGGCCAGGGGACCAGCGGCTCGCCGTGGGCGCCGTCGCACATCTCGTGGAGGTCATAGGGATCGAGTACCGGGCGCGAGTCGACCTCGTAGCTCCGGATCCCACCCCCGACCTCGACGATCGTTGCGCGGTGCGCTCCGCACGCGATCTCGAACTGCTCCCCTGATGGCACCAGCGTCACGGGCGGAAGTCTCGCACGCGCCGGACCCCATGCGCCGGCGCTATCGCCTGAATCAAGCACCATCCGCAGCTACCGCGCCGCCCAGGCAACCCGGTGTGCTCAGTCTGCTGCGCCCGCAACCGATATCTCTCCCCTCTGTAGGCGCCGGAGCTCCTCGATCGGGATGTGGCACTTGATCGCATGGCCGGGCTCGGACTCCGTCAGCGGCGGTTCGGTCGTCTTGCAGATTTCCCCAAGGTAGCGCGGGCAGCGGGTATGGAACACGCACCCGCCCGGTGGCTTCGCCGCGCTCGGAATCTCACCTTCGAGACGGATTCGCTCGCGCGCCGAGTCCTCCAGCGTCGGCACTGCGGACAGCAGCGCCTCGGTGTAGGGGTGATGCGGGGCGTTGAAGACCACCTCCGCCGGTCCCACTTCCAGCACCCGGCCGAGATACAGGACCGCGATTCGATCCGACAGGTAGCGCACGACGCCGAGGTCGTGGCTGATGAACAGGTACGACACGTCCTCGCGATGCTGGAGGTCGGTCAGCAGGTTGAGGATTGCCGCCTGGACCGAAACGTCGAGCGCCGAGGTGGGCTCGTCGCAGACCACGATCTGGGGGTCGCCCGCGAACGCGCGCGCGATCGCGACGCGCTGCTTGAGCCCGCCGGAGAGCTGGGCGGGGCGCAACGGCAGCTGATGCTCGGACAGCCGCACCTCGGAGATCAGCGTCGCAAGCCGCTTGGTCAGCGCCTCGCCGCGGTAGCCGCCGAGCCGTGACAGCGCGCGCGAGATCAGGCGCCTTACCGAGTGGCGCCGGTTCAGCGCCGAGTCCGGGTTCTGGAACACGATCTGGAGCGCCTTCTGCTGCGCGCGCGATCGACCGGGAGCGAGTTCCGGCAGCGCCTCGCCGTCGAGCGTGATCACTGCCCCCTTGTCCGGCGCGGTCAAGCCGAGCAGCACGCGGGCAAGCGTCGTCTTGCCGCTCCCCGACTCGCCCACGAGCCCGAGCGTCTCACCGGGCCGCAGCTCGACGTCCACGTCGACCAGGCCGTGGATCGTTTCGCCGGCCATGTGGAATGTCTTCGACACCGACTCGGCGCGGATCAACGCTTCGGTGATCGCTGGCCGCTCCGCCGCCGGCTCGCGCTCGGGCGAAGTGACGCGCGGCAGCGTCTGTGCGCGCTCGGGCGGGGTGACGCGCGGCAGCGTCTGCGCGCGCTCGGGCGGAGTGACGCGCGGCAGCGTCTCCGCGCGCTCGTGGAAGTAGCAGCGCGACCGGCGCCGGGGGCCGGCGTCGAACAGCGGCGGCGGCTCGGCGCGGCAGCACTCCTGCACCAGCCCGCAGCGGTCGGCGAAGATGCATCCTCCCGGCACCACCCCGGGCGCCGGCAGCGAACCCGGAATCGTGTCGAGCGCGCGGTGTGCCTTCAGCGCGTCGCGGCGCGGGATGCAGCGAAGCAAGCCAACCGTGTACGGGTGACGGGGGTTGTCGAACACCTCCCGTGCCCATCCCTCTTCGACCAGTTCGCCCGCGTACAGCACCCCGACCCGGTCGCACATCTTCGCGATCACGGCGAGGTTGTGACTGATGAACAGCAGCGAGGTCCCGAACTCCTCTCGCAGCGCCATGATCAGGTCGAGTACCTCAGCCTCGACGGTGGCGTCCAGGGCGGTCGTCGGCTCGTCGAGGATCAACAGCGACGGCTCCGAGGCGAGCGCCATTGCGATCACCGCGCGCTGAAGCATCCCTCCCGAGAGCTGGTGGGGGTAGCGGTTCATGACCGCGGCGGGATCGGCGATCCGCACCTTCTCGAGCATCTCGCGCGCGCGCTCGAGCGCCTGCGCTCGCGCGGAGCCCGCGATCTCGAATACCTCGGCGACCTGGCGGCCGACCTTGATCGTGGGGTTCAGCGCGCGACCGGGTTCCTGGTAGACCATCGACACGGTGCTGGCGCGCAGCTCGCGCAGCTCGCCGCCGTTCAGCGCCAGGACGTCACGGCCGTCGATCGCGATCGCGCCGTTGCTCACTCTGCCGTTGCGGGCCAGGTAGCGCACCGCAGCGAGCGCGATCGTCGACTTGCCGCAACCGGATTCTCCAACCAGGCCGAACGACTCACCGCGACCGACCCGGAACGAGACGCCGCGCACGACGCTCAGGTCACGCCCGCGTACACGGTACGTGACATCGACGTTCTCGACCGCGAGCGCGTCGGTACGGACGGCTGAGTCCGACGCTGCGCTCACCCCTCGAGCACCCTTTCGATCGCGTCGCCGATCAGGTTCACGGCCACGATCAGCGAGGCGATCGCGAGTGCGTCGAACAGCACCTCCCACCAGTATCCGGCGATCACCTGGCCGTAGTTGGATGCGATCTCGCTGGACGCCGTGAGCTTGATGATCCTGTAGGAGGTGTTGTTCAGGAGCGAGGTCGCGCCGTACGGTACGAACAGCGAGATCACGTCCACATCGTTGCCCTCGAGCGCAAGGATCATCGGCTGCTGACTCGAGTAGAACTTGAACGTCGTGCCGGCGAGTAGCGGCTTGGTCCCCCAGTAGGTTGGGTTCGGCACGAACGCCGTGACCCTGGTCAGCTCACAGTCGCCGCGGTCGGTATTGAATACATGTTCGCAGCGCGGGGACCCGCGCTCGCCGCGGTCGCCGGGTGTCAGGCCGCCGTCGCTCGCGCACGCCGCGGTCGCTCGGGTTGCCCGCGGTCGGTAGCGGCCTGTGCGCTTTGGGGAATCAACCAGGTTTTGGGCTGCCGCGGGCTTGCTCGGCCGCCCCCGCTCCGTCCCGGCGCGCTCCCGTCGCTCATCAGAGGCTGATCCGCGCCGGATGCTCGCGCCGACCCCGCGCTCGCAACACGGCGCCCCCCCGGCGACCGGCCACGCAGCACGTCGACCTCGCCCTCGCAACGCACCCAGCCCGGCCTCGGAACACCGCGACTCGCTCTCGGAACACGGCGACCCGCCTCGCAGCACTGCGACCCGCCTCCCGGCACCGCGACCCGCCCCCGCAGCACTGCGACCCGCCTCCCGGCACTGCGACCCGCCCCCGCAGCACGCCGCCCAGATGCGTTCGCCCGGGCCCCTGGGCTGCCAAGCTGTCCCCGACGGGTCGCAGCTCGTCGGCGGACCTGACCGACAGGCGCCGCATCACCCCGTCGTCGTCGATCGCGAACTGGCCCAACCGCCAGAGGGACGGCGATTGACGTGAATCGAGGCCGAATGCCCGAGCTCGCCGGCCAGCCGGTGGGTGTGGTTTGGTCAGAATGCGAGCGACTGACCGGCCGCGGTGATCCGAACGAGAGCGTTACCGCCGAGAGAGCGTTACCGCCGATGCGCGGATTCGCTTCCCGCAACGCTCCCTGCACAGCGCGCAGCGCCCCCGACGAGATGTCATGGTCCGGTCGGCCGGTGTCGTCGAAGCGCGCCCGGCACAGCAGCCACACGTCCGCGTACTCGTCGCGGTACAGCGACGCGTTAATGCCGACCCGACTTGGAGAACGCCACCGGTGGCTCCAACACGCCAGCTCGAGCGCGAGCTGATCGACGAGTGCCTCCAACCAACTCGACGCAGTCAAGACTGCACGCAGGAAGGAACGGCCGGGCCATCTGAGACCTCCTTGAGGTCGAGGAAACGAATCGGGTTCGAGCTCCGAAGCGCGAACAGCGCCGCCGCGCCGAGATCCGGGACAACGGGCTCGCTATAGGGCCGGTCCGAGCCGTTGATCAGCCTGTCGATCCCCAGTACCCGCACCGTCGCGTCGATCGCGCGGGTGCCGTACGAAGAGATCTCCAAGAACACGCCTTCGTCGATCACGCTGCGCTCTCCGGCCCGTGCCGCGAAGCGCTCGCCGTGCAACGGCGCGAGCCCCGCGAGCAGCGCAAAGCACACCCGCAGCCGGGGATGGCGCGGCCGCCCGTGCACGCGGAACGCGAACCACGCCGCGTGCATCTGCTGGACGTAGGCGACGATCGCCGGCCACCAGTTCGGGGCGCCGGGCTGCCGCGCACCGGCGGGACCGGGGTGGATGAAGAGCGGCCGACCGCTGTCTTGCAGCAGATCGAGCAGCGAGCCCACGTGCGCGTAACCGCGCTCGTCGAGCAGAGCCGTGGCGGGCAACTGGAGCCCGACGCAGTCGCGCTCCAGCTCACGCTCGAGCGCGGACGGGTTCACCGTGGTCAGGCACGCCGCCGCCCAGCCACGGAACGGAGCCGGAAGCTCGTGCAACCCCTCGTGGTAGGCGTCGAGCAGCTCCGCCGCCTCGGCGGCGGGCAGGTACTCGATCCCGAGCGGACTGGACAGCGACACGAGCGCGAGCTCGAGACCATCCGCCCTCGCCTCGGCCGCCCGCAGACTCGGATCGTGCCGGCGCGGATCGATCGGCTCAGGCGGCTGTCCGGTGAGCTCGAGCGTCCAGTCGCGCAGCCGCGGCGGACCCGCGCGGCGGCGAAGTGTCTCGACCAGTGGCGCAGGCCACAGATGCTGGTGAATGTCGACGGTCATCCGGGGGGATTCAAGCCTGATCGGTGAGGCCGACGCTCCTTGGTCGATGTTCAGCGCGCATCAGCGGACGCCACCCGCCATCAGCGGACGCCACCCGCCATCAGCGGACGCCACCCGCCATCAGCCAACGCCACCGCCATCAGCCAACATCTACCCGCCACCAGACCTGATCTCGAAGCCCGCTTCTGATCCGGCGGCCACCACTTGTCATCATTGTTCAGGCCCGGCCCGCCGTGCGGGCATGACCCGACCTAGGCTTGGGGGCCGCAGTGAGTCCTAACACCAAGCGCGTGACGCTTCGAGAGGTCGCCGACGCTGCCGGGCTCTCGCCCGCCGCGGTCTCGTACGCATTACGCGGCATCCAGGTGTCGGAAGAGACCCAGGTGCGGGTGCGGAAGGTGGCCGCAGAGCTCGGCTACGAGGCGCATCCGATCGCTCGCGCGCTCGCCAGCGGCCGGACCGGGATGGTCGGCATCCTCGGCCCGTCGCTCGAGGACCTGTGGCAGCAACGGCTCGTCGCCGAAGCAGGACGTGTGCTGCTCGCCCACGACCGGTACGCGCTGATCCTGGACGCCGGCGGCGATCCCGCGCGTCAGCGCTCGCTCGCCGCACAGCTGCGCGACCAGCAGGTCGACGGACTGATCGTGTCGCCGGTGGACCCGTCGGATCCGTTCTGGGTGGAGCTTGCGGAGTCGCTCGCCGTGGTCTCGATCGGCGACGCGCTGGCCGGCGCGCCCGCAGCCGGAGAGGTCCTGTTCGACAATCGTGCCGGGGTCAGCCAGGCGCTCGAGCACCTGTACGCACTCGGGCACCAACGGATCGCCGTCCTCCGCCCTCCGGGCTCGGTCACCAACGACCGCCCGGCGGAGGTGTACGTGCTCGCCGAAGCCGAACGGCTGGGCCTCGACGTCAGCGTCGTGAGCGCTCCGTACGAGCTCGGCGAGGCAACCGACGTCGCGCGCGCTGTGCTGCTGTCGGCCCGCCGTCCAACTGCCGTGTTCTGCTTTTCGGACTCGATCGCCTACGGCGTGTACGCGGCGAGTCGGGAGCTGGAGCTGGCGATCCCGCGCGAGTTGTCGGTGATGGGCTACGACGACAATCCGATCTCGGCTCTGCTGGGCCCCCCGCTGACGACCTTCGCCTGGGGCTCGGAGCGGCTCGTGGAGGTCGCGGTCGGGATCGTGCTGGCGGCGATCGATGGGCGCCCGCCACTGCGGCGCCGCGTCGTGATCGTGCCAACGCTCCAGGACCGCAGCTCGACCGCCGCATGCGCCGGCTGAAGCCGCCGCGGGCGCGCACCGCCACCCGCCGGAGGCGATCCGCTACCCGCCGGAGGCGATCCGCTACCCGCAGAAGGCGATCCGCTACCCGCCGGAGGCGATCCGCTACCCGCAGAAGGCGATCAGTTCGCGCGCGACTCCGACCGGGTCGTCGTAGGCCATTAGGAATCCGGTCGACGGAAGCGTGCGCAGCTGTGCGTTGGGCAGCAGATCAAGTGCCTCGCGCGGACCGATCAGCGGATGGGCAGGATCCTCCTCGGCCCACAGCAACAGCACGGGAACCGTGATCTGCGGGTAGGAGTCGAGCAGGTAGCGCTGGGCACCGGTCGGCCACCGGCGCGCGAACTTGGCCCACGAGCGAGCCCGGTTCCCGTTTCCCGCGACGTCCGCGAACGCATGACGAACGAGGTCGCGCGCGGCCGGGTTGCGCTGCGCGGACAGCCGCTCGCCCATCGCAGGGCGGAATACGAGCGTCGCGGCGCGCGCCAGCATACGGTCCAGGCCTGGCAGCGCCGCAGCGCGGCACGCCGCGCGCCAGGCCGCTCGCCGGCCGCGGAACTCTTCCCGCCGATGCAGCCGATTCGGCATCAGCACGATCCGCGAAGGTTGCAGCAGGCCGGCGCACACGGCACGCAGGAGCAGCTCCGCGCCGATGTCGTGGCCTGCGACCAGCGGATGGGGTCCGATGACCTCGCGGCAGAACCCGACCAAAACGTCGGCCAGCCAATCCGGGGAGTAGGGGTGACGCGGACGGTCCTCGGAGTCGCCGTGGAGAGGCAGATCGGGCAGGACGACCCGAAAGCGCGCCGCGAGCGGAGTCACGATCGGCTCCCACTCCCTGTGCGAAAGTCCGAGCGAATGCAGCAACGTCAACGCCGGTCCGGCACCGGTCTCGCGGTACGCCACGCGAGCGCCGTCGTGATGGTGGTACAGCCGCAAGCGCATCCCTGTGGATCGTCGCATTCCGCGACGGAACCGTGATTTCGCCGACGAAGGTTGTGCAAATGCTGCACGAGCCTGGTGAACCCTCTAAAACCTGGCTGAAATGGTCGAAATGAACGAGAACACGGCACGGCCGCTCGGCCTGTCCACGTCACAAGCAGCCGAGGCGCTGGGGGTCTCGCTCGGAACCGTTCGTCGGTGGTCAGATATGGGCTACCTCCAGTCTTACCGGACGCCCGGAGGGCAGCGTCGGTTCAGCGCCGAGCAAATCGAGCAGTTCCTCGCCTCGCTGGAGCACGGGGGCTACCGCGTGACCGACACGGGTCGCGACCAAGCATCCGCATAGCGCCTCGACGGCACGAGCATCCGCATAACGCCTCGAGGGCGTAACCGATTCGGCAGCGAAACCGCAGGGTGCGGGACCTTCGTCGCGAGCGCCCACCAGCTCGTCGCGAGCGCCCACCCGCCCACGGTCGCGCCCTTGATCCGGCGCTCCATGCGGGAGCCTCGTCGCGAGCGCCCACCCGCCCGCGGCCGCGTCCTTGATCCGGCGTTCCATGCGGGAGCCTCGTCGCGAGCGCCTACCCGCTCGTCGCGAGCGCC
>Ga0187766_10002484_pt1 | contig 10853 bp, 14 predicted proteins | sample 0216_QUI02_MP05__4_FD_132971 | JGI IMG/M metagenome (GOLD analysis project Ga0187766, IMG submission 132971) | Tropical peat soil microbial communities from peatlands in Department of Meta, Colombia - 0216_QUI02_MP05_20_MG | ecosystem: Environmental > Terrestrial > Soil > Wetlands > Peat ... | reverse complement strand
TCCCGTTCTTCAAGGGCAAGGCGGCCCCCAAAGAGCTCGAGGGCGAGGAGCGCGACCTCCGCAAGTTCGAGGCGATGATCAGTTCGATGACGCCGGACGAGCGACGGGATCCGAGCATCATCAACGGCAGCCGGCGAATCCGGATCGCCCGGGGCAGCGGGACCGGCGTGTCCGAGGTGAACCGCCTGCTCAAGCAGTACGCACAGGTCAAGAAGATGATGAAGGGGCTCAAGCGGATGGAGGGGCGCATGGGCAAGCTCAAGGGTGCCCTGCCGTTCCCTCCCAGATAGCGGTCGTTGTCCTCTAACCGGAGTGAGGTGAGCGCGTGGCGGTTCATATTCGACTGAGACGGACGGGACGGACGAAGAAGCCGGCGTATCGCGTGGTGGTGGCCGACTCGCGGGCGGCGCGCGACGGCCGCTTCATCGAGGTCATCGGCCACTACAACCCGTTGAGCAATCCACCGACCATCAAGATCGAGCTGGAGAAGGCCTCGGAGTGGATCAAGAAGGGCGCCCAGCCATCCAACACCGTGCGGACGCTGCTCGCCCGCGCCACCGCCGCGGCGAAGGCCTGAGCGGACCGGGGATGGCCGCGCCGCTCGTCGCCGTCGGGGAAGTGCTGAGGCCGCATGGCCTGACCGGCGAGATGCGGGTGCGCGTGCTCACCGACCGCCCGGAGGAGCGGTTTGCCCAGCTTCGCGAGTGCGTGCTCTGGCAGCCGGACATCGACCGGCGGGAGAATTGCCGGATCAGCGCCAGCCGCCTCGAGGGCGACAGCGTGCTGGTGAAGGTCGATGGCGTCGACTCGCCCGAGCAGGCCCGCCAACTGGCGGGCTGGCTACTCGCGGTGGACCGGGCCGAGGCATTGCCGGTGACCGAGGGGCACTTCTATCCCTGGCAGCTGGAGGGCGCGCGCGTCGAGACCCGCGATGGCCGGCTCGCCGGCGCCTTCGCCGGGATCCGGAGCAGCGGAGGTCACGATCTGTGGGTGGTCGCCGATGGCGAGCGCGAGCGTCTGATCCCCGCCGTGGCCGAGATCGTGGTCGAGGTCAGCGTGGCGGAGCGCCGGATCGTGATCGACCCGCCGGAAGGACTGCTCGACCTGTGAAGATCGACATCCTGACGCTCTTCCCGAGAATCGTCGAGGCTCCGCTCGGGGAGTCCATCGTCGGTCGGGCGCGGGCGGCGGGTCTCGTGGAAATCTCCATCCGGAACCTCCGCGACTTCGCCGGAGGCCGGCACTTGGTGACCGACGAACCGCCTTTCGGAGGAGGCGGCGGAATGGTCCTCAAGCCGGAGCCTCTGGTGGCGGCCATCGAGGCGGCGCGGGGAGCGGACGGGCGAGTGATCCTTCTCGATCCGGCCGGCCGGCGCTTCGACCAGCGCGTCGCGCGCGAGCTCTCCCGGCGGCCCCATCTCGTCCTCGTGTGCGGTCGCTACGAGGGCGTGGACGAGCGCGTGCGCGAGCACTGTCTGGACGAGGAGATCTCGATCGGCGACTACGTGCTGTCGGGGGGCGAGTTGGCCGCGCTCGTCGTGACCGAGGCGGTGACGCGGTTGCTGCCGGGGGCGCTGGGAGACGAGACGGCGGCGGCGAAGGACTCGTTCTCCCGTGGGCTGCTCGAGCATCCGCACTACACGCGCCCGGAGGCGTTCCGGGGATGGCGCGTGCCGGAGACCCTGCTCTCGGGCAACCACGCAAAGATCGACCGCTGGCGGCGGCTGATGTCGCTGTGGCGAACCCGGCAGCGGAGGCCCGACCTCCTGGAGACCGCCGACCTCTCGCCGGAGGAGCAGAAATGGCTGGATGCGTTCGATCAGGGCCGCGGGCCGTCTGATCTCATCGAGTAGCGATCTCTTCGAGCAAGGAGCGGGAGTCATGGAAGCGATCCGCATCGTGGACGCGGCAGAGCTCAAGAAGGACCGGGGCGGGTTCGAGCCCGGGGACACCGTGAAGGTATCGGTGAAGGTGATCGAGGGCGAGAAGGAGAGGTTACAGGCCTTCGAGGGGGTGGTGATCCGCAGGCGCGGCGGCGGAGCCGGGGCATCGTTCACGGTACGGCGCATCTCCTATGGAGTGGGCGTCGAGCGGACATTCCCGCTGCACTCGCCGAGGATCGACCGGATCCAGATCGTGAAGCGGGCCAGCGTGAGGCGCTCCAAGCTCTACTACCTCAGGGAATTGGCGGGAAAGGCGGCGCGGCTCAAGGAAAAACGGGCCGCCCAGGTGCCGAGTTCGTCGGACAACGGCGGTACCGAGCAGCCCAGCTAGGGGGACGAGCCGCGGGCGCGCCCTATCGCTTCGAGCGCTCCGCCTGGCGCCGGGGGCTGAGCCGCGTGGCCGGACTGGACGAGGCCGGGCGCGGGCCGCTCGCCGGTCCGGTGGTGGCGGCGGCGGTCATCTTCAGGCCGGGGCACGTGATCGCCGGCGTGGACGATTCGAAGCGGCTCGATCCCGGGGAGCGCGAGAGGCTGTTCGACCTGATCATGGCAAACGCCGCCGCGGTCGGTGTGGGCGTCGTCGATCCCGAGACGATCGATCGGATCAACATCCTCGAGGCGACCCGGCTGGCCATGCAGCAGGCGCTCGGGGCGCTCGGGGTCGACCCGGAGCTTGTGCTTACGGATTGGATCGCCCTGGCCGGGCTGCCGTGGCCCCAGCGCAACCTGGTCAGGGGCGATCAGCGGTCGGCCTCGGTGGCGGCGGCTTCGATCATCGCCAAGGTCAGGCGGGACTGGATCATGCGGATGGCGGACCGGGAGTTCCCTCAGTACGGCTTCAGGCGCCACAAGGGATATCCCACCGAGGAGCACCGATGGGCGCTGGTCAAGCACGGGCCGTGCTCTCTTCACCGCCGCTGTTTCCGCGGCGTGCTGGACGCGAGCCAGATCGAGCTATTCGAGTGGGAGCCGGGCGAGGAATCGTGATGCATCGATCGGCGCTGATCGGGTTGATGCTCGCTCTTGCCGGGGCGATCTCCACTCCGGCACAATCGCGCTGCGCGCCGACCGCGGCGGACATCGAGGGCCCCTTCTACAAGCCCAACGCTCCCGGGCGCGAGGCCACCGGTCAGGGCCTCGTGGTGAGCGGGGTCGTCAGATCCGCGGTCGACTGCGCTCCGATCAAGGACGCCCGGGTGGAATGGTGGCAGGCGAATCCGGGCGGAGAATACGACGACGCGCACCGCGGGATGCAGCTGACCGGAGATGGCGGCGCCTACCGGTTCGCCACGGACTTTCCGCCCTCTTACTCCGGCCGGCCCTCTCACATCCACTTCAAGGTGTTCGCGCCCGGCTACCGGTCATTGACGACCCAGCTCTATCCCACCGGGGGGCAGAGCGTGCTCGTGTTCGATCTCGTGCTGCGCAAGGAGTAGATCGTGCCCACCGACCCCCGACGAACCACAGGGATCAAGGGAGAGGAGGAGGCCGCCCGGTTTCTCGCGCGGAGCGGCTACGCAATTGTCGACAGGAATGTCCGCACTCGCGCCGGCGAGATCGATCTCGTCGCGAGGGAAGGCAAGACCCTCGTCTTCGTGGAGGTCAAGACGCGCCGCGAGCTGGTGGAAGGCGATCCGCCGCAGGCCGCCGTCCACACCCGTAAGCAGAACCGACTGGCCAAGCTCGCCCACGGCTACCTGAAGCAGAAGCGGATCCGCCAGACGCCCTGCCGGTTCGACGTGGTCTCCGTCATCATCAACGATGAGGGCGGCGTCAAGGCCATCCGCCACATTCCGAACGCGTTCTCCGTCGGACCCTGGTAGCGGCAGGCTCGTCGCCGCCCGGGAGCGGATCGCGCGAGAGGCGTCACCACGCTGGTGGTGGCGAGCGCGATGACCGACATCTCCGCTCTCGCGATGGCCGGCTGAGTTCGGTCGCGAGTACGTCATAATGGGCGGCGTCCGCGGAGGCCGGCGTGGCAAAGCTCTGGCCCGAACATCCCGCGAGCGGCGTTCCAACATTCATCCGCCGGGTCCGGCCTGCTCTCTGCGAAAGACATCGCCGACGAGGAGATCATGGTGAGTCGACCGCCCGGCCGCGGCGCCATTTTCGGCGGCGCCTGACAATCTCTGGCGGCCGCTCGGCGGCCCCGCCGGGCAAGGTTCCGTTTTCCAGGGTGTTCGGCGCTGGCTTGCTTCTTGCTGCCGGTTGACTCATGGACATCAACGGGCTGAAGGGGCGAATTGCCGAAGCGCTCGTCGAAGGAATTCTCCGACGCGCCGGCTATCAGGTGGCGATGGCCGGTCGGGAGAGCCAGGCCCAGCGACTGCTGAAGGTCGGCCACGACGAGTACCTTCCAGACTTTCTCGTGTGGAAGACGATCGAGCAGTCGGACCACGCCTGGCCCTCGTACCGGGTGGCCGAGGTCGAGGTGAAGTACCGATCCAACCTCGCCCACTATCTCCAGCAGCGGTTCAGCGCCGAGTTCTCGGAAGTCGTGACCCGCTGGCCGGAACTCTACTTCATCTTCGTCACCGACAACCCCGAGCCGGGTCGCTCGTGCTTCCAGGCGGTCGCGGTGCCCGCGGCGACCGGACAGGACCCGGTCACGACCGTCGACCTGCACGCGCTCGAACGACTCGACATCCACCGGAAGACGGTCGAGGAGTACGAGAACCTCGTCCGGATGATCTTTCCCGTTCTCGGCTCGTCCCGGGAGGCGCCGCGCAGACCGTCGGTGCGGGTGGGGGCGACGAGCGCGCCGATCCAGCTGGCTCGCTAGGGCCGCTCCGGCCCGGCGCCTCGCGTCGGGCCCCGCGCCGTGCTAAGGTCGCGGCATGACGAGTCAGCTGCTGTTCCAGGGTTGCCTGCCTGCCAACCTCCTCCCCTTCACCGCGGACCTCGAGATCGACGAGGGCGCCTATCGCAAGCACGTGCGCGATCTCGCCGACACCGCCGGGGTCACGGGCATCGTGGCCAACGGTCACGCCAGCGAGGTGTCCTCGCTCGACCGGGAAGAGCGCCAGCGCTCGCTGGCCATCGCGCTCGACGAGGTCTCGGGGAAGGTGCCGGTGATCGCGGGAATCCACTCCGACGGCACGCGGGAGGCCGCGGAGCTGGCCCGCGACGCCCAGGCCGCCGGCGCCGCCGGACTGCTGGTCTTCCCGCCGACGCTGTTCATGTGGGGTGCCCAGGTGAAGCCGGACATGGTGCTGGGCCACTTCTCGGCTCTCGCCGACGCCGTCGACCTCCCGCTGATCGTCTTCGAGTACCCGCTGGCTTCCGGAATCGGCTACCATCCGGAGACCATTGCGGAACTGTGCAAGATCCCCTCGGTGGCCGGGGTGAAGGATTGGTCCAACGACATCATCTCCTACGAGCGGAATCTCCGGGCCATCCGCAACTCGGGCCGGCCCGTGGCCATGCTCTCGTCGTTCACCATGTCGCTGATGGCCTCCTTCCTCCTGGGAGCGGACGGCTGCATCTCGGGAATGGGGAGCGTGGCCGCTGGCCTCCAGGCGGCGCTCCTGGCCGCGGTTCGAGGCGGCGATCTCGAGCACGCCCGGCGGGTCAACGAGCGGCTGGCACCGCTCGTGGCGGCATTCTACGCGCCGCCCTTCGTGGACATGCACAACCGGATGAAGGAGGCGCTCGTCATTCTCGGCCGCATTCCCGCGGCCTACGTCCGCCCGCCGCTCACCGCGGTCTCGGACGAGGAGCGCCGCCGGATCCGGCTTGCCCTGCGCGAGGCTGGCCTGCTCTGACACCCACTGGGGCTCACCCCGGGGAGGCCCCGGCCGGCCGGCGCGCGGTCGCGGCTGCCGCCGGTCACTCCTCGTCGATTCGATAACCCCTCGCGTCACTCTTCCCGCCGTCGCGGTAGTCAACGATGCGACGGGACGACACGTGGGTGCCGAGCAGCCGAAGCGGCTCCTCCCCGACCACGCGAAAGCTGTGAGCGACCCCGGGCGACAGGGCGATCGTGTCGCCCCTGCGCAGCGTCATCTTCCTGTCCTCCTGACCCTCGAGCCAGGCCTCCGCCGTCCCGTCCAGGATGTGCAAGATCTCGAGGTAGGGATGCGAGTGAAGGGGGGCGACGTAGCCGGGCTGGGAGGTCTGGATGCCGGTGCGGATGGGCGTCGTGCCCTCGTCATCGCCGATGATCGGCTGGTAGTGGGCGAGGGGGCCGAAGGAAACGGGCTTCGTATCCTCGAGCCTGATGACCACGGCATCGCTCATCGGCGTTCCTCCTCAGGCGGCGTGATGGGTCCAGAGGATTCTACTTCAATCCAGCGACGCCCGGCGGGCCCATGTGTCCTTCCGCTTCCCTTGCTTGCCGCGCCCTTCTTGCGGTATAAGATTGCCACTCGTTTTCGACCCTGCGAGGCTCGATGACCGCTCATCCCCCTCGAAGTCCCGAAGAAGACGCACTCCTCGAGAGAGCGATGCGCGTCCTGCCCGGGGGCGTGCTCGGGGGCTACTACGCGCCCCAGGAGCTGGCCTTCATCGTCCGCGAGGCGCGCGGCGCCCGGCTCCTCGACCAGTCGGGCCGCGAGTACGTCGACTACATCCTGGGCAGCGGCCCCCTCGTGCTGGGACATACCCACCCGGCGGTCATCGCCGCGGTGGAATCACAGCTGCGCAAGGGTACGACCTATTTCCAGCTCAGCGAGCCGACCCTGGCCCTGGCCGAGGAGATCTGTCGCGCCGTGCCCTGCGCCGAGCAGGTCCGGTTCTGCTCCACGGGAACAGAGGCGACGTTCCTCGCTCTGCGCCTGTGCCGAGCGTGGCGCAAGCGCGACAAGATCTTGAAATTCGAGGGCGGATTCCACGGCACACACGACTACTCGCTGATGAGCGTGGGACCTCGATCCCCGAAGGCCTTCCCCGCCCCGACTCCGGACTCCGCGGGCATCCCCCACGCGATCCAGGAGCAGGTGCTCATCGCGCCGTTCAACGACCTGGCGGAGACCGAGGCCATCATCGAGACGCATCACCGCGACCTGGCCGCCATCATCATGGAGCCGTTCCAGCGGTTGATCGTCCCCGACCGCCGCTTCCTCGCCGGGGTGCGGGCGGCGGCGCAGCGGCACGACATCCCGCTGGTCTTCGACGAGATCGTCACCGGCTTCCGCTTCGCCTACGGCGGGGCCCAGGAGTACTACGGCGTCGTGCCCGACCTGGTCGCGCTCGGGAAGATCGTGGGGGGCGGGTTCCCGTTGGCAGCCGTGGCGGGACGCCGGGACATCATGCGCCACCTCGCGCCCGATCTGGACGGCACTCCCGAGTTCGTGGCGCAGGCCGGCACCCTCAACGGCAATCCCATCGCGGCGGCGGCCGGCCTCGCGACCCTCGCCGAGCTCAGGAAGCCGGGGACGTACGCCAGGCTGTTCGCGATCGGCGCGCGGATCAAGGGCGCGCTCCAGGAGAGTGCGGAGCAGGCCGGAGTGGCCGCCCAGGTCGCCGGCGAGGCGCCGGTCTTCGAAATCTACTTCACCGACCGGCCGATCGTGGACTATCGCGCGACGCTCGCCGCCGACCGCGAGCGCCACGCCGCATTCACCCGCGAGCTCATCGCCCGCGGCGTGGTCAAGGCCGCGCAGAAGTTCTATGTCTCTCTCGCGCACGGCGACGAGGAGATCGAGCGCACGCGCCGGGCCTTCGCCGGCGCCCTGGCCACCATCACCGACAGACCGCGCGCCCTCGACGCGCGCTGAGGAACCCAAAGGAGGAGTCACGACCATGGCAGAGAACTGGACCACGGAGGACTGGGCGCGGGACTTCTGGTACCGGGGCAAGGTCACACGCCGCCGTCTGCTCGGCTTCGGCGCGGCGGCCGCCGGCGCCGTCGGCGCGTCGATGCTGGTGCCGGCGCCCTGGCGCCGCGCCTTCGGCCAGGCCAAGCCGTACAAGATCGGAACTCTCCAGCCGCTCTCGGGAGCGGCCGCGGCCGGCGGCAAGACCGCTCTCGTCGGCACCCAGATGGCAGTGGACCGGATCAACAAGTCCGGCGGCATCAACGGGCGGCCGATCGAACTCGTGATCGCCGACTACGAATCGAAGCCCGACGTGGGTCGCCGGAAGGCCGAGAAGCTCGTCGTCGAGGACAAGATCGACCTGCACGAGGGCGGCTTCCTCTCCAACGTCTGCATCGCCTGCATGCCCGTGTGGGAGGAGCACAAGGTCCTCAACATGGTCGGCGTGTGCCTCGACACGACCATCACGACGTCCAAGTGCAGCCGCTACACGTTTCGCCCTTTCGACTACGCGCCGGCTCAGGCGGTGGCCTTCGCCCCCTACCTCGTGAACAAGCTCGGCAAGAAGTGGCACCTCGGCTTTGCCGACTACGCGTGGGGCCAGTCCACGCGGGACGCCTACGCCGAGCAGATCAAGAAGGCCGGCGGCGAGGTCGTGGACACCACCGGCATCCCCCTCGGCACCGCCGACATGACGCCGTTCCTCTCGAAGATCACCGGCAACTTCGACGGGTTCTTCGGAATCTTCTTCGGCAAGGATGGGGTCACCATCGGCAACCAGGCCTATGACCTGGGGCTCACGAAGAAGTACCGGTGGGCGGGCGACGGCGCCATCGCCGAGTCCACCAACCTCCCCGCGCTCGGGAACAAGATCGAGGGCTTCGTCGGTGTCAACCGCTACCTGCCGGTCATGGATCCGCCCCTCAATACCCCGGCGCACAAGAAGTTCTTCGACGACGCCGTGGTGCGTCTCAAGCAGATCGACCCCTCCGGCCCCCTGCCGGATCGCTACGTGCAGTCCAACTTCGAGGCCGTCAACTGCCTCAAGGTCGGCATGCAGAAATCGGGCTTCCGCGGGCGGGAGGACACGCCCAAGCTCATCGAGGCCCTCGAGGGCCTCGAGATGAAGGAAGGGGACGACTTTCCCCAGGGCGACAAGACCCTCCGGAAGGACGACCATCAGGCATTCCTGCGGGAGTTCATCTTCGAGATCAAGGGCGGCAAGCACCACATCGTCGAGGTGGTGCCCAAGGAGAAAACCATCTTCCCCCCCGCCTGCAAGTTTGCGTAGTAGTGGCACCTGACCCCTCTCGACATCCCACCGCCCCGGCTGGCAACGGCCGGGGCGGTGCGCATTCACCCCTCCTCCGCACCGAGGGGCTGACCGTGCGCTTCGGGGGTCTCACCGCGCTGAACAAGGTGAGCTTCGCGGTGGAGCCGGGCGAGATCCGGGCCGTCATCGGGCCCAACGGGGCGGGCAAGAGCACGTTCTTCAACTGCCTCACCGGTGTACTGCGCCCGACGGAGGGGCGGATCGTCTTCGCCGGCGAGGACATCGCGGGCCTTCCACCCGACCGCATCTCCCGGCGGGGAATCGCGCGATCGTACCAGATCACCAACATTCTTCCCAACGCCACCGCGCTCGAGAACGTCCGGATCGCCGCCCAGTCCCGACATCACGGCTGGAGCCTGCTCACCCACCACCGGGCCTTCACGGACGTGATCGCCCGCGCGATGAATGCGCTCGGCGCGGTCGGGCTCGCCGACAAGGCGCCGGAGCTGGCCGCCAACCTCTCGCACGGCGAGCAGCGCAATCTCGAGATCGGCATCGCGCTCGCCACCGAACCCGAGCTCCTGTGCCTCGACGAGCCGACGGCGGGGATGAGCGCGCGCGAGACCCACGAGACGATGGAGCTCGTGCGGCGCATCGCCCGCGACCTCACCATCCTGATCGTGGAGCACGACATGCAGGTGGTGATGGAGCTCGCCGATCGGATCACCGTGCTCCACTACGGCGAGATCCTCGCCGAGGGGACGCCGGCGGAGATCCAGCGCAACCCTCGAGTGCTCGAGGTCTACCTGAAGACGTGAGCACTCCCGCGCCCGAGGGGACGCCGCTGATCCGGATGGATCGAGTCCACACCTACTACGGCAAGAGCCACATCCTCCACGGCGTGTCACTCGACGTCATGCCCGGAGAGGTCGTCGGTCTTCTCGGCCGCAACGGCGTGGGAAAGAGCACGACTCTCAAGACGATCGCTGGCCTCGTCCATCCGACCGAGGGCTCGGTCAGCCTGGAGGGGCGCTCGATCGCGCGCCTGCCCGCCTACCGACTGGCGCATCTCGGCGTCGGCTACGTGCCGGAGGATCGCCGGGTCTTCCGACTCCTCACCGTCATCGAGAACCTGCGCACCGGGCTCGACCGGCGCGGAGTGACGGACGAGCGGAAGCGCGCGCTGCTCGACAAGGTCTACGAGTACTTTCCGGTGCTGGCGGAGCGGCGCCACCAGGCCGGCGGCACGCTCTCCGGCGGCGAGCAGCAGATGCTGGCCATCGCTCGCGCCATGATGCTCGAGCCGAAGATCATCCTCCTCGACGAACCGACCGAGGGCCTGATGCCGCGAATGGTCGGTCAGATCGGCCAGATCATCGGCGCCCTCCACCGGGAGGGGGTGGCCATCCTGCTGGTGGAGCAGAACGTTCCGCTCACCCTCGAGGCGAGCCACCGGGTTTACATCATGGAGAAGGGGGTCGTGCGTCACCACGCGCCGGCCGCCGAGCTCCGCCGCGACGACGCCGTCATCCATCAGTATCTGGGAGTGTAGAGTCGGTGGGCGTTCCCCTCGAGCAGATCCTCATCCAGACCATCAACGGCATCGTCGCCGGGATGATTCTGGCCCTGGTCGCATCGGGGCTGACGCTGATCTTCGGAATCATGGACGTCGTGAACTTCGCCCACGGCGAGCTCTTCATGCTGGGCGCCTACGTGGGCACGACGGTGCTCGTCACCAGCGGGAGCTTCTGGCTGGCCCTGCTCGGCGCCTCCGTGACCATCGCCCTGCTCGGCGCGGTCATCCAGATCACCACGCTGCGCCCGCTGCTGGGGCGAGATCCGCTCACCACGATCCTCGCCACGTTCGGCATCTCCCTGATC
>Ga0187766_10002483_pt1 | contig 10855 bp, 9 predicted proteins | sample 0216_QUI02_MP05__4_FD_132971 | JGI IMG/M metagenome (GOLD analysis project Ga0187766, IMG submission 132971) | Tropical peat soil microbial communities from peatlands in Department of Meta, Colombia - 0216_QUI02_MP05_20_MG | ecosystem: Environmental > Terrestrial > Soil > Wetlands > Peat ... | reverse complement strand
CCGATCAGAAAGGATTCGACCTGCTAGTGGAAATTTTAGAAGAACTTTTCACCCTCGACATCGGGTTCGTTCTTCTGGGCACAGGGGATCAGAAATACCATGATCTCTTTACCCAGATCGCTCACAAGTATCATCAAAAAGCGGGGATCCGGATCGCCTATGATGACAAACTGGCCCATAAAATCGAGGCTGGAGCAGATTTCTTTCTCATGCCATCCAGATATGAGCCATGCGGCCTCAATCAAATTTATAGCCTCAAATATGGGACCATCCCCATCGTGCGTGCGACCGGCGGGCTGGACGACACCATCACTCCTTACGACCCCGTCTCAAAAAAAGGAAACGGGTTCAAATTCGTCCGTTACGAGGCCAAAGAGTTCCTGAACACCATCAGGGGAGCCATCCGGATTTATTCCCAGCCGGAGCATTGGAAACAACTCCTCAGGAATGCCATGACAGCGGACTTCTCCTGGAAAAGATCGGCTGAGGCTTACCTTCAACTCTACCGGAAAGCCTTGGAGGAGAAAATGAGGTCCCTATGAAGAATCAAAGAGCCTACACCTTGATCGGAGGAATCCTCATTGTCATGACTTTATTTCCTCCGGGCCTCCTTTCTGCCAAAATGCCTCCCTTAACAAATTTTGAACACCCCAGGCTGATCGAAACACGAGAATTATTTAATCTGATTGACCATCCTTCCATTCGTATCGTTGACATGCGGACGTCGCTCTCCGACTATCTCAAAGGCCATATCCCGGGCGCTGTCTACCTCCATTTTGAAAATCTCCAGGTTCCGGATAAGGGCGTCCCCGACCAGGCTCCCGACCGAATCTGTTTGGAAAGATTATTGGGAGATAACTTAGGCATTTCCAATCCCACGGGGATCATCCTCTACTCTGAAAAATCAAACCCGAATGCGACGCTCCTTGCCTGGACCTTGGACTACCTAGGCCACAAGAAGGTGGGCGTCCTGAACGGAGGCTGGGAGAAATGGGTCTCAGAGAGATTTCCCACCACCCAGGTGTATCCCTCTCTTTCTTCTAACAAAAAATTCTTCGGGAAAGTGATTCGAGAGACGGCTGCCGAGAAGAAATGGATTCAGGATCGACTCTCCGTCAAGAATGTGGTGATCGTGGACGCCCGCCATCCAAGAGAATACAGCGGCGAAGAGGGAGAAGAGGTGCGCAGAGGGCATATCCCCGGAGCCAAGAATGTATTTTGGGAGTCGACTCTGGAGGGAGAAGAGGTGCGGGCTTGGAGGAAAAAAGAGGATTTGGAAAAATTCTTTGCAGAATCCGGCGTGACGCGGGGAAAACAGATCGTCGTCTATTGCAGAACAGGAAGGGAAGCGAGCCATCTCTATTTCACCCTGAAATATGTTCTTGGGTTTCCCCATGTGCTTCTCTACCGGGGGTCCTGGGTCGAGTGGTCTGCGGACAAGACCCTGCAGGTCAAAATCGGCATGGATCCTTAAAGCGGAATTTCTGAAAAACTCCATAAATCTCTCATTAAAAGAAACCTCTCAATTCTTGAAAAAGATGCCCCCTTTCTGTAAGGTTTCTAAAAGGGAAAAATCAAAGAATTGAGTAACGTTCCCCGTCCCAACCTCCCAGTCCCACCAGGATCCCTGCGCAAGAGTCCTTCCTATAATAGAGTTTTAGCGTATTTTGTTTTTAATACAATATTTCACATCGAAATCAACAGGCTTTCAAATTGAAAGTACTCTCATTTCTCCCACCTCCATCACGTTTAAAATATTTTCTGTTGAACGTACGATTTCTTTTTTGAGGTCCTTTTGCGATTGAATGGGAAGAAGCAAGCATTTCATTTTTAGAAATTCACTGCTGTCCGCGAAGCGTCTAATTATCTTCTGGACTTCTGAAGGAGATATTTCCCTTAAATGGGTTAAAGCCCCGCGGAACTCATCTTCTTTGTAACGCTCTGTGATATCATATTCTCGGAATCGCATGCGGGATTGGAGGATATCGATCAGTTTTGTCTCTCCTAACAAGGTAAAGAGGGAGATGCTTCGCATTCCATCCTGAATTACCTCTCGTCTCCGCTCCCATCCCAATTTAAATCTGGTTTTATAGTCCAGCTCGCTTAGACTCTCTAAATTTCTTAAAAGGGCAATCTGATTTTCCGCAGATTGAAACCATCGAAACAGTGTATGCTGACTGACCGCCATAAGATGTTCTTCCCTATCCTTTAGCTTGCTTTTTGCTTCTATCTCCTGCAATGTATATTCGAATGTCAGGTACAGAGTCTTGGCCCGAAACGCAATTTCCGTGATCTCTCTTTCGCGGCGGGAGTCTCTGTGATAATACTGCTTGTATTTCCCTTCTAAGAGTTGCCTGGCCACGCTGATCTTTGTAAGTTGCTCCTGAATTTTTTTATAGGTTTGGCGGGTCTCGGTAATGATATCTATTGGAATATTCCTCCCCGCGGCAATCATCAAGCATAGTCCCTGAAATTGATCCATCGTCTCACTAAGGTCAAACCGGGTATTCTCCATGATTCGTTCTAAGCCTGCCGCAGTTCCTTGAAAACTATCTCGCTCCACAATCTGCCTCGAACTTGGTCCGCTCAGATACATCCCTCACGGGCGGCCACAGGTCTCTCGTCGTTTGGCCTTGTTCGTGTCCTTTATCTTGTTAATTTTTTTCGGAGCAAGAATGATGCCAGGTAGTCAAAAATCGATAACCATTTGAAAATTAATGTATCTTTAGAATTATTTCTTGATTGGAAGACCTGTCAGTACAACAAAAATTGGCAGCTCTTTGCGAATCTATCAAAAGTGTGCGGATAGCAAGCCGGGAAATTGACTTTCCCTTTCAAGAGCTCATAAATAGCTATTCATTCATTGTTTGTTACGACAAAAATTGGCACTTCTTTGTTCTTACCTGTAATTTAGTTCTTAAATATTCCCTTAGAAAACACCTAGTTCAACCATCGAATCCCTCTTGGCATTCAAATTGCGTCATTAATTCGAAGATTCTTCAGAAAATGCTGAAGAAGTCATGCGACTACTCATGGAGCGGAAAGCCACGAGATCCAGATTCTGCAGATATATTTCATTAAGTGGAAGTGTGAGGTAATCTCTTAAAGGAATATTGGGTATATGATTGTTTATAAATTTTATTTACGTGATGCAATAAAGGGTGACATATTTCTTGGCGCATTACCAGAGAGGAGAAAAAATCCACAAAGAGTTATTGAAGAACCCATTGAAGAATCCATTATTAACTGGGGAAGAAAATATTTTGGCACGGATGCCAAGGATGAGGATATCTTTTTCATTAAAACTGTTATAGAGGAACGCGAGAAACGGGACCCAAACCTCTTTCCACCATAAATGACTCAGGGAGAAGACACCAAAGAAATGGCTCTGCCTTTATCCCTTCCACATCTCCGTTGGTAATCATCAACCCCCATATCATCCTGCTATTGTGAACTTGTAGGCAATTATACTTGGACCACCCCCTTCTGAAAGTGAGATTTAGTTGTTAGCATGGCAAGAAGGACCCTCAGCAATTTATGAGCCACGGCAAGGAGTACTTTTTTACCGAAGGAAACTTGATCAGAAAGCGGAGCATCGTCTCGGTATGCTCCAATAACTCTGTGACCTATCACATTGCCTAATTTGTGTGCATCAGCAATTTCCTAAGATAAAAGGTAGATCCATTTTCTGGTTTCCAGGGGTGGTAGGGAGCGCAGAAGTGCTATGGCGAACCTAAACGGACAGGAGACTGGAAACGGTGGATACAGCCAAGAGAATACCTAACGTAACTCGCCATTCTCTGACCCTCCGGTTGCATTGGACAGTCAATAAAACGTCATTAATCTTTATTACTTCGAAATTCTATTTTTATGAAAACCTTTAAAAATCAAAGCGTTATATGAATTAATTGGTTTTGGCATTGAAATTGCTCATACCAGAGTTAAGAAAAAATTCTGAATCATATTTAGCGATAAAGCCAAACCACGAGCAATCGTGGGAAGGAAAGCCACGGGTCCCTTCGGGACAGCCAGGTTGCCAAAGTTGTATGTGAACTGCAGGGACCGGATTCCCTTGGCTTTATCAAAGTGGGAATCCGATTTTTGTTTTTGGGAAAGCTTATCCTGTATGAGATGGGAGAAAATGTGGAGAAAGCGACACTGACTCTTAATCCTCTCAGCAGCGGACGCCGGACAGAAGTTTCAAGCATCCAGGGAACAGTACGAAGCAATCGAGAAGAGGGGAAGATAAAGTCAGAAACCCTTCCCGAGGGTTTGGAAGCCACACGGAACGATCACGCTTGTGGCCAAACAATGGTAGGGAGGCCTCATGAAGAGAGCCTTGCACAAATTGGGGGAACCATAAACGAGTGGGGGCCCACAACCGATTCGTTCCCTGGATTAATCCTGGAATATCTGTCTAAGCTACCTCAATCCCTTTTGATATTAGTTGGATCTGTAATGGTACTCTTGGTGGGAATTCTTAACCACATAGCTGGGCCTGAGCTTTCTTCTACCATATTTTACTTGATCCCTATCGCCCTGGCTACCTGGTTTACACAGAGATCAATCGGTCTCATCTTATCAATACTCAGTGCTCTCACATGGCTGATCGCTGATCTTACATCGGGAGCCACTTACTCCTCTTCAGACATCCCTTATTGGAACGGGGTTGCAAGATTGAGTTCCTTTTTTATCCTCGCTTTCATTCTCTCGGCGCTGAAAAGCACCTTAAAGCAAGAAAAAGAATTATCCAGAAGCGATTTTTTGACCGGGATTCGAAACCGAAGATATTTTATTGAGCTGGCCAATATGGAAATCAGCAGGGCCCGCAGGTATGAACACCCCTTTACCATAGTGTGTCTTGATCTCGACAATTTCAAGGCGGTTAATGATTGTTCTGGGCATAGCACAGGAGATCTCCTACTTCGTTTAGTGGCGCGCACCACACGGGAAAACATCCGCGTCACAGACACGGTGGCACGCATCGGGGGTGATGAATTCGCGATCCTGATGCCAGAGACCGGACGGGAAGTGGCCGAAGTGATCATGCAGAGAGTTAAAAGGGTCAATTTGGACTATATGCGAAAGCATGGCTGGCCTGTCACATTGAGCATCGGGGTTGTGACCTTCACGAGCCCACCTTCCACGGTTGACGAAGTGCTTAGGGTGTCTGATCGACTCATGTACAGCGCAAAGAACAACGGCAAGAACAGCATCCAGTATGAGGTTTTTGGAACGAGGGAATGGCCGGCGAGGGAAAAAGCTTAAGGGTGTTTGTGTAGCATGCTTGGATGCAGGTTTAAACAGTCAATCCTCTTTTTGCACCTAAGTTCCTGTTAGAAATGTAGATATTTCAAAGGGAGGTCTCCCGCACTGGATGGAGACAGTCCAGTAGGAAACAGACCTTTAGTGGCAGAGGTGGATAATAAGTCATTTACGCCCTTTCTTAACAAATTGAATTTATCGCTTCCTGAGTTTATTTCAGGAAGAGAGGGTGTTTCTATGGAAGAAGACAGAAATGGCCTTTCAGGGTTGCTACAAAATGGCGCCCCGGACCTAAATAGATCCGGAAAGCGGGAAGATGACTTTATTGAATCAGAGAAGAAGGCCAATCCGGTTGATTCCTTCCCGAAGAAAGATGAGGTGAAACCAAAGGAATCCGAAAAGAAAGGCCTTCCAGCTGAGCAAGGTCCTTCCTTCATGGAATCGTTCTTGATTGAATTGGTCCATAGTATCAAGAAGGCTCTCGCCTCCATTTATAATGATACAGCTCTGGCAATGGACAAATATGACGATGTGGAAATTAGGAAACGTTCTCATACTCAGGTGAAAGAGGAAATCAAAAAGATTGATTCCGTTCTAAACAATCTCTTAAATTTCATCAACGTCAATACCCCCATTGCGAAGCCGAACACCCTATATGTGATCCTCGAAGAAATTTTGGAGGCCGATGAGAAACAGTTTCGGCAGAAAGATATCAAGATCTACAAAAAATATGAAAAGGACCTCCCCGACACCTATATTCAGCCAGAACAGGTAAGGTTCATTTTACATGCCGTTCTTCAGTACGCCATCCTTTCAACGCCTCCGAGCGAGACCATCGGATTTTTAATGAAGCCGGGTGATCATGGAACGGGGGCCGAGAAGGCTTTACCCGAGGATAAACGTAGGTACGTTGAGGTGATCATAGGTTTCAATGGAGGTGGGAAGCCGGTCGACCAATCAGAGGATTTATCGGAAACTCCGGGGGATCAGAGTATCGGGATGGCCGATTTAATATTGAGGTTAGCGAAGGATATTCTTGAAAGAAACCGTGGGATGATGATAGAAACCCATGGGGAAAAATCGAAGACTTTCATTGCACTGAGATTTCCCGTTGAGAGAAGAAAAGTAGTCTATTATGAGCCGATTACCCTATGAAATAAGATACGAATTTAGTAGTAATAGAAAAACCTGAGGGCATAAGGAGACAATGGTAGGATCATTTAGTAACAGGGAGAGAAGAAGCTATCCCAGGTTTATCATTGATCTGCCCCTTGAATATCGGGATACGAATGGACCGTGCTTACGTGGAGGGATTGTTGTCAATGCAAGCGAGGGGGGCCTCATGGAAACAACCAGAGACATCCCTGTTGGTGCGGAATTAATATTGCTGTCCTGTTCCCGAAGGGGTTTGAATTGGCTAACTTCAAAGTGATGGCAAAGATTGTTTGGAAGGAACCTTATCGGAAAGAGGACTGGAAAGGACTCCCTTGCCGGGAGGGATACCAGTATGGATTAGAATTTATTCAGATATCGGAGGAGGACCATTGGGAACTGGATCTTCTTCTCAGTGGCCAATACACTTTGGAGCAGATGCTCACAATTAATTCCTCCTGCCCCTTCCTCTTGCATGACTTAACTCCTTCATTATGTCACGCTCTTATAACATACTTGATGAGTAGGAGGTGGAGTCCTCAATTTTATCTCCAAATATCTTCATCTCTTCTATCCAATTGGAATCCCTCTTCCAATTCTCATTGACACGCTTTTCCTGATTTAGTACACTTTAGCTGAAGTTAAGGCCCTCTAACGCTAACCTTTAAGACGGGACGAATTTATACAAAGGCTGGTGTCTGAGGCTGAGGAGAAAGAAAAGGATACCTTGAGCCTGGGTCGCGAAGTGCCAGGACTACTGACCTTGGCGGAGAGGATCATTAGAGGAGAAGTGATAAAAGAATTGGAGTTACGTTCAGCGACGCGAAAGAGAGAGGTGGTGAGAGCAAGGAGATTGTTTTGCAATTTGGCGATAGAGAGGAAGGGTTATCCTGGCGCTGAAGTTGCCCGTTTCCTATGCTGTTCCCGGCATTGATGGGATCTATCTCAATGAAGGATTGACCGTTGCTGCAGAGACCATGGCCCAGTTCGGCGGGGGAACCATCAACGGTTTAGAGGTATTCGTCAAGGGAAATGTATGACTGCCTCTGACCGCTCGGCCCTCATTCGCTGGGCTGTCAGTGACTCCTCGAACAAGATACACTCTTCCTAACAACACAGAGGGGACGTTGGTTCTAAAACAACTCGAGAGGCAGAGAACAGAGGATATAATGTGCCGATATGCCAAGACTGGATACGCTTGGAGCCTTGCACGATGTCATGGGACGGGCATCGAACGGACAAGGATATTCCGCGGAGAAGCGAAAAAAGAATCAGAGTTGTTGTCGGACATGCCGACGAAAGAGCGGAGGGGAAGGAGAACGTTTTGTCAGTTGGCCATAGGGCGAGGAGATGCCAAATTTAAACAAATATATTAAGTTGTTTTAGAATCAACGTTCCCCCCTTAGGGAGGAGTTTTTGGAGATGGTGAGGGCGTTGGATCAGGAGATAAAGAGGAAGAAGAAAAGCGTAGTATAGGAAGGAGGTTCTGATTATGAAATTAATACTAAAAGCTGTTTTGATGAATATAGCTGTCTTATTAGTAATTTCTTCTTGCGCTACTATCACGGAAGGGCCGGAAGGTTCCTCATTCTCCCTTGGAAGGAAAGAACCCTCCAGTGGAAACGAACTCAGATTACTAAGTGTGGATGTTCCCCAAAGCGGGAACCTCTCGGCGGACGTAGAATATTGGACTACCATTAATTTTGAGGCAGACCATAAACCAGAGATTCGCAGAGCTTGTTTCAACTTCTCAGGTGACGGCCAATCTTGTGTTGATGTTCATGCGAAAGATGTGACATACGGGTCGCATACATATTTCCGAGTACCGATTCACGTTCCTGTGGGTACGAAGAGAATAGACAGTTACGCTGAATACATTCGAGACGGGAAAACACACCGGACAAATACCGTAACTTATTACGTCATTGTTCTGAAACCTGAGGAATAATCGCAAAAGAGCTGGATTTTTCACATCAGATGTCGGATTATAAACTCATCACATTACTCTCCCACGCTCAAACAACTAATGTCCGATGTGAATGAAGAACTGACTAATGAAGGTTGCCCAAACAACTCGTCTCCTTTGAAGAACTCCTCATGTCCCAGGTAGTCCAGCAAGAAGCCCTCACCCGGTTACTGGTGGAGAAGGGATACTCACCAAGGAAGAGTTTTTGAGATGGTGAGGGTAGAGGACAAGGAGATTAGGAGGGAAAAGAAAGCGCCGCAATAGGAAGGAGGTTTGTGATCATGAAATCCCTGATAGGTGTTCTGATGGGTGTAGTTATTTTCTTATTAGTTTTTTCCTGTGCTACAGTGCCAAAGAAACCTCTCGCTTCTGGGGAGGTAAGGTCATTAAGCATAGATGTTCTGGGAGCTGGCGTCGAAGCCAATTCATCCTTCGGGGTTAATGTTTTTTTTGAGGCAGCAGGTAACCCAGGGATTAAAAGAGGCTCTTTCTATGGGTCAGGGCAGGAGCCATACTGTTCTGATGTATCGTATGTAGTCTTAGGAACGAAGAGAGCTTTCCAAGTGTATCTTCCGGGTCTTAACGTTGGCTCACATAGGTTGCCAATGTTATGCTGAGTATATTCGAGACGGAGGGACACGAAAGACTAATGTGGTATTTACCCATATCATAGCCGGCAGCCACCAATGATTCGGGGAAGCGATGGGTCAAATCTTTCCAAATCTTTGATGACCCCTAACGCTCAAAAGGGGAAGTCCTGCAGCAAGGAATCCTTCCCGAAGTCCCCAAGTTCGGAACCCATACCTTTATACCAGATTCCAAATGATACTCCTTAAAAGATAATTTTCGCAATCTCATCTTTAGAACTGACGGGTCATGGTGGAAGGAAGCGCAAAGAAAGGAGAAAGAAAATGAGGTCTATCATGAAAAACTGTTCTATTTTGTCTGCATTGATTGCTATGCTGGCGTGCGTTGCTCTCACCACGGGTTGCGCGAGTTCCGGCAGGCTAAGTCAGCCCGCTGCCGTGCCTGAGATTCGTCCGGGCATTCCGGCTGGCTATCTAGCGTCCAAAGCGCTCCCCAACAGCCTCGCCCTGATTTCCCCTCCTCCCGCCGCAGGCTCGGCCGCTCTGGAGTACGACGAGGAGGTCAGCCGAAAGGGTCTCGCCTTGCGCGGTACGCCGCGCTGGACGCTGGCGACGGAGGATGCGAACATGATGTTTCCCCAGGCGGCCGGTACGTTTTCCTGTGCATTAAACGCCCCGATAACGGAACAGGACACGCCGCATCTCTACATACTGCTCCGTCGAACTCTTATTGACGCTGGCCTTTCCACCTATACGGCCAAGAATCATTACAGTCGTACTCGTCCGTTCGTCGTGAACAAGGAACCCACCTGCACACCGGATGAGGAAAAATTCTTAATAAGGAATGGCTCCTATCCTTCCGGGCATGCCGCTTTCGGCTGGGCCTGGGCGCTCATCCTGAGTGAGATTGCCCCCGAGCGGACCGATGCGATCCTCGCACGTGGCCGGGCTTTCGGAGAGAGCCGTGTCATATGCAACGTACATTGGCAGAGCGATGTGATTGAGGGCCGTTTCATGGGAGCGGGCACTGTCGCTCGACTGCACGCCGATGCCACATTCCGCACTGATCTGGAGGCCGCCAAGTCAGAATTTGCTGACGTTCGCGCCAAAGGGCTCAAACCTTTGCGCGATTGCGCTGCGGAAGCCGCGGCAATGGCCAAATAACGGCTACTGGCGCTCCTCGGCGAATGGAACCCGTGAAGTTTTTCAGCCAACATCGTTACCTACTTTCTACCGAGTCAGATTTCGTTCAGCACAGTTAAGGGCTGGAGTTAGCAAGAAGACTCGGCCGCAAGCGCGCATTCCTGCCATCTATCTCCTGTTTCCGACAATTCCTAAAAGCTACAATTTGATATTTATATATTTCCCAAGGAAAGCTCGACCAGTAATCCTCAGTTCAAGATGTCATCGTTGAGTGAGGACTTGCAGGTGGAACCTGCAACCTACCTACCTACCTTCCTGCCTCTTCCTTCCTTGTAATCGAGAACCTTCGTGATTGGCGTAGCATGCTTGCAATGAACAATCGATAGAAGACTCACCATGCCTTTTCAATGCGTCATTTGAGATGTAAGTGAATGAATTCTAAGGGTTCTAAAATTTTTATTGACATTACGTTTTAATGTTCATATAGTTGCTCATCAATTGTCACCTTTTCTACTCAAAATGATTCATTGATCACCAATTTGTATGGTTAAGAAAAAGCCAAGACAACGGACAACCATAAGTCTTGATTAGCAGGCGTTGAAAAGCCTGTCATCCATTGTTTTCGAGTATCGGGTTGACTCAGAAATAATCTTTTTTTGTGAGCAACTTTTTGGATTGCCAAAGCAGAATCTGTTGTTCTTTTGATGATGTGGTTCCGGAGTTCTATAAGGTAATGTATGGT
>Ga0187766_10002481_pt1 | contig 10858 bp, 11 predicted proteins | sample 0216_QUI02_MP05__4_FD_132971 | JGI IMG/M metagenome (GOLD analysis project Ga0187766, IMG submission 132971) | Tropical peat soil microbial communities from peatlands in Department of Meta, Colombia - 0216_QUI02_MP05_20_MG | ecosystem: Environmental > Terrestrial > Soil > Wetlands > Peat ... | reverse complement strand
CCTCCATATAGTTTCCGGAGGGTTCCTCCGGTTATTTCGGAGGCGGCCTCCATTTTAGCGCCCCATTGACTCATCGACAAGTTGGGAACCGCATGAATTTAGCCTCTTCACATCCCCTAAGAAATCCCAGTCGCGCGGAAAGCCGTCGCTGGACGGCGCTCATGGTCGTGTGCTTGGCGCAGCTGATGATCGTGCTCGACGTCACGATCGTGAACGTCGCGCTGCCCTCGATTCAACGCGACCTCCACTTCAGCCAGTCGAACCTCACGTGGGTCGTCAACGCGTTCCTCGTCACGTTCGGGAGCCTGCTCCTGCTTGCGGGGCGGATCGGTGATCTCGCCGGCCGCAAACGCGTGTTCCTCGCGGGCCTCGTCACGTTCACCGTCGCTTCGCTCCTGTGCGGCATTGCGCCCAGCCAGGGGGCGCTGATCGCCGCCCGCTTCGTACAGGGCGTCGGTGCCGCGGCCCAGGCCTCGGTGATCCTCGCGATCATCATCACCGAGTTCCCCACGCCGAGCGAGCGCACGCGCGCGATGAGCGCGTACGTGTTCGTGTCGGTCGCCGGAGGGTCGCTCGGCCTGCTCGCCGGCGGCGTCCTCACCCAGGCGCTCAGCTGGCACTGGGTGTTCTTCGTGAATCTCCCGATTGGCGTGGCCACATTCGTCCTCGGCCAGACGTTCATCCGCACCGACACCGGGCTCGGGCTCGAGCACGGGGTCGACTGGTTGGGCTCCTTCCTGGTCACCGCGTCGCTGATGGGCGTCATCTACGCGATCGTGCAGGCCACCACTCACGGCTGGATCTCGGCGCAGGTGCTCGGGATCGGCGCCGTCTCCGCACTGCTCATGGCGGCGTTCCTCGCGGTGGAGGCCCATATCGAGAACCCGATCGTGCCGATGCGCATCCTGCGTCTCGACGGGCTGATCAGGGCGAGCCTCGTCAGAGGCTTCCTGGTGACCGGGATGTACTCGACGTTCTTCCTCGGAAGCCTTTACCTCGAGCACGTCCGCCACTACAGCGCTCTGCAGACCGGCGCGGCCTTCCTGCCCTGGACGATCACGGTCGCGATCCTGTCGCAGGGCATCACGGCCCGGCTCGTCGTCCGGTTCGGGCCGCTTCGCGTGCTCACCGCGGGCATGGCGAGCGGGGTCATCGGCCTGCTCCTGTTCAGCACCGTCGGACCGAGCACGACCTTCTTTCCGACGATCTTCTTCGCCTGCTTCGCGATCGGCTTGGGCATCGGCAGCGCGTTCATGCCCCTGCTCACGCTCGCCATGGCCGACGTTCCCGCCGCTGACTCGGGGCTGAGCTCCGGGATCACCAACGTCTCGCAGCAGATCGCCGGCGCGCTCGGCCTGGCTGTCCTCAGCACGATCGCCGCGAACCGGACGAAGGGACTGCTATCCGCCCACGAGGGCCTCACCAGCTCCCTGATCGGCGGCTACCACCTCGCCTTCCTCGTCGGCGCGGCCACGATCGTCGCCGGCATCGTTCTCGCGTTCGCGCTCCTACGGCCCCGGCGCGCGCAGCCGGGCCTGCAGCTGGCCGCCACTCAGGCGTCAGACGACGCTCGCATCAACTTCGACATCGAGAGAGAAGCCGCATGACGCACACCACCAGTCGCCTCCCCACCTACGCGTCAAGCCGAGCGGGTCGCCGCTCGCCACACGCCCCCCGGACCTCCGGCCCGCGGCCGAGCGCCCGACTGATCGCCGACGCGGTCTTGGCCGGCTATATCCACGACATTTCGCAGCGTCACCGCCCCCGCGCCCCCGAGGCTCGTTCGCGTCGACCGGCGCATCGCGCCTGACCCCGCCCTTCCCAACTGTGAACCGCCCCCGCCGGCGCGGGGGCGGTTCCATGTCGGCCCGGGAATCGACGTGTGGTGGGGATGTGGCAAGTCCGCGTGCTTGTCGACGAGACCCAGGCGCAGCAATGATTCCCGCCGGAGCGCGCGGTGCTCTCCAAGCGCGGCGACCGTTAGGCGGCCCGATCAGATCGGGTAGTCGCGCCTGAGCGATCGCACGCTGATCCAGCGCAGCTCGGTGAACTCCTCCAGCGCCGCACGACCCCCGAAGCGGCCAAAGCCGCTGGCCTTCACACCGCCGAACGGCATCTGTGGCTCGTCGTGCACGGTCGTGTCGTTGACGTGGCAGATGCCGCTCTCGATCCGCTGGGCGAGCTCGAGCGCCGCGGGCACGTTCTCGCTGAACACCGTCGCGGACAGGCCGTACTCGCTGTCGTTGGCGACCCGGACGGCCTCGTCGGGCCCGTCGACCGGCACCACCGCGACGACCGGGCCGAACGACTCCTCCGAGTAGAGCCGCATCTCCGGCGTGACCCCGGACAGCACCGTCGGCAGGAAGCACGGGCCATCGGACTCACCGCCGCTGAGCGCGCTCGCCCCCTTCTGCACGGCGTCGCGCACGAGTTCGCTGATGCGGTCGACCGCAGCCTGGTTGACGAGCGGCCCGATCGCCGTGGTCTGCTCCCGGGGATCGCCCACCGGCAGCGCCCGTGCGCGCTCGGCGAGCCTTTCGGCGAGCTCGTCCGACACGGATTGGTCGACCACGATTCGTTCGGTCGACATGCAGATCTGCCCCTGGTGGAAGAACGCTCCGAAGCTCGCGGCGGCCGCAGCGCGGTCGAGAACGGCGTCCCTGAGCACGACCATCGGCGCCTTGGCACCGAGCTCGAGCAGCACTCGCTTGAGGTGCCTTCCGGCCTTCTCGGCGATGATCCTCCCGACCCTGGTCGAGCCCGTGAAATTGATCCGCCGGGTGTCGGGATGGGAGATCAGCTCGTCGACCACGTCGGCGGCGTCCTGGGGACGGTTCGTGATCAGGTTGATCACGCCCGGCGGCAGGCCAGCCTCTGTGAGGAGCTGGGCGATCGTCGCGTGCGTACGCGGGCAGATCTCGGATGCCTTCAACACCACCGTGTTCGCGTACGCCAGCGGCGTCGCCACCGCACGGGTGCCGAGGATCACCGGTGCGTTCCACGGCGCGATTCCGACCACGACTCCAGCCGGCGCCCTCACCCCCATCGCCAGCTTCCCGGGGACGTCGGAGGGAATCACCTCCCCGACCAGCCCGTACGCCTGAGCCGCCGCCTCGCGCAGCATGCCGGCGGCAAGCTGAACGTGGAACCAGGCGCCGCCGACAATTCTCAGGTATCTCACCCGAATACCCCGCCGGTCTCCTCGGTCACGATCCCGGCGATCTCCTGCTGGCGCTCCATCATCAGGTCCGCCGCGGCATTCAGGATCTGGCGGCGGGCTGCCGGCGCGCTGCGCGACCACTCGTCGAACGCCGCTCGGCGGCGTCGACGGCGGCGCGGGCGTCCTCCCGACCGGCGGCGGCCGAGACCCCAACCTGGTCGCCCGTGAACGGGAATGCCTGGCCGTAGGTCTCACCCGAACGCGCGTCCGGCCACTCGCCCCCGATCAGCAGCTGCTGGCGGGCGATCGTGGCCATCTCTCTCCTCCGGTGATGTTGATGCTGGACCTGCCTGCAGGGCCGTCACGGAACGCGCTGCGCCGCCGCTCCGTTGCGATCGGCGACCGAGCCGGGGACGGGCCCGAGTGTCGCCCAGGCTCGCTCGACGCTTCCGTACCGCCGCCGCAGGGTACGGGAGGTCGGGCCGTGCCATGGCGCTGTGGCCAGGTCCGCCGGCCGCGGCGCTCGGCCCGTACGCGTCCAGAAGTCGGCCAGCGCGGCCCGGATCGCGTCGTCGCTCCAGCGCCTGAAGCGCACGCGCGCTCCGGCGTCGACGAGCGCCGCGTTCCAGGGGTTGCGGTAGTCGCAGTACACGTCGCAGACCACCGCGGCGCTCGGCCAGCGGGGGCTCTCGGCCTCCCAGACGCCCGGGAACGAGCGCGAGGGCGTCCAGTCGTAATAGCTCGGCGTCCCGCCGTGCTCGGCGGTCCAGGCCCGAATCGCCTCGCGCACGGTCTCCCGGGTCCACGCAGGCTGGATCGTCGGCTCGTGCGCGGTACAGGCAATGCAGCGCTCGGCGCGCGGACTCGCGACCACCCCCCCGCACTGCGGGCAGCTCGCGGCGTTCAGGTAGTTGTGCACCGTCGAGGTTGCGACACCGAGCCGGTCGGCGATCGCCCGAACCGTCAGGCCGCCGGCGCGCAGGCGCCAGGCGGTCTCGATCCGCTCGGCGACCGTGTCCTCGGAATGGAACGCGGTCTCGATCAGCCCGGCCGCGCGCAGGGCCTTGCTCCACGAGCCGAAGTGGTCAGCCACGCACGAACTGCTCGGCCAGTACGGATGCTCGCGCATCCACTTCCGCTGGCCGGGCGAAGCGGTCCGCGGGCGCTCCCCCGACCACTCCTCGCGGCGCGGCCGGCGGCCCATCTCGTACGTCCAATCCCGAAGCGCGCGAAGGATCGCCTCGTCGCTCCATCGGCCGGGCGTGCCCGGATGCGCCATCGGCGCGTAGCCTCGCCGGCCCTGGTCGACATCCGCCCGGACCGGGCCTCCCGCCGGTGCCGGACGGATGAGCGCCATGGCTGGTGGTGCGTCCTCGATCAGAGCGCCGTGACGACGGACTTCGTCTCGAGGTAGTTGTTCAGGACCTGGTGACCCATCTCGCGGCCCCAGCCGGATTCCTTGTAGCCGCCGAACGGCATCGCCGCGTCGAACACGTGGTAGGTGTTGATCCAGACGGTGCCGGCACGCAGCCGCTTCGCGGTGCGATGCGCTTTGGAGATGTCGCGGGTGAACACGCCGGCGGCGAGCCCGTAGTTCGTGTCGTTCGCGGCCGGGACGATCTCGTCGGGATCGTCGAACGGGATCGCGCACACGACCGGGCCGAAGATCTCCTCGCGCTCGACCTTCATGTTCGGGTTGGTGTTGGTCAGGATCGTCGGCTGCACGAAGTAGCCGCGGTGACCGAACCGCTCCCCACCGACCACGGCCTCCGCGCCCTGCTCCTTGCCTGATTGCAGATAGCCGAGAACCTTCTCGAACTGCTCATCGGAGATCAGCGGGCCCATCTCCGCGTCGGGATCGATACCGGGGGCAACCCTGATCGACTTCGCGATCTCCGAGACACCGGAGACGATGTCGTCGAAGATCGGCTTCTGCACGTACAGGCGGGAGCCCGCGTTGCAGCACTGGCCATGGTTGAAGAAGATCGCGTTCGCCGCGTTGGGGATCGCGGCCTCCATGTCGGCATCGGCAAAGACGACGTTCGGCGACTTGCCGCCCAACTCGAGACTGACCTTCTTCAGGTTCCCTGCCGCGGCCTGGACAACGAGGCGACCCACCTCGGTCGAGCCGGTGAACGCGACCTTGTCGACGTCGTGATGCGCGGCCAGCGCCGCGCCGGCGTCCCCGAACCCGGTCACGATGTTCACCACCCCATCCGGCAGGCCGGCCTCTTGCAGCAACTCACCGAGCCGCAGGGCGGAGAGCGGCGTCTGCTCGGCTGGCTTGAGTACCACCGTGCAACCGCACGCGAGCACCGGGCCGAGCTTCCACGCAGCCATCAACAGCGGGAAGTTCCACGGAATGATCTGCCCGACCACCCCGACCGGCTCGCGCAACGTGTACGCGAGGTACTCGCCCGGCGCCGGCAACGCCGAGATCGGCACTGTCGTGCCCTCGATCTTCGTCGGCCAACCCGCCATGTACCGGAACAGATCCGCCGACAGCGCCACATCGGCCGTCTTCGCGACGTGGTATGGCTTGCCGTTGTCCAGCGACTCGAGCATGGCGAGCTCGTCGGCGTGCTCCTCGATCAACTCGGAGATCGTCCAGATCAGCCGTCCGCGATCCGACGCGTTCATCCGCCGCCACGGTGAGTCATCCGCGAACGCCTTTCGGGCAGCCTTGACCGCTCGGTCGATGTCCTCTGTTCGGCCGTACGCCACTTCGGCCAGGGTCTCCTCCGTCGACGGATTGAACGTCGCAAACGTCTCTCCCGACGCAGCCTCGACCCACTCCCCGTCGATCAGCAGTTTGTGCGGTGAGCGAACGAAGCTGTCCGCCTGCTGCTCTACGGATTCGAGAACCGCCATGTCTCTCTCCCTTCCGCGCGAGCCGCGCCCGCGCGTCTCGACATTGATCGCTGAACGCTAGTCAAATCCTGACTACCGCGCAACCGTTTTTCCATCCGACGTCGCCGCGTCTGGTCGAGTTAGCGTTCCCGGACACGATGGCGCGCACGGGCGAGCAAACGACGCCGAGCGAATGGGCAGTCCTGGCACTGCTCGGAGAGGGACCGACCCACGGTTTCGCGATCGCCCGGGCGATGGCGGAGGACGGCGAGATCGGGCGGGTCTGGTCGCTTCGCCGACCGCGCGTCTACTACGCGATCGAGGCGCTGACCCGGTCAGGCCTCGCGCGAGCGGGCAAGACCGTGGCCAGCCGTTCGGGTCCCGACCGGACCGTGCTCCGAATCACGCCGGCGGGCACCAAGGCGCTCGAAGACTGGCTGTCGGCTCCGGTACCACACGTCCGCGACGCCCGATCGATGCTGCTGCTCAAGCTGCTGTTCCTGGATCGCCGCGGCCGCGATCCCCAGCCGTTGCTGCGGGCTCAGCGGGCCCGTTACGAGAGCATCGTGGAGTCGCTTCAGGTCGCGGTCCGAGAGGCCGATGGGTTCGATCAGACGCTGATCCGCTGGCGGCTTGAAAGCGCCACCGCCGCCGTGCGGTTCATCGACAGCGTCCTCGATCAGCGCCGGTCGGCAACCCAGACCAGCGGAATCGCCTCGGGGTGAGGGAGCTCACACTCGGGCGGCACCGCACGACCGGTCGCGATCCGCGCGGCGCGCGTCACGGTCTGCCCCGGTGGCGCCGATTGACGTGATCTGCAGGTGCTGTTAGCTGCCCTGCGCGCCGTAGCGTCCCGGTCGTCCTTCGAGGATCACGGTCTTGGTCTCCAGGTATGGGTTGAGCCCCTCGGTTCCGCCTTCGCGGCCGATCCCGGACTGCTTGAAGCCGCCGAACGCGATTCCGAAGTCGGTCCGGAAGGCGTTGTGGCCGACGGTGCCGGAGCGCAACTCGCTCGCCACCGCTCTGGCGCGCTCCACGTCGTCGGTGAACACCGACGCGTTCAGTCCGTAGATCGTGTCGTTGGCGACGCGCACCGCGTCGCGTTCGTCGTCCGCCGGGATCACGCTCAGGACCGGTCCGAAGATCTCCTCGCGCGCGATCGTCGAGCCGTTGTCGACGTTCCCGAACACCGTCGGCTCGACGAACCAGCCCCGCTCGAGGTGCGCGGGGCGCCCGCCCCCGGTCGCGAGCGTCGCGCCCTCGGCCACGCCCTCCTCGATGTATCCCAGCACCCGGTCGCGCTGGCGCTCGGACGCCAGCGGTCCCATCTGGGTGTCGGAGTCGAACGGATCGCCGACCCGCACCTGCGAGAACGTGGCCGACAGGGCGTCGAGCAGCTCGTCATGGCGGTGGCGCGGAACGACGATCCGCGTCAGCGACGAGCACACCTGCCCCGACAGGAAGCACTCCGCCCCGGAGATCGTCCGGGCGACCGTCTCGAGGTCGATGTCGTCCAGGATCACCGCCGCCGACTTGCCGCCCAGCTCCAGCGTGCAGCGGGCGATCCGCTCACCGCAGATCGCGGCGATCCGCCGCCCCGCCGCCGTCGAGCCGGTGAACGCGATCTTGTCGACGCGCGGATCGCGAACCAGCAACTCCGACACCTCACGATCGGCGGTCACGACGTTCAGCACCCCCGGCGGGAGCCCCACCTCCTCGGCGACCTCTGCCAGCACATACCCCTCACCGGGCGCCTCCGGCGACGACTTCAGGACCACGGCGCAACCCGCCAACAACGCCGGCGCGACCTTGTTGGAGATCAATCCCAACGGGACGTTCCAGGGCACGATCGCGCCGACGACACCGACCGGCTCGCGCACCAGCAACCCGAACTTGCCACCCGCCGTCGGCCGCGCCTCCTCCTCGAACGGGAAGGTGCCCGCCAGCGAGGCGTAATACTCAAACCGCCGGGCCGCGCCCTCCGCCGCGTTCTTGGCGATGCCATGCAGCACCCCGGACTCCCGCGGCCAGATCTCACCGACGTCCTCACCGCGCTGGCGCAGCCCGGCCGCGATCGCGCGCAGATACTCGGCGCGCTCGGCATGACTCATCCGCGGCCATGGCCCCGCATCGAACGCCCACCGCGCGGACTCGACGGCGCGGGCAATGTCGGCCGGCTGCGCCTCGGCAACCGTGAAGAAACGCTCCTCGGTCGCGGAATCGGTCACGGCGATGATCGCGTCGCTCGACGGCGCGACCCACTCGCCACCGACGAAAAAACGATCGAGATGACGCAACTGCACCACGCTCTGCTCGGTCACACTCATCTGTCAGTCAGTCTCCTGGGAATCGCTGGATCGGGCGACGGGCGCCGGCCACGAGCGGACACGTCATCGCCGCCGCCGGCCCGCATCGCTCACGCTTCAGGAACGGAACCCGACCTGCCACACTTGTGCGCGGAGCAATTAGCTAGGCTCTTAGCCATGCAGATCAACATGCATGAAGCCAAGACACGGCTCAGCGAACTCGTCGCTGCCGCCGAGCGCGGCGAGGAGGTTCTCATTGCCCGCAACGGCAGGCCGGCGGTGCGATTGGTCCCGGTCGTCGAGCAGCACCCCGCGGTTCGGCTCGGAGTTCTCGCCGGGCAGATCGAGCTCGCCGACGACTTCGACGAGCCGTTGCCGGAGTTCGAGCCTTACATGCAGTGAGTGCTGTTCTCGTCGACACGCACATCGCGCTGTGGGCGCTCGGAGAACCTGAGCGCCTAACCGGCTCCGAGCGATCCCTACTGATCGATCCGGTCATCGATCGCTGCCTCAGCCCGATCTCGATCTGGGAAGCGGCGATCAAACGCGAAGCCGGCAGGTTGCGCGCCCCGCGCAACCTGACCGCCATCCTTGCCGCCGAGTTCCGGATCCTCCAGATCACCGACGCATTGCTCGAGCAGGCCGCCGAGTTGCCGCGCCACCATATGGATCCATTCGACCGCGTCCTCATCGCGCACGCACTGCGCGACGAGCTCGAGGTTCTGACCCGCGATCGTGCCTTCGACGATTACGGTGTCCAAGTCGCGTCGCGGCTGACCGCGTCTGACTGAACGAGCGGCGCTCGCGCATCTGGCGATCCACTGCCGTCAGTGACGAAGCGGGCGTCCACCTCAGCGCACCGGCTGGCGGATGATCGTCTTCAGCTTCTCGGGAGCGGCGCGCCCCGGGTCGCTCAGGTAGATCTCGTGGTGCTTGCCCGCGCGCTCGTAGCCCTGCTCGGCGATGAACTCGTGCAGCCCCGCGATCGTCGGCCCCTCGGCGCTGTACGGACCCACGTGAAGCACCTGGGCCGAGAGTCCCTCCGCGAACCGCTCCAGCCGCAGCCGCTCGAGCGCCGGTAATCCCTTCTGTGCGGCCGCCTGCTTCGCGTCCGCAAGCACGGCGTCGGTCACCTCCTCGGGTTGCATGATCATCGCCGTCCAATCCCACGCCGTCTTGTCCTCGATCGAGAACTCCGAGATGTCGGGCACCCACCACAGGCCCTCGAGCGGCATCACCCCATAGTCGATCACGCCGGAGCGCTTGAGCGCGAACCGGGCGGCGTAGGAGACGCTGAACAGCGCTGACACCGCCTCCCGATACTCGGCGGACGTGTTCGGGTCGCCGTGCCCATCAACCATAAGGAACGACAGCTCCGGCACTTGAACCAGTGCCGCCGATCGCCTCGGCGCGAACAGTTCGCGCAACTCGCGCTTGAAGTCAACCTTCGCCGCCGCCATCACGGGCCTCCTCTCACGATCGGTGAACCCACCCTACGGAGAACGGGCTCGCCGCTGCGCAGGTAGTCGGTTCCCGTCCTGGCCACCCTCGACGCCAAAGACCCGCGGCCCACCCGGTCGAGCGTCGGCCTATTCGTCGCCGGTGCCGACGCCGACCACGACGTGTTCGACAGGCACCCGGAGCTCGCGCCGGAGACGTTCGAGCTCGCCGTGCTCCTGCCATGTCTCGAGCTCGCTCGGGTGAGTCACGACGACGACCGCATCGGCCCCGAAATCCCGCAGCTCGTCCTCGATCGCGGTGGTCGGATTGGGATCGCCCACTTCTCCGCGCGCGACGAATCCGCTCTCCTGGGCCCACGCGAGCGACTGGTCAAGCCGCCGGCGCGCCTCCGCGAGCTCTTGGTCGATGTCGGATACGGCGTAGTGCAGGTGCGACGTGAGTACGGGAGCGAGCACGTCAAGCTCCACCTGCTCGCCCATCTCCGTGAGCCGGTCGCGCAGCTCGTGTCCGGACAGCGCCTGGTTGGCGACGACCACGACATGGCGCTTGCCGGGCGCACCGCCGTGCGGATGAGGCTCGTTCTCGGCGTCCGCGAACGGGGTGCGATGCTCGGGGTTGGGCGCGCGTACGTACGCAATCACGCCGAGCACGACCATGACGACGAACAACGCGACACCGACCAGCGGCGTCGTCAACCACCCCAGCAGCACCGAAACCGCGACGACCGCGACGACCGCAAACACGAACCGCACCGCTTCAGTCTCTGATCTAATTGGTAGGCGCATAGTGGCCAGCACGCTACGCCGCGCGCGCTGCTGCGTCATGCGGGAAAACTGCGGCTCCGAGTACGGGCTTTGTGCAGAGTTGCGCAAGCCTCCACCTGAAGCGCACGTCACGTTCCGGGCTTGAGCCCGCTGCTGCGCTCGCGGACGAGGAGGGTTCCGTTCATGGTCAATGGCGCCTGGGGGCATGACAAAGGCTCGGGCACCCGTGCTGGCGGCGTAGTTGGCCGCAGGCGTCGTGCGCGCCGTCGACCAGCACAAGCGTCCTGTCCCGGTCGGAGTCAGCAGTTGTGCGGGGT
>Ga0187766_10002480_pt1 | contig 10861 bp, 9 predicted proteins | sample 0216_QUI02_MP05__4_FD_132971 | JGI IMG/M metagenome (GOLD analysis project Ga0187766, IMG submission 132971) | Tropical peat soil microbial communities from peatlands in Department of Meta, Colombia - 0216_QUI02_MP05_20_MG | ecosystem: Environmental > Terrestrial > Soil > Wetlands > Peat ... | reverse complement strand
CGGTGGCGCCGACGGCGGCCACGCCGGGGACGGCGCGCACGGCGCGTTCCACGGCGGGTAGCGCCGCGACGTCGCGGACGACCACGTCGGTGGGCGCGTTGGACCCGGCCGGAAAGGCCTTGGCGATCAGCTGCTGCCCCTGGACGGACCCGACTGCGCCCCGCGGAAGTCCTGGGTGTTGGTCAGCCCGCTGGAGAAGCTCGTGACCCCCAGGCAACCCACGCCGAGCAGCACCGCTGTGGTGACCCAGACGCGGCGGGGATGGGCGGCGACGCGTTCGCCGACTCGCCGCCAGAACCCGTGCGTCTCGTCGGCGCCCTCCGAGCCGTAGCGCGGGATGAAGGGTCAGAAGGCGCGCCGGCCGCCGAGGACCAGGCCGGCCGATAGCAGCGTGAGCATGACGAGCATGGCCAGCGCCACGCCCATGGCCCCGATCGGCCCGAGCCCGCTCGTCCCGTTGACCTCGGCCAGCGAAAGGCAGAGCAGGGCGACGATCACGGTCGAGCCTGACGCCACCACCGCCGGTCCGGCCCGCCGCAGCGCTTGGCGCATCGCCTGCACCGGGGAGTGGTGGCGGCGGAGCTCCTCGCGGTAGCGGGCGACGAGCAGCAGCGCGTAGTCGGTTCCGGCGCCGAACACGAGCACGGGCAGGACGCCGGCGCTCTGGCCGTTGACGGTGACGCCGGCCTCGGCGATCGCCCACCCGCAAGAGCGGGAGAAGGCCTCGGCCATCAGCACGCTGAACAGCGGGATGAACCAGAAGATCGGCGAGCGGCAGATGATGATCAGCAGCACGAACACGAGCCCGGCGGTGGCGATGAGCAGCGTCCCGTTGATTGAGGCAAAGACGTTGACCGCGTCACGGGAGAACCCGGCCGGCCCGGAGACCTTGACGGTCAGGCCCCGTGCGCGTAGGGGCGCCATTCGGCTCTCGACCTCCCCCACCGAAGACTTGAGCAGCGTCTCCTCGCCGCCGGGGTTGAGGTTGACGATCAGAGCGCTGTGGTGTGATCGGGTGAGACGCGGAGAAGCACCGCATGCGAGCCGCTGACCAGCGGGGACGCGGCCAGCGAGGCGCGCACCTTCTCGATCGCCGCCAGGTCGCCCGCTTCCCGTCCGGCGTTTCTGCGCACGACGGTTACCGCGGTGAAGCGCTCGCCAGAGGGGAAGCGCTTGGCCAGGGTCAGCTCATTCTCCGATTCCGAGGAGCCGGGCAGGAACGACGATTCCTCGTCTTCTGGATGTTCTGGAAGCGCTGAGCAAACGAGCCTCCCAGGCCGCCGAACACCAGCCACACGAGGACGACCGCGATCCGCGCGGCTCGCGACGCAAACAGGCGCTCCAGGAATTTCATGCCGCGACCAGCTCGGGGTCGCCTGCCACCGCGCGCCGGAGGGCCTCGTCGAAGCCCACCGGCTCGATGTCGAACAGCACCATTCCCGACGGATCGCTGTTGTGTTGAAGTGATCCTCGAGCTGGCGAGGGCGGTCGAGCGGCTGCGGGGTCGTGGTGAGCGGCTGGAGGATCGGATCCAGCGCCTTGAGGAGCAGTCGTGGCCGGGAGGAGGAGCTTGCCTGGCATCACGACGAGCACGCCACGCTGAGCTGGCACAGATGCCTGTGTTGAGCGCCGTTAGCGGCCGACGACCCCGAAACGATGCGCGCTCATCGTAGTGCGGTGTCGCACTCAGCGCAGAGCAGCAATGGCCCGCGGTTCCATTCGCCGTTGCAGTTGCGGCAAACCCACCTGACACGCGCCGTTGTCGTTTCCCCTGGCGCCAGCCGCGATCCCGACGCTGGCTCCAAGGCTCGCTCCGGGCCGACCGCAGGCCGGGAAGTGATATTGCGCGTACTGGGCTCCTGCACGTGACTCCGCTTCTGGCGGCATCATCTTCGAAAGCAGTGTTGCGCGCACTCGGCCAAGTGACCTAGCGACCTGCTCGCTCCATGAACGCTTGGGCGCGGAAGCGCCCGCGAGCGGACTGGTGCTGCGCTCGGTTAGCGGCTGGGGACCGGGGTCGCTGATCTGGTGCGCGTTGCATCACGGCCCGGGTCAAACCGCGCTTCAGGTTTGCTGCTTTACGTCCCGGCCGGAGCGGCCTTGTGTGGACTCAAGGTCGTCTTTGGTTGGTCCGATAAGTAAGGGTCAACCATGAAGGGAGCTGCTCGCATGACTGAGCACAGTGAGAGGGCATGGCCGCGTCACGACGAGGGAGCGGATGATCAGCGCTCCCGGCCGTCTGATGGGTTGAGCAACGGATCTTTGCCGGAGGTTCCGACGTGGGCTGGGCAGCCGGCCAGGGACGCTTGCCATCAGGCTGGTCAAGAACCGCGACAGGCTCAGGGGTCCCCGGATGCGTCCGTCGTTGAATCGAATGGCGTGGGTAGCGAGGCTCCCAGCCAGGCGTCCTCCGTTCCTGTGTCGGAGATCTGGTTCGACCGGTCTCTTGCTGAGGACGCCGCCGGGGAAGTTGTGGCCGCGCGCGTCGAGGCGGGTGAGATTCCGACGCGGGGTGAGCAGTCGCCCGGGGTTGATCGCCATCAGGCTGGTCAAGAACCGCGACAGGCTCAGGGGTCCCCGGATGCGTCCGTCGTTGAATCGAATGGCGTTGGCGACCGGATTCCCAACCAGGCGTCGCCCCTCCACGTGTCGGAGAGCGGCTCCGACCAATCCCCGGTTGCAGCCGCTGTCACGCCTGTGGGCTGGGTTCCGCCGCGAACTCACGCTCAACCCGGCACAGGACAACAGGACGCCTGGCGATCGGTCGATGACCACAAGGGTGGTCGCAGATCGAGGAGGCAAAGGGTGACATTTGTTTGCTTCTGCGTTGTGATTGGGCTTGTCGTGGTTGTGAGTAGGCATGGCGGTGGCCGCGGCTTCTAGTAGTGGTCATCCGGTGGCACTCGGCCTCGGAGTGGAGATGCGGGCGATGTCGGTGTGCGTCGTATGGCGTCGTGCAGTCCATACCCCGATGCAAGCGTCGGTGAGGGAGCGCGCCGGTTAGCGTTAGCGCAGACGGGCTCGCAAGTCCGACGACCCGACCGAGGAGGTGTGGGTTGCATGTGGCCGTCATGCGCTGGCGCGGCGTGCTGCTGAGCGGGAGCTCAGCTGCAACGCTGTCGCCGCGCGCATACCGGCGTCCAGGATCCCTGGTATGCCCGGCGCTTATTGCGTGGCGTCGCGCGAGGGCTGGGTAGGTATTACGGATCCTGCGGGTTTGGTCCTTAACTTTGGGCGGTATCGGTCGATAACTGATCTAGCCGGGGCGGGCAGAAGACGGGTTCTGCATTGCGTTACCTGAAGACCACTGAAGCAGCAGCCCTGCTGGAGGTCGCGCCGAACACGCTGCGGGCGTGGGAGCGGAGGTTCGGCTTTCCCACGCCGGAGCTGTCGGCGGGCGGGCACCGGTCATACACCCACGGTGAGGTGGCGGCGTTGCGAGCGGCTTTGCGGGAAGAGCTTTCGATCTCCTCGGCGGTCGAGCGCGCTCGTGCCGGTCTAGCGGCAGACACTGCTTCGCTGGTCGGAGCGTTGCTCGCTTACGACCATGACCGTGCTGATCATGCGATCGAGACGGCGCTCGGGGTTCGTTCGGTCGAGGGCTCGGTCGATGAGGTCCTGCTGCCCAGCCTCGAGGCGGTGGTCGGTCGGACCGGGGCCGAGTCGGCCGCCTGAGCGTTCTCAGCTCAGCTCGCTGGGGGGCCGATTAATTGCGCCGCGCAAGGCGGCTGGCGGCGCCGCCGGTCAGCCGGGTATCGATTGTGCTCGCCGACGCGTCGCGGGACGATCTCGATCTCGACGCTCCATACATCCGCGCGCTTGAACTCTTCTGCATGCGGGCGGGTACCAAGGTCCTCATCCTCTGCGTCCGAGCGGTCAATGGGATCGGCGATGCCGCGCGCGTGCACTGCCCAGCCTCCTTGTCCTCGCCGGGGGCAGGCGGACGATCACACTGTCGCGCGGTGGGCGCACGCCGTCGGACGCTCGGTTGGGCCACTCCCGGTCGCGCTCTATCGCCGGGCGACAACGCGCACGTACAACACCGTGCTGCCATCCGCGCCGGGCGAGGCACAGCTGCGCCTGATGGACTGGCGAACGCCGCCCGTCCCAGGCCAGTCCGTGAGCCGGTGCACCAGCGATCGGCCTCGTCGTTCCCCGCCCGCTACCGCATGTCGGCGTGACGGTCCGGCAGCCCGCAGCGAGCGCGACGGCATGCCCGGAGATCGCTTTCGGCTTGGTGAGTGGGTCGATGCCGCCGCTATGTCGCGTGGCCGCTTCGGGCTACGCGCTCCGGAGACGTCCGGTGGCCTAGAGGGGACCGGAATCCACTCCGTCGGCCCGAAGAGGGCGGAGGCCCGCGCCTCGTGCCTCAGAGCCCGCTCATTCACTCGCGCAGCGTCCTCCTTGCTTATAGACATCTGGACCGCCTGCTGACGCCGCGCCCACCACCCGCTGACACGACGAGTGACGACAACGCTCCGAGGCCCGATAGATGTCCACGGCCTCCCGGAGCCATCTGGATCCCAACTCGAGCAAACGGACCGGGATACGAGCTGCGTATCGCTGCCCTTCTCACCCGGCCTTCAAGACGCTCCCGACAGCAGGAGCCGCGCGCGCTCTCGACCCCCGCGCCACCGACACCTCCTCGGACATCCTCAAGCGGCCAGTGAACATTGGCGATTATCCGGCTGGGAGCCGCGTTGAAGGGCCTTGGGGGGCAACCGTTGCCCTCACGCGGCTCCCGAGCGTTCGCGCAGCGTCCCGTAGGCGAAGTACCGAAGCTCCGTATCCACCCCTACATGATCCCTCTCGAGCTCACGGCAGGAGGGGTGGACATGCCAACGGAGCCCGGCACCGAACGGTCGCCTCCCGGTTCTCGAAAGTGTGGTTGCCCATCGGGTAACCGAACGTTGATGCGGGTCGCCAAGTGCACGGGTAGAGCTGGGCCCAACGTCCGGTCATGAAGAAGGTTGCCGCCGGCGATGAGGGCGATCACTTCCAGGGCTCCGGCACGCTCTGTTCGCCGTAGCCTTTTCGCGATGCACGGGATCGAGTTGTTCGTCGCCTTGCTTCTGGTCGCGACCGTCCTGGCCGGCATCGCCCGCTACATCAACGTCCACTACGCGATTGTGCTCGTCCTCGGTGGCCTCGTGCTCGGGCTGATCCCGGGCCTGTCGACGCCGCGGATCGATCCGAACGTCGTGCTGTTCATTTTCCTGCCGCCGCTTATTTACGCCGCGGCGTTCGGCTCCTCGACTCAGGATCTGCGCGCCCACGCGGTCTCGATTGGGCTGCTGGCGGTCGGGCTGGTGCTCGCGACGATGGGAGCCGTCGCCGGCGTGGCGCACGCGGTGGCCGGGATCGGATGGGGGCCGGCGTTCGTGCTGGGCGCGATCCTCGGGCCGACCGATCCGATCGCGGCGACCGCGGTGCTCCGGCGTGTCGGGGCACCCGGCCGGGTCTCGACGATCCTCGAGGGGGAGGCGCTGGTCAATGACGCGACCGCCCTGACCGCCTACAAGGTCGCGGTGGCCGCGGTGGTGTCCGGCCATTTCTCGCTCGGCTCGGGCGTCCTGCATTTCGTGGGGGACTCGGCCGGGGGCGTAGCGGTCGGCCTGGTCGCGGGCTGGCTGTCGGTGGAGGTTCGCCGCCGGATCGACGAGCCGCAGATCGAGATCAGCATCTCGCTGTTGACCGCTTACCTCGCCTACCTTCCGGCCGACCGGCTCGGCTTCTCGGGCGTGCTGGCCGCGGTCGCCGCCGGCCTGTACACCGGGAGCCGCACGGAGGCAATGCTGTCGCCCAGCTCCCGCCTGCGCACGCTCGGATTCTGGGACGCGCTGACGTTCCTGCTCGAGGCGGTGCTGTTCCTGGAGATCGGCCTGCAGCTTCGCTACATCGACCACGGCTTGCACATGGTCACGCCGCTGGCGTACGCCGCAGCGGTCATCGCCACGTTGATGGCGCTGCGGATGGTGTGGATGTTCGTGGTGCCAGCGGTGGTGCGGCTGGCCGATCCGCGGGAGCGCGGCAAGCCGCCGCGGACGCGGCGGGCCGAACTGGTGGTGCTCGGCTGGAGCGGCATGCGGGGCGGGGTGTCGCTGGCCGCGGCGCTGGCGCTGCCCACTCTCACCGCGGCCGGCGGCGCCTTCCCGCACCGGTCGATCGTGGTGTTCGTCGCCTACGTGACGATCGCGGTCACGCTCCTGCTTCCCGGTCTCACGCTCTCCCGGCTGGTCCGCGTGCTGGGCCTCGGCGAGGAGGAGGCGCTCGCCCGCGAGGAGGCGCGCGCCAGGATCCAGCTGGCCCAGGCGGCCCTGCGGCATATCGAGGAAGTGGCTGACCGCGAACAGCTCGAGGAGGCGATCGTCGATCAGGTGCGGATGAGCTACGAGTTGCGGATCGAGCGCCTGGAGTCCCGCGTCGACGGTGCCGCCCGCGGCGACGACGCGACGGTCGCACACCGCGTCCGCGAGCTCCGGCGCGAGCTGGTCGGGGTCGAGCGTGAGCGCCTGAACGAGCTTCGTCGCCGCGGCAAGTTGTCGGCTCAGTCACAGCGCCGGATCGGCCACGAGCTCGACTTGGAGGAGGCTCGACTGTTCAGATGAGACCGCGGGCGGCGGCTGCTCCCGGCCCCGAGTGCGGGCACCCCCGGTTCCCCCGACGTCCCGATAAGCCGACTCGCGCGCGAACGCCGCGGCTACCGACTGCTGCCTCCATTCGACCAGCCGCTGCAGCCGCCCAGGCTGCTCCTTCTGCCCGGTCGACACCAAAGGCGGGTGGTCCGCAACCCGGCTCGCCAGGTGGCGACCAAGCAGAAGCTCCTCGGGATCGCCGCGGGCCGGTCGCTCCGTCCGACAGCGTCCGTCTCGCGCCGATCGTCGGTGCGATCTCTGAGGCTCGCGTTGGATGCGAGACTCTCGCGTGATGACCACGACCCGCGTAGCCGAGCCAGCTGACGCCGCGGCGATTTCCGCGTTCCTCGGCGAGGCGTTTGGCGGCTGCCGGTCCTGGGCGCCCTCGGATTGGGCGCCACCAGTTCAGACCCACGCGACGTGGCCCGGTTCGCCGATGCGCTAGGCCGCTCGGACGTCTGGTGTCTGCCGGCGATCGACGCCCAGCGGGTGATCGGCTGCGTGGCCTTGTCGATGCTCACCATGGAAGACCCTGATCCGCCGCCAATCGGCACGATCAATCTGTGGCAGCTGTTCGGGAGACCGGCGTGGCAAGGCATCGGGATCGCGACATGGCTCATGGAGACCGAAGCTCGGCAACGAGGCTTCACGCGCATGCGCCTATGGACGCCGCAGGGCCAGAGTCGAGCCCGACGCTCCTACGAGCGGGAAGGCTGGGCACTTACCGGTGGCGTCCATGAGGATTCCCCGTTCGAATTGCCTGTCGTCGAATGCGCCCGGACTCTCGATCCCCCGACTAGGGTACTCACGCCGTCGGGCGTCACCGAGTCAGGCGCCGAAGCGGACCCCACGCTTCCGTAGTCACGAACCACCAGGCGCGTCGACGGCCTCAGGCTCAGTGCCCTACGGCCACACGTCGGACGGTATTTTGGGATCGCGGTTGGCTCGCTGGCCGCGATCGAGCCACTGCTCGACCTTCCGGCCGAGCCGCTCTGGTCGATCGCGGTGTCTGGATCGTGTACGGCCTGACGGTATACACGGCTCCGATCGACTCAGGAGCGAGGCGAAGGGGGCTCCCGACAAGATGGTCGCGCCCGGGGCGCCGACCTACCAGTAGCGCTCGGCCGTTAGAAAGCCTGCCGTGCGCGGCGCGCTGCGACACGCGTTTGCCAGAACACGCCACCGACGGCACCCAGCACGATCGCCGTTCCGATCAGGACGAACCAAGTCAACAACGTGAAGACGACGCCGATCGTCCCGTAATCCCTGCTGTCCGACACCAGATCCGATGAGAGGAACAGCCCGGCGAACAGCGCGAGACACAGCGACCCAAGCCCGGTGACAAGCGCCTGCTCCACGACGAGCCGCCACCGCACTCTGCCCGCCAGCAGGAAGTGGATCGTCCACCGAAGAACAGCGTTACGACCACGAAGCTGACAGCCCGCCCGACGACGGGGCCGACTGCCGTGCGAACCGCGTGTCCGATCTCCGCCTCGAGGACCAGAAAGCCAAGCAGGGCCACCAGCCAGGCGAAGACGCGCGGAAGATCGCGCCACCCTCGGGGCTGTTGCTCGAAGATGCGCTCGTACAACACCTGCAGCGACTGGACAACCGCGATCGTGCCGGCGAGCGAGAACAGCAGTCCGGTCAAGATCGGGATCGCCGCGTGCTCCGGCGTGTTGCGGAACGCCTCTTTGATGATCAGCGCACCTTTGTGGTCGAGACCGATGTGCTCGCTCAGGTCGTCGTCGATCCGATGGTTCGCGAACGAGCTCAGCAGGATCAGCAGCGGGAGCACCGACCACAGCAGCTCCGCGCCGAACACGAGCGTCCAGGTGTACAAGTCGACCGCCTTGACATGCCTGATGAGATCCTCGATCCACGACCGCTCAAGCGCGCGCGGCCTCGACCCGCTCCCGTGCTCGTTCCGATCCTATGTGGTGTGGGTGCGTGTGAGGCGCCTCGCCGGGCTCCGCCTGGGGAGAACCGTCGGGCTGCGCTGGCGAAGTCACGGTCGGCTGCGGCTCACTTGGTGCCCATTACGCGCACGGCGCGGAGAAGCCAGTTCGGCAACGCATCTGAGTCTAACCTCCGCACCGCTGCGTCGACACGGCGGCGGGCGCTCAAGGGTCGACGCACCGCCGGAGCAACGCCGCTAGGTCTCGCTGACGGGCAAGCGTGAGCCGGCTGAAGATCGGCGACTCGGCCAGCGTCGCGATCAGGCGGGCCGCTGACCGCGATCCCACGGGCGTCAGCGCAAGCGCCTTCACGCGCCGAGCCTCGACGGCACGCGGGCGGGTGACGCACCTCGGCCGCGTCGATGCGGGGCTGATCGCTCTCGCCGAGCGTGTCGGCCTCACCACGCTTCGGCGTCGTACGGCCCAGCCACCTCAACGTCCTCATGCTGACCCCCGTGACAAGCGCGGCCGCGAAACGGCACTCCGACTCAGCTGGCGTTTCCACGTAGGCTGAACGACGTCGTCGACCTGGAGGACCTAGGTCAGCACTCCTGCTTCCAGGCCACCAGAACGCCTATGAGGAGCCGAACGATCGTGGCTGGAGCGGCGACAAACCAGAAGCGGGTCGGCGTCCCCGAACATCGGTGAGTCTCGGCTGTCGCAGCCCGGCGCAGGCCTATATCCGAACGCCTCCTCCTGGCGAATTCGAGCGCGCGCTCCGCGTACGTCGCCGCGATCGCCCGGCCGCCATTGCATCAGCGCCCGGCCGGTCACGACCCCGCGAGTCCTTTCGGCGCGGCCAAGGGATCGTCCGCCGTCGCCGCCGAGCGTGGTCGCGTCGTCGCCTTTGCGATCGTTCGCGGCGCGTGCGAGCCTGCGAGTCCTTTCGGTGGCATTGGGATCGTGCGCCGATCAGCGCGCTGGCGCCTCCCTCGTCGCCAAAGCAATAGCCGGCCTCGTGCCGGCCTGGAGGCGAAAGCAATCACGCGGGCCCGCTGCAGATGACGAGGCCTGCCGGGTGCCGGACCCCGTGAGCCCCGGTTCGCTGACCCGAGGTGCCCGCGTGCTGCTACGCATGGAAACCAGCACGCCATTCCTCTCCGTCCCGCGGTCGCTCGTGGCCTGGACGGAGCCAACCGACTCGTAGGCTGGCGCCGCTTGCAACCCCCCAGACGAGGCCGCCGTGAGCTAGCAACGGGCCGCTATCGCGAACGTGGCGAAGCACCAGCCGACGTCGACCATCTCACTTGAGCAGAGCAATCGTGAGCTGTCAGCCGGTGCTAGCCGGCGCACAGGGGAGCGGTTAGCGTGTCGACTCATGCGGATTCCGAGCGTAGGGATCACGAGCACGGCTGAGGCCGGACTATCGCTCCGGACCGGAGGGATCGGCCGAGCCGCAAAGCAATAGTGCGGCGGGCGAAGCCCGGTTCCCAGCTGCGGGACCGATGCTCGGCCGGGACGATGCAGTAGCCGGCAGCGGGCCGCAAGACTACGCAGTACGTGGCATTCCAGCAGTGTCGACGGCCGAGCCGAGGTGACCGCTTTCCGTCCCGCGCTTGCCGTCGAACGGGATCGCAGCTAGCGGTCGGAGGGGCCTGTCGGCGACGATGAGGACTTCCGCCGCGCTGCCGTCTCAGTTCCGCTCGTCGCCGGAAGCGGGGCTCGCCTGACGGCGTGCAGGATCCCGCCGATACCCATGCAACGGCTGGCGCGCCAAGCACCCGATCGCACAAGAGCTTTGTCGCCGATGCGATGGACCGCTCCGACGACCGACCGTCTGAGGATGAAAGGAGTCGCCAGCACGGCCCGGTAGTGGATGCCCGCTCCACGCCTATACGGGTCATGGCAGCATCATGGCTGCTTCGAACCACGAGCAGCGGCGGCATCGTCGCCGAGCTCGCGACTCCTTTTCGCGCAGAGCGATCACGCGGGTCCCGTGTGGCGCGTGATTGGTCGCCGTCGAGAGCGATCGCCCCGCCGGCGGTGCCCGGACGATCGGTTTCGTGAGGAGCGATCGCGCGTCGGCTTCACGCCTGGCTCCTCCTCTTGGGCGGAAGCAGCAGCGGCGTGTCGACGTCGTCGCGCCGAGCCGTCTGCGCGAGGCCGACGACGCTACCTATGCAGCCACGCCGACCGCCAGCGACGCGCTGACCGCTGCTTCTACGCGCCGCACGGCGCGTGAGATCGGCGGCGAGCTCTGGATCGAACTGGCCCGCGTTTGCTGGCTCGATCGCTCTCGGCTAACTCGCGTGCTCGGGCGGACTGTCG
>Ga0187766_10002478_pt1 | contig 10865 bp, 7 predicted proteins | sample 0216_QUI02_MP05__4_FD_132971 | JGI IMG/M metagenome (GOLD analysis project Ga0187766, IMG submission 132971) | Tropical peat soil microbial communities from peatlands in Department of Meta, Colombia - 0216_QUI02_MP05_20_MG | ecosystem: Environmental > Terrestrial > Soil > Wetlands > Peat ... | reverse complement strand
TCCCGCACCCCGTCCACCACAAGCCGGCACCCAAACCGATCCCGCACCGCCACCATCACAAGCCGGTGCCCAGGACGATCTCGCCGCCCACGGTGAGCAGTCCGACGCCCGCTCCGACTCCGAAGACCGCCCCGGATCCAGCAAACCCCGGCGCGGCGCCGAAGCCAATCCCGGCGCACCCAGTGCACCCCCACCGCAGGCCGGTGCCGAAGCCGATCCCGCGCCCCGTCCACCACAAGCCGGCACCCACACCGGTCCCGCGGCCCGTCCACCACAAGCCGGCACCCACACCGGTGCCGCGCCCCGTCCACCACAAGCCGGCACCCAAACCGGTCCCGCGCCCCGTCCACCCCATGCCTGCACCCACACCGATCCCGGGGCCCTCTCCGGCCGGGGGTCAGAACCCCGCTCCGGGGACAACGCCGATCACTCCGCCCCCGTCGCAGACCATCCCGACGGCGACCACGCCGGTTGCGGCAAGCACCCCGGCCGCTATCACGCCGGTTGTCGCCAGCATCCCACCGCCCGTCAGGCCGGTTGCCGCGAGCATCGCGCCGCCCGCCAAGCCCGTCGTGGCGAGCGTCGCGCCACAAGCCGCTACCCCTGATCGGGCGCATATCCCCACCCTGCCGCCGGCCATCTCGAGCCCGGGTACCGCGGCCGCGACTGGTTCGGAGACACCTCCTCGTCTGCCAGTCAGCCGAGCCGTGAGGGCGAGCGTGTTCGTGCCGACTCGCGCGCCGCTGGCGTGGGCCGTGGCACAGACGCAGTCAGTGGCTGGTGTCCAGGTCGCCGGCGCCCGTTCGGCGAGGAATGTCGGCGGCGGCCGGCCGTCGACGCGCGCTGCCGCGGCCGTCGGTCAGGTGGCACCCGATGCTCCAACCACGGTCTCGGGCTCGGGCGGGGGTAGCGCTGCGAGCGGTGGTTCGGGCTTGTTCTTCTTCGGCCTTGCGGCGGTGCTCACGCTCGTCGCCTTGAGGGTACCCCGCTGGTCTTCCCGACTGCGCCTCGCCGGAGCGTTGAGGCTGTCGTCACCTCCCGTCCCATTGCTTGATCGACCCGGCTAGCCCCGCGGTCATTTCCCTCGATGTTGCACGCGGGCGACTGAGCCCGGGTGCACTCGTCTCGATCAAGCGATAGGAGAACACACTCATGTCACGCTCGTGTCGGGCGTGGACCGAGGGCCGTGCTGTTCTCAGAGACGCTGTGTGCGGCGGTGGCAGGCTGAGCACGCGGGCCAAGCCCGCGGACGACGCCCGCTTTGGTCGCCGGCGGCGGCTCGGCACAGCCCGTTCGCTTTCACGCCTGTGTTGGTTGGTGGTAGTAGCCGTGCTGCCGTTCTCGGTCGGCCCGCCTCCCTGTGTCGCCGCGGCTACGGGGAGCGCTGATCGCCGAGCTGCCGTCTCACACATTGATCGCACGCCACAGGCGCGCGAGAGCGTGCCGGCGGGCCCGCACGGGCTCGACCCGGTCCGCGCTGACCGGCTACGCGTGGGCGTGCTCGCCGGCGTGGGGCTGCTCACGCTTGGCAGCGGATATGACAGTCCGGGTGGCGCGAGGAGCGTGCGCGCCCTGCAGCGTCAGCTGGCCGCCCTTGGGCTCTCGCCGGGGCCGATCGACGGGCGCTATGGCCCCTTGACCGAAGCGGCGGTGATCCACTTTCAGGCGGTGCAGGGGCTGGCCGTCGACGGGATCGCGGGCCGGCGGACCCTCGCGGCGCTGGCGGGGGCGAGTCCCACGTTATATCCCGGCTCGGGGTCTGTTCCCGGCGGCTCAGGTCTGGTACGGGTGCTGCAGCGTCGTCTTGTGGCGGATGGCTTCGCCCCCGGTCCGCTCGACGGGCGCTATGGCCCGTTGACCGAGTCGGCGGTGGTTCGCTTTCAGATCGCCCACGGCCTGCTCGTTGACGGGATTGCCGGCCCTCAGACGCTCGCGCATCTGGGCTTCGGGGCCGGGCCGCGGCCGGTACACCGCCTGACGGGATCAGCGCGCTGGCGCGCGGCCGCCACACGTGTCCCGGGAATCCGAGCTGCGCTGCAGCCGAGAGGGCACGGAGAAGCGGGCGGATGGTCGTGGTTGCTGTTCGCGCTGCTCGCTGGACTGCTGGCCGGGTCGGTGGGAGTCGTGCTGTCGCACGTAGGTCGTCGGCGGCGCGGGCGGTTGCCGAGCGCGCTGATCGCGACCAGGGATCGTCCTCCCGCGTCCGCGGCCTCCCCGCACGACCGCGACGCGCCCTCCCTGCACGACCGCTACGCGCCCCGTCCAGACGATCGCGAGGCGCCCCGCCCGCACAACCCGGGGGCGACCTGCCCGCGCGTCGGGGAACGCGCAGATTCGGGCGAAGCTGCTCGCCTCGGTGCGGTGCTCGCGCAGCGGGGCAAGCCGGCCGCCGCCGAGGCGGCATACCGGTACGCGGATCGGCACGGCGATCCCGAGGCAGCGTTCCAGCTGGGTGTGCTGCTTGCCGAGAGAGGCGATCTCGTCGGCGCCAAGACCGCACTCGAGCGTGGCGATGAGCGCGGCCATCCGCGGGCCGCCTACAAGCTCGGCGTGCTGCTCGAGGAACAGAGCGAGCTGGTCGCCGCCCAGGCCGCCTACGGGCGCGCCGATCAGCGCGGCGATCCCGACGGGGCCCACAGTCTCGGCCTCCTGCTCGCCCAGCGTGGCGATCTGAGCGGTGCCAAAGCGGCGTTGCAGCGTGCCGAGCAGCACGGTCACCCCGAGGCCGCGCGCAAACTGGGGCTGTTGCTGGAGGAGCGAGGCGACCTGGAAGGTGCCGAGGCTGCGTTTCAGCGCGCTGATCAGCACGGCGACGCGATCGCGACGTTCAACCTCGGCGCGCTGCGCGAACAACGAGGAGACCTGCGCGGCGCGATCGGGGCTTTCCGGCGAGCGGCGCTGCTCGAACGCGAGCCGGCCGACGGCATCCTCCGAGACGGGCGATGCGCGTCAGCCTCGCCCGAACCCGGCTCGTCGGACGGTCAGCGTGAGCCAGACACCGTTGAGGCTGGGGCTGTCTCGGGCGTCGACTCGACAACCGGCTAGCCGGAGCCGGTGTCGAGTCGATCCGCGGGCTCACTGCGACAACCGCTGCGGGCTCGGTATCGTAGCTGCGTCGAGGCGACGGGACTCGAGCGTGAGCAGCCGGATAAACCACGTCAGCGTGAACGCGCGCGACTTGCAAGAGTCGGTGGCGTTCTATGTGGACCTGCTCGGGGCCGAGCCGATCCCGACGCCGAACTTCGGACTCCCGGTCCAGTGGCTAGCGCTTGGCCGCACGCAACTGCACCTGTTCGAGCGCGACCTGCATCCCACGAGCCACCATCATTTCGCGATCACCGTCGACGACGTGGAGCCTGTCTACCGGGCCGCGGAGCGGCGCGGGGCGTTTGATCGGCGAGCGTTCGGCAACCATCTCGTCGAGCTGCCGGGGGACGTGGTGCAGCTCTACGTCCGTGACCCGGCCGGCAACCTCGTCGAGATCGACCACCACGGCGTCGACCGGCTGCCCGACGACCTGCGTGCGCAGCTGAAGGGGCTCTGGGACTTCAACCCCCAGAGCGACGAGAACATGCGCGGGCGTCTGTTCGTGCCCGATTGAGCGCGCCGCGCGCGCTCGGCCAGCCGCGGCGTCGACAAGCGCCGGAGCCGCTAGCGCGCAATCACCCGCGCCCGCTACGCGGCTGCGGCGCGGATTGGCGCGGCGGCGAGCGACAGTACGAGGTCGCGGCTCGTGCGCGCGGCGAGGACGCAGCTGCGCCCGTAACGCACCAGCGTCACGACGGCAAGCCCGGAGGACGTATTGAACACGTGCAACGGAACGCCCCAGTGCATAACGGCCTGGGCGGCGGAGGGCAACGGGACCGGCTTTCCGGAGAACACCGTGTAGCTGAGCTGCGCGCCGCTTGGTAGGCGGTAGAAGACGGTCAAGGCCTCGCGGCCGCCGATCCGGTCAATTCGCGTACCCGTTGGCCGCACGCCGAACTCTCGCGCGTAGTTCGGGTACGTCACCCCGCCGTAGGAGACATCGAGGAACTTCGCGCTGCGGACGGCCGGAGCGGGGCCGGTCGCGGGCGCGAACGCGAGCCTGGCCGCGGCGGGGATGCTGGGCCCGCTGCCGGCGCCGGTCCCGACGACCAGGACGATCACCACGGCGCACGCTGCCGCCAGCGCGCCGACAACGATCGCCGGGCGCCACTTCGACAGGGAGTCACGCCCCGATGCTCGTTGCCGGCGGGCACGCGGGGCGTTCGCCGCCCGGACCCGCGCCTCGACGGCGCCGACCAGTTGCTCGGGCACCGCCGGCCCGCCAGCCTGAAGCTGCTGCGAGACCCGGCGCTGCGACTCGACCTGGCGCCCGACCTCGGGCCGCCCGTTTGCCCACTCGACGACGGCCGGCCGCTCCGCCTCGCTCAGCGAGTCGTCGACGAGTCTCGTGATCGCCCGTGCCTGCTCTTCCTCAGTTTTCGGCGTGAATCGCATTGTTGTCTCTATCGTACGGTGGCGCCTCGGTCTTGAAGACGACTCTTCGCCGCAACTCATTTCAAGCGTCGCAAGATTGTCGGGGCGTGGCAGTGCCATACTGACGTCGTGCCGATCCGGAAGTCGGCCCTCGTGATCGCGGTGCCAGAACCGTGAGCGCCGGCGACTCCCGTCTGGCGCGATCGCGCTCGCCCGGCGAGCGGATGCTTGATCCGGACGCGTTGGCGGACCACGTTGGCCGGCTGTATCGCGCGGCTTATGGGTTGTGCGGCTCCCGGGAGTCGGCTGAGGACCTCGTGCAGGACACGTTCGAACGGGTGTTGCGCAAGCCCCGGTTCCTCCGGCGCGAAGACGATCTCGGGTACCTGTTGAGGGTGCTTCGCAACACATGGGTCAGCTCCGGCCGCTCGTCGCGCGCTGTGCTCGTGCCGCTGGAGGACGAGGGGGCTGACTCGCTTGCCAGCGGCGACGCGGTCGTCACGCGCGTGGTGGATGAAGGGGGCGTGTTCGAGGCCCTGCAGCGATTGAGCACGCCGCTGCGCGAGGCTGTCGTGGCGGTCGATGTGGTGGGCCTGTCGTATCGCGAGGCCGCGCGCGCGCTGGGGACGAAAGAGGGCACGATCATGAGCCGTCTGAACCGTGGCCGCGGGCAGATCGCGGCGCAGGTGCGCGAGCAATAGCGAGAACGCAGCTTCGTGCATAACTCGAGACGGGAGGTCGCAATCTAAGGGGGGTCTTATCCGTGAGACGCATCTGGAGCCGGCCTTATTCCATCCACCGCGCAAATTTTCGTCTGCTCGTGCGTGCAATCCGCCTGGCTCGCGGCGGCGGGGGCGGCGCGACAAAAAATCCGGATCGGATGGAATGCGCCCCCGTCAGCTTGCGTCTTACTCGGGTGTAGGGCACATCGTGGTGGTTGAGGGGGCCTTCGAGCCACATCGTCCGCCGCCGGGTGTGAATCTCTTTCACCTTCCATCAAGGAGAACTCATGCATCTCACGCATGCCATTCGCGCTGCGCAGCGTCGCCGCTGCCACCTGATTGCTCGCTGGGGCCGGTTTGCCTTGGCCGCCGGCGGTTCGCTGCTGGCGGCCGGTGCCGTGGCCGCGCCGGCAGCCGCGGCGCCTTCGAGCCCGCTGCCGAACGCGACCGGCAACTTCGATTTCGCGACGCTCGACAACCAGCGGGATCCGACCTTCAACCAGCTGCTGGGGATCAATACCTCCGGCGTGATCGCCGGCTACTTCGGGTCGGGCGCGGCCGGGCACCCGAACAAGGGGTATGTGCTCTCGCCGCCGTACACACAGCGGAACTACCGCAATGAGAACTTCCCCGGCTCCGCGCAGACGCAGGTGACAGGGCTTAACAACGACGGGGTCACCGTCGGGTTCTGGGTCAACAAGAAGGGCGCCAACTTCGGCTTCTACAACTACCGCGGCCGATTCCACAACGTCAACTTCCCGACCAACGACAACGCGAGCCCGCACTTCGACCAGCTGCTCGGCGTCAACGATCACGGGATCGCGGTCGGGTTCTACAACGACGCCAAGGGCAGCGCCCACGCGTTCACGTACAACATCAACCGCGGCACGTTCCACCGCGTGCTCCCCAACGCGACCAGCGCCACCGCGGCCGCGATCAACAACAACGGCGACATCGCCGGGTTCTACACGAACTCGGCCGGCACGCAAGCGTTCCTGCTGTACCCGAACGGCCACCTGATCACGATCCCGACGCCCGCGGGCGCGTCGATGATTCAGGGGTTGGGCGTCAATGACGGCGACGAGGTCGTCGGTGTCATCACGACGGGCAGCAGCAGCAGCGCGACCACCGACGGGTTCATCTGGGCACCCGGATTCGGGCTCGAGCAGGTCGATGACCCGAACCCCGGTGGCGCCGGCTCAACCACCATCAACGGTGTCAACGACCGCGGCCAGCTGGTCGGCTTCTACGCCGACACGGGCGGAAACACCCACGGGCTGCTCGCCACCCCGCACATCTAGACGCGGCCTGGACTAACGACCAAGCCGCAAACCGAGGCCGGGCCGCGCGACCGCGGCCCGGTCTCGCCGCATCCGCGCGTCCCGTCGCGATCGCCTCGACCGCACCGCGCACTCACAGGATCGGCGGCCGATGCTGCGTCCACGGCTGGGCCGCCTCGATCTGCGCGGCGAGAGCGTAAAGCAGCTCCTCGGCGCCCGTCCGCCCCACGAGCTGCACGCTCAACGGCATGCCGTCGGCGCCGAACCCCGCCGGAATCGTCACGGCCGGCTGGCCGGTGACGTTGAACGCCGCTGTGTACGGCGTGAACCGCGCCGCGCGCTCGAACGCAATCGGGGCCGCCCGACCGTAGCCGCCCTCGGCCGCGATCGCGGTCGAGACGACGCCCGGCGTCAGCAGCACGTCGACCTCGTTCCAGAGCGCGAGCACCCGGGTGATGACGCGGTTCCGCTGCGCGCGGATCCGCTCCCGGCGCCGATCGGGAACCAAGATCCGGCCCGCGGCCGCCATCTCGCGACTGGAGCGCTCGAGCTTCGACCGGTCCGGCACGAGGCGCGACTCCTCGTGGATGCCGCGCAGCCAGGTCTGCGTGAACAGCAGCAAAGCCTCGAGCCCGTAGTCCGGGTCGCGCTCGACGATCTCGTGACCGAGCTGCTCGAGCAGCCGCCCGGTGTGCTCCCACGCCTCGCGCTGATCGCGCGCGAGCCTTGAGATCACGCCGGGCGGGATCTTGCGCGACAGCGCGACTCGCAACCTTCCCGGGGGCGCGGCGGTGGCCTCGACGAACGACCGCCGCGGCGGCGGCGTGGAGTCGGCGTCGCCCTCGACGGCGCCGTGGATCGCATCCAGCAGCAGCGCGCTGTCGCGCACCGAGCGCGCCAGCGGACCGTAGACGGCCAGGCCCAGCCACCGCTCACGAGCGGGCTGCATCGACACCCGCCCGCGCGTCGGCTTCATTCCGACCAGGCCACAGCACGCGGCGGGGATCCGGATCGATCCACCGCCGTCCGATCCGGTGGCCGCGGGCACCAGTCCGGACGCGACCGCGGCGGCCGACCCACCCGACGATCCGCCCGGGGTGCGGGCCAGGTTCCAGGGGTTGCGCGTGATCCCGTTGGCGTCGCTCGCGGTCCAGGGGAAGATCGTCAGCTCGGGAACGTTCGTGATCCCGATCGGGATCGCGCCCGCCGCGCGCAGCCGCCGTACCATCTCCGCGTCCGCGGTGGCCGGCGGCCCCCACGTGCGCGAGCCGCGCGTGGTCACCTGCCCGGCGACCGGGGTGTCGTCCTTGATCGCGATCGGGACGCCCGCGAGCGGCAGGTCGGGCTTCGTCACCGCGTCGGCCGCGGCAAGCGCCTGCTCCGCCATCGTCGCGCGGAACGCGTTCAGGCGCGGATCCAGCGATTCGATCCGCCGCAGGCACAGTTCCACCAGCTCCCGCGCTCGGAGCTCACCGGCCCGGAGCAGGTCGAGCAGCGCGCTCGGTCCGGCGAAGGCGAGCTGTTCGTCGGCGGTCGCGGTCACGGTCGAGCCTAGCCGCCTTGCAACGCGAGCACCAGCTCGCGGATCGCCCCCGGGTACCGGTACGAGATCCCGCCGTGCTTGCCGTCGAACAGCTCCAGCGAATGCTCGACGCCCAGCTTCTCGAGTTCCTGCGAGAACGCCTGCGCGCCAAGATCGAGGAAGTACTCGTCGCTGCGGCCGCAGTCCAGGTAGATGCGGTGCATGCTGCGCAGCGCGTCGGCGTTGGGAGCGGCCATCCGCACCGGGTCGAGCGCCAGCCACCGCGCCCACACGTCGTCGATCGAGCGGCCGGTGGAGATCTCGAACGGCAGCAGCGCCTCGCCTGGGCGGTCGGGATCCGGCGAGTACGCGCACGCGTAACCGTAGACCTCGAACGGCGTGCCGAAACGGGACCAGTCGAAGTGATCGGCCTCGGCGAGCCGTTCGCGGAACACTTCGAACGAGCCGTCGAAGTGGTCGCGGAGCGCGCGCGCGACGACCGGGAACTCGCGCTGGTAGCAACACTCGAACAGCGCATCGCCGGCGTGCGACGCGAGCGCGCCGAACACGTCGGGGCGGAGCATCGGAACGACCATCGCTCCGTACCCACCTGAGGACTTGCCCGCCAACCCGCGGTGATCCCGGCCCGCCAGCGTGCGATAGCGGGCGTCGATGAACGGCACGACCTCGTCGCACAGGTAGTCGAGGTAGCGGCCCGTACTGGTCGAGTTGAGGAACTGCGAACCGCCGCGCGAAGTCCAGGCGTCGACGAACACGATGACCGCATCCGGGCACTCGCCGGCGGAGAACATCTCGTCGAGCCGCTCGACGATCGTCGGCTCGAACGCAGTCCGCGCCAGCCACATGTCGACCTGCCCGCTGTAGCCCTGGATTACGTACACCGACGGAACGCCCGCGGAAACGCGACCGCGCGCGACCCCCGGCGAGCGGTACACGAGCAACGGCCGGCGCGCGGAGTCGCCCAGTGGGTTGTCGGCGAGCAGCTCGGACTCGATCACAAGCTGATCGAACGCGCCCGCGAGCGGCCGTTCCCACGGCGCGCCCGCGACCTGATCGTCGAGCTCACGAAGGGCCACGTTCGTCACGGTACCTAAACCCCCCACTGGACGGAGTCGGCCGTTTGTATAGTGGCCAGAGATGGCGTGTCGGTAGCAGAATCGCAGACGGATTGGTATGACTGATCAGGTTCAGACCGCCAGCTCAAACGGCGCCGGGTGCGACATCGATGCGGCCGAGACGAGCGAGTGGCTCGAGGCGGTCGACGCCGTCGTCGCGCACGACGGACCGGACCGGGCGCGACAGATCCTCACCCGGGCGGTCGAGCGCGCGCAGCATGCAGGCACCGGGCCGATCGCGAGCCTGAACACCCCGTACGTGAACACGATCCCGCGGGAGCGGCAAGCGCCGCACCCCCGCGATCCGGCGCTCGAGGGCCGGCTGCGTTCAATCGTGCGTTGGAACGCGATGGCGATGGTGGTGCGCGCGAACAAGACGTCCTCCGAGCTCGGCGGCCACATCGCGACCTACCAGTCGCTCGCGACGCTCTACGAGGTTGGCTTCAACCACTTCTGGCACGCGCCGACCGAGGACCACGGCGGCGACCTCGTGTACTTCCAGGGGCACTCCTCGCCGGGTAATTACGCGCGCGCATATCTAGAGGGTCGGCTCACAGAGCAGCAGCTCGATGGCTTCCGGCGCGAGGTCAGCCGCGGCGGGCTTCCGTCCTACCCGCACCCGTGGCTGATGCCTGACTTCTGGCAGTTCCCAACGGTCTCGCTCGGGATCGGCGCGATCACTTCGATTTACCAGGCGAGGTTCATGAAGTACCTCCAGGCGCGCGGGGTCGCGCACACCGGCAGGCGCAAGGTGTGGGCGTTCCTCGGCGACGGCGAGGTCGACGAGCCGGAGACGCTGGGCTCGATCGGGCTGGCGGGGCGCGAGCGGCTCGACAATCTGATCTGGGTCGTCAACTGCAACTTGCAGCGACTCGACGGGCCGGTTCGCGGCAACGGCAAGATCATCCAGGAGCTCGAATCCGACTTCCGCGGCGCGGGCTGGAACGTGATCAAGGTGATCTGGGGCTCACGCTGGGACCCGCTGCTCGAGCAGGACACGGACGGACGGCTGCTGACGGTGATGGAGGAGTGCGTCGATGGTGACTACCAGACGTTCAAGTCGCGCGACGGCGCGTACGTGCGCGAGCACTTCTTCGGCCGCGACACGGTGCTGCTCGAGCGCGTCGCGCACATGTCAGACCAGGAGATCTGGCTGCTGAACCGCGGCGGCCACGATCAGCACAAGGTGTACGCCGCGTACCACGAGGCCGTCAACCATCGCGGCGAGCCGACCGTGATCCTGGCGAAGACGATCAAGGGCTACGGGATGGGTGTCTCCGGCGAGGGCCAGATGATCACCCATCAGGCGAAGAAGATGACCGAGGCGGCGTTGCTTCAGTTCCGCGACCGGTTCGAGCTTCCGTTGACAGACGAGCAGGTACGACGCGCGGAGTACTACAAGCCGCCGGAGGACTCGCCCGAGCTGCAGTACCTGCGCGACTGTCGCGCGGCGCTGGGCGGCAGTGTGCCGGTGCGGCGGCGGACGGCGCAGCCGCTGCAGGTCCCGGAGCTCGCGACCTTCAAGGGCCAGCTCGAGGGAACCGGCGAGCGCGAGATCTCGACCACGATGGCGTTCGTGCGCGTGCTCGCGGCGCTGATCCGCGACAAGCGAATCGGCCGCCACATCGTCCCGATCATCCCCGACGAGTCGCGCACGTTCGGGATGGAGGGGATGTTCCGCCAGATCGGCATCTACTCGCCCGTCGGCCAGCTGTATCAGCCGCAGGACTCAGAGCAGCTGATG
>Ga0187766_10002477_pt1 | contig 10869 bp, 11 predicted proteins | sample 0216_QUI02_MP05__4_FD_132971 | JGI IMG/M metagenome (GOLD analysis project Ga0187766, IMG submission 132971) | Tropical peat soil microbial communities from peatlands in Department of Meta, Colombia - 0216_QUI02_MP05_20_MG | ecosystem: Environmental > Terrestrial > Soil > Wetlands > Peat ... | reverse complement strand
CGTACCGCCGAGACCATGACCATGGGCTCGGTGGCCTCCAGCATCTGCCCGTTTCCGAGGTACATCGCGACGCTTTGGCTGCCACCGGGGCCGTAGCAGATCAGGTCGCCGCGGGTCGCCTGCGCCGGCGAGACCTTGCGGCCGGCGTTGCACTGCTCGCCCGAGGAACGCGGTAGCTTGATCCCGACGCCGGCGAAGGCATACAGCATCAGACCTGAGGCGTCGAATCCGACGGTGTTGGCACCTGGGCCGATGCCGCGGCTGGGACCCGCCGCGTTACCGCCTCCCCACGAGTACGGCACGCCACGCTGCGAAAGCCCGCGCTGGATCACGTAATCGATGGTCTGCCCGTAGCCCGCCGGCCATACGCCCGGGTCAGCGGTCGCGATACCGGGCGTCCCCACCAATGGGGCCACCAACAGAGCCAGACTGATCGCGACGGCGTAGATGCGTCTCATTCGGATTCCACCTCTCTCCGGCCTCAGCGCGGTGACTCAGCGCTTCTGCCGCGATTCCGTATTTGTTCGCCAGTTCACCGCGCAGACCCATGCAATGGCCCTCCCCGTTGGGGGCCGCACGTCGCGACCTAGACAGTCGCACGTGGACTCATTCGGTGAACCGTTCAATTCACAACAGTCACTAGAGACACTTTGGCAACAAAGTGGCGCCGTGGCTATAGGCCGGGCGGCTGGCAAGGGATTTTTTGTCGTACCGTGACCGAAAGGTGACCGCTTGCAATCCGACGTCCAAATTTTCAGGCGCAGTTGTGATTTCGCTCTCACGAGCGGGGCGCCGAGTCGCGGCGACGCCGCGTGAGCAGTCATACGGCGGGCACCAGCGCCGTCAGCGCCAATAATGTTGGCTGAAGGCGGTCATCGCGGACCCGGCCAGAGAGCTGAGGATCACGATGACGATAGCCATGACCGGCCAGAAGAACATGTACCAACCCTTGAAGAGGGAAACGAACGGGCCGATTACGGCCGCGGCAATCGCCGCACCGATACCGCCCCAGACCACCGGGTAGATCCAGAGATCGATTCCGAATGGCACCGGTGCGCAACTATCCGCCGGGCACACGTCGGCGACGAAGCCGAAGAGCCGCGATGGCCAACTTGTCGTCGTGGCCACGACGACAAGCATTGTCCATATCGCGACGGTGCAGATCACGTCCCAGACGGCAACGCGCACCCGACGTCTCGGTGGTTCGTGGTCGTCGGGCACCGGCGGGGAGTCGGTGCGGTCGCCCGCGTAGGGGTCGCGGGGCTGATGCGGCGGAGCCATGCCGTTCAATGCTCCCCGACAATCGGCGTTTCTGCGACCGACGGCTTTGTGCGCCGCGCGTGCGGTGGCGCTGGCCGCGGGCCAGCCGTAAGCGGGCCACGGCCGGAAAGCGGAGCGGGGATGGCTCCGCGGCGCAGCCGAATCTGCCGTCTGCACTACGCTCGAACTCCGTGTCGGCGTTGACTCCCGAGCAGATCAGCGCGATCGACGCCGCCCATCTGTGGCATCCCTACAGCACCATCGGTGCCGAATCGTTACCCCCGCTGGTGGCGGTCGGTGCCCGCGGCGCGTGGCTGACGCTGATCCGCGACAGGAAGCCGATCGAAGTGCTCGACGCGATGAGCTCCTGGTGGACCGCGATCCACGGCCACGGCCACCCCGTCTTGGACGCGGCGCTGACCACGCAGCTGGGTGCGATGAACCACGTCATGTTCGGCGGGCTGACCCACGAGCCGGCGGCCCGGCTGGCGCAGCTGCTCGTGCAGATCACCCCGGCGGGGTTGGAGACCGTCTTCTTCACCGACTCCGGGTCGGTGTCGGTGGAGGTTGCGGTGAAGATGGCGCTGCAGTACTGGCGCAGCCGCGGCCAGCCTGACAAACATCGGCTGATGACTTGGCGGGGCGGCTACCACGGCGACACCTTCACACCGATGAGCATCTGCGACCCCGAGGGCGGCATGCACTCGATGTGGACCGACGTCTTGGCCAAGCAAGTATTCGCCCCGCAGGTGCCCCGTGGCTACGACCCCGACTACAGCGCCACGTTCGAGACCCAGCTCGCCCGGCACGCCGCCGAACTGGCGGCCGTGGTCGTCGAACCCGTCGCGCAGGGGGCCGGCGGGATGCGCTTCCACGACCCGCGCTACCTGCGTGACCTGCGAGACATCTGTCGACGCCACCAGGTGTTGCTGATCTTCGACGAGATCGCGACCGGCTTCGGCCGCACCGGCGAGCTGTTCGCCGCCGACCATGCCGGCGTCAGCCCCGACATCATGTGCGTCGGCAAGGCGCTCACGGGCGGATACCTCAGCCTGGCCGCCACCTTGTGCACCACCGACATCGCGCACGTCATCAGCTCGGGTGAGCCCGGTGCGCTGATGCACGGGCCCACGTTCATGGCCAATCCGCTGGCCTGCGCGGTCTCGATCGCCAGCATCGAAGTGCTGCTCGGCCAGGACTGGCGGTCTCGCATCGCCCAGATCGCGGCCGGGCTGACAGGCGGGCTGGAACCCGCGCGGGCGGTGCCCGGGGTTACCGATGTTCGAGTGTGCGGCGCCATCGGCGTCATCGAATGCGACCGGCCGGTCGACCTGGCCATCGCTACCGAGGCAGCGCTGGAACACGGTGTGTGGCTGCGCCCGTTCCGCAACCTGGTGTACGCGATGCCACCGTTCATCTGCCCGCCTGCGGAGATCACGCAGATCACCTCCGCGATGGTCGAGGTCGCACGCCTCGTAGGCTGAACGCCGATGAGTGAGGTTTTCTTGCGGGCACCTGTTGACACCTCGCCGCTGGCCTGGCTGGACGCGGTGGAGCAGCAGCGCCGGCAGGCCGGGCTGCGCCGCTCGCTGCGGCCGCGCCCTGCTGTCGCCGCCGAACTGGACCTGGCCTCCAACGACTACCTCGGTCTCTCCCAGCATCCCGACGTCATCGAGGGCGGTGTGCAGGCGCTGCGCACCTGGGGTGCCGGCGCCACCGGCTCGCGACTGGTCAGCGGCGATACCGAGCTGCATCAGCAATTCGAGTCAGCGCTGGCCGAATTCGTCGGCGCCGCAACGGGTTTGCTGTTCTCTTCGGGATACACCGCCAACCTGGGGGCCGTGGTCGGGTTGTCGGGTCCGGATTCGCTGCTGGTGTCCGACGCCTACTCGCATGCCTCCTTGGTGGATGCCTGTCGGCTGTCGCGGGCCCGGGTGCTGGTGACGCCGCACCGTGACGTCGACGCCGTGGACGCGGCGTTGGCGTCGCGGGACGAGAAGCGCGCCGTCGTCGTCACCGATTCGGTGTTTTCCGCCGACGGCGCGTTGGCGCCCGTTCGCGAGTTGCATAAGGTGTGTCGCCGTCACCGCGCGCTGCTCATCGTCGATGAAGCGCACGGCCTGGGCGTGCGCGGGACGGGCGGGCGTGGTCTGCTGCATGAGCTGGGGCTGGCCGGTGCGCCCGACGTGGTGATGACCACCACGCTGTCGAAGGCGCTCGGCAGCCAGGGCGGTGTTGTGCTCGGGCCGCCGGCCGTGCGCGATCATCTCATCAACACCGCGCGGCCGTTCATCTTCGATACTGGTCTGGCGCCGGCGGCAGTGGGCGCTGCGCTGGCCGCGCTGCGGGTGCTGGCGGTGGAGCCGTGGCGGCCCGAGGCGGTGCTGCGGCACGCCCACACGCTGGCCGAGATTTGCGACGCAGCGCGCGGGGACGATGCGGGCCGCGGAGCGGCCAGAGGAGGAGCCGGGCAAATCAGGCAGGGGTCGCCGCAAGCGGCGGTGGTGTCGGTGATCCTCGGCGATCCGGAGGTGGCCTTGGCGGCAGCGACTGCCTGCCTGGACGCCGGGGTGCGGGTCGGCTGTTTCCGGCCGCCAACCGTGCCGGCCGGAACGTCGCGACTGCGGCTCACCGCGCGCGCCTCCTTGGATCACGACGATCTCGAACGAGCCCGGAATGTGCTGACGGATGTGCTGTCAGCGGCACGGCGTTGACGGTTCTGATCGTCACCGGTACCGGGACCGGCGTCGGTAAGACGGTCGCCACCGCGGCGCTGGCCTCCCACGCCTGTCAGGCCGGCCTCGAGGTGGTGGTCTGCAAACCGGTCCAGACCGGCACCGATGTCGGCGACGACGACCTCGCCGAGGTGGCCCGGTTGTCCGGGGTGGGGAAGCTGGCCGGGTTGGCGCACTACCCGCAGCCGCTGGCGCCAGCCGCCGCGGCCGAGTTGGCCGCGATGTCATTGCCTACCCGCGACGATGTGCTGCAGCTGATCCGCGGACTGGACCTCGCCTGCCAGTTGACCCTGGTCGAAGGCGCCGGCGGGCTGCTTGTCGAACTCGCCGACGCCGGCGTGACGTTGCGTGATCTCGCCGTGGATCTCGGCGCCGCGGTGCTGGTGGTGGCCACCGCCGAACTCGGCACCCTCAACCACACCGCATTGACGCTGGAAGCGCTTGCCGCACACGGGCTCATCTGCGCCGGACTGGTCATCGGCAGCTGGCCGGCGCGGCCGCGTGTGGTCGAGACCGCCAACCGGTGTGCGCTGGCCAGGCTGGCGCCGCTACGGGCCGCGCTGCCCGCGGGGGCCGGATCGATGAACCCTGCCGAGTTTGCCGCGATGAGCGCGCGGGCCTTCGACTCTGCTTGGGTAACCGCGCTGGTCGGCTGATGGTGCATTCGATCGAGCTGGTCTTCGACCGCGACACCGAGGCCGCGATCCGCCGCATCTGGGCGGACCTGGCCGCCGCCGGGATTCCCAGCCAGGCGCCGGCCAGCCGCCCGCACGCGACCATGGTGGTGGCCGAACACATCGCCGCAGACGTTGACGCCTTGCTCGGGTCGGTAAGCCGACATCTGCCGCTGGGCTGTGTGGTCGGTGCGCCGCTGCTGTTCGGCAGGGCAAAGGTCGTGCTCGCGCGGGTCCTGGTGCCGACCAGCGAGCTGCTGGCGGTGCATGCGGAGGTGTATCGGCTGTGCCTTCCGCACGTAGTGCCCGCGCCGATGCCCAACTGCCTTCCCGGTCAGTGGACCGCGCACGTCACGCTCGCGCGCCGGGTTGGTGGCGCCCAACTTGGGCGGGCGCTGCGGATCGCGGGCCGGCCGTCAGAGATCCACGGCAGCATCGATGCTTTGCGCCGCTGGGACGGCAACAAGAAGGTCGAGTATCCGATCAGGTGACGGCCTGGCCGCTGCCGGGGCTGGCGCCACTTCCGGCGGTGTAGGACTCTTTTCCGGTGCCGGCTAGCTGTCCACCGGCCACGATCAGGTATTCCTCGCGGATGGGTCGGTCGGCGAACCAGTTTTCGAGGATTTCGCGGGTGCCGGCGGCGTAGCGGGCTTGGGCGGACAGGGTCGTGCCGGAGATGTGCGGGGTCATGGCGTTGTGCGGCATGGCGCGCCAGGGGTGATCTGCCGGTGGTGGTTGCGGGTACCAGACGTCGCCGGCGTAGCCGGCGAGTTGCCCGCTGTCCAGGGCTGCCACGATGGCGTCGCGCACGCAGATTTCGGCGCGGGCGGTGTTGACGATGTAGGAGCCGCGCCGCATCGAGGCCAGGAGCTTGTCGTCGAAGAGGTGGTGGGTCTGCGGGTGCAATGGGGCGTGGATGGAGACCACGTCGACCGCGCGCACCAGCGACGCGGCGTCGGGGTGGTAGGTCACGTTCAGTTCTTGCTCGAGCTCGGTCGGGAGCCGGCGGGTGTCGGTATAGTGCAAGGTGACATCGAAGGGTGCTAGGCGGCGTAGCACGGCTTGGCCGATGCGTCCGGCGGCGATCACTCCGACGTCCATCCCCTCGAGGTCGTAGGCGCGCGCGGCGCAGTCCGCGATGTTCCAGCCGCCGTCGGTCGCCCATTGGTGGGACGGGATGAAGTTGCGGACCAGCGCGAGGATCTGCATGACCGCGTGCTCGGCGACGCCGATGCTGTTGCTGTAGGTGATCTCGGCGACAGTGATGTCCCGGGCGATGGCGGCATCGAGGTCCACGTGGTCTGACCCGATGCCGGCGGTGATGGCGAGTTTGAGGCGTGGCGCTTTAGCGATGCGCTCGGCGGTCAGATAGGCCGGCCAAAACGGTTGGGAGATCACGATATCTGCGTCGGGCAGTTCACGTTCGAACTCCGAGTCCGGGCCGTCCTTATCGGAGGTGACGACTAGCTGGTGACCGCCGTCTTGGAGGAATTTCCGCAGCCCCAGCGCACCAGACACACAGCCGAGCAGCTCACCGGGAGTGAAATCGATCGCCGACGGGCTCGGCACGCTCTGGCCACCTGGGTAGCTGCTCACTACGGGGATGCTGTCACGCGCATACACCGGCGGATAGCCAGAGACCGGGTCCGGATACAAGACCAGCAGGACTTTAGCCATGATTTTCTCCTTTCAGGTTTGCTATGTGGCAGCGGGACACCTCGGTAGTTGGGCGCCCCGCTGCCGTTGGTGGGTCAGCCAGCAACAAGATCGCGGCGCCGGGTGAACTTGATGTCGAGACTGCGCAGGTAGGTCTGCAGCCCGGCGTCCTGGATGGGGATCAGGTGCGCCGGGCGTATCGGTCTCGTTGTAGTGAGCGTGCCACATGCCCGGCGGAGTAGTGAAGGCGCCGCCGGCCTGCCAATCCACCCGGATCGGGTCGACGATCTCGCCACGCTCATCGAGGCGACTGCCCACAAGGTGTAGCAGCCGCTCGGTGGCGTATCGAGGATCAGATCCAGCGCCACCGACTGGTGCCGGTGCGGACGCTGCTCCTGACCGCCGGCAGCACACCGAACATAGCCCACAGCACGTGGGTGATGGTCAGCGTCTGCTCCTGGTCGGCATTGGCCAGCAACACGCTGCCCCGGCTCTTCTCGTTGGCACCTGGCCGGGAGGCAATGTCCTCGAGCTTGGCCACGGCATCGGCGCGGCGAAACTTGGTCGCCCGAAACTTCGACTCGCGCGGTCAAAAAGTCACCTTTTTCGAACTTGACCAGCCGTCCGTTGACCCCGGCCAAACCCCACCCGTAGAGCCACGTAGTACAGCTGGGAGGTGGCGTTGACCGCGGTGTCAATCTGCTCACCGGCGCGGATGCGCACGAAATTGGCCAGCAGCGCCGGGCTGGTCACCTCACCGGTCGTGATGCCCAGCTCTTTCGACAAATCCAACGGAACCACGCCGGTCGGCTGGTCCATGTAGATCTCGGGGCCGAACCGAACGATCGGCACCTTCAGCGCATAGCCTGACCCGATTGGGTTGGCGGCCTTGGAGTACTCGAAATAACGGGCGTCATCGGCCCAGTCTTCAAACCGGCCCTCAAACCCGTACTCGGCCACATTGGTCATCGGCGCCGGGATCGTCGGATCCAAGTTCACCGATCCGGCAGCTGTCTGTTCTGGATTTGCGACGGACATTGCGTGTCCCCTTTCAGCACTCTGAACGGCTTGTGCCTCAATAGTATCTATCTTATATCTCAGCCTCGACCTCGCGGCATAAAGCAAGAGTCAGCATCTGATGGGCGGTATGGAATTGGACCGGCGATCGCTGCTGATCGCAGCACCACTGTTGCTCGCGGCGGTCGCCGCCGGTGACGAGACAGCCACGTCACAGACATTAAGTTGGCACCGGCACCCGCAGTCGGCCCGGATTCACGCGAAACGCTCGTCCTGCCGTACGACAAAATCGGTTTCGAGCCATGGGTCGGCCTGCCGCCACGCAGCGGCGAGATGGCCACGCTGTATGGAGATCCCGACGAGCCGGGGCCATATCTGGTGATGATGAGACGGACGAATGGGCCGTCTGACGACGTCGCGGGGTCGGTGAATACCGCAGTGTCGCACGCCGAAATGTCCTCAGTCGGGGATCAAGTCGAATATGTCGGGGTTGGGACCGGTGCGGCCCGATTCGCCACGGTCGAGGCCGGTGATGGCGTCCATCTCGCCGCTGGTGAGACTGAAGTCGAAGATGTCGAAGTTCGACTTGATCCGCTCGCGGTGCACCGACTTCGGGAACACGATGTCGCGGCGCTGAATGTGCCAGCGCAGCACCACCTGCGCAGGCGTTTTGCGGTGCGCATCGGCGATGCGGGTGATGAGCTCGTCCTCGAGCACCTTGCCCTGCGCGATCGGCGACCAGGCCTCGGTCGCGATCCGGTGCTCGCGGTCGTACGCGCGCACCTGCTCGTTGGCGAAGTAGGGGTGTACCTCGATCTGGTTGACTGCGGGCACGGTCTGCGATCCCACGGCGAGTCGGTCCAGATGGGCGACCTGGAAATTCGACACGCCGATGCTGCGTGCCCGGCCGTCGTTGGCGAATTCCTCCAACACGTTCCATGTGGAGACGAAGTCACCATTGTAGCGAGTGGGCAGCGGCCAATGGATCAGAAACAGGTCAACGTAATCAGAGCCCAGCGCGCTCAATGTGGCGTCGAACGCGCGGCGCGCGTCGTCGGGGCGGTGATACCCGTTGTTGAGCTTGCTGGTGATGAACACCTCGCCGCGGTCCAGCCCGGCATCGCGAATACCCTGACCGACTTCCGCCTCATTGCCGTACATCTCAGCGGTGTCGATATGGCGGTAGCCAACCTCGAGCGCAGAACGCACCGCCGCGGCAGTCTGATCCGGTTCGATTTGGAACACGCCGAAACCCAATTGCGGGATGGTGTTGCCGTCATTGAGCGTGATCGACGGGACAGAACTCATCTGCTTGACCTCCTGACGATTCCGGTGGTTGCGATCGTTGTTGTGCCTGCCCGTCGGTGCGAAGGAACAAACACGGTCTTCAAAACCACTTTGTGCTTGACCGATGCCGGCCTGCCGACCGGGTTATCGAGCCCGGCGAGATCACGCCATGAGCGGATCGTCTGGCGGGTCACTTCCACTATGCGGCTAACCGTGTTGCCCTCGGTCGCCCGCGTGTGGGCGCGCACGGCGAATGCGGTCACGGCGTCCAGTGTCGCCTGGTAGTCGCGGGTGTCCACGAGTGCGGTCGACTCGTATGCGGCCCGGATGGCATAGACGCCTGCAGCGTTTGCGGTCGGGTTCATCGCCTGGGCGGCGGCGCGTGCGGCGCGGTCAGCGGCGTCCCAGGCGACGATGGGGGGCATGTCGCCCGCCGCGGCCCTGCGGTGCAGCTCGGCGATGTCGACGATCGCTTTGGTCGCGCTGATTTTGGCGTATTGGACAACACCCCATATGGGGTTGGCAAGCAGTTCGGCCAGCCAGGCGTGGACGACGGTGTCGGAAACGTCTGCGGTTCCCACGGTCTGCCAGGCGAGTTCGAGGGCGAGCAGGCTGTTTTCCGGTGACAGGTAGCCATCGGATCCGGCCAGCAGGTCGTTGCACGACTGAACGAGGACGGTCAGCGGGCGGGCTGAGCACACCGGAAAGTCGGTGACCTGCGCATCGCCGGTGATGTAGGAAATCACCTTCATGGCGCACCCTTTACCCGATCCGGGCTGGTGGGATCCCTTGGCCAACCTCAGCGGGTGGGTGATGCGGTCGAGATCCATTTGAGTTTCCGCGACGGACATTGCGGGCCTCCCTCGATGTTGTGCACACCTTAGATCCATGTTAGATCTAGGTCAAGTCTATCTTGTATCTCAGGTTACGGCGCTGCGATATCGGTTACAGACGTGCCTGCTGAGCAGCGGCGACACACTGGTGTACCGTCATAGACACATGCGCGATACGGCTTAGCTGCAAGGGAGGCCGTCGTGGCGACCAGGGCAACCGGTGGTGGCCGGAGTGCGGCCAAGGACCGCGCGCTTGACTACGTCAAGACCCGGGTGCTGACCGGAGCCTTTCCCGGCGGGGAACTGATCAGCGAGGGCGAGGTCGCTGCGGCGCTGGGCATGTCGCGCACCCCGGTGCGTGAAGCCTTCCTGCGGCTGGAGGCCGAGGGGTTGCTGCGGTTGTATCCGCAGCGCGGTGCCCTGGTTGTGCCGGTTTCCCCGCACGAGGTCCGCGCGGTCATCGAGGCCAGGCTGCTTTTAGAACAGTTCGCGGCCCGCAAGGTGGTGCGACATGGCCCCGCCGCGCGCGCAGCGGTGTTCGAGCGGCTATCGTGTGAGCTGCAACGGCAGCACAACGCCGCCGCCACACACGACTGGCAAGAATTCTTAGACGCGGACCGCGCCTTTCACAGCATCATCCTTGAAGAGTCGGGGAATGACATTCTTTCCGATTTCTACTCGTTACTGCGCGACCGTCAGGTGCGGATGACCCGGGAATCGGCGCTCCGCGATCCGCAGCGGATGACGACGATCATGGACGAGCATCGCGTCATCGCCGAAACACTGCGCGACGGCGATCTCCAACGGGCCCCGGAGGCCGTGCAGGCCCACCTCGCGAGCACGGTGCGGGCGCTTGGTCTCGCCGTCGAACGGATCTCCCCGATCGGCGGCGACGGTTCCCGTTAACAAGCCCGCTGGGGTCCGGGGAACCAGGTCGCACGCTGTAGCTCGGAGCCGTTAGGTGAGGGCCATGTTCGAGTTCACAGATTCTCGTCTGCCGGAGAACCCGCCGGACTACGATCAGCGCTCTGGAAGCCGAGCCTGAGCGTTCCCCGCGATTGATCGATCTCGAGGGAGGCGCCCATGGAGTGGATCGAAGCAAGCCATCGGTGCCCGACGAATGACGCGCAGTCAACGGTCGCGTACTGGTTGGGCGGTTGCGTTGATGTCATTCCACATGGCTTGTGCAATCCCTACTCCATGGGCGACCAATTCGAGAAGCAGCGCGATCTCGTTGCACGTTGCGCGGATGCGCCTGTCGATGCCGGCCGCTTGAAAGGCCTAGTCGGTGATCTGCCGCGCGCCCAGCACGGGATCGAAGTCGACAAAGATTTCGTCGGCGAGCATTGCGAGGGTCACGTCGCGCCGCTGTGCCAGACGGTGGCCGAGGGGACAGGCCAGCATCAT
>Ga0187766_10002475_pt1 | contig 10872 bp, 13 predicted proteins | sample 0216_QUI02_MP05__4_FD_132971 | JGI IMG/M metagenome (GOLD analysis project Ga0187766, IMG submission 132971) | Tropical peat soil microbial communities from peatlands in Department of Meta, Colombia - 0216_QUI02_MP05_20_MG | ecosystem: Environmental > Terrestrial > Soil > Wetlands > Peat ... | reverse complement strand
GCCTTCATGAGAAGAAGGACCCTGAAGTAGGCACAGGCCCCGACCTTAGGCGAATTCCTTGTGTAACAGGACCTCGCCAGGTACTACGAGCATTTTCATGTACATGTCCAGGGAGCGGAGCCTCCCGTACTTCTTTGAGACCTCCCCGAAGTTGGTCCGCGTGAACCCCTCTGACTCGAACAGCGTCTCAGATGGGATGTTGTCAGTCTCTGCGCTGGCAAACACCTCTTTCACTCCCGCTTTCTGGAACCGGTCGATGGCGTCTTCGAGAAGAAACCGGGCCACGCCGCGGCGCCTGTTCTCCCTCGCCACTGCGATATAGTATACGTAACCCACCTCAGGCTCCACGTTTTTGACCATCACGAGCCCGACGCCTTTGCCGGAGAGCTGGGCTACTCGTACGATTTCGATGTCCTTGAGCTTCCCCAAGGAGTGACGAAGATACCACCCCTCGAAGCTCTCTTCGAGTATCCATTCCAACTGCGACCTCCCGGCGGCGGGTACTTCGACGATTGTCATTTCACGGTCGCTCAGAGTCCGAACACCCGCTTCGCGTTGCGCCAGAGGATCATCTCTTTGTCCCCTTCCGGGATGTCGAGCCTCTTCACCAGGTCAAGCGCGTCCGGGTAGGCTGTCACCGGGTAGTCGGTTCCGAAGATTACTTTCTCAGGACCACCGGCAAAGTAGATGGCGCCACTGATCTTCGCAGCCAGCCAACTGGCGAACTTTTGGGGATATGCTCCCCCACCGGTGGTGAGGCCAGAAATGTCGGTGTAGACCCTCGGGTGCTTGTAGATCAGCTCGGCCACATCCTCGAACCATGGGTTCCCGAAGTGGCAGAGGACGATGGTGAGCTCGCTCCGCCTGTTGGCGAGTGCGTCCATGGTGAGAGGGTGAGCAAGGGACAGGTCCCCCTTGTCGAAAGCCGTATCCCCCGTGTGGAAGAGCACGGGCATCCCCGCCGATTCGGCGTAGTCGTACAGGGGGTCGAACACCGTGTCTGTTGCCCCAGCTTTGATGTAGCCGAGTCTCACTTTGAATGCCTTCGCTGCCTTTCGGTGCTGCTCTGCGAGCCTGATGGCACTCCGGACTTCCTTTGATGAAGGCTCGACCGTGATGACTGGATGCAGCCTGCCGCGGCTCTTACTGCAGAGACCGATGATTTCCTCGTTCGGAAGAGGCACACCCTTCTCCAGGGGAGGGCTCAGCAGGAGGCCACACTCCACTTCGTGTTTGTCCATGTCGTGAAGGAGCCCGTCGAGAGTGTATGGAAGGCTGTTCATCTTCGCGAAGCGCCGCAGCGCGTCGTCCTTCCGCTCGGAGAGGTGGACGTGCGCGTCGACTATCTTGCGCATGGAGTCTTCCTGAAGTGAAACGGAATAAGGGTTTGCCGGCAGCGGCGGGGAATCGCCCAGGACCCGATAGGGGCCGGGAACTGGGCTCTCCCTACTTCAGAATGTCCTTCTCGGCCGGCATGTGCTTGATTTCGCCGTGCTGCATCAGCAGCTCGGTGCACTCTCGGGCGTGCTTGATGATGGCGGTGGCTTTGTCGTAGAGCTCCTGCCTGCTGGGCTTGATCCTCGCGAGTCCCTGGTCCATCGACTTCTGGGCGCAGGCGACGGCCTCCATCGGGTACACTTCCCATTCGTCCATATGAGGCGTGATGTCCTTCTCGTTGATGCCCCTGGCCTCGGCGAACTTTGCGAGCGCTTCGGCCGCGGCGACGCACATGTCGTCGGTGACAGTGACCGCCCTGACGTCCAGGACGCCGCGGAAAATTGCCGGGAACCCGAGGCTGTTGTTCACCTGGTTGGGGAAGTCACTCCTGCCTGTGGCGACAACCTTGGCGCCGGCCTCCTCCGCCTCCCATGGCCAGATTTCGGGAACGGGGTTCGCGCAGGCGAAGACGATGGGCTTGTCGTTCATCGTTTGGATCCATTCCTTCTTGATGACGCCGGGACCCGACTTCGCGGCTCCAACTATCGCATCCGAGTTCTTGAAGGAGGCGGCCATGTCGCCGTGCCTCCCTTCGCCGTTGGTAATCTGCGATAGCTCGTACTTCCAGGGGTTCTCGGCCTGTACAATGTCGTCTCTTCCTGGGTAGATTATCCCCTGGGTGTCGACCAGCATTATGTGCTTCGGGTCGATGCCCCACTTCATCAGTACGTAGGCCGTCCTCAGGTTGGCTGCCCCTGCGCCGATGAGGGTGATGAGGCTGTCCTTCGGGTCTTTACCGACGAGCTTGAAGGCGTTGATGAGACCCGCCAGCACTACGGTGGCGGTCCCCTGCTGGTCGTCATGCCAGACGGGTATCTTGAGCCTCTTCCTGGCCTCCTCAAGGACGTGGAAGCACTTCGGCTTCTCGATGTCCTCCAGGTTGATACCTCCGAAGGATGGTTGAAGCAGTTCACAGGTCCTGATTATCTCCTCGGGGTCGCGGGTCTTCAGGCAGATGGGGAACGCGTCGACGCCCCCGAGGTACTTGAACAGGATGCTCTTTCCCTCCATTACCGGCAGGCCGGCCTCCGGGCCGATGTTGCCCAAGCCGAGCACTCGGGTCCCGTCGGAGACGATGGCTACGAAGTTCCACTTGTTGGTGAGGTCGTAGGCCATGTCGGGGTTGGCCTGGATCTCCTTGCAGGCCGCGGCCACGCCCGGCGTGTACCAGATGGCGAAGTCTTGATAACTCTGGATCGCACACTTTGGCATGACCTGGAGCTTCCCTCCGTAGAATTTGTGCAGCGGTGGCGCGAGGAGCGACGGCTTCTTCGCTTTTGCAAGTAGCTCGTCGACTGTTGGCCTATGCCCCTCGAGTTCCTGTTTTGACATAATTCCGGCGGCGCGCCTTCAGTTTCTTAAACGGAGCCGTGCATCTGCATGTATTTGCGAAGTAGGTTGGATGAAGTGTTTGCGGTCTGCTCTGGTTTACCCGATTACTTTCGGGTTACCCCGTCTACCTGACCACCTTACGCGCGCTCCCGCTAATATCATGCGATGCAAGTCGGCCTGTCTGCATTGTCGCTGGCGCCTCTGCACGTTCCCCTGCAGTCTCGTTCCCTTCCAGGCCGCGTCGAGGTTCGGGAAGTGCGATGCTCGACACTCCTCCACAAACTGAACTACCGTGGGTCGACGGGATATACGGTCAACCTGTACAAGGGGTGCACTCACGGCTGCGTCTACTGCTACGCGCCTTCGCTCACCCACGACGAGAGGAGGTGGGGGAGCTACGTAGACGCGAAAGTGAATGCCCCGGAAGTATTGGACAGAGAGCTGAGGGGAGTGAAGAAGGAGGAAGTCTTCCTTTCGAGTGCGTCGGACCCATATCAGCCCGTCGAGGCGAGGTATCGGATTACGCGGAGGTGCCTCGAGGTGTTGCTGAGGCAAGGTTTTCCCGTCTCGGTCCTGACGAGGTCTCCGCTTGTCCTTAGGGACATCGACCTCCTGACGAAGTTCGACTGGGTCCAGGTCGGGATGTCGATTACGACGGTCCCAGTTCGGAGGTTCGAGCCCGGCGTGCCCCCGCTCAGAAGGAGGGTCGAGACTCTGAGGAAGCTTCACGCCGCGGGCATCCGGACCTGGGTTTCGCTGGCGCCGGTAATTCCAGGACTTGTGATGGTGGACCTCGACGAGCTCTTTGAGGAGCTGAGCGGGGCTGGCGTACGCTCGGTTTCATACGGCGTTCTCAGGTTCGTGGGATACGAGGAATCGAGGAAGCTCTTCGAAGAGACCGCACGCATGAGCACGGCCGAAGCTCTGGTCGGGCGCGAAGAGCTCGCGGCGAAGTTGTCGGGCCTTCTGTCCAGGTACGGGATGCAGCGTTCGGACGACATGGAGTGGAAGCCTGACCAGATGGACCTGGTTTCCTTGGACGGGTTCTGCGACTAGCTCAGGGAGCTGGAGGGGTGAACAGCTGGGCCGTCAGCTGTGAAAGCTTTTCCAGGCGGCGATAATTGTCCTCGACCCCCTTCTTGATGGTCTCCAGCTCGGCGGCGTTCTGCGGCTGGAAGAGGTGGGAGTAGCGCCCCTGCAGCTTCAGGTACTCCTCAACAGGCTTGGGGCTGGCGACAGGGAACGTGATCTTGTACACACCGCCTTCCACCTCGTAAAGCGGGAAGACGCGGGTTTCGACGGCGAGCCTCGACATCCGCACCGTCTTGGCGGAGTCGAAACGCCACCCCCTAGTACAGGGTGCCATCACATGGAGGAAGGTCGGGCCGTCGTACGAGAGCGCCTTCCTCACCTTGGTCATGAGGTCTCGCCAGTGGGAGATGGAAGCCGTCGCCGCGTAGGGGACGCGGTGCGCCACGACGATTGACATCAGATCCTTCTTCGCCTCGACCTTGCCCGCCCGTGCCGAGCCCACCTGGGTGGTTGTGGTCCAGGCCCCCATTGGGGTGCCGCCCGAGCGCTGGATTCCTGTGTTCATGTAAGCCTCGTTGTCGTAGCATACGTAGAGGAACCGGTGGCCCCTCTCCATGGCGCCGGAAAGCGCCTGGAAGCCTATGTCGTAGGTTCCGCCGTCTCCTCCAAAGACGATTATCGGATGCCTCTTCGCCTCTCCGCGCTTTGCGAGGGCCTTGAATGCGGCGTCGACACCAGAGGCGACTGCAGCGGCGTTCTCGAAGGCAGAGTGGATCCAGGGGCGGTTCCAAGCCGAATACGGATAGAGGGCTGTGGAGACCTCCAGGCACCCGGTGGCGTTGGCCACGATTACGTCATTGGGAGCGGCGAGGAGGACCTGTCTGACAACGATTGACGCGCCACACCCTGGGCAGAGTCGGTGCCCGGGGGAGAGCGGCTCGTCGGTTGTGAGGTCCTTGAGGCCTTTGACCTGCTCGTACATCTAGCTCTTCACCCCATACATCACCGGCGCGGTGCCAAAGGACTTCCCTTCCTTTGCCAAAGCGAATATCTTCTTCCCGTCTTCCTTCGACAGGTCTCTTCCTCCGATGCCGTAGACGACGCTCATCACCAAGTTGTCCACCCCTCCTCCGTGCAGGGTAGACCTGACGTCTTCGGCCAGGGGACCCGCTGGTGCGCCTGGGCTGATGCTCCTGTCCATGGTTATCACAGTCGAGGCGTGCCCGAGATGGGAGAGCAGCTGCTCCGCCGGGAAGGGCCTGTACAGTTTGACAGCGAGGACGCCGACCTTGGCTCCCGTCGCGTTCAGCTCCCTCGCGGCTGCCCTCATGGTCCCCGCCGCGCTGCCGTTGATCACCATTATCGTATCGGCCTTGTCGGTGTTGTAGGAATCGACGGCTCCGTACCTCCTCCCGCTGAACTTCTCGAACTCCTCCTCGACCTCGTCGAAGACCGCGAGGGCGTTCTTCATGGCCTCGTTCTGCTGCATCCTGAACTCGTAGTAGGTGTCCGGAGTCGCGATGGCCCCGAAGGTCAGAGGGTTGCTCGGGTCTAGCTTGTCCTTGATCCTGGGCCGGCCCAGGAACTTCTGGATCGCCTCCTCCTTGAAGAGGCGGACCCTCTCCTTGTCGTGGGACAGGATGAACCCCTCGAAGTTGATTGCAGATGGGAGCATGACGCGGGGGTCCTCGGAGAGTTTGAACAGCTGGATGGTCCTGTCGTAGATCTCCTCCACGTTCTCGGCGTAGAGCTGTATCCATCCGGAGTCCCTCGAACCCATCATGTCGGAGTGGTCAGCGTTCAGCACGAGCGGCGCGCTGAGCGCCCGGTTTGCGACGGCCATCACGATCGGGAGGCGCATGCCGGAGACGTTGTAGAGCATCTCGTGAAGGTAGGCGAGCCCCTGGCTCGACGTGGCTGTGAAGACGCGTGCTCCTGTCGCCGACGCACCCAGGGCGGCCGAAAGTGCGCTGTGCTCAGATTCGACCGGGATGAATTCACCCCTGAACTTCCCGTCAGCCACGAACTCGGCCAGCTTCTCGACTATGATGGTCTGGGGTGTGATGGGATAAGCCGAGACCACGTCGACGTCACACTGGCGCACGGCCTCTGCGACCGCCTCGTCCCCCTGGAGGGCGGATACCCGCAGGGTCTCCAACATCGTCACGGCTCCCTCACCATTGTTATCGCCTTGGGGGGGCACTCGGTCTCGCAGATTCCGCACCCCTTGCAGTGGTCGTAGTCGATGGTGACCTTGCCCCCCTCGTGCCTGAGGATGGCAGGCTCGGGGCAGTACACCCAGCAGATCAGGCAATTGGTACACTTCTTCTCGTCTATCACGGGCTTGTTGACCCTCCAGCCGGAGACGATGTAGTCCTTGGAGGTGCCGCCTTTGACGACGGCGGCCTGGTTGAGCTCCTTCCAGCTCATGCGGGGGCGCCTCCCTGGTACCCCATCTTCAGGGCCTCCTGGTTCCCGGCGAGAACCTTCCCCTTGAAACGGTCGCCGAGGACCTTCTCCAGGGACTCGGTACTGACCATCCCCGTTGCCTTGAGGAGGGCGCCAAGCATCGGAGTATTGGGGTAGTCTTTGCCTAGCGCCTTGATCGCGATGCCTGTGGCGTCCAAAGTGACAATCTTCACCGACGGGTCCAGGCCCAACTTGGACCGGAGCTCCTCGGGGGCGCCGTCGTAGTTGCAGATGAACCAGCCGTCTTTCGAAAGGCCCTGGGTCGTAGTCTTGAAGAAGGCCATCGACTTGTCGCACACCATCACGACGTCGGGGTTTCGGATGAATGAATGGATCTCAATCGGCCCGTCGCTGAGTCGAGCGTATGCGGCGATAGGCGCACCCGACCTTTCGGCGCCGAACTCGGGGAAAGCCTGTACGTACTTGCCCTCCAGGACCGCGGCGTCTGCCAGCAGTTGGGCTGCAGAAACTACTCCCTGACCTCCTCGCCCGTGCATGCGTACCTCTTTCATCATAGCCCGAGACTTCCAAGAATCGTCGGACGCTCTGGGTGTATACACCTTGAGCCTAACCAGTTTGGGACTAGTCCGCCGGGCTGGACGTCGCCATAGCTTCCCGGCACCCAGTTTCTCGGATGAGTGGGATATAAGCCGTGAAGTGGAGGGGAGGCCAGTGACGATTTCGGACCTGTTTCTACTGCGTCTGTTGGCTTCTTTCGCCGCCGGCTTCGTCATAGTGGCTCTGGTGACTACGCTTGCTGACCTGCTCGGGGAGGGACCGGCAGGGTTCCTGGGAGGGATTCCCTCGGCGGGGCCGGTGAGCCTCCTGTTCATCGGGCTCACGCAGTCTACTTCGGCGGCAGTGCAGGCGGTTTCGCTGTTCCCTATCGGCTTCAGCAGCACCTTCGCCTTCCTTCTGTTCTACGCGATACCCCAGAGAATGAGACCGGCTCCTCGCCTTGCGATGGCCCTAGGCCTGTGGCTTCCGATCTCCGCTGTTGTCGCAGAATGGGGCCCTCGGGATTTCACGCTGTCAGTCGTGGGGGGGTTCGCCGTCGCGCTGGTCGTACTGTTTCTGAGGAGGAGGATTTCTACCCAGAAGGTAGACAATTTACCTACCAGGCCCAGCATGGTGCTTGCAGTACTCCGGGGGGTGTTGGGCGGCTCGGTAGTCGTTTCGGTGGTCATCTTGAGCGAAATCGCGGGGCCCCAGGTAGGCGGAGTGTTTTCAGCCGCTCCAGCAATCTGGTCGTCTTCGCTCCTGGTCACATCCAGGGCGAAGGGGGTGGAGTTCGCGCGCTCTCTTACGCTCTCATTCATGCAGACAAGCATCTTCACCGTGATTCCCTATGGCATCGCCGCCAGTTTCTTCTTCCCCGCCTATGGGATTTGGTTGGGCACGCTTCTCTCCTTTGTCGCGATAGGTCCCCTGGCATACGTCGCCTGGAAGGTCACGGACCATGGGCCCGGATGACTGCCGTCACTCGTTTCCTTCGACGTTCCTTTCTTCCCCGATTACCTGGACGACGACCTCCCTTCCTCGGGGTGCGATGTCGAGCTCGACGAAGACTATCTGCTGCCACGTTCCCAGGGTCAGGCTCCCTTCCTCGAATGGGACGGTGAGGCTCGGTCCCACCAGCGAGGCCTTGACGTGAGACCTGCCGTTGTCGTCGTGCCAAGCCTCCTGGTGCTCGTAGTCGACACCCTTCGGCGCCACCCGCTCCAGCATGTCGGGGAAATCCTTGGCCAGCCCCGGCTCGAACTCGATGGTGGTGACCGCTGCGGTTGAGCCTGGGACGAAGACTACCGCCACCCCGTCAGCGAAGCCGCTCTCGTCCACGGCCTGTTGGACCTCGGGGGTAATGTCCACCATGTCGTTCTCGCCTTCTGTCCTCAACGAGAGGCGCTTCGTGAATACGGGCAAGAGACATGAGGATGGTCCTTGCCGTTTATACAAATTGCAGGGGATGTTTGAACCGCCATTCGTGCCGCTCGAATTTTGAGTTCAAGGTCATCTAATGATTACACGGTTTCTTATCGTGAGACCCGTCGATTCAGGGGGACGTATGAGCCTTCAGGAGATAGTTGTAATGATCCACAATGGGGAATATGGTAGGGCCATATCCTCGATGGAAATGGACGTCAGGGACACGACAAAGCCGGCGAGCGAGAGGCTGGAGTACTGCAAGTGGCTGGCTGAGTGCAACAAGAGGCTCGGGGACGAGGACGAAAGCGGCAATTGGTACCTTGAGGCGGTGAAGGTCATACTCTCCATGCCTGGTGACCGGAAGCTGAAGGCGGAGGAAGCGATGCCGCTGGCACAGGACGCCATGGAAGCCTACGAGAAGGGAGGAGATGCGGCCGACGTGCTTGTGGCGGCAAGACTGAAGCAGTATCTCGTCGGGCTGTCGAAGTAGTGCTGCCGCCATAGCCTTATTTCCGGTCCGCCCGCCGTCCATCGCAGCGTGGTAGAGGTAGAATACGTCCCTTACCAGAAGATCGTGGTCCACGAGGTCATAGAGCAGGACAACAAGACCTTCTTCGAGGACATAGTCAGGCACGCGCTAGCCCAGCCGGTGCAGGCCGAGCCGAGCGTCAACTGGGTGGACGGCTTCGCGTTTCTGATAGTACCCTTCGCGCCCACGGAAGACATAGTCAGAGAGAACCTCAACGGGAAGATCCACTATTCGACGGTCGTCTTCACAAGGATGGAGTTCAGGCCCCAGATATCTGTCGCTCTCGGGACCCAGACCTACAATGCGAGGCTGCGGAAGGCGGACAACAACAGGAACTTCGTCGATCTGGCCAACTTCCTTAGTCGATGGAAGCCCGCTCCTGCGGAGTAGGGTCCTGAGTTGACGCTGCAATCATCGTATGATGTAGTAGTCCTCGGGTCCGGGGCCAGCGGTCTGACAGCTGCCCTTTCTGCGGCGTCCCGAGGTGGTTCGGTCGTGGTACTGGAGAAGGGGAGGAAGTTTGGCGGATCCTCAGCGCTTTCGGGTGGGCAGCTTTGGATACCCAACAACAGGCATCAGAAGGGCACCGGAGTCGGGGACTCGAAGACACTTGCGACGAAGTACCTGACCAGACTGGCAAGAGACAGGGTCGAGAGGTCGGTCATCGATTCGTTCGTGGAGAAGTCTCCAAGGGCCCTGGACTTCCTTGAGAAGAACACGCCATTGAGATCAGTGTTGAGAGAGGGCCTGCCTGATTACCATCCAGAGTGGAAGGGCGGGCTGAAGGGAGGTCGGACCCTCGACCCGGGCCTCTTCGATGGGACCTCGCTCGGCAAGGAGTACTCGACCATCCTCCACAATCCCCAGTATCATCTTCCCGGAGGGTTGCACACCACATCCCTCGAATTCGAGATGATGATGCGGGGCGAGGAGGTCCCGGGGCTGAAGGGAAGGAAGCCCAGCATCCTGGCACTGGGAGAGGCTCTGGTCGGCGGGCTCAGGAAGGGCCTCATTGACATGGAGGTGCCGCTGTTCCTTTCTCACAGAGGGGTCAGGCTCCTCCGGGACGGGAAGAGGATCTCCGGGGTGGAGGTTCAGACGACCAAGGGTATGAAGCGAGTTTCCGCAAAGCACGGAGTCGTGCTCGCGGCCGGAGGGTTCGAGTGGAATCAGAAGATGAAGAAGACGTTCCTGTCTGCTCCCTCAGAGAACTCGGCGGGGTGCCTGACGAACACCGGCGACGGGATAGCGATGGGCATGGGGGCCGGGGGCGCAACCTCACTGATGGATGAAGCCTGGTGGTTCACGCTCATCCTGAAGCCGGGAGAGAGACTTGGGAGGCTGTCGACAAGTGAGCGGACCCTGCCTGGGTCGATAATGGTCAACTCGAAGGGGGAGAGGTTCGCCAACGAGGCGATGAACTACTCCGACCTCACGAAGGAAATGCTGGCCGCCGACCCCGCAAGTTACTCCTTAGAGAACATCCCGGCCTATCTGGTGCTCGACTCGGAATACCTCTCGAAATACCGCGTAGCGGGGGACGCAGGAAAGGACGCTACACGCTGGCTCACGAAAGGCGACAGCCTCCTCGAATTGGGGGAAAGGATGGGGGTCGACGGAAGGAGGCTGGCAGCGACAGTCGCCGAATTCAACAGGGGTGCGGAGGCCGGCAAGGATACACAGTTCGGGAGGGGCGAAAGCTACTATGACCGCCACTGGGGAGACCGGTCTGCGCCACACCCCACACTCGGAGCGCTCGCCACTCCTCCCTTCTACGGGGTAAGGATGCTGGCGGGAGACATCGGGACGAAAGGAGGGATGACCACAGACGCCGTCGGCCGGGTGCTGGACCCACGAGGACAAGCAATAGATGGGCTCTACGCCGTCGGCAACAACTCAGCGAGTATGATGGGGCCGGGATACGCAGGCTCCGGTGCGACCTTGGGGCCTGGAATCACCTTCGGATACCTGGCGGGGCTCGAATGCATGGCGGGCTGAATGCCTCTTCAGACTGATTCTTAGTTCGGGTTCGTGGCGTCATCGACCAACCCGATAATGTCTGTCAAATGGCGAACCTCCGACTAGTC
>Ga0187766_10002474_pt1 | contig 10873 bp, 9 predicted proteins | sample 0216_QUI02_MP05__4_FD_132971 | JGI IMG/M metagenome (GOLD analysis project Ga0187766, IMG submission 132971) | Tropical peat soil microbial communities from peatlands in Department of Meta, Colombia - 0216_QUI02_MP05_20_MG | ecosystem: Environmental > Terrestrial > Soil > Wetlands > Peat ... | reverse complement strand
CAAGGCAGCCAAAGGAGCCAAACGCCCCATTCGTGATGTCGAGCTCACAAGGTATGGCTGCTACATGCTCGTTCTTGGTTCTGACTCCTCAAAACCTATCGTAAGCCACGCCAAAGAATATTTTGCCGTGCAGACCCGGCGTCAGGAATTGGCTGACGAGGATACCTTTGCCCGGTTATCTGAGGATGAAAAGCGCCTAATCTACCGAGCACAATTGGGCATGTACAACCGGAAGCTTGCTCAAACCGCACACAATGCTGGCGTAATTACTTCTGATGAACATGCTGAGTTTCAAAATGCTGGATATAGAGGCTTGTATGGCGGGCTGTCAGAAGATGATATCCATGCACTCAAAAAATTAGAATCGGGAGATGAGATCTCAAATTGGATGGGTTCCGAAGAGTTGGCCGATAATATATTTAGGGCAGCCCAAACGGATGCAGCTATCAAGCGCAACAAAGTCCAGGGAAAAGAGAGAGCTAATAAAACGCACTTCGAGGTGGGAAATAAGGTTAGAGAATTCATTATTCAAGAATTAGGAGGAACGCCACCTGAAGAATTGCCCACGCCAGAGAAAAGTATCAGACAGCTTGAACGTGAGGAACAATTCAGGATCAAACATAAAGATCAACTCAACCTCTTCGAACCTCCGCAGGAATAACCACTGAGAAACAAAAATGAATGTATCAAAGTTACAAGCTAATATCGATGCTTTGCGAGAGCTAGCCCAAAGTAAGGGTTGGTCAATAATTGCGGAAAAAGAGATTCAGTCTGGTTACCAATTAACGATAAGCGATGGAATTACCAGAATCCCTGTAGCTTTTTTCTACAGTGGCAAAGCGCTGATTCAAGGCAAACCAGGAGCATTACAAACCCAACTCAAAGCATGGTGGGACACAAGAAATTCCAAATCCACCGGATCCGATACACAGCAGGTCACACAATCATTATTTGCCGAAACGCCAGCCACTCTCGCAGAGAGAAGCTATGCTGGAAAAGCTAGAATCGGGTTGGATGAGTCAGGTAAGGGAGATTATTTTGGTCCTCTCGTAATTGGTGGTGTTTATGTTGACGAGAAGACTGAAGGTAAGCTCGTTGCTTTGGGCGTTCGAGATAGCAAACAGCTGTATGACAATCGCATACTTGCGCTGGCTGAACAGATTAAAGCTATGTGTCCCCATTTTGTAGTGCCGATTGAGCCTACGCGCTACAACGAGTTATATGCTAGAGTAAAGAATCTCAACCGTCTTCTAGCGTGGGGGCATGCCTGGACGCTGGAAAATTTATTGAATAAAGTTTCATGCAATCTTGCCATTGTGGACAAATTTGGCGATGATGCTTATGTGCGTGCTGCGCTACAAGAAAAGGGCCGTCAGATCACTGTCGTTCAACAAACTCATGCTGAGGTTGATATTGCAGTCGCTGCCGCATCTATTCTGGCTCGTGCCAGATTTGTACAATACATGGAACAATTATCCAGGAAGGTGGGGAAGACGTTACCCAGGGGAGCTTCAGACCCATCGATCATTACAATAGGACGTGAGCTTGTTGCTGAATACGGAAAAGAAATATTGAATGAAGTAGCCAAGATGCATTTCAAAACGACCGAAGCCATTCTTCAAGTTTGAGAAGCAGTGTCAGACGAACGCGTCGTCGACGAGGGACACATCATCACTTCGGCAGGCGTCTCAGCAGGAATCGACATGAGTCTACGTGTTGTTTCTCGAATCTTTGGTGACGATGTTGCCAGATGGACAGCAAGACGAATGGAGTACAATGGATTAGCACTCTAGAGAGGATTAAACATGTATACAGAAACTGGCACACTGAAGCCTACTCCTCCATTCGACTTTGACAAATCTCTGAACTTTTTGGGAGTGTTCTTGCCAACCAGGCAAGAACAAACAATCTCCTCACACATGCTTATAAAAGCTATCAGCATTGATGGACAAGCCATTGTCTTTCAAGTGAATTCAATTGGTACCATCGAAAGCCCTCAACTGGAATACACTCTTTTTTCCGCCGAGCCTATTTCTGAAGGCATTCATAAGATCGTGGTCGAGCGAATCACATTTTTCTTGAGCCTGGAGGATGATCTCCAGCCTTTCTATCGCCTTGGACGAGAAGATGTTGACTTTGCTCCAATCATTGATTACTTGTATGGGTATCACCAGGTCAAGTTTTTAACACCATTTGAAAATGCCTGCTGGGCTGTGCTTACACAGCGCAATCCAATGAACATGGCCCAGAAGACAAAACAAGCATTGATTGAAAAATATGGTAACCAGTTAGAGGTACATGGAAACGTCTATCGGGCTTTTCCCGAGGCAGTACAAATAGCTGTAGCTGACTACGATGAGCTTTTGCAGCTAATCCGAAACGATCGGAGAACCGAATACCTGATTGCTACTGCCAGGGCATTTAGTGAAGTCGATGATGAGTTTCTAAAAACAGCACCAGATGAAGCAGTTGAAGCATGGCTACGCGGCATAAAGGGGGTTGGAGAATGGTCGGCAACTTTCATCATGGTACGCGGACTGGGTCGCATGGAACACGTACCATTAAGCGAGACGAGGCTGCTTGCAGCAGCTTCCAAAGTGTATGGACATGGAGAAGATGTAAGTCGTGAAGAATTGAAACGTCTCGCGGATAGATATGGACATTGGCAGGGTTATTGGGCGCACTATTTAAGGGTGGGAACGTAGCGAAATAATTTAGCCGTCTGCAGTATTCCTCCTGGCCGATCTTTTTTTTGTAATCAGCCGCAAAATCAAGAAGAACGGAACGCCAACGGCGATTATACTGAGTCCCAGGATAAGTGGAACATAACTGTTCCTGCCAAAAACGTCGAGATTATTAGTTATTTGAACCGTTAAACCAGCAAAAAGAATTGTGAGTGCTATACACATTGAAGTGCTGGGAAGTTTGAAGCGCATTCCTGTGTAACCTCTATCATTACTATATGTAGATGGAGTACTATCTGAATTGCTGCCATTGTAACATAAATTGATAGAGATAGGTTCTGAAAATTTCGGGAGGAAACCATGCAGAAAGTCAATCTAGCTCAAAAATTGAGCCAGTTCAAGGATTATTGGAGTCCGAAGGTTGTAGGTGAAATCAATGATTCCTATGTCAAGCTCGTCAAATTCAAGGGCGAGTTCGTCTGGCATCAACATGAAACAGAGGATGAACTATTCCTAGTGGTAAAGGGACGTTTGCTGATAAAGCTTCGAGACCAGGATATTTTCCTGGAAGAAGGGGAGTTCGTCATTATACCGAGAGGTGTTGAGCATTTGCCTATCGCGGAGGAGGAAGCACACGTATTGCTACTTGAGCCAAAAACAACACTGAACACGGGTAATGTAGAAAATGAGAGAACCGTGGTTGATCTAGAACGCATATAACGTGTAAGGCAAGGTTCAATGCTTCAGCATCGTTCGTGATAGGTTTGTTCGCCTGAAACTATCAGATGCAATTGAACTTTACCTGAGCAGAATAAAGACATAGCTCACTAACAGAACTACTCAACTAAGTTGCAATCGCGGGCTAGCGATATTTGTCGCAGTTGTCGCAATTGTAGCAGTTGTAGCGCTTGTGGCACTTGTAAATTGAAAAATATGGTATGCATCATGATTACTCGAACGATATGTGAAGACGATGCAGAGCAATTTTTAAACCTCTGCAAGCAACTTGATACAGAGACGCAATTCATGTTGCTTGAGCCAGGCGAACGAATAACCAGGATAGAGGAACAACGAGCTCAAATTGATTTACTACTAAGACATGAGAACCACACAATTCTTGTAGCTGAGCAAGACAATGAACTGCTTGGATATCTTGAAGCATCTGGAGAAATGTTTCATCGTAACAGGCATAGTGCTCATATCGTGATTGGCATTTTACAGGCATTCAAAGGGCAAGGAATCGGTACTCTGTTCTTTCAAAAATTGGAAGAATGGGCTAAACAACGACATATTCACCGTTTGGAACTAACAGTTATGGCTCACAATACCAGGGGAATAGCATTATACAAAAAACAAGGATTTGTAACCGAAGGGACTAGGAGAGATGCACTGTTGCTTGATGGCCTCTTTATAGATGAATATTACATGTCAAAATTATTGGATCAACCATCGTCTTACACGTAAGCGAGGCTTCATCAATCATTCTCTAGGAATTTAACCTGGACTAGAGGAAATTTATAACTTTTGCACAATGTGAAACGTTATAATGCAAAGACATTACTATTGCAAACTATAAAAGCTGTCGAAAGGGAATATATGGTCACTAAGAAGGCCACCGGGACATCCACAAGGAAGCGTGTAAACCGTAAAAGCGGCTCAATCGAAAAAGATATATTGCAGCTACCACTTTTGCCAATACGCAATACCGTCTTGTTACCTAACATGGTTACTCCATTGATTGTCAGTCAGGAACAATCATTGAAAGCTCTCGAAGAGGCGATGAAAGGAGATCGCCTCCTGTTTGTAGTTACCCAGTTAGACGAGGACCTTGAAAATCCCGGGCAGAATGATGTTTACACTGTCGGCGTTGAAGGGATGATTGACCGTGTATTGAAGATGCCTGATGGAACGACCAGCGTGCTGGTGCATGGCCAGAGACGTTTACGCCGCATTGAATATACACAAGAACTTCCTTTTATACGTGTACAGGCAGAAATTGTTGATGAAAACACAGAACGCACACTCACGATTGATGCTTTAGTTCGAGCCACGCTGGCCCTGTTCGAAAAATGCGTAAAGCTCAGTAATATGTTACCTGAAGAAGCCTATATTACCGCCATGAATATCGACCAACCAGGCTGGTTGGCAGATTTCATAGTTTCCGCGATAGAACCACCAATTGCGGTCCGTCAAAGTATGCTAGAGGCTTTTAACGTCGAGGAACGACTTCAGAAGACGTGCATCTTGCTTACAAAGGAATTGAATATTCTTGAATTAGAGAATCAAATTCACAATCAGGTGCAGCTTGAAGTCGATAAAAGTCAGAGAGAATATTTTCTACGAGAGCAATTAAAAGCGATACAACGGGAATTGGGTGAAACAGACCCGTCATTTCGTGAAAATGCTGACCTGGGTGAGAAGATACTGGCATCAGGTATGCCTCAAGAGGTCAAAGACAAAGCAATCAAAGAACTTGAACGTCTCAATGCAACGCCCTCTATGGCTCCCGAAGGAGGCGTGATTCGCACTTACCTGGACTGGCTGGTCAGCCTTCCCTGGGACACTACAACAAGGGACCGACTGGATATCAGTGAAGCGGCCAGAATCCTCGAGGAAAAGCATTATGGACTTGAAAAGGTAAAAGAGCGTATTCTTGAGTACATTGCAGTGCGCAAACTCTCAGACAACATGCGAAGCCCAATTCTATGTTTCGTGGGACCTCCTGGTGTTGGTAAAACCTCACTTGGGCGTTCAATCGCCGAGGCACTCAATCGCAAGTTCGTGCGTCTTTCCCTGGGTGGAGTGCATGACGAAGCAGAAATTCGCGGTCACCGGCGCACCTATATAGGAGCACTGCCAGGCCGCATCATGCAAACAATGAAAACAGCGAGTACAACCAATCCACTCTTCGTGCTCGATGAGATCGACAAGATTGGGGCAGACTTTCGTGGCGATCCATCAGCAGCATTATTAGAGGTTCTTGACCCGGAACAAAATCATGCTTTTTCTGATCATTACCTGGAGATACCATATGATCTTTCCAAGGTAATCTTTTTGACGACGGCTAATGTGTTACATCCAATTCCGGCAGCATTAAGAGATCGTTTAGAAGTAATTGAACTTCCAGGGTATACAGAAGAAGAAAAAGTACATATTGCGCGAAAATTCCTGATCCCCAAACAAATGCAGGAACACGGACTGAAACCAGCGCGTATTGAGATTGACGATGAAGCTTTACGCCATATCATTCGCGACTATACATTCGAAGCAGGCGTACGCAACCTGGAACGCGAGATTGCAACCGTGATGCGTAAAGTTGCACGTAAGGTTGCGGAAGGAAGGCGCACCAAAACAAAAGTGACGGTTGAAAAGCTCATAGATTACCTGGGGCCGCAGAAACACTTCTACGAGTTGGCCGAGGCAAAAGATGAACCGGGGGTAGCAACTGGAGTAGCGTGGACCCAGGCCGGCGGAGATTTGATAACTGTCGAGGCTACGCTCATGGAGGGACATGGGAACCTGACTCTCACAGGGCAGTTGGGCGATGTGATGAAAGAATCAGCACAGGCAGCGCTGTCTTATGCGCGTTCACGCGCCGGTCAGCTAGGGATAGAAAGCAGTTTTTACGAGAAATTTGATATACACCTGCATATTCCAGCAGGTTCAATACCCAAAGATGGGCCTTCTGCAGGTATTACGATGGCAGCCGCAATGATCTCCGCCCTCACAAAACGAGCCACCCATCGTGAAGTAGCGATGACCGGAGAAATCACGTTACGAGGTCGTGTCTTACCAATTGGGGGAGTAAAAGAAAAGGTGATGGCGGCACATCGCGCAGGCATTAAGACGTTCATTCTACCTAAACGCAATGTGAAAGATTTGAATGATGTGCCTCGCGAAATCATGAAAGAACTACACTTTGTCCCGGTCGAACATATGGATGAAGTCATTACAGTTGCATTGCATATACCAAACTATGCAACAGATGAGCAGGTGTCGCTTCCTGTTTCACAGAAGTCTTTCAAAAACAGGAAAGTTATAACCCACAAGAGCATTGCAACTCAGATCGGAGTATCTCACTGAATTATTGAAGTGAAAGTCGCAACCCTATGAAACTAACTCCCAAGGAGCAAGACCGGCTCACTATTTTTACACTTGCCGAACTCGCGCGTAAGCGACGTGCAAGAGGCATTAAGCTTAATTATCCTGAAGCAGTAGCGCTCATTTGTGATGAAGTTATGGAAGAGGCAAGAGCTGGAAGAAGCTTTGAAGAAGTAGTTAAGCATGGCATGCAGGTACTCACAGAAGCGGATGTAATGGAGGGCGTACCTGAACTCGCATCAAAAATCTATGTTGAGCCACTCTTTGAAGATGGGACCAAACTGGTTGTATTACATCATCCCGTTCAAAAAACTCAAAGGGAGAGCGAGGTAAAAGAGCGTATTCCAGAAAAAGTTCCTCAAAACACAATCACCATCAATGCAGAAAAGCCAACCATTCTACTTACCGTCACGAACACATCAGATCACCCGGTGCAAATCACATCCCATATGCCTTTCTGGCAAATCAATCAACGTATGCATTTTGACCGTGAAATGGCGAAAGGCTATCATCTCGATATTCCATCCGGTGGCGCAGTACGTTGGGAACCAGGAGAAACGAAAGAGGTGCGCCTGTGCCTTTTGAAATGAGCCGCGCTGAATACCACGCCCGTTACGGACTGACAGCAGGAGATACACTACGTTTAGGCGACACCGATCTGACGATACAGATTGAACATGATTATACCTCGTATGGTGATGAAGTGCTGGCGGGATTCGGTAAAACTGTGCGCGATGGATTAATGGCAAATTCCAGATTAGGTCGAGAAAGCGAGCTTGATATCGTTCTTACCAACGCTATTATTCTCGATCCGGTGTTAGGTGTAATAAAGGGTAACATTGGTATCAAAGAAGGTCGCATAGTTGGCATCGGGCGCGCAGGAAATCCAGATATCAGTGAGAACATCGATCTACTGATAGGGACAAGCACCGCCGTTCTACCTTGTGATGGATTGATTGCCACACCAGGAGGCATCGATAGCCACGTACACCTGCTTAGCCCGCGCCTGTTTGAAACCGCCCTATCATCCGGCATTACGACATTTGTGGCAATGGATGCTGGACCGATGTGGAATGTTGGGGTTAATCCCGATTTCTTTTTGCAGCGTATGTTCGAGACGTTTGAAGATGTCCCAATCAACGTCTGTTTTCTAGCAAGAGGGAGCAGCAGTCGTCCTCAAGGCCTGATGAAGAGCATCGAGGCTGGCGCAGGCGGATTGAAAATTCACGAAGACCTGGGAGCTTTTCCCAGTGTCATCGATTGCTGTCTCTCGGTCGCTGATCAGATGGACGTTGCGGTAGCAATGCATACTGATGGCTTGAATGAATCTGCTGAATTGAACGATACACTCGCTGCAATTGCAGGCAGAACGGTTCACGCTTATCATGCTGAAGGAGCGGGAGGAGGCCCTTATGATTTGCTTGAAATTGTATCGCAGCCAAATATCATTCCTTCATCAACGAACCCCACTAATCCCTATACTGTGAGTACTGTTGCCGAACACTTTGACATGATCATGGCGGTGCATGGATTGAATCCAGCGTTCCCAGAAGATGTGCTGGCTGCTCAACATCGCATCCGACCACCAACCATGGCCGCTGAGACACCACTACATGACCTTGGTGCAATTAGCATTACAGCCTCAGATTCGCTTGGAATGGGACGCATAGGAGAGACAATCCAGCGCACATGGCAGATGGCACATGCGATGGAGGCACACGAAACACAGAACACAGAGAGAACTTATTCCAACAAGCGGGTACTGCGTTTCCTGGCTAAATATACAATCAATCCTGCAATTACTCATGGTTTAATTGAGCATATAGGAACGTTGGAGCCAGGGAAATTAGCAGACGTCGTATTGTGGCGTCCACGATCTTTTGGCATCAAACCAAACCTGTTGATCAAGGGTGGCATGCCCGCATGGAGCGCTCTTGGTGATGGCAACGCAACCGTCGAAGGGGCTGAACCACGAGTGTATGGCCCGCTTTTTGGCGGAAGAGGACATAGCGCAGGTGCGCTTTCAATAACGTTTGTCTCGCAGGCATCACTTGATGCTGGAATACAAAAACGCGTACATGGTTATCGTCAACTGCAACCTGTGCGCAATACACGCACAGTAGGCAAAAAGCATATGCTTTTCAACGATTCAACACCACCACTACGTGTTCATCCGGTTACCCACGAAGTCACGATTGATGGAAAGCAAATAGGCATAGAGCCGCTCAGCAGCGTTCCACTGAGCAGGCTCTACATTGTTTCGTAGATTTTCTATTAATCAGGCGGCAGCTCCTGGAAAATCATTTTTGTATTGATGCCATGGCTGTTATTAACAGCCTTCATTGCAAAGTAAATTACTATTCCAATCACCACGAAAATGAGCGCCCAGCCAACACCAGCGGAGTTGGATAGTGACAGGTATGATGTACCTGATTTAAGCAGGCCCTGATACACAGGATAACCAAATGCAGCGATGTACACAGGAACGATAAAGATGAGCCAGATGATTCCAGACCAGACAAGTCGTGGTAATCCCAAAAATCTACCAGTATTGTTCGTAAGCTGGAAGAGATCAGGTCGGCGGTAGGCAATCAAAATGGCATTCAAGCCTGGCATGATCCAGGTTAGACCTGCTAGCAAAATACCAAAGAAGGTAGTGCTTGCCAACGACAAGTAAATGTTCACTGATGGGAACCATTGGTTGATGAAGGTCAATACATAGAAAACGGCACCGATCAAGACCGCGAGAATGATCACACGTAGTGGTGCATTGGTACGCTCATTCACAATACTGAACCACTCAGGGACTTGACGATCGAGCGCCCAGGCAAGCACAATACGCGAGAGGAAGATCGCGTATACTGGACAGAGCAGGACGTTTAAAGTGATGTTGCCTAGAGCCACTATCAGCCACAGGAACCAGAATTGTGGATGTACAGCAGTTAACATGACTGGAGAAAACGGTGGTTGGCCATTGAGTGGAGCACCTGCACCATTCCAGTAGAGATAACCCCAGGCATTAACCATGTCGAAGCCAAAGTGAAATCCCTGGACATCCATGTATACCGAGTTCATGAACACAGCGAAAACAAGTGCCCCGATAACTGCAAACATGACCGAGCGTCTGACATTGCCCTTTACTTCCCCTGCGATATAAGAGGAGAATTGGAAACCAATATACTGGAAGAGAATGACGCTTACTAATCCTGCTAGACCAACTAACCCCAATAAAGAGAAGTCAGGACTTCCTAGAGAATACCCTGCTTTGGTCGCTGTTGCTATTATCTCTTTTGAGGAGGTACCCAGGGCAGGCAGTGCATTGCTCATTGAAACCGGATCAACAGTGAACGCTCCGACAAAGTTGATGACGACCGCAACAATAGCAAAGATAGTTAGACCCATCACAACCTTGTGAAAGGTGCGCGTCTTCAAGATGGCAATAAAGGCAATCACCAACAGAATAATGATTCCGACAATAAATTTACTCGTGGTATCCTGGAGCCAATTCGTGGCACCGCTGAATGCGCTAGACGGAAAAGCTACGCCCAGTAAGATGGCCGTAAGTTGGATATTATGTGTAGCAACGATAATTTCAAAACCAATGATGGTAAGGGCTGAACCAACAAGCGTCCAGCTCTCGATCCAACCCCAGAAGGGACTGATAATACGAGAGGTAAAAACGTAGTCGCCTCCGCTTCGTGGCATAGCTGTTGTAAGGCTGGAGAAAATCATCCCAAGAAAGTAACAGAAAATACCTGTGAGAACAGCCATATAGGCATATGCTGAGATACCAAAAGCGACCCATTCCGGGTAGAGCGCATAGAAGGCAATAGCCCAGCCTACTGCCGTTCCAACGAAGGCGGCGATGTTGAAGAAGAGTGCGTTCGTCATACTGACATCGCGCACCAATCCAGACGCCTGCCTGACGAACAGTCCGCTTGGAGTAGCAGATTTTGCCATGAGTGCAAACCCCTTTCATGCTGTAAGGGTGCAACTCACATTGTGCCTCAGACAATAATCATGATAAATGAGGCGCAATGATCGATGCACCCTGACTTATCCCTGGACACGAAAAGCTCGTTCCAGTT
>Ga0187766_10002473_pt1 | contig 10874 bp, 12 predicted proteins | sample 0216_QUI02_MP05__4_FD_132971 | JGI IMG/M metagenome (GOLD analysis project Ga0187766, IMG submission 132971) | Tropical peat soil microbial communities from peatlands in Department of Meta, Colombia - 0216_QUI02_MP05_20_MG | ecosystem: Environmental > Terrestrial > Soil > Wetlands > Peat ... | reverse complement strand
GCCGAGCTATGCAAGGCCTGGTCGGAGCTCGAATTCTGGAGCGCGGAACCGTGGCGCTGCCTCGGCTACGCGCTGCAGGCGCAGGGCTATCACCAGGAGGCGATCAACGCGTTTCGCAAGGCGGCGCAGTACGACCCATTCGACAGAAGCCTTGATGCCGCCATCGAAAAGAGCCAGCGCGGCATCGTCGCCGACTTCCTCAATCGCTACCGCCGCTAGCGGCGATCGACGCAAGCTCGGCCCTGCGATCAGGCGGTTGCAGGCGGGCTTGCAGCCTCGCGCGCTTCGATCTGGCGTCGCACCTCCGCCATGTCGAGCGAGCGCGCCGCGCCTATCACTTCTTCCAGGGCTCCTGCCGCCAGCGCTCCCGCTTCCGCGTAGACGATGATGTTGTCGCGAAACACCATCAGCGTCGGGATCGAGCGAATGCTGAAGTGCGCCGCAACCGCCGGGTGCTCCTCGGTGTTCAGCTTGGCGAACAGGGCGTCAGTGTGTTTCTGTGCCGCCGCGGCGAACACCGGTGCGAAGGCGCGGCACGGTGCACACCAGGGCGCCCAGAAGTCGACGATCGCCAACGGCTGATCGTTGATCGACCGCACGAAATTCTCCGTTGTCAGCTCGACCACAGCTTGAGCACCGGAAGAGGTCATCGGCCTCCTTGTACGGGTCGCGCAGCAACCAGAGTCGCCGCGTCGGCCTCCTGCCGTGACTCGCAGTTCCCCGTCGATCCCCACGCTGCGCGCGGGGCGACCGGCGACGCCGGGCTCTCGCACGGCTACCTCCGCTTCAGCAGGAACACGAAGACGCCCTCCTGCTCGTCGTGCCGCAGCAGTTGATGGCCGGTCTGGCGCGTGAAGGCCTCGAAGTCGCGCACCGACGCCGGATCGGTGGCCAGAATGCGCAGCACCTGTCCGCTCGCCATGTCGTTGAGCGCCTTCTTGGTGCGCAGGATCGGCAGCGGACAATTGAGCCCCCGCGCGTCGACCTCGCGATCCACCCGAAGCGTCTGTTCCATGGCAAAAAGTATAGCAGGGCGCTCGTTGAGACCTATCTCTCGGCACGGACGCGGCGCAGGAGCGCCGACGTCGAGCGGCCGGGTACCAGGGGTATCGCTACGAAGCGGCCTCCCCAACCAATCACTTCGGCTGCGCCAACCGTCGTGTCGACGCCGTAGTCGCCGCCCTTGACGATCACGTCGGGGTGGCAAGCGAGCACCAGGGCGAGCGGCGTGTCTTCGTCGAAGGGAGCGACCAGACTCACGGACTCGAGCGCGGCGATCACCGCTAGCCTGTCCTCGAGGGAATTGAGCGGACGGCCCGGTCCCTTGTCGAGCCGCTGCGCCGACGCATCGCTGTTGACGCCGACGATGAGCGAGGCGCCCAGATTCCGCGCGCGATCGAGGTAGGTCACGTGTCCCCGATGCACGATGTCGAAGACGCCGTTGGTGAAAACGATCGGCCGCGGCAGCGCAGCGACACGTTGCTCGAGGGCGCCGCGCGTCACGATCTTCGCGGCGAAGCCCGGCTCCGCAGCTCTTCGCTCCATCAGGCGACGTATTCGAACACCTTGACCACCCGCTGCACGCCGCCGGTCGTGCGCGCGATCTCGGCAGCCGAGTCGGCCTCGTCGTGGCGGACTACGCCCATCAGATAGACGACGCTGTGCTCGGTAACGACCTTGACCACATTGATCTGGAATCTGTTCTCCTCGACGAACCGCGCTTTGACCTTGGACGTGATGAACGTGTCGTTGCTGCGGGCGTCCAGGCTGCTCGCCGGCGCGACGACCAGTTCGTTCTGCACCGCGCGTACCTTGGGCGTGGAACGAACGACCTGCTCAACCTCCCCTTTGGCTGACTCGGTCGGGACTTCGCCCGTCAGGAGTACGATGCCGTTGTAGCTAGTCACGTTGATGTGGGAACCCCCCTTGAAGCGCTCGTTGAGCGCCAGCACGTTCTTGTCCTCGATGACTTCGTCGTCCAGCTGGGCACCCGTCGTACGGCGGTCGGTAGCTACGGCCGCAGTGCCGACCACAGCGGTAGTGGCCAGAACAGGAGCACATGCGGTCTGTGCAGAACTGAGGCAGCCGACCAGCACGACGACGGCGACGCTGCGTGGAGCGACGCTAGTGATCACTCCTCATCCCCGAGGAGGCTCGCGTCGATCGCATCGCACAGGCAATGAATGGTGAGAATGTGCACCTCTTGTATGCGCGCGGTTACCGAATGCGGCACGCAGATGTGGACATCTGCGGGCGTGAGGAGTTCTCCCATCCGGCCCCCGCCTTTGCCGGTGAGCGCCACCACGCGCATCTCGCGTTCGTGCGCGGCGGCCACGGCCGCGCACACGTTGCCCGAGTTTCCCGAGGTCGAAATGGCGAGCAGCACGTCTCCGCTGCGGCCGAGTGCGCGTACCTGCTTGGCGAACACCTGGCCGAAATCGTAGTCGTTGGCGACCGCCGTGAGTATCGATGTGTCGGTGGTCAGTGCGATCGCCGGCAGCTCCGGGCGCTCGCGCTCGAAACGGCCGACCATCTCGGCGGCGAAATGCTGGGCGTCCGCTGCAGAGCCTCCGTTGCCGCACGCAAGCAGCTTGCCGTCGGCGAGCAGGCACTCGGTCATCATCGCGGCGGCGCGGGCAATCGCCGGCACGAGCGTGTCGACTGCGGAGAGCTTGAGCTCGGCGCTATCGTTGAAATGGTTGCGGATGCGCTGGGTGGTATCCATCGCTTGAACGCAGTGAAATACAAAGGCGAATTGTAGCAACTCCGCGTCGACACTCGCCGGGACCGATAGCTCACACATCCTTGAGCCACTCGATGCGTCTTGAGTCCAGCGAATCGAGCAGCACGGCATCGAAGCGGCAGGGCGGCTCGCGCCCGATCCTGGCAAGGTAATGACCGGCAGCGCGTTCGAGACGTCTGCGCTTTGTGGCGGTAATGCTCGCTGCCGCGCCCCCGAATGCTTCGCCGCTGCGCAAGCGCACTTCCACGAAGACCAGGATGTCGCGCTCACGCGCGATCAAGTCGATTTCACCGCCGCGGCAGCGGTAGTTGCGCGCGACGATGGTGAGGCCGCGCCCGGCGAGGAAATCCGCAGCGAGCGCCTCGGCCGCTGCGCCGCGGTTCATTGCGCAGCCGCGACCGGCTGGATCCGGCCGTCGCGGACCTCCACGACGAGGCCCTGACGTGCGAAGCTTCGCGACGGCGTGAGCGAGAGATGACCCGTGGCTCCGTCGAGCTCCACGCGATCGGGGGGAACGCTCTCCGCGAGCATCTGCGAGAGAGCGAAGGCGTCCAGCCCGAGCGCGTAGAGTCGCTCCAGAACCGGGTCGCTCGGAGCGCTTCGCGGCAATCGCGCGAGCGGCGGACTGTCTGGCTCGGCGACCCAGGGAATCTCGATGAAGCGCACTCCGTCCAGATCGCGAAGCATCTGGGGCGGCAGTCCGTCCGCAATGTGGCTCGCCGCGTACACGGCTCCAGGCGGCAGGAACGACTTGGCGAGCGGCGCGTCCTCGCCTTCGACCGCGAGCACTACCGCGTCGGGCGGACGGGACGCGAGCTCGCGCCGAAGCACTCCGAGCATTTCCGGATTGGGATGGAAACGGTATTCGCGCGGAGGCGGCCCTCCGCCAACCCGCCATTCCGCAGCGAAGGCCGCGATGAACCGGTGCTGCAGCGGCGCGTCGCTCGCGACCAGCGCGACACTGCGCACGCCGTCCGCGCGCGCAACCCGGGCGAGCTGGATGGCATCGTTGTCGACGGCCAGGGTGAGCGCGTACATGCCGTCGGGCAGGGGAGATCCATCGTCGGTCTGGTTGAGCGCGAGCATCCGCGGCCGATCGGGCGCCATGGCGATCACGGTCTTCAAATCGTCACGTGTGAGCGGGCCAACAACCAGTGCGACTCCGGCATCGTACGCCGACGCGAGCGCCGTCAGGACCGCGTCGTTGTCGTGCGCGATGACGCGCACCCGAGCGGATTCTCCCGCGCGTCCGGCTGCGGCGAGAAAGCCCGCCTTCACCGCGTCGGCGGCCTGGCCGTAGCTCGCCGATTCCAGCGGCAGCATGAGCGCGATCGTGTCGGTCTTCACGGGCGCCGGGACCGGTGGCGCGAGCGGGCGAATCACAGGCGGCGCCGGAGCCGGCGCCACCGCCACAGGCGGCGGCGGAGGCGGAGGAGGCGGCGGTGCGGGCGCATTGGTTGCCGCTGCACTCCGCGCACTGGACAATGGAGGCGTCGTGGTGCATGCCGTGGCGCCCAGGATCGCGACGATGATCGCTGCTGTCACGGCGCGACGCACGCGCGCAGGGCCGAACGATACACGCATGGAAGGGAGCGGCGAGAGTGACCCGAGGTGAGCCTTTGCCGGCGGCCGAACGGACATTATATGTGGTCGCCACACCGATCGGGAATTTGCGCGACATCACGCTGCGCGGTATCGACACGCTCGGCCAGGTCGATGTCATCGCCGCTGAGGACACGCGCGTCACCGCGGTGCTCCTTGCACAGCACGGAATCCGCACGCGACTTCTGTCGCTCAACGAGCACAACGAGCGACGCCGCGCCGCGGAGATCGTCGCATTGCTGGCGAGCGGCAAGCGCGTGGCGCTGGTCACCGACGCCGGAACCCCGGGCGTGAGCGATCCGGGCGCGAGGTTGGTGCGGGCGGTCGCCGAGTCGGGATTCGCGGTGGTTCCCGTGCCTGGTCCGAGCGCAGTAGTCGCTGCGCTATCGGCGTCGGGCATCGCCGGCCCGCAGTGGTTGTTCTACGGCTTCTTGCCGGCTGCCTCCGCTGCCAGGCGCGCGTCGCTCAAGTCTCTGGCCGACTTGCCGTTCGCGCTGGTTTTCTACGAAGCACCGCATCGCGTGCGCGACGCATTGGCGGCGATGGCGCACGAGCTCGGCGCGATGCGGGAAGTGGTGATCGCGCGCGAGCTCACTAAGCGCTTCGAGACCATTCACCGCTGCCCGTTGGGCGACGCCACGGCGTGGATCGACGCCGATGACGACCGGCACCGCGGCGAATTCGTGCTCATCGTCGATGCGCCGCCGTCGCGCGGCAAGCAGGCGTCCGACGACGAGCACGACGCGACGCTCACGTTGTTGCTCGCGGAGCTTCCGCTCGCACGCGCAGTGCGCGTCGCCGCCGCGCTCACTGGCGCACCGCGAAAGCGCCTCTATGAGCGTGCGCTGGTGCTCAAGCGAGCCACTGGCGAGGACACGTAGCGCGCTGCGAACGCGAAAGCGGTGCAGCGAAGCTGATCAATAAGTCTCAACGTGATAGCGCCCCTGCGCCCGCAGCTGCGGGAGCAGCGCGCCCCAATCCTCGCCGTGCTGGCCGCAGGAATCGCGAAACGCGTCGTCGACGCCCCGCTCCATGCCTTTGAGGCCGCAGATGTACACATAGCACTTCTCGTCGCGCAACAGACGCACGACTTCGCTGCTGCGCTCGCGGATGCGATCCTGCACGTATTGCTTGGGTTGGCCCGGCACGCGGGAGAAGGCGAAGTTGATGTCGATGAAGTCCTTGGGCAGCTTCATCAGCGGGCCGAAGTAGGGCAATTCGGCCTCGCGGCGCGCGCCGAAAAAGAGCATCAGCTCGCCGCCTTCCCTAAGCGCGACGCGCCGCCGCCTCCGCTCGGTCATCGCCCGCATCGGGGCCGACCCCGTGCCGGTGCACACCATGAGCAGGCTCGAACCAGGGTGATTCGGCATCAGGAATGTCGCCCCGTAGGGACCGACCACCTGCACCTGGTCGCCCTTGGCGAGATCGCAGAGGTAATTCGACGCTACGCCGCGGACCGGCCTGCCCTGATGATCTTCGGTGACGCGCTTCACCGTGAGCGATAGGTTGTTGTAATGCGGCCGCTCACCCTCGCGCGGGCTCGCCACCGAATACAGCCGGACCAGGTGCGGCCTGCCGTCGCTGTCGACGCCGGGGGGAATGATGCCGATGGTCTGTCCCTCGAGCACGGGCATGGGCGTGCCGCCGAAGTCGACGACGATGTGGCGGATGTCACTGCTTGCGTCGTCGGCGGTGAGCCGGTGGTTGCCGCTGACCGTGGCCACCGCGGGCTTGGCGATCGTGTACAGATTCACATAAGGATGCGCCGCCGACCACGGAGCCACGACTGCGCCGCCCTGGCCGGCGGTAGCCACCGCGGTAATCTGCGCCACATCGGCGGGGAGCTGAGTGCTCGAGTCGATATCCACCGGCGTCTCCGCCGGCAGGCTGTCCCAGCTCAACTGCTCGGCGAGCGTATAAGGCTTCGCCTTGTCGACCATGCGCCAGTTGTCGATGGCGCCGGTGGGGCACGGCGAGATGCAGTCGTTGCAGAAGTTGCACAACGAGGCATCGACGACGTAGTTGCGCGCATCGTGGCTGACGGCCTTGGTCGGGCACGTCTCTTCGCAGGTGTTGCAGCGAATGCAGATCTCCGGATCGATCAGATGCTGCCGCAGCGGCTCGACCCTGGACACGATGCTGCTCACGTCGGACATTACGGGCCAGCCTAGTTGAAACGCACGTACTCGAAGTCGATCGGCTGGTTGTTGATGCCGCGCGCCGGCGGAGCGATCCAGTTCGCGAACTTGCCCGGCTCGACCACGCGGCCCATCAGCGAGGCGACGAAGGCGCGATCCGCGGCGCTCGGGAGCCAACGATCGACATTGGCCTCCCAGTCCGCGGCGGACACGACTTTGCCATCGGGGTCGACGTGCGCCGCCGCGAGCGGCCCGATCCTCCGATGGAAAGCCTTGTGCGGGACCTTGAAACGGAACGCGACGGCGGTTTTCTCGATGACCTTGTTCCAGCGCTCGACCCCGGCCGCGGCGTCACGGATGTAGTCGTCGCGCAGCTTTTCATTGAGCGCGTTGAGCGCCGGCGCCTGCACGCTTGCCAACCGCCCCTCGCGCACCTCGAGCACGGGGTAGGTCGCACCCGTGAGCAAGTGATCGTCGTCGATCTTGGTCTCGTCGAAGCGCCCTTTGAGGCCTTCCGAGTAGAACGTCGCTGCGTTGGAGGAAACGTCGGCGCCGAACAGATCCATGGTCACGCTGAAATGGAAGTTGAGATACCGCTGCACAGTCGGCAGGTCGATCACCCCGAGAGCGCGGATCCTGGCCGGATCGTCGGTCTTGTTGGCTGTCATGACTTCGCAGGTGCGCTGGATCACGCGCGCGATGCCAGACTCGCCGACGAACATGTGGTGCGCTTCCTCGGTGAGCATGAAGCGGCAAGTCCGAGCCAGCGGATCGAAGCCCGACTCGGCGAGCGAGCAAAGCTGATACTTGCCGTCGCGGTCGGTGAAGTAGGTGAACATGAAAAACGCGAGCCAATCGGGCGTCTTTTCGTTAAAGGCGCCGAGAATGCGCGGATTGTCGGGATCTCCGGAGCGGCGCTCGAGCAGCGCCTCGGCCTCTTCGCGCCCGTCGCGACCGAAGTGGGCGTGCAGCAGGTAGACCATCGCCCACAAGTGTCGGCCTTCCTCCACGTTGACCTGGAAGAGGTTCCTTAGGTCGTAGAGAGAAGGACAGGTGAGCCCCAGGTGACGCTGCTGCTCCACCGACGCCGGCTCGGTGTCGCCCTGCGTGACGATGAGCCGCCGCAGGTTCGAGCGGTGCTCGCCCGGCACTTCCTGCCACGCCGGCTCTCCCTTGTGCGCGCCGAAGTTGACCTTGCGGCCGGCCTCGGCCGGCGCGAGAAAGATCCCCCAGCGGTAGTCGGGCATTCTGACGTAGTCGAAATGCGCCCAGCCCTTGGGGTCAACGCTCACCGCGGTGCGCAGGTAGACCTGAGTGTCGCTGGTGCCCTCCGGACCCATGTCGCCCCACCAGTGCAGGAACTCGGGTTGCCAGTGCTCCAGCGCACGCTGGAGGGTCTTGTTGCCGGCGAGGTCGACGTTGTTGGGGATTTTTTCGCTATAGTCGATGTTCATAGATCGCTCCGTTGTGCCGTCATTCCCGCTGCCTTTAGTCCCCGCGAAAGCGGGGAGGGAATCCAGCGTCGTTTCATCGAAATAAAGTCGCCGGGTCCCCGCGTTCGCGGGAACGACGTTCACACGCGTCCCCAGTCGAAGCGGGGCTTGTTGCCGCTGCCGAAGGTCTTGAGCGCGCCGGATTCACCGACCGCATTCGGGCGGATGAAGATCCAGTTCTGCCACGCCGACAGCCTCCCGAAGATGCGCGTTTGCATGGTTTCGGGCACGCCGAAGCGAAGGTTGGCTTCCATGCCGGTCAGCGCGTCCGGAGAAAGACTCGCGCGCTCCTCGATCGCGATGCGGATTTCGTCGGCCCAGTCGAGATCGTCTGGGGCAGCGGTCACCAGGCCGAGCTCGAGCGCTTCGTCGGCGGCAAGCGCGCGTCCGGTGGCCGCCCGAGCGCGCTCGACTGCGTCGGCCTCGCCATAGAAGCGTGCGGCAAGGCGCGCGAGCTCGTTGACCATCGGATAGGCGCCGAAGCTCATCGTTGACAACGCGACTCGCGGAGCCTTCGCCTCGTCGTCCGGCAGCGCCAGCATGTAGCTGCGGTCGGCGGCGAGCGCGAGCTCGAGCAGCGTGCCGGCGAAGCACGAGCCCGGCTCGATCAACGCATAGAGCGTGCGCGAAGTGACGTCAAGCCGCGCCAGCGTACGTCGCAGCATGCCGATGGTCTCGCGCACGAACCAGTTCGAGCGATGCCTCTCGAGCGTTGCATCGGCATCGAGCACGAGCCTGGCGTCGCCGCTGGTCTTGAGCAGCCAGGTGCCGAGCTGCGGCTCGTTGGTGCGCAGGAGCAGGATCGCATCGTCGAGCTCGCGTGCCATCGCCAGCGGCCACCACGCCGCGCCCAGCTCGGCGATCGCGGCGAGCTCGTCGGGTTGCCGCGTCGCCGGCGCGCGCACGGTGATAGTCGCGTTACGCGCACTGCGATCGATGCGGACGTCGACGTGCTCGTAGTGGTAGCCGTCGGCGTCGATCGCGCGCTTGAGAGGAACGAGTGCGACGCCTCGCGCGTCCGCGGGCCGGTCGCTCTTCGCGGCCAGCTCGAGCGCCCGCCGCTTCACCGTCTCGCCGAATTGCTGCGGCTTGGCATGCGCGTCGATCAGCCGCCACTCCTTGGCGCGCTGCGCGCGCACGCCCTCGACCAGCGTACAGAACATATCGGCGTGATCGCGCCGCACTCGCCGCTTGTCGGTGAGCCGCGTGAGGCCCCCGGTGCCGGGCAACACGCCCAGCAACGGCACCTCGGGAAGGCTCACCGTCGAAGAGCGGTCGTCGATCAGGATGATTTCGTCGCAAGCGAGCGCCAGCTCGTAGCCGCCGCCCGCGGTGGTCCCGTTGCAGGCGGCGATGAATTTGAGCCCCGAATGCGCGGAAGAATCCTCGATGCCGTTGCGCGTCTCGTTGGTGAACTTGCAGAAGTTGACCTTCCACGCGTGTGCGGAGAGGCCGAGCATGAAGATGTTGGCGCCGGAACAGAACACGCGCTCCTTGCCGCTGGTGACGATCACGCTGCGCACTTCCGGATGCTCGAAGCGGATCCGCTGCAGCGCGTCGGCGAGCTCGATGTCCACGCCCAGGTCGTAGGAATTGAGCTTGAGCTTGTAGCCGGGGACGAGCCCCCGATCCTCATCGACGTTCAGCGTCAGGGTTGCGACCGCGCCCTCGAACGCGAGCCTCCAATGAGCATAACGATCGGGATGGGCGTCGTAGGTGAAAAAAGGCTTTTGCTCGGGAGCGCCTTCGCGCCCGGATGGAGTAACCGCCTGCAGCATGACTGGCTCCTGGGATTTGCGCGCCGATCAGGCCGACACGGCCTGACGCAGCTTGGTGAGGCTTCCTTCGAACGGTTCGCCGGAAGTATCGAGAGTGACGTCCGCCTTCCGGTACAGCGGCTCGCGGGCGCCGAGAATGCGTCTGAGGTCATCCATCGCCTCGCGGTTACCCTGCATGGGCCTGAAGTCGCCTTGGGCCACGACGCGCGCCATGTGCTCCTCGGGCGAAGCCTTTACCCACACCGTGAAGCAGTTCACCAGCAACGCGTTGTAGGTCTCGGCCTCCGACACGATGCCTCCGCCGACGGCCATGACCATTCGCTCGTGACTCTGGATGATCCGCTCGAGGCAACGCCGCTCGATGCGCCGATAGCCGGCCTGGCCGTAGAGCGAGAACACTTCGCTCAAGCTCATGCCGGCTTCGCGCTCGATTTCGCGGTCGAGCTCGACGAAAGGCGCGCGCAGCTCGTTCGCCAGCGCGCTGCCGAGCGTCGTCTTCCCGGCGCCGCGCAGCCCGACCAGCGCAATTCGCGTCTTTCGCGCCGAGGATTCCTGGCCGAACTCGCGCAGCAGCCGGAAGATGACCTCTTCGCGCCGGTGCTCCGGAAGCTGGTCGACGAAGCGGCGAATCAGCCGCTGCTCGACCGAGCTCTCGCGCTGGCCCAGCAGCTCGGTGAGCGACATTCCCAGGGCGCGAGCGACGTTGCGCAAGAGCAGCACCGAAGCGTTGCCTTCCCCGGCCTCGAGCTGCGCGAGATAGCGCTCGGATACGTTGGATTGCTGCGAAAGGACCTTGCGCGCCATGCCTCTGCGCTCGCGAGCCTGCCGCACCTGGCTGCCGAGCGCTGCCAGAAAATCGGCATCGTCGGCTTGCTCGGTCGACGGTTTGGGAACTGCCAGACGAGAATGATTCGCAGCGGCCATGGTCTGAGGAATGAAGTTTGCAGCTATCGAAGGCAATATAGTGCATATTGACTGGTTTCGTCAAGTATTCTTCTGATCTGCGGATGAACAGCCGTTTAATCCAGGGGTTCACGAAGCCCCGGACGGCGTCGCAAGCATCCAGATACGACTAACTCGTGTGCTCTATGATGCTTGACGATCGGAACTATCATGATCT
>Ga0187766_10002472_pt1 | contig 10876 bp, 8 predicted proteins | sample 0216_QUI02_MP05__4_FD_132971 | JGI IMG/M metagenome (GOLD analysis project Ga0187766, IMG submission 132971) | Tropical peat soil microbial communities from peatlands in Department of Meta, Colombia - 0216_QUI02_MP05_20_MG | ecosystem: Environmental > Terrestrial > Soil > Wetlands > Peat ... | reverse complement strand
CGTGGGATCCTCTTCCGCCTTGACGTATACCTTGTTCCCGTAAATCTGGTCTATCTTCCAGCATCTCCCTGCTTCGACGAACTTCACCCCCACCTCTCCGTACTCCGAAACGAACGCCTCGTCGAGCGTCCCTACGAAATTTTCTCCCTCAATCACCAGGTACTGCTTCTCGTCGGGGATCATGGACAGGTTGTCGAAGTAGTAAGAGAACAGGGGCTTGACGTCCCTGGCACGGAAGACCTTCCCATCGGACTCGCTGTAGAAGGCCAGCCTGGGATAGCGCTCCCTCATGTAGGTGAGCACCTTCTTCAGCTTCTCGGGCTCGAGATCCGCGTAGGAGTAGCTCCTCTTCAGCAGTGCCATCAAGTCGTCGAAGTTCCAGTTGCTCTGTTCAATTAGCAGGCCGGCGACTTGGTGTATCGCGACGTCATAGGGGGAAAAGACGGGCTCCAAGGGCTCCAGCTCCCCCAACGCAGACTTCCTGCACAGGACAGCAGCCTCCAGTATGTCGTCCGAGTCCTGGGTGATGACGAGCCCGTTGGACACTTCTCCTATCTTGTGCCCGCTGCGCCCCACCCTCTGTATGAGTCTGGTCACCTGCCTCGGCGAGTTGTACTGCACGACGTACTCCAGAAAACCGATGTCTATGCCGAGCTCGAGGCTGCTCGTGCAAATGACCCCGAGGAGTTTCCCCTCCTTCAGGTTCCTTTCTACGGCCTCCCTGGTCGCCTTTGAAAGGGAGCTGTGGTGCACCCCCACGGGGAAGTCTGGGTCCCAGACCCTGAACCTGCTCGAGAGCGCCTCGGCTTCGGTCCTGGTGTTGGTGAATATCAGTACGGACCTATACCTCTCTACCAGTTCCCTTATCGTCCTGAGGCGGGCAGCTACCTCAGGGTACGAGTAGATCGACTCGGCGAGTATCCTGTCTTCTCCCGTCGCCCTGGGCGCGACCACTCTCAAAGAAAGGCTCTTCTCGACCGGGACCCTGACTACTTCGCACTGCCTTCCGCTCCCGACGAGGAACTGGGCTACCTTCTCCGGTGACCCGACCGTGGCCGACAGCCCCACCGTCTGGAACTCCTTCTCTACCACGTCCCTGAGCCTTTCCAGCCCGACGCTCAGCTGGCTCCCCCTCTTGTCCTCCGAGAGCTCGTGCACCTCGTCGACTACGACCCACCTTAGCCTCGTGAGGTTCTGCCTTATCCTCCTCCCGACTAGTAGAATCTGAAGGGTCTCAGGGGTGGTGATTAGTATGTCGGGGGGCGCGAGGCTCATGTTCGTCCTCTCGGCCTGCGAGCTGTCCCCGTGTCTCACTCCTAGCCTGATGTCGAAGCGCTTGCACCACCACTGCATCCTGTCCAGCATGTCCCTGTTGAGCGCCCTGAGTGGTGTAATGTAGAGCAGCTTCGTCCCCTTCTCCCTCGATTCCCCTTCCCGGATCATGGCGTCGAGGATGGGCAGTAGTGCGGCCTCCGTCTTGCCCGTCCCCGTCGGCGCCATCAGGAGGGCGTTCTTCCCCGACTTCACGATGGGGAAGAGCTTCTCCTGGGGGTCGGTGGGGGAGTCGAAACCTCGCTCCCTGAGGGCGGCGACCAGAGGTGGAGAGAACATCTGGAACGCGTTCTGTTCCGTCATCAGCCTTCCCGCCACTTCCACTCTGGGAGCTCTGCCGTTCGCAAGAAGTGGCGAATCCCCTCCATCTCCTCCAATAAGTTTGCGGTATTTTTCGGTGGCCGCTTCTCGGCCAACCGAATGTGAATTTGTCGGGAGGAAATCGGCTTAAATAGCCGAGTATAACATACGTTATGGAAAACCGATGTCCCGCCTGATAAGCCCGTATGAGATCGTCGCAAAGTCCGCGCTCCCTGCCCTCCGAGCCATGGTGGCGAAGAGGCTTCAGGAGGAGTTTCACCTCACACAGCAGCAGGTGGCGAGGCGGCTCGGGGTCACCCAGGCCTCGATAAGCAACTACGCCCGGAAGACGAGGGGGATGATGGTGAACCTAGAGAGCGACACAACGGTAGCGAAGGCGGCCGATAGGATAGCGAAGGAGCTATCTTCTGAGCATCCGGACAACAGGGAAGCTCTCAGGTCCATGACCGAGGTTCTTGACTACATCCGCTTCAACCGGCTGATGTGCGCCCTGCACGGGGACCTGGAGCCAGGGTTCCCTACCGACGGGTGCTACGCCTGCGAAGGCAACTTCACCGGAAAGGATTTTGACAAGCTGAAGGTGGCAGTCGGCAGCTGAACTTGCTGGCTGAACAGAAGCCGGAGTGGCTGACAGTAAATCCCCCCAAGGGAAGAAGCTACGAGAACCTGAAGGAGCTCTTCGGGAAACTGAGCCTGCACACCGTGTGCGAGGAGGCCCACTGCCCCAACGTCCACGAGTGCTGGGGGGGCGGGACCGCCACATTGATGCTGATGGGGGAAGTCTGCTCCAGGGCCTGCCGCTTCTGCATGGTAACCCCTGGTAAGCCCCAGGGAGTGCTGGACGAACTCGAACCGGAGAACGTTTCCCTCGCGCTCTCCCAGATGGGACTGTCCTACGTGGTCCTTACCTCCGTAGACAGGGACGATCTCCCGGACGGAGGGGCTGCCCACTTCGCCAGGACGATCAGGATGGTGAAGGAGAGGAACCCTGGCATGCTCATAGAGGTGCTGATACCTGACTTCCAGGGAGACGTCTGCGACCTGAAGCGCGTGGTAGAAGCGGGGCCCGACGTCATCGCCCATAACATCGAGACCACGCTGTCTCTTACGCCGAAGGTCCGCGACCCCCGGGCCCACTACTGGCAGTCACTTTCAGTCCTCAGGAACGTGAAGAAGCTGAGTCGCCACGTCTACACGAAGTCCTCGATAATGGTGGGGCTGGGGGAGTCCGAAGAGGAGGTGACACAGGCTATGACCCACCTCAGACAGGCAGACGTCGACTTCCTCACGGTGGGACAGTATCTAAGGCCCTCAGCCAGACACCTGAAGGTGGTCGAGTACGTGAAGCCCGAGCAGTTCCGGGCCTACAGGGAGATTGGGGAGGGGCTCGGGTTCCGCTATGTAGCCTCAGGTCCCCTTGTGAGGAGCAGCTACAGGGCCGGGGAGTTCTACATCCGGGCCGCAATCAGGGGCGACGCAAGGCAGAATCAGTCTTATATGGCCGCGGAAACGGAAAACGCCGATTGACCGAAGCTGATTTCATGAAAGACTCCGGGTCAGACGCCGTTCCCAGGGTCTTCAGCGAGGCCGACTTCAAGTTCACAAAGCCCGAGGACGTCCTCTACCAGAGGCTCGCCCCGGACGGAACACTGAGGGGAAAGGATCCCAACCTGGCCCCCGCAACTCTCCTGAGTTTCTACGAGCAGCTCGTGTTCGGGAGGCTCTTCGACGAAAAGGCAAGCAACCTCTCGACGCTCAGGGAGATTGGGACCTACGCCCCGGGGAAGGGCCAGGAGGGCTGCCAGGTGGGGGCCGTCAACGCCCTTGAGAAGGGGGATTGGTACGTGCCGATGTACAGGGACTCGGCTGGGATGCTGGCCTTTGGTATGCCCCCGAAGAACCTCTTGCTCTACTGGGGCGGGGACGAGAGAGGAATGCACATCCCGGCGGAACTCAACATGCTCCCCATTGCCGTCCCAGTGGCGACGCAGCTCCCCCACGCCGCAGGCCTAGCAATGGCCAAGCGCCTTCAGGGGGAGAAATCTGTAATCTACGTTGTGACCGGAGACGGCGGCACCTCCAAGGCTGATTTCCACGAGTCTCTGAACTTCGCAGGGGTCAATGGGCTACCCGTGGTCTTCGGCGTCGAGAACAATCAGTGGGCAATTTCAGTGAGGCGGAACAATCAGACCGCCTCGAAGACGATCGCCCAGAAGGCGGTCGCCTACGGCTTCGAGGGAATTCTCGTTGACGGCAACGACATCATCGCATCCTACGAGGTGACAAAGTACGCGGTGCAGAAGGCGAGACGCGGTGGAGGCCCAACGCTCATCGAATACTCCACCTACAGGCTAGGTCCTCACACGACCGCCGAGCTGGTCTCGAACAAGCTGAAGGCGCCGGATGAAGTTGCAGAATGGGAGAAGCGCAGCCCGATAACCAGATTCGAGAAGTACCTCAGGTCAAGGGGACTCCTCGACGACAGGTCCAAGGAACTGGTTGCCGCGTCTGCGCAGAAACGGATGGACGAAGCAGTAGCAGCCTACAGGGCAACTCCAGCCCCCGAACCCATCACCATGTTCGAGTACACGTATTCGTCGCCCACGGCTGCGCTTGCGGAAGAGAGGCTGGAGGCGTTCGGCGGGAAACCCTTCCACCTCCCTGAAGCGCCAGAACCTGCGCTCGCTGGCGGAAAGCCGGGCGTGAACATCAGGAATGCGGTGAACATGGCCCTCCGGGAAGGGATGTCTCGGGACAAGCGGGTGGTCGTCTTCGGGGAGGACGTAGGCAAGAACGGCGGGGTCTTCCAGGTGACCAGGGGGCTACAGGAGGAGTTCGGACCCGAGCGTGTCTTCGACACTCCGCTGGCTGAGCTGAGCATCGGGGGCATCTTCGTGGGGTTGTCGCTCGGCGGGATGGTACCCGTCGCGGAGTTCCAGTTCGACAGCTTCTCCGTGCCTGCCTTCGACCAGATCTTCGGGCACGTGGCGCGCATGCGCAACAGGACCCGCGGAAGGTACGCCCCCAGGGGGGTCATCCGGTTCCCCTACGGCGCCGGCATTAGGGCCCCCGAGCTCCACTCCGAGTCTCCCGAGGCCCACTTCTCGCACACCCCTGGACTGAAGGTCGTGATCCCTTCAAACGCCTACGACGCGAAGGGGCTACTCTCCTCGGCGCTCATGGAGCCAGACCCCATCATATTCATGGAGCCGAAGAGGATCTACGACTCGCCGAAGATGAATGTGCCCGAAGAGGAGTACCTGATTCCCATAGGCAGGGCGAGAATTGCAAGAGAAGGGACAGATATCACGTTCGTGTCCTACGGCGCCATGATGGTCCCCACGCTGCAGGCGGCCGAGGCCCTGCAGTCAGAACGCTCGATCTCGGCCGAAGTGGTGGACCTGAGGACTATCTCGCCAATTGACTTCCCCACGGTCCTCGGCTCGGTGCGGAAGACCGGGAGGCTGGTCGTCGTCCACGAAGCCCCCAAGAGCGTCGGCGTCGGCGCAGAGGTAGCGGCCACCGTGGCCGACAAGGCTCTCGATTCGCTCAAGGGACCGATAAAGAGGGTAACAGGATTCGACACGGAAGTTCCACTGGCCAGGCTAGAAGACTACTACGTACCCAACAGGGACAGGATCATGAAGACGGCCGTGGACCTGGTCAACTACTGAAAAGGAGCCGGAAAACACTAAAAGGACATGCGACATGCGTCTTCTCTAGTTCTCCCATGACCTTCGAGTTCAAGTTGCCGGACATAGGCGAAGGCGTCGCTGAGGGAGAGATCCTGAAGTGGATGGCCAGGGTCGGGGACCAGATAAAGGAAGACCAGCCCCTCGTGGAGATAATGACAGACAAGGTCAACGTGCAGATACCGGCTCCCAGGACAGGCAAGGTGCTGCAAATCCTCGCGAAGGAGGGCGACGTTGCCAAGGTCGGCCAGACAATCATGGTCATAGACGACGGAAGCGGCGATGGGGGCGCCTATCCCGCTCCACCCTCAACCCCCAAGCCCGAGCACGCTGCCGTGGCGACTCAGCCTGAAACTCAGCCGGTGCCGTCTCCACAGTCGGTCCTGGCCACCCCCGCCACAAGGAGGCTTGCGAGAGAGCTTGGGGTGGACATCTCCCAGATGAAGGGTTCAGGCCCCCAGGGGAGGATCACGGACGAGGACGTGAAGCGCTTCGCATCTGGCTCCCGATCGGGTCCATCGACCGTCACCTTACAGGCGGCGCTCGCGCCAAAGCCCGGCGCCGGTCCCAGAGAGGAGCTGGTGCCCCTGAGGGGGGTGAGGAAGACCATCGCCGAGAGGATGCTGAAGTCGCTTCAGACTACAGCCCAGGTCACACACGTTGACGAGGCTGACATGACAGAGCTCGTCCTGCTGCGGGAGGCCTTCAAGGGGAGTGCCGAGAAGAGAGGGGTCCACTTGACCTTCATCCCTTTCATCATCAAGGCCCTGGTCCCCGCGCTGAAGGAATTCCCATACGTCAACTCGTCCCTGGACGAGCAGTCCGGGAACATCGTCCTGAAGAAGTACTACAACGTCGGCATAGCCACTGACACCGAGCAGGGGCTCGTTGTCCCCGTTGTGAGGGACGTGGACAAGAAGGACATCTTCGAACTGGCGGGGGAGATAGAGACCCTCGCCGACCGGGCTCGAAAGGGGCAGCTCACCCTCGACGAAGTCCGCGGGGGGACCTTCACAGTCACAAACGTGGGTGCCATCGGCGGCCTCTTCGCCACCCCCATCGTGAACGCACCCGAGGTCGCCATCCTCGGCCTGCACAAGATAGCCAAGAGGCCAGTCGTCCGGGACGGCAAGGTCGAGATAAGGGACACAACCTACTTCTCCCTCAGCTTCGACCACCGCGTCGTCGACGGGGCCTACGCCGCCAGATTCACCTCCCGCCTGATCGAGACTGTCCAGGACACCAGGAAGCTCCTATCAGAGGTTCTGTAGGCCCTCCCGCTCAGCAATGTTTAAGCCGATAAGCGGGTGCGAACCCCCAAGTCCAGAACTTGATCGACGCTGACGTCGCAATCATCGGCGGAGGGCCCGGGGGGTACGTCTGCGGCATCAGGGCCGCCCAGCTCGGGCTCAAGACAGTAGTCGTAGAAGCCGACAGGCTAGGCGGTGAATGTGTAAACTACGGGTGCATCCCTTCGAAGTCGCTCATCACGGTGGCGAAACTGGCAGATACAGTCAGGGAGGCGGAGAGGTTCGGACTGAAAGCTTCAGGCGTCACGGTCGACTTCGCCCAACTTCAGAAGTGGAAGGGAGAAGTGATCTCCCGGCTGGTGGGCGGCATCGAGCTCCTTCTGAAGGGCTACCACGCAACTGTACTAAGGGGAGAAGCCGAGGTGATCTCCAAGGACAGAGTTCTCGTCACGACGGACGGGGGGAGGGAGGAGATCTCCTGCAGGAGCCTCGTCCTAGCTACCGGGACGCGGGCTTCGAGCCTACCTGGGCTTGAAATCGACGGCGACCTCGTGATTGGCTCCAAGGAGGGGTTGGACATGAAGAGCGCGCCGAAGCGCCTGATGGTCGTGGGGGGAGGGGCGATAGGCCTCGAGTTTGCGTCGATGTTTCAGAAGCTGGGGAGCGACATAACAATCGTCGAAATCATGGACCAGCTGCTACCAGGCAGCGACCCCGACGTCGTCCGTGTTGTCCACAGGAAGCTCGAGTCTCGAGGGGCGAGGATCTACCTGAAGTCAAAGGTCCTCAAGGTTGGCAAGAAGGAGTCTGAAGCGGCCGTCGAGGTGGAGACCCCTGACGGAGCGACAACGGTCGAGGTAGACAAGATTCTTGTCAGCGTCGGCCGCAAACCGAGGACAGAGAAGCTGAATCTGCAGGCCCTGGGAGTGAAGACAGACCCGCGAGGATACATCGTCACGGACAACAGGATGCAGACAAACATCCAGGGCGTCTATGCCATTGGGGACCTGAGAGGACCTCCTCTTCTGGCCCACAAGGCCTCAAAGGAGGGAATGGTGGCTGCCGAGGTCATAGCCGGAATGCCCTCCGCTGCAGATTGGAAGGTCATCCCCGACGCCATCTTCTGTGACCCTGAGGTGTCAAGCGTCGGGCTGACAGAGGCGAAGGCGGTCGAGGCGGGGTACAAGGTGAAGAGGAGCAGGTTTCAGTTTGCAGCCCTCGGGAGGGCGCTGGCCGCGGGCGAGCCGGAAGGATTCGTGAAGGTGATTTCCAGCGAGGAGGACGGTCTGGTACTGGGTGTGCAGATCGTGGGTCCCGATGCCTCCGACCTGATCAGTGAGGTCGCACTGGCCATCGAAATGGGCGCCACCGTGGAGGACATCGCACTCACAATCCATCCTCATCCCACCTTCCCGGAGGCCATCATGGAAGCTTCAGAATCTGCGGCCGGCAGGCCGATACACCAGCTGAAGACATGAGCGCCTTCCTCTTCGACTTCGGCAGGATGGAGTATGGAAGGGCCCTCGCGCTACAGAGGGAGCTGGCAGCCAGGCGCGCGAGGGGTGAAATCCCTGATTCGCTCATCCTGGTTGAGCACGACCACGTCATTACTCTAGGGCGGAAGACGACGCCTCCTAACTTCCGGCCCCAGAACATCCCCGTATTCGAGGTCGAGCGAGGTGGTGACGCCACCTACCACGGCCCGGGCCAGCTGGTGGGGTACCCGATAGTCCTTCTCGCCGACCATGACGTCAGGCGCCACGTCCGGAACATGGAAGAAGCGATCATCCGGACCGCCGGCGCCTATGGGATCAGGGGCGAGAGGCTCGAGGGCCACCCGGGAATCTGGGTAAACGGGAAGAAGCTTGCTTCAATAGGGGTCGCCGTGACCGACTGGGTGACCTACCACGGGTTCGCCCTGAACGTGAACACTGACCTTGCATACTTCGACTTCATCCGCCCCTGCGGCTTGGACCCGTCCACCATGACCTCAATGCAGAAGATTGCTGGCAACCCGATGCCCTTCGATGAAGTGAAGGCCAAGTTCGCTCGGGAGTACTCGTCTGTGACCGGCCTGGTAATGGTTCATCAGCGCCTCGTCAGCTCTGATTAGGCGACAAGGATTTACGGCGCGCCTGGTCGGCGCCGACCATGCCCAGCAAGAGGACGTCTTCTGCGCCGAAGAAGCCGATCAAGAAGATTACCTACGTGACGCTCATGGCGGACGAGAGCATCAACCCGAAGTTTGACGATGCCCTGAAGCGGTTCGAGTCGAAGCTCGGCAAAGCCTACCCGATGCACATCGGCACCCGGATGGTTTACTCTGACGCGGGCCAGTTCGAGCACCGGAGCCCCCTGGACACCTCCGTCGTCGTCGGGAAGTTCCAGGTGGGCACCAGAGAGCACGCCAAGCAGGCGATCGAAGCGGCCAAGGAGGGGTTCGAGGTCTGGAGCGCAAAGCCCTGGCAGGATAGGGTGAAGGTACTAGAGAAGTACGCGAAACTGATAGACGAGAGGAAGTTCGACATCGCCGTCGGCATCACCTACGAAGTAGGGAAGAACAGGCTCGAAGCACTCGCCGAGTGCTGGGAGGCCATCGATGCCGTCAAGTATTACGCCGGCGTCATGCGCAAGGAGAAGGGCTACACCATCAAGATGGGCCCCGGAGGCCCAGGGGAGCACAACACCGACGTGCTAAAGCCTCATGGCGTCTGGCCGGTGATCTCCCCGTTCAACTTCCCTTTCATGCTGGCAAACGGCATGGCGATGGGCGCACTGATGACGGGGAACTCGGTCATCCTGAAGCCTACGAGCGAGGCCCCGCTGACGGGGTACATGCTCTACAAGCTGTACGCTGACGCGGGGGTCCCGCCGGGAGCGGTGAATTACGTGACAGGTCCGGGCTCGAACTTCGAGGACGAGTTCGTCACGAATCCCGACGTCGCTGGTCTGGCGTTCACCGGTTCCATGGATGTGGGCATGCGCCTCTTCCGCAGGTTCCACACTGAGCAGGACTACCCCAAGCCAATTCTGCTCGAGATGGGGAGCAAGAACCCGACCATCGTGACAGCGAAGGCGGACATTCCCAAGGCCGTCGAGGGGACGGTGCGCGCAGCCTTCGGGTACAGCGGACAGAAGTGCAGCGCGACGTCAAGGGTCTACGTGCAGAACCAGATCAAGGACAGGTTCTTGGCAGCCCTCAAGGAGAGGATCGCGAAAATCTCCGTCGGGGACCCAAGGGCCAAAGAGACATTCATGGGCCCTGTAATCAACCAAAAGGCGGTCGAGACCTTCCAGTCCGCGGTGACATCTGCGAAACAGTCCGGAGCCCGACTAATCGCGGGTGGTAACGTGATCAAAGAAGGCGCTATGAAGAATGGCTTCTTTGTGGCACCCACCGTGGTAGCCGACCTGCCGGAAGACCACAGCCTGGTGAAGCAGGAGCTGTTCGTGCCGTTCGTGGTGGTCAACGGCTGCGACACGGTAGAGGAGGCCATCGACAGGTCCAACGCCACGGAGTACGGCCTCACCGCCGGCATCTTCACAAAGGACAAGAAGGAGCAGGAGGCGTTCTTTGAGGGCATCAAGTTCGGCGTTACGTACTCCAACCGCAGCGGCGGCTCGACAACGGGAGCCTGGCCGGGTGCACAGTCGTTTACAGGCTGGAAGGCGAGCGGTGTGACAGGCAAGGGTGTCGGGAGCCCGTTCTATCTTCTGACCTTCCTAAGGGACCAGTCGCAGACCAGGGTAGAGTAGTAGGTCAGCCCAGACAGGAGTCGGCCTGCTACTTCAGCGGGACGTAGAGGCTGGAGCGGCTGGCTCCGATCCCTGGCGTGCCGTGCACCACCTTCTTGTTGGTGATGACGTACTCCCCCAGGTATCTCCCTATCATCTCTGGCTTGACTTCGAGGGGGACGAACTCCCTACCGTTGTGGACCGAGATGGTGAGTCCCACCATGGTAGGCAGCACGATCATGTCACGGGCATGGGTCTTGATCTCCCCCTGAAGCTTCCCGTCTTTCATTGCCCTGGCGTCTTCCAGGAGCTTCCTCTTCTCTTCAGAAACCCCCCTGTTCAGAGAGCGCCTCGCCCTCGAAGGGAGGAGCTCCAGTAGCGCCTCGGTAGACATGGAGTTGAGCTCTTCTAGGCTCTTCCCTCTGTACCTGAACTCCTTCGGCATCTACTTGGAAACCTCCGCGCTCGACCCGGCCAATCTCTTTCTTCCTGTCTTCCTCGGCGCTATTAACCCTACCTTCCTCCCGGGGGGCGCGTTCCTCGATG
>Ga0187766_10002471_pt1 | contig 10876 bp, 8 predicted proteins | sample 0216_QUI02_MP05__4_FD_132971 | JGI IMG/M metagenome (GOLD analysis project Ga0187766, IMG submission 132971) | Tropical peat soil microbial communities from peatlands in Department of Meta, Colombia - 0216_QUI02_MP05_20_MG | ecosystem: Environmental > Terrestrial > Soil > Wetlands > Peat ... | reverse complement strand
TGTACGGCAGCTTCACCTCGCTGAAGTGCGGCCGGGAGGTGTTCCCAAGCGCGTAGTTCTCCGCGAGACGCTGGCCGTTGATCCACACCGCGTTATCGCGAATGTCCACCGTGTCGCCGGGAAGGCCGATGACCCGTTTCACCCAGTCCGGCGGGTCGCCCGCGATGGGCGGCCGGAAGACGATCAATTGCTGGCGCACCGGATTGCGCCACAGCGGCGCATGCCAGTGCGTGAAGGGGATGCCGGCATCGTAGCCGATGCGGCTGATCATCACGTGGTCGCCGACGAGCAGGGTGTTCTCCATCGAGCCCGAGGGAATGACCCGCGCCTGGCCGATCGTGCCGTTGATGAGGAGAAACAGCAGGACGACCCAGAACCAGGCAAAAATCTCCCGGCGGATTTTCTGGCGGAGGGCTCCGTTCTTTGGCGCGGTCTTGGGTTGTTCAGGGCTCACGATTCACCGGGACGGGCCGCTCCGGGCTAGCTGCGCCTGCCACGCTTTCATTGGACGTGCGCTCGCGGACTTCCAGTTGCACAAGATCCGTCGGGTACACGCCGGTGTAACAGGAAGTGCAGAAGGTGCCCGCGGTGTCCTGCACCGCCTGGCGCAGGCCGGAGAGCGAAAGGTAGCCGAGGGAGTCGGCTTCGATGAACTTGCGGATTTCATCGGCGGAGTGCGACGAGGCGATCAATTCCTCGCGCGTCGGCGTGTCCACGCCGTAATAGCACGGTGAAATCGTGGGCGGGCAGGAGATGCGCACGTGAACCTCGCGGGCGCCTGCGCCGCGCACCATGCGCACAATTTTGCGGCTGGTGGTGCCGCGCACGATGGAATCATCCACCAGCACGACGCGCTGGCCGGCGATGAGTTCGCGTACGGGGTTCAGTTTGAGCTTCACGCCGAAGTCGCGGATGGCCTGCGAGGGCTCGATAAACGTCCGGCCGATGTAGTGATTGCGGATGAAGCCCATGCGGAACGGAATCCGCGACTCCATCGCGTAGCCCACCGCTGCGGGTACGCCGGAATCGGGCACCGGAACCACCACGTCGGCTTCCACGGGATGCTCGCGCGCCAGCAGGCGGCCCAGCATCTCGCGGCTGGCGTTCACGGAGCGGCCGAAGATGACGCTGTCCGGCCGCGAAAAGTAGACGTGCTCGAAGATGCACTGCTGGTGCGGCTTTTCCGGAGCGAAGCGGATGGACTCGATGCCCGCGCGGGAGATGCGCAGCATTTCGCCGGGGGCGACTTCGCGGATGTACTCGGCGTTGAGCAAATCGAGCGCGCAGGTCTCCGAAGCGGCCAGCCACGCGCCGGGCTTGCCCGCGGCGCCGGGAAGGGTGCCCAGCACCAGCGGGCGGAAGCCGCGCGGGTCGCGCACGGCGTACAGTTCGTCGGGCGTCAGCACCACGAGCGAGTAAGCACCTTCGACCTGGTTGAGCGCGTCGCCGAGCGCGCCTGAAAAATTGCGCGCCGCAGAACGCGCCAGCAGGTGCACGATGACTTCCGTGTCGCTGTTCGTCTGGAAGATGGAGCCGCGATGCTCGAGCTTGCGCCGCCATTCGAGCGCGTTGGTCAGGTTGCCGTTGTGGGCGACGGCCACCTTGCCTTTGTTGCAGTCGATGGCGATGGGCTGCGCGTTGAGCAGGCCCTTGTCGCCGGCCGTCGAATAGCGCGTGTGGCCGATGGCGGCGCTGCCGGGGAGCTTCGCCAGAACGTCGGGCTGGAAGATGTCGTGAACTTCGCCCATGGCTTTGTGCGCATAGAGGTCGGCGCCGTCGGTCGAGATGATGCCCGCGCATTCTTGGCCGCGATGCTGGAGGGCGTACAGGCCGAGGTAGGTGAGCTTCGCGGCGTCCGCGTTGCCGAATGCGCCAAAGACGCCGCACTCGTCGTGGAAGTGGTCGTCGGGGAGATTTCCGTTGTTCATGCTATTTGAAGGGCGCGCTGCAAACCACCCGCCCAGGCGTCGCGGAGTGACTCAACCGGCGCATCAATGAGCGCTCGCCCCTGAAGCTCGATACGCAACGTTCCGCGAGTGACGCGGCCGATCTCGCGCGGCACCACACCATATTGTCTCGCAGTCGCGAGAGCGGCGGCAAGCGAGCCCGGCGCGACGGAGACCACGGCGCGAGCGCCGCGCTCGCCAAAGAGCTGCGCTTCCGCGGGCTCGGCGGAGGCCGTCGAAGCGGTTTCCGAAAGGGACATGCGCGCCCCAAGGCCGCTCGCGCCGAAGCAGGATTCGGCCACAGCGACGGCAAGACCGCCGTCGCTCAAGTCGTGCGCGGAGCGAATCCCGCCCGCCGCGGCAAGCGCAACAAGGCAGTCCTGCAGCCGCTTTTCCGCGGCAAGGTCGATGGCCGGCGGCTCGCCGGCGGCGATGCCGCCGATGGTCTTCGCATATTCGGACGATGAGAATTCCCGCGCGTCGCCGGCAGACCGCGCTTCCCCGAGCCCATCGAGCAGCAGAATGACGTCCCCTTCGGCCCGGAAAGCCTGGCCGACGGCGCGCGAGGCATCATCGAGTATGCCGAGCATGCCGATCACCGGCGTGGGATAAATGGATTTGCCCAGGGTCTCGTTGTAGAAGCTGACGTTTCCGCCGGTGATGGGCGCGCCAAACGCGGTGCACGCTTCCGCGATGCCGTCCACCACTTCGCTGAATTGCCACATCACTTCCGGCTTTTCCGGGCTGCCGAAATTGAGGCAATTCGTCGCCGCGGTGGGCCGCGCGCCGGTGCAGGCGACGTTGCGCGCCGCTTCGGCCACGGCGTGCATCGCTCCAAGCCGCGGATTGAGCCGGCACCAGCGGCCGTTGCCGTCGGTTGAAAGCGCCAGCGCCCGCGGCGTGCCTTTGATGCGCACGACCGCGGCGTCCGCGGCCCCCGGGCCGTCGAGCGTGTTGGTGCGCACCATCGTGTCGTACTGCTCGGTAATCCAGCGCTTCGACGCCACGGCCGGCGAGGCGAGCAGCCTGCGGAGATTCTCTGTAAGGTCCGCATCCGCGGGCGCGAACCGGAACCAGTCGGCTTCCGTCTCGCTGCGCGGCGCGGGCGGCGCGAGCGGCCGCCGGTACACCGGCCCTTCCTCGGCCAGCGGATGCGCGGGTATTTCCGCAACGACCTTGCCGCGGTCGCGCACGAGAAGCAGCCCGCCTTCCGTCACTTCTCCCACTACCACCGCATCAAGCCCCCACTTCGCGAACACACCCAGCACTTCCGCTTCGCGGCCGCGCTCGGCGACCAGCAGCATGCGCTCCTGTGATTCGCTCAGCATGATTTCGTACGGCGTCATCCCGGTCTCGCGCTGCGGCACGCGCGCCAAGTCGATCTCGATGCCCGTCCCCCCGCGGGACGCCATTTCGCACGTCGAGCAAGTCAGACCAGCCGCGCCCATGTCCTGAATCGCCACCACGGCGCCGGTGTGCATGGCTTCAAGGCACGCCTCGAGCAGCAGCTTCTCCAGGAACGGATCGCCGACCTGAACGTTGGGGCGCTTCTGCTGCGATTCCTCGGTAAACTCCGCGGAGGCAAGCAGCGAAGCGCCGTGGATGCCGTCGCGTCCCGTCTTCGCGCCCACGTAGATGACGGGGTTTCCGGCGCCGCGGGCGCGGGCGAAGAACAGCTCTTCCTTGCGCGCGATGCCCAGCGCCAGCGCGTTCACCAGCGGGTTCGCGGAGTAGCACGGCTCGAAGCCGACTTCGCCGCCGACCGTAGGCACGCCGAAGCAGTTGCCGTAGAAGCCGATGCCGCGGATGACTCCGTCCAGGATGCGGCGGTTCTTCGCGGCCTCCGCTTCGCTCACGCCGCCGCCGCTCACGATCGGCCCAAAGCGCAGCGAGTCCAGCACCGCGATGGGCCTTGCGCCCATCGTGAAAATGTCGCGCAGGATGCCGCCGACGCCGGTCGCCGCGCCCTGAAACGCCTCGACGAAACTGGGGTGATTGTGCGACTCGATCTTGAACGCCGCGACCAGGCCCCCGCCGATGTCCACCACGCCCGCGTTCTCTCCCGGCCCCTGCACGACCAGCTTCCCGCGCGTCGGCAGGCGCTTCAGGTGCACCTTGCTCGATTTGTACGAGCAGTGCTCGCTCCACATCACGCTGAAGATGCCGAGTTCGGTGATGTTGGGGTCGCGGCCGAGGATCTGTTGGACGCGCGCGTACTCTTCCGTCGATAGGCCATGCTCCGCCGCGATGGCCGGCGTGACTCGAATTTCCGTGCTGGCAGTGGCCATGGGTGCGTTCAACGCGACTCTACGCCGTGGCCTTCGCCGCGCCGATGAGCGCTTCCACCATGGAGCGGAAAACCACCAGGCCGTCGGCGGAGCCCAGCGCGGACTCGACGGCGCGCTCCGGGTGCGGCATCAGCCCGGCGATGTTGCGCTCCCGGTTGCAAATCCCGGCGATGTTGCGCATCGAGCCGTTGGGATTGCCCGCTGCATCGTTGGCGCCCTCCGGCGTCGTGTAGCGGAAAATGACCTGGCGATTGCGCTCCAGTTCGTCGAGCGTGGCCGTATCCGCGGTGTAGTTGCCGTCGGAGTGCGCGATGGGCACCTTCAGAATCTGGCCCTTCCGGGCCGCGCACGTAAACGGAGTGTCCGTCTGCTCGACGCGGATGTAAACGTGGCGGCAGACGAAGCGCAGCCCCGCGTTGCGAATCATCGCGCCGGGCAGCAGGCCCGCTTCGAGAAGAATCTGGAAGCCGTTGCAGATGCCCAGCACCAGCCCGCCGCTTTTCGCGAACTTCGCCACCGAATCCATCACCGGGGCGAAGCGCGCAATCGCTCCCGTGCGCAGGTAATCGCCGTAGGCGAATCCCCCGGGGAGTATCACCGCGTCGCAGTTCGCAAGGTCCTTTGACTGGTGCCAGAGCAGCTCGACGGGCTGGCGCAGAACCTGGCCCAGGGCGTGGAAGGTGTCGTGGTCGCAGTTCGAGCCGGGAAAGACGACGACACCGAATTTCATCTCGTTGTGACTCCCGCGCGCATTCGGGGAATCTGCATTTTAGCACAGCGCCGTGCTGCGCGCTTCACGCCGCATCGCCCTGCGGATTCTGAAAACCCGTGGAAAAAGCGCGGCGGTGGCCGGAATTGTCTTCGACCACCATCTCGTAGCACTGGGTACACTCGCGGCGTGGGACCTTCCAGAAGCCTAGCGGCGCCGCGCGCTCTTGCGCGCGCTGGAACGCCGTCGCGGAGCGGCCTTGCGCCCGTTCTTCTTGCGTTTTGAGGGTTTTTGCTTCGCCTGGGCCGCGGCGAGTTCCCGGCGTTTTTTGGCCGCCCAGCCGGGAATGTTGGCCTGGCGCCCGCGCGCAACCGCCAGCGCGTCCGCTGGCACGTTCTCCGTAATCACCGAACCCGCCCCGACGTACGCGCCGTCGCCGACGCGCACCGGCGCAACCAGCGCCGTATCCGTCCCGATAAACGCGCCCTTGCCGATGGTCGTGGGGTGCTTGCTGAACCCGTCGTAGTTGCAGGTAATCGTGCCCGCGCCGATATTGGCCCTTGCGCCGATGCGTGCGTCGCCGAGATAGCTCAGGTGCATGGCCTTGGTGCCTTCGCCGACCACGCTCTTCTTCAGCTCGACGAAATTGCCGATGCGCGCCCCGGCCTTCAGGTGGTTCCCCGGCCGCAGGCGCGCGAACGGCCCCAGGATGCAGCCGCTGTCCACCCGGCTTCCGGCAATCACGCAGTGCGGCTCGATGGTCACCCCGTCGCCCAGAATGGCATCGTGCAGCACGCTGCCCGTTCGCACCACGCAGCGCGCGCCAAGCCGCGTCCTACCGAGGAGCTGCACGCACGGCTCGAGGATGCTGTCCTCGCCCGCCTGCACGTCCGGATCGACAATGACCGTCTCCGGGAGCTGGATCGTGACGCCCGCGGCCATCAGCGCCTCGCGCTTGCGCTCGCGGAAGATGCGGTCCACCTCGGCCAGCTCCGCGCGGGTGTTGCAGCCCAAAACCTCGCGCGCGTCGGCGGCCACCTGCGCGAGCACCTTTTCGCCGTTCCCGCTGAGCTGGGCAATCGTGTCCGTAAGGTAAAGTTCGTGGTGCGCGTTGTCGGGCTTCACGCGGGAGAGCGCCGGCCACAGCTTGTCGAGCGAAAAGCAGTAGATGCTGGAATTGACTTCGTTGATGGCGCGCTGCTCGTCGCTCAGCTTCGATTCCTCCACGATGGCGGCGACGGCGGTCTCCGAGCGGCGGACAATGCGCCCGTAGCCCGAAGGTTCGGCGAGAACCGCGGTCAGCATCGTCGCCGCGGCGCCGCCCGAGCGGTGCGTGTTCACCAGGGCCTTGAGCGTTTCCGGGCGAATCAGCGGCGCGTCCCCCGGAACAACCAGGGCGATTCTCGCGTTGCCCAGCGCGCGGCGCGCCACAAGCAGCGCATGCCCCGTCCCGCGCTGCGGCTGCTGGAGGACCGCCACGGCTCCCAGAGCCTCGGCGAGGACGGTCACCTCGTCCGCCTGATGGCCGACCACCACACACGTCCTCTTCGCGCCCAGCGGGCCGCAGGCGCGGATCACGCTTTCGAGCAGCGACCGGCCGCCGGCGCGGTGCAGCACTTTGGCCTGGCTCGAGCGCAACCGCGTGCCTTTACCCGCGGCCAGAATGACGATGACAAGGTCAGAGGCGGTCATGAACGATCGGGCAGCCTTCTTCGCAATTGTGCGGGACGCGGAAGGCTTTTGGCAATGCGGAGTCTTCCTGGAATTTCGCGTTAATCGGCCGCCGACGCAGCCACCAGGCCCGAAGCATCTGCTTGCGTAGTGGCGGACTCGGCCATCGTAGCGTCTGTGGTAACCCGCCAGGCGGACGGATCGGCGAGCAGGCTGGCCACAAGCTGCGTATGCATCGCGTGCCCGGCGCGATGGGCGACCACCGTTCCCAGCAGGGGAAGACCCAGCAGGGCCAAGTCGCCGATCAGGTCTAGGGCCTTATGTCTCCCGAATTCATCAGGATAGCGGAGGGGGCCGTTCATTACCCCGTCCGACGTCAAAACGATGGCGTTCTCAAGCGACCCGCCTCGGATCAGCCCCATTGACCGCAGCGGCTGGATATCCCTCTCGAAACAAAACGTCCGTGCCCGGGACAGCGTCTCGCGGAAAGTTTCCCGCTCGACCGCCATCTCCACCTGCTGCGCGCTCACCAGCGGGTGACGGAAATCGACGTAACACCGCAGGCGAAATTCCCGGCCGGGGTAAACCCCGATTCGGCGGACTTCGCCCGCAACCTGTGGGTCGCGCTCTTCCAGTTCGACCGGTTTCAGAACCTGCAAATACCGGCGCCGGCGCCGCAGTTGCCGGACACCCGCGCGGTCCAGCATCTCCATGAACGGCTCCGCCGACCCGTCGAGGATCGGTACTTCCATCCCGTCCAGGTCCACGAACACGTTGTCGATTCCGCAGGCGTAGAGCGCCGCCAGGAGATGCTCGGTGGTGGAAAGCCAGACACCCTGTTTCATCAAGCTGGTCGCATAACTGACGCGCGCGACATTGGAGCCATGAGCTTCGATCGGAAAGTTGTCCAGGTCTGAGCGGCGAAAGACGATTCCGGAGTCGGCTGCGGCGGGAACCAAGCGGAGCCGCACCGCAACGCCCGTGTGGAGACCCACGCCTTGGGTCTCAACGGCCCGCTTGATCGTCGTCTGATTTCCCACCCAACCCCCAGAAACTGCGTATTACTATAGCATTCTTGTGACCAGGAACACCGTTAGGTTTCTACTTTAGTATCAATCAGATGCGAGCAAAATCAAGGCTCAGCCACAGAGGTGTGTTGCAAAGATACAACAGTCGCCCTCTTTCGCGTGGCATCCAGCCAACGGCCGCCGGCCGAGCACACGAGCTTTACGCCAAGGCCTGGAACGGCGAGGCGACTCCATCGGCGCAGGCTTCCTTCGACACTTTCGCGGCGTCTCACGGAGAGGAATGTTATACTTTGATTTTGTCCAAAGCGAAGGAACCCATGAACCGTTTTCTTAAGGCGAGTCTGCTGGTCCTCTCAGCGCTGATCCTCGGCTATGCCGGACTGGGCCACGTCCTGGGCCAGACCACGGACGACAAATCGTACCGGTCCCTAACCGTGTACTCCGAGGTGCTCCAGAAGATTCAGCAGGACTACGTGGACACGCCCAACATGCACCTGGTCACGGCGGGTTCGCTCCACGGGCTGCTCGAATCGCTCGACGCCCAGTCCAGCTACCTCACCCCGCGCGAGTACAGCGAATACAAGCAAAAGCTCGCTAAACCGGGTCTGGGCGAAACCGGCGTGAACCTGAGCAAGCGCTTCGGCTACATCATCGTGGTATCCGTTTTGCCGGACAGCCCGGCCGCCAAAGCGGGCGTGCGCAGCGCGGACATCTTCGAGTCCATCGCGGGCTTTACCACCCGGGACATGTCTGTGGGACAGGCCATGAACCTGCTCTCCGGCGATCCCGGCACCGGCGTGAAGGCCTCCGTGATTCGCCGCGGGCATGCCGAACCACAGGAAATGGACCTGGTCCGCGAGAAGGTCCCTGCGCCCAGGATGACGGGTCAGAAGATTGATCCGGACATTCTCGCCCTGCGCCTGCCGACTTTCGCGCCTGGTCGTGCCGATGATGTGCGCGAGCGTCTCGCGCGCGCGGAAAAAGAAGGTATCCACAAGTTGATTCTCGACGTTCGCGATTGCGGCCGCGGCGACGTGGCGGAAGCCATTGCGCTGGCGCGGCTGTTTGTCGGCTCCGGCAACGTGGCGTCGCTACAGGGGCAGACGGTATCGCGGCAGGACTTCGCGGCCGATCCGGCCAAGGTTGTCTGGAAGGGCCCGGTGTCCGTTCTCATCTCCTCGACCACCTCGGGGGCGGCGGAAGTCTTCGCGGCGGCAATTTCCGCGAACAAGCGCGGCGACGTCGTGGGCGAGCGCACCTTCGGCTTGGCTTCGGAGCAGAAGCTCATCACCCTCGACGACGGCTCCGCGATTTTCCTGACCGTGGCGAATTATCTGAACGCCGGCGGAAGGCCCATCCTGGAAGAGGGCGTCGTGCCGACAGAAGCGGTACAGGCTGCTGTGGATTCGACCGACAGCGAGTCCGCGGATGACGACTCGGGCGGAGCCGCAAAGGAAGCTCCGGCGCCGCGGCCGCTCTCGCCGGAGGATCCGGCGCTCAAGAAAGCCCTGGAGCTCTTTAAGGCCCCCGCCAAAAAAGCGGCCTAGCGTCAAACGGCGCGTTCCGCGCCCCTCACTGCGCGTTCTGCGATTGCGCTCCGGGCATCGCTCGCTTCGCGGGATAGATGAAATGAATCGCGCAGGCCATCGCTCCCATAACGGCAAAACAGAAAACGCTGCCTTCCGGACCGACGCTTCCGCCGGTCAGCCAGTCCGGGCCGTGCAATGCGGCTCCGGAAAGGTGGCCTTCGAAGACAAAGCCGCTGTTCGGCACAGAAAACAGGAAGGTCTCGCCGAAATCAAACGCCGCGTGCGCCGCCACCGCGAACCAGAGGCTGCCGGTTCTGCGCAGGGAAAGACACATCAGCAGGCCGTAGCAGAAGACGCTCGTTGCTCCCGCCCAGTTCTCGCCCTCGTTCCACAAGTGAAATACTCCAAAAGCCAGGGAAAGCACGAACGCCGCGGGCCAGAATCCAACGCCGCGCGCGAGCGTGTACTGCGCGTAACCCCGAAAAAGAAACTCCTCGGAGACTCCGACGAGAACGAAAAACGCCAGCCAGAACGCAAACCACTTCAGCAAGTCCAGGCCATGAATCGCCACCGGCCCGAAGGAATAGCCGCCACATAGGGCAATCAGTCCCATCAGCGCGGCGGCTTCCGCCGAACCCGCAAGCGCCCCCTGTGCCAGGAGCGCGCCGCTGCCCGAAGACGCGGGCAGGCCGTACTCCCCTGCTCTCCGCCTTTCCAGCCGGGAGAGCAACGGAATCGGCAGAAAGACAGCCAGAGCGCCGGCGGCTTCCGAGAAAAACAGGGCCGGGCGGGAGAATCCCGATTCGCTGGGAGGGATGACAAGGCCCACAAGAATGCGCAACAGGATCCACGCGCTGACAACGAGGCCCACGTACACACCAAGTCTGCCGAAAACGGCAGCTGGCGAGTCGTCTCGGGCCGGGCCTTGCCCGAATTCCGGCGCAGTCGATGCCGCCGGTGAAGCGCCTGGAGTAGGCTTCGATGGCGTCAAACAGGTCACCTGTGTTCTGCGAGGCGTTTCAGCCGCGCCAGATAGCCGCGGTCGCGTTGCGCTACGGCGTGCCGCGTCAGCAGCCGGTCAACCACGCGGCCGAGCCAGCCCGGAAGCTCGTACTCATCCCGCATGCGGACCGTGGATGCGTCTCCCCGAGGTGCAATCTCCCATCGTTGCATCCCCCGTACGCCATAACGGTCCTGAAACTGCCATTCCAGCACACTGGCCATCCGGTACTCGCCGACAACCGCCGTCAACGACATTTCTCGTCCCCGGAGGTTCCCGCGGATCTCCACTTTTTGTCCGGGGGTGAAATCGGCCGCGCCTGCAAGCATCGTGAAATGCGCCTCCATCTCCGCACCGTACCAATACGGCATGCGTTGGGGAACGAAAAAGACCCCCACGCGATCTGGCGGCGCCTCGACTTCCACGGTGAACGCAAGTTTCGCCATCGCCGCGCCACTCTAGACGGATTACCGCGCCCGTGTCCACTCTCGGCGTGTGTCCTCTGGAATGGAAGCGTCGCCTATGCTAACCTTTTCCGCGGCTGAATGCGGTTAGGCACCTCCGGAAGGCGTACATGCAAACTGCCGCAAGAATGCAGCGCGTTCCTCTCGCTCCGTCTGTGGGCATTCGCGCGCCGTTCCGCCTTCTCGGCGGCCGCCTCGCCGTTGACTTCGCGAACGCCGTCCCGGGACACTCCGCGGGCTC
>Ga0187766_10002470_pt1 | contig 10877 bp, 15 predicted proteins | sample 0216_QUI02_MP05__4_FD_132971 | JGI IMG/M metagenome (GOLD analysis project Ga0187766, IMG submission 132971) | Tropical peat soil microbial communities from peatlands in Department of Meta, Colombia - 0216_QUI02_MP05_20_MG | ecosystem: Environmental > Terrestrial > Soil > Wetlands > Peat ... | reverse complement strand
GCGGCTGTTTCGACTGGACTAACGCCCGATTGCTCACGACAAAGCGCGGCGGATGTCCACCTATTGCCTAGCCGTCTCAAAATCTCTGGTCGCTGGCGCACTGAGGAGTTGTGCCAGTTCGGCGCTTGCGTCTGCCAAAAGCTTGACCAGGATTTTCCGCTTCTCGGGGTCTGCTTCTGATTTGAGCCGTTCTCGATAGTGGGAGATGTTTTGGTCTAGCACGAAGCTCTTTGTGTCCATGCCCGCCCCCTTCAAATGAGAAGAATCAGTAAACGGTACGATTGTGCGTATTACCGTAACAGCGCGGCTGGCGATTGTCGGCTATGCGAAATCGGTATGAACCTGTGGGTTTGCGCAAGGCTTATTGATCTCTATCAATGAGGGCCTACCTGCGCGCTATTGTCGCGCCAAGTAAAAGTTTGATCAGGATCAAACGTCGGACAGTTTTATTTTCAAAAGAGGTTCTCCTGAACGCGCTAGCAGGGATCTGGGCTTACCAAAAGAACCCCGCCGCATGGTGCGGCGGGAGAGCGGCATGATGCCGAAAATTCGAACGGGGGGTCGTTAGATAATTCGATTCCTACTGTTGTTTTGGCGTGTGTCGTTCCTCGCGTCGCTCCTTGCGACCTGTGCGGCGTTCGGTACGTCGTTCTGTACGACCTTTTCGCCGCTCCTGACGCCGCTCTGTCCGGTGTGTGCGCCGCGCTTGACGCCGCTGCGTTCCACTCGGTGCCGGGGTGGTGGCCGGTGCCGTTGTGCCCTGAGCCTCAGCATCGGACATCCTTAGAACTGTGGCTGGCAATGCGAAGCCCAATGCGGCTGCTATTCCTAGAAGCGTAGACAGCTTCCGACGCGAGATCATTTTTTCACTCATGTCAATCTCCCGGATTTCGATTTCGACACGGTCTATCGACGAGACACCTAGTATGTGTGCCGCCGGTATTCCCTTCGCTCATGTCTGCGATGCGCGCCAGCCACGCTTCCGGGCGTTGCAGGTCGTCCAACCACTGCGAAAGCCTTATCCTGAGACACAGATAAGTTCTTGTCTGCCGCCCACTTGATTGAAATTGGGGCAGCTGAAAGGACCGCAGCGGTGATAATAGTCGTACTAATCAAGGCTAATTTGCGCATTGTCGTTCTCCCAGCAAACACTAGGTTCTTTCAGGACACAGTGGTCAATCAAAAGCTTTGATAAAAATCAAAAGAGCTAAACAGTGTGCGCTATGGTCGCAGATTGTGGCGCGGTTTGACTTGCATCAATGGCTTACTGTGAAAGCTTGTTATTTTCATAACAGAGGATGAGTTTGAAGGAGTAAGCCATTATGAAAAAGGTGACCATACTTGGTGTCGTTGCTGCCGCCTCGGTCTTATGCGCAGCGCCACTCTCACTTCATTGGTCGTCGGCAAAAACGTTGTCATTGTCAGTCGATACTGCGAGCGCGCGACTTGGACGTCCGCTGACACCAATGAGCGTCGCTGGCGTAAACCGTCGTGTACATCGGCGTGCGTACTACGGTGCCGCGGCAGCGGGCGCAGTCGGTTACGGCTATTACAACACCGCCCGGCGGTGTGCGTATTGGCACGCAGGTGTTTGCCAGCGTTGGTACTAATCATCGCGAATGAGTGGTCGTGAGTGGGGAAAGACAGGAAAACCCCACCCACGACATTGTTGACGTATGGGCGGCAGAGATTGCCGTGGCACAAAGCGGACATCCCACGCGCGTCGCCAAATGTATGCTTTCGGGGGTAAAGCGGACATCGCACGGACGGCCTTCGATGTCCGCTTATGACCCAGTGTCGATCAGAGATGAGCGCTAAGTCGCAGACGACCGCCCTTCGGGCTTCCACAAAAATGCATCAACGCTGATGGGGCCCGAACCCGCGAAGATAAGGTAGAAGAACACAAAGCAATAAAGAACGGCAAGGTTTCCGCCGTTGACATACGGGAAAAAGCTTTTCGGCGCGTGAACCATGAAATATCCGATCGCCATCTCACCCGACGCGAAGAAGGCTGCGAAGCGTGTCCACAGGCCAACTGCTATCAGGCCACCGCCTATCATCTCTATACATCCCTCGAACCAGGGTAGCGACAGAAACGCTGGAAAACCTGTGCCAGACGGCAACCCAAAAAGCTTTACCAGGCCATGCTGCATGAACAAAAGCCCAGCCATGATGCGCAAAATGCTCAGTGCATAGGGCTGTAACCGATTGAGCGTTTCCATTTGATGATCCCTCGTTCTTAGCAAGTCGCATGCCCTATTGCGTCGGTATTTCGTAAACACTTTGAAGCGAGCGTCTATTCCATTTGGGCGAAAATGTCCGCTTCTGGCACAAAGCAGACATCCCAATGAACTCAGTCGATGTCTGCTTTCGGGAGAATAGCGGACGTTGGGCGAGCCCCAAATGCCGTCGAGCATTAGGCGACAAGCCAAATGACTGGAGTTTCGCTGTGACCGAAGCTGACCTCATTCGTTTCGTCGACGCTCAGGCTAAGAACCACACACAGGTCGTTAAGGACTTACCAATGGACGTAAGCGATCACATTGGATGTGGTTCATTTTTCCACAACTCGCCGGTCTCGGACGAAGCGCCATGGCAGAGCGGTATGCGATAATGGATTTAGATCAGGCCAAGCGGTATTTGGATGATTCGGTTCTCGGGAACAGGTTGCGCGGTCTCGTGCGACTCATGATTGACCACAAGGGGAAGTCGGCACTGGAAATTCTTGGATCTCCCGACGATTTAAAGTTTCGCTCATGTCTGACCTTGTTTCGCCAAGCAGCCTCCGATGACTCTGTTCGCGTATTATTCACGGAAGGTTTGGATCAATTCTACCGTGGCCAGCCAGACCATCGTACGTTGGAGCTTCTCGCTAAAGAGTGAAGAGCGACACCGGGCCGGAAACCAGACACATCGTTATTGGTAATAGGTAACACCGCAACCCTGATTACCGATGCGTGTCTCAAAAGACAGCTTTGTAGCTGGCTCGGTCGTACCCGGTTTGGGAAACTTGTATTGCAGAATGGCGATCTTTCCCTCTGGGATATTCCGCACTGTATCGTAGGCTCTTTGTCCAATCGGGTCATTGATGAGCGTCTCGCAGTGAAACGTTCCCGCGCCTCCGCATTCTCACGTTCCTCTTGCTGTCTCGTCGGCATTGCGTAGTGGTGAGCCATGCGTTGTTGCTTTGCTCGGCGCTCTGCGGCACGCCGCTCGTTGTCTTTCGCCCAGTCAAGTGGCGGTGAAGCGCGGCCATAACCCGGCATCGGTCGCGGCGAATCAGGATGCCGAGCGACGTGCGAAACTGCGACGGCGTTGCCGTCTGCGCCTGACCGGCGCGCACCAGCCCGTTAGCCGCACGCTAGCAGCCAGGTGTTAGCCACCAACGCAGCGACAGCACCAGTACGCCGAGAACGAGAACACGCCGATTCTGCAAGGGTATCTGCGCTGTGCTACCTCTCACCCAGAACAAGAAGCCACAGCCAGCCAGCAACGCCGGCGGAAGCCAGGCGCCATGGACCCGTTCAACCTGTTGTCGTCGTTGGGAGGCGCCGATCAGATAGACCTCAGCGCAATGACCAGGCGAGGATTTTTGCTCGATTCGAGGTGGGGCGAAGGGACTCGCCAAAAAAGGGGGGAAAACTCGCGCCCGCCAGGCGCGCGGCAAATAACGAAATCAATGTCTAAAAGGCAAATTTCAGCAGGCTGTTTGGTCTCAGCGCCGCCAAGATCTCGTCACCTCCCCGCTCTAAAGTTGCTCAAACATGATACGAGCACTGTGCCAAGCCGGGCCGTCGGGCGTTTGCTCAAAGCCGGACTGCGGACCGTGGAAGAGATTTGGCATTATGACGATAAGGGCGATTGCATTCCTAACTATCGGCTTGATCCTCAGCGGCTGCATGCAGGAGACACTTGAGCCTTCGACCGAGGCGGGGTGGACCGCGCGCGACAAACAATTGATGTCCAATCTGCCTTACGCGCAGGCGACGATCCCGCAGGAGTTTCAACGGCACATCGTCGGCTACAGCCGTAAGGAAGCCCCTGGCACCATCGTCGTGGATGCCGACAACAAGTTTCTCTATTACGTGCTGCCGAAGGGTCAGGCGATACGTTACGGCATCACCGTAGGCGAAGAAGCTCAGGCCTGGAGCGGCATTGCCAAGGTCGGCCGCATGGAAGAATGGCCGTCGTGGACACCAACCGCCGGCGAACACGCGCGGCTTGATCCCCTGCCGGCCTTCGTGACCGGCGGGCCGGCAAATCCGATGGGTGCTCGAGGGCTATATCTGTACTCCGGCAGCAAGGATACGCAGTACCGTATCCATGGCACTAACCAGCCCGAATATATCGGCCAAGCCATCTCCTCGGGCTGCATCCGAATGACCAACGAGGACGTGATCGACCTCTACAATCGCGTCAAGATCGGCACGATTGTTGTCGTCCTCGCGCCGACAAAATTTCTAGACATTTGGTCAAAGTATCCGGTTGGCCACAACACATGAGCCATGCGCTGACCCGTCTACAATCCACCATGGAAGCGGCGCCTGGCTTTGCCGAGTTCGACCGTCTCTAAGCATCTGCCGCCTACTCCGGTCTTCGCACCGCATCGCGGCCGGTGCTTGCGCTTGGGCTGCCGAGCGGATCGGTTCGGCCAGAGAACATTGCGATCATTTTTGCAAGCTTGAATTTGAGGTTACGTTGGCTGGTAGTCGCTTGCCGCGTGCTAACTCTTCCTCAAGAGCTCCGGCAGCTTGGTCACGTTCGCCGCGATCCGCCGCGATTCGTCTTTACTGAGCAGCTTGACCGCTCAACCGCCTGCACATCTATGACGTTGGTGGGAAGAATTGAATTTGCGAAAATCACCTGTGACGTCGGTCACAGAAACAATAGCTGTCGGTGAGTAAATAGATTGGAGCGCCGGGTGCCCCCAATCAGGAGGGGACCATGTCATCGATCTACCACATCCACCAAAGCACCGATCTCAAGCGCCCCGACTACGGCTTTATTCTTGCTCTCGTCTGTATGGCGCTGGCTCTCGTCGTTGCCAGCGTAATTTTCACGCCAGCACCCGTCGGTAGTGGAATCGCCAGCGAACTTACGACCGTCGGACCTTAAAGGCTGGTAGGCGATGTGATTTGAAAGCTGACTTGGCGTCCGGCACCAATGCGTTCGGATTTCACACATCTAACTCCATGAAACGAGTTGTCGCACTAGGCCTGGCAATGTTCGCCGGCGTTGCTACCAGCGCCGTAGCAGTGAACCAATTGCATGCGCAGGAAACGGCTCGCAGCGCGTACGAGACTCCGATTTGGAAAACGATCACGCTTGGGACCTATCGGAGCGCGAATGTGCTGCGTGAAGCTCTCGACTCGGTGCACTGTAGGATCGAGAAAGTACCTAGCGTCAAGGTTGCCGGACAGGCATCGCCTTCGCCCCCGATCTATGACGACGGGCCCACGACTCCATTTTGCCACCTCGAAGATTTGGCAAACGAAATAATCGGCCGTCCTGCGTTCGCGCTTAGTCGGACGAGGACTGAAGTCGACCTTGTCGTTCTTTCCGTCTTCGAACTTGGATTTGGGAAGCAGGGAGCGTCTCTTAAGGATATTTATGCGCGAGCCAGATCACTCGGTTTTGCGCTTTGCCCTCCCGAGGTCGGACCCCAATTGCGGCTCCAGTATCTTGAGCAGCCTCCCCGCGAGGTCCTTCACATCGCGATGGAACCAATTGCGAAATATGACGGCAATCTCGTCAGCCTTGCTCTCGAAAATGGCGATTGGGGATTTGTATTGTTCGGCTACTACATAGCAGGCGTTGAGGTTATGTATCCGCGCGCCCTTTTTGTATTTGTCAAACCTCGGTACGGCGATAGGTCATAAGCGGACATCGGGGTCTGCCGACGCAATGTCCGCTTTACCCCCGAAGCGGACATTGGTTGAGTGCGCCGATATGTCCGATTTTTGCCAAAAGCGGACATCCGACCACTTATTTGATCACCTCGTCGACGCTGGCGAGCCATTGAATGAAATTATCGAAGGGGCTGACGGAGCCCCTCCGAGCATGACCTATTGACCGGGAGGTCTGTAGGAAGCCTGAAGCTGTATTCTCTTTTTGCGGATGGCTACCACCTCATCCCATGAGAACAGACGATGCGCCTTCACGTTATGAACGCCGTCCGATGCGGCTACGACGGCCGCTATCGTTGCCCCCATACCTGGATCGACATCGATGATCACCATCGCTCCAGGACCGTCGTGTATGGTGCCATACATAGCGACCAATTTGCCGCCAGCGGCGCCCACTAATTTCTCGACCGCCTCCTTACGGTCGGCGTTAGGGTTTTTGGCCATGCCCTCCATGGCCTTGGCCGTGTAATTGGCAGTGATGCAGTACAACATTGCAAATCCTCCCTGATTTTGGTGTTGGCAGTGCTCGCCTGCCGAAGGCACAATCGCTGCCCTCAATTTTGCAGGCCACGGTAGCTAAGACATTAAGCCGCACGGGCACTGTGCCCTTAGTCACAGACGCCACCTGCGCCACCCGTCAAATGAATCAGCATTCATTGATGGAATTTCACTGGTTCGGTCCTTAACGGCGCCGATGTGGATTGCAGTGATATGCGAGTCTGGCGGAGGGGCGACGATGACAATTGGGTCTTGGCTCAAACTGTTGGCTGGCATTGCGATCGTTTTGATCGCGACGCTGAGTATCCGCGCGGTCGCAGACGAACAGGCTCGCGCTCCGATCCTAATACCGAATGTTCAGGAACCGGAAGAGATGCGGGTCGCGCCTCTTCCCATGCACAATGCCGTGCTCACGCCCGCCGACCGCATGCTTGAAGAAGCGACACAAGCCAGCCAGAGTGATGCTTACGCGATGATGCCGGCAATCAGCCGTGTAATTGCATTGTATCCTGAGTATGCACCTGCCTACGTTACGCGATTGCGTGTGCTATGCGAAGGAAGCGATAAAGACGCGATCCTTTCTGACATCAGTAACGCATTGAAATTCTCTGCCAGCACAGAGACATCCTCGGAGACTTTGAAGCAGTCGGCTGGTTCCCTCAATGGAATGCTAGCCAAGATCGAATACCTCAAGGGCGATTACACCGACGCGATAAGCGATTTAGAGAAGGCAGTGCATGCCGATCTCACCAAGCCCACTGATTTTGTTAACACGGGAGGCGTTGAGCCCGAGCAAACAGCATCGCTTTGTACTTGGACCGAACCTGCTATTGATGCACTCGTGCAACGATTTCCCGAAGATTATCGATCACACTTAATCCGTGGATTGTACTTTGCATCTTTTGTGTCGTTTGACGTGAAATGGTTGAAGCCTGCGATGGACGAACTAAATAGGGCGGGCGCGCTAAATCCCAAGTCCGCGCTGCCGTCCTTTTTCACCGCTCAGTTTCTTCGTGATCCTATCGTCTTTCTTCAACAGGCTAACGAGCTAGGATGGAATGATGAGGCGCGTGAAAAGATCGACCAGAAGGTGCTCGGCTATTACAATCAAGCTTTATCCATCGATCCCGATCTAATTTCTGCGCTTAAAGGTCGCGCACTGATCTATTTAGACTTGAAACAATATATGAAGGCGATTGATGACTACGATAAAATCATTTCAGCTGATCCGGAGGACTGGATTGATTACCATGACCGCGGTCTAGCGAAAATGTCTTTTGCGCCCTACGAGGCAATTTCGGATTTTACCGCTGCGATCAACATAGAAGGACGGGAGTTGCTTAAGTCGAGCGATTACGAAGCCCGGGCTGACGCCTACATGCAAACGCGCCAATGGGACCTCGCAATAGAGGATTTAACCACTGCCATTTCACTGCAAATTGGCAGCATCGCCATGCTGGGGAATGTCAGACAGTTCCGCGATATCTATCCGGAATACGCAGCAGCCTCGGACGAAGCGATCTGGCGAAAACTAAATCAAACATTTTATCCTGATATGAAATATGAAGATTTTTCACAGCAATTTCTAACTGGACGACCTTTGGCATCGACAACAATTCCTGAACTCTATCTAAAACGCTCTGATGCTTATCTTCACCGAAAAGATTGGAGCCGTGCCTCAACAGATTTCCGCCGCGCGGCAAATGGATTTCCTGACTATGCGTCAACAATGGACCGCTGGCGTCAGTTCAGCCAAACTTATGATGCAAACAGCTATATTGATATGCAAACCTTCGACGATGCGCACAACGGGTCGGTCAAAGTGTGGATCAAGCAAGCTAACGGCGAAAGGGATGCTCCGGGCCCCTATAAGGCATTTCGCTTCGAATTGAACTGTGGCGCCGAGCAGATACGTACCTTGGCATGGGCCGAATACGACGCGTCAGGCACTCTTGTAAAGAGTGGCCAGGGAGGTAGATGGGGCGGCGTCTATCCAAACACGCTTGGCGAAATCCTTGCACAGGGTGCCTGTGGTACTTCCTGATACCTGTTGCCGTGTGGGGTCGGTACTGAATCTATTCCCGATCGATCGCTATGATGATCGTCGGTGGTTGTTGTTCTCGGCGGCGATCTGAGTTTCGAAAACTTGCAGACCCCATCGTCCAAGATTGCCGAAACTGATGGAGCAAAGCGGCCCCGCAAATGGCAAGCACTATTACAATCTGGAGATTCGTTTTCCGCAGGCATTTAGTGCGGGTGTACTCCTTGTCAGCTTCGGCGCTGAGAAACCGCAAAGCTAGACCACTCATCACTTCGCTCGTGTTTTGTGCAGTGAGCGCGACTGCCGTCACTGCAATGGACCGTGGGCAATTCGCGAACGTTCCGCTTGAAGTGCGTGAGTGGTTTGAGCATCTGCGGTCCCCTACTGGAGTGCCCTGCTGCTCCTACGCAGACGGTCATCGCACTGGCTACGATATGAGGCAGGGTCAATATTGGGTGCCGATCAAAGGCAAGTGGTATGCGGTGCCACCAGAAGCGATAGTTAAGACAGCAAATCCAGTTGGGGAGGCGATCGTGTGGTACGTAGCGGACGAAGGTGAATTTTCAACAACTGTGCTTCCAACATATAGGATTCTTTGTTTTGTCCCGTCGGACGGCGTTTGATTCCCCTGGCGTCCGCTACATGGTAACGCTCTAGGGCTGGGGCTGTCCCTCCGGACCCGCGAGAATGGCCCGCCTTGGGACGAACGTTAAGATAGCCTCGCTACCAGTTTCGACACCCGCCTGATGCTGTTCGAGAAAACAGCACGGATGGGGACAAGGCAAAGCCGTTGGCTGTATACCGGCGACTAATGCCTCCCACCAGCCGGCGGTCGGCATTTCCGTCCCTTCAAAGAAGTCCGGTTTGTCCCGACATGTCGCTGATTTCGTTTTGTTCGTTCCGCTAATCACCGCGCCAGAAGTTCCATGTCCGCGTTGGGTCATTAGCGAACGTTGCACCGCGTTCGCATCATGTCTAACGGACATTAATTGCGCGTCTCGGGATGTCCGCTTTGTGCCAGAAGCAGACATCCCTTCAGTTTATTAGGGCGATTTTCCCCGACAGGTGGCGCAACCGACGATCACCCGCTTAATTACTATTCGATGATCTTATCGGCTCTGACGAGCAAAGTAGGCGGGAATTTGAGGCCAAGCGCCTTCGCGGTTTTTTGGTTGATCCATAATTCCAGTGTAGTCGGAAACTCGACCGGCAAGTCAGCAGGTTTGGCTCCTTTCAGTATCTTATCGACGTAATACGCCACTCGGCGGTAGCACCAATCTAGATCGACGCCGTAGCTAATAAGTCCTCCTGCTTCGACATGCTGATGATAGCCATATAATGTTGGCAGCTTCTTTGCCGCTGCCGCCTCAGCTATGACGGACTTGGCATAGACCAGCATACCGCTTTGCTCAACGACAACAATCTCTGCGCCGCCCGTCGAGAACGTTTCGTAGGCTTGGCCAATATCCGCAGCAGTGCGGACCTCTGCGGGTATAATATTGATCTCCAATTTCTGTGCCGACGACTCTATCTCTTGCCTTTGCGGACGCGCTTTTGGGTCTGCCACATCGTCAAGCAATCCGATGCGCGTCGCTCCGGGAACAAGCTCACGCGCAAGTTCAAGCTGCTTTGTTGGCAACCCACTCACGTAGGGCATTATCCCTGTTAGGTTTCCACCGGGTTGCGCGTAGCTTTTGATTAAGCCCAGTTCGACTGGATCGGCCAGCGCACCAACGACGATTGGAATCGTGTCGGTTGCTTTTCTCAGAGCAACGGCCTGGTCGGTCGCCGGGGCAACGATAACGTCCGGTTTGAGTTGAACCATCTCCAGGGCAAGTTGGGGCAAACGATCCGCATGAAACTCAGCAAAACGATAGAGCATCTTGAAGTCTTGGCCTTCGACATGGCCAAGCTCCCCCATGCCTGACAAAAATTGTCCCCAAAATTCTACTGACAGCATCGCGTCCTTTGTGGGAAACCCCAACCAACCAACGACAGGTGATCTCGCCTGCGCAAATAGCGCACGCGTTGCCATCGTTGCCGCACAGACAAGGAAAGCGAAGTCGCGTCGCCTCATCGAACTCTCCCGCACATAGATGCTGGGCTGGCGTAGTTAAACGTTAGCTTACAACGTCGTCTGATCACATGCACGGAGGCCCGCGCGGCTAGTTCTCGACTGTGCCGGGCTTAGCAACCGTGGCGGGACTGCTTACATGGCACGGTGGCAATGTCCGCTTGTGCCAAAAGCGGACTCATGCGGTGCAGCAAAAGTAGCTCTATTCGATCACCCTCGTCGGCGCGGGCGAAGAGCGATTGCGGAATGCTGATACCGAGGGTCTTAGCGGTCTTGAGATTGATCACCAACTCATACTTGATCGGCGCCTGCACCGGCAGATCAGCGGGCTTCTCGCCCCTGAGAATACGATCAACAT
>Ga0187766_10002469_pt1 | contig 10877 bp, 10 predicted proteins | sample 0216_QUI02_MP05__4_FD_132971 | JGI IMG/M metagenome (GOLD analysis project Ga0187766, IMG submission 132971) | Tropical peat soil microbial communities from peatlands in Department of Meta, Colombia - 0216_QUI02_MP05_20_MG | ecosystem: Environmental > Terrestrial > Soil > Wetlands > Peat ... | reverse complement strand
GTCGGCTCCGGCGGCTCTGGGCGGGTCGGCTCCGGCTAGCATTGCCCTCGATGCCGAGTCCCGGTTCGCGGCGCTGGCTGCGGCGCGGACTCGCTGCCGTGCCGGTGCTGCTGCTACTCGCGCTCGCAGGCGCGGTGGCGTTCATCTCGCTGCACGCGCCTGGCAACGTATCCCACCCAAACGTCGAATTCACGGCGACCACCGTGGCCCAGGCGCCGCCCAAGCCACAGCCGCGACCGCGCGTCGCGGTCGACGAGTTCGGGTGGCCGTGGTACGGCTACGACCCCGGCCGCACCCGCTTCTTCCCGGACGGCAGCAAGCTCGACCCCCCGCTGCGCCAGGGCTGGTCCTACGACGACGGCGGACTGCTCGAGTTCCCCCCGGTCATCTACTCCAACACGTTGTACTTCGTGGACGACAACGGGTGGGTGCATGCCGTGAACACGGCAGGCGGGCAGTTGCGCTGGCAGCACCAGGTCGGAACGCTCGCGGCCGCTTCCCCGGCGATCGACGTGCAGGACAAGCTCGTGATGGTGCCGGTGCTCTCGCAGGACCCGAATGCGGGCAAGACCTCCACGCCCGGTGACGGCCGGTTCGTGGCCGTGGCGATGAGCACGGGACGGGTCGTGTGGTCAAATCCGATTCCCGCCGGCACCGAGTCATCGCCGCTGGTGTGGAACGGGACCGTGTACTTCGGTGACCAGAGCGGGACCGTGTACGCGTTGCGCGCCCGGGACGGCCACGTCGACTGGACGTTTCACGCACAGGGCGCGGTGAAGGGCGGACTGTCGCTGTCGGGCGGTCTGCTGTACTTCGGCGACTACGCCGGCCGCGTGTACGCGATCAGCGCGAGCACGGGCCGCCAGGCCTGGTCGGTCGGCACCAGCGGGGCCCAGTTCGGATTCAGCTCCGGACAGTTCTACTCGACCCCCGCGGTCGCGTTAGGCCGGGTCTACATCGGCAACACCGACGGACGCGTGTATTCGTTCGCGGCGCGCACGGGTCAGCTCGCCTGGGCGACTGGCACCGGGGCATACGTATACGCCTCGGCTGCGGTGGAGGACACGCCGGGACTTGGTCCGACCGTGTACATCGGCTCCTACGACGCCAACTTCTACGCCTTCAACGCTCAGTCGGGGGCGCTCCGCTGGACGCACAACGCGGGCGGGAAGATCTCCGGCTCGGCGACGATCGTCGGCGACGTCGTCTACTACTCCGACCTCGGGAGCCGAACGACCGCCGGGCTCGACGTTCGCACGGGGTCTCAGGTGTTCTCGTTTCCCGACGGTCTGTTCAACCCGGTCGTCGCCGACGACGGTGCGATCTACATGATCGGCCGCCAGACGATCTACCAGATGCTTCCGGCCAGGCGTCCGCGGGTCGTGCCCGCGGCTCGGGGCCACGCCGGCTCAGCCGCCGCATCCCCGGCCGTGGCCGCGATCTCCAGCTTCTCACCCGGCCCGTCGGGCTACTCGCCCGCCGCGTCGCCGTTTACGCTGCTCGCGTCACCGAGCGCGATCCCGGTGCCGTTGATCGTCCGCGCGCGCCGATCGTGACGCGGTCCGGGGGATGGTCGGAAGCTTGCAGCCGGAACGTGCGTTCGGGCGTCTTGCTATCATTGAGCGTCTATGCGTTGTCGTAGTGGAAGTCACTGTCAACGGTCTGCCATGGAGGGTCGCCGGTTCTGCCCGGAGCACGCGGCGGAGCTCGATCGCATGCGCGAAGAGCTCAAAGACGCCGCTGCTGCTCGCATCGGTCGGGGCCGGCCCAAGCGGTCGTCGACATGCTGCCGTCCAGGCTGCTACGAGCCTCGCGTTCCCCCCGCTGCGTATTGCGATTCATGCGCCGCTGCGGGGTACGTCGAAGAGGCCGCTTAGCGGCTGGCTCGCGGCTTGGGGCTTCAGTAGAACCTACATCTTGAATAGCTGCTAGGCGCTCGGTCGCACGGCGATGCCCTCGCCGGCGAGGTGCTGCTTGACCTCCAGCACCGTGTGATGCCCGTAGTGGAAGATCGAGGCGCACAGCACGGCGTCCGCGCCGGCGCGCACCGCCGCGGTCAGGTGCTCGAGCTCACCCGCCCCTCCGGACGCGATCACCGGCACGTCGACGGCGCCCGCGACTGCCCTGGTCAGGGCCAGGTCGTAGCCCGTGTTCGTGCCGTCGCGATCCATGCTCGTGAGCAGGATCTCGCCCGCACCTCGGTGGACCGCCTCGCTGCACCACGCGACCGCGTCGCGCCCGGTGGGCGTGCGCCCGCCGGCCACGTACGCCTCCCAGCGCTCCGCCGCGCGGGCCTTTGCGTCGACCGCGAGCACCACGCATTGGGCGCCGAACGTCGCCGCGAGCTCATCGATCAGCTGCGGCCGCGCGAGCGCGGCCGAGTTGATCGAGATCTTGTCCGCACCGGCGTCGAGCACCGCTTGAGCGTCGGCGACCGAGCGGATCCCGCCACCGATCGTGAACGGGATGAACACGTCGTCGGCGGTCCGGCGCGCGAGCTCGACGACCGTCTCACGCCGGTCGGAGGTCGCGGTGATGTCGAGGAACACGAGCTCGTCGGCGCCCGCGGCGTCATAGCGGCTGGCGAGCTCGACCGGGTCGCCCGCGTCGCGCAGCCCGACGAACTCGACCCCCTTGACAACCCGTCCGGCGTCGACGTCGAGGCACGGGATCACGCGCTTGTAATGCACTGTCAGCTAGCTCCGCAGGGCCCCGCGACTCAGAGCCTCCTGCCCCTCCGCGACCGTGAACCGCGCTTCGTACAGCGCCTTACCGACGATCACGCCCACGAGGTTGACCTGACGCAGGCCGGCGAGCGCCTCCAGATCCGCCAGATTCGAGACGCCGCCCGAGTACGTCAAGCTCGCGTGCACCGACCGGGCGATGCGCGCGACCTCATCGAGATCCGGTCCGCTCAGCATCCCGTCGCGGTCGATGCTCGAGTAGATGAAGCGTCGCACTCCCCGGGCTCTGACGCGCTCGATCACGGATTCGGCCGGGACCTCGGTCTGCTCGGTCCAGCCCGAGGCGGCGAAATTCCCCTCCCGTGCGTCGACTGACACAACCACCTGGTCGCCGTACCGTTCGATCACCGCGTCGAGGAAGTCGACGTCGCCGAATGCAGCCGTGCCGAGGACCACGCGGGCCGCGCCGGCGCTGATCGCATCGGCGACCGCGGTGGGCGTGCGCAGCCCTCCGCCGACCTGCACGGGCACGTGCAGCTCGCCGGTGATGCGGGCCACGTGGTTGAGGTTCGCGGGAACGCCGCGCTGGGCGCCGTCCAGGTCGACGACGTGCAGCGCTCGGGCGCCTTCGGCCACCCAGCGCCGCGCGGCGTCGAGCGGATCGGGGTCGTACACGATCGCGGTGTCGAACTCGCCTTGGGCGAGGCGTACGGTCTTGCCGTCGAGAATGTCGATCGCCGGCAGAAGGATCATGCGCGCGCCGCCGTGGCGGCCCCCGCTGCGACGGCGCCTGCGCACACCGAGACGAAGCTCGCGAGCATCCGCAGCCCGTGCGTCGAGGACTTCTCGGGATGGAACTGCACACCGAACACGAGCTCGTGCGCGACGATCGTCGCGAATCGCTCCCCGTACTCGGTGGTTCCGACGACATCGGCCCCGTCGCGCGGTCGGGCGGTCAGGGAATGCACGTGGTAGAACGGGCAACCGCGGTCCGGAAGGCCCGCGGTCAGCGCCGACTCGCGCTCGAATCGCACCTCGTTCCAGCCGATGTGCGGGACGCGCAGCCCGCCGGTGCGAAGTGCGTTGACCTGGCCTCCGATCAGTCCCAGCCCCTCCGTCTGCTCGATCTCCTCCGAGCTGTCGAACAAGAGCTGCATCCCGAGGCAGATCCCGAGTATCGGCGTGCCGTCGGCCGCGCGGTCGCAGATCAGCTCGGCGAGTCCGAGCGCGCGCAGGTTGCTCATCGCCAGCGGGAACGCCCCGACCCCCGGCACGACCAGCCCGTCGGCGGCGCGCAGCTCGTCGTGGGCGCGCGTGATCCGCGCCTGCGCCCCGACGTGCTCGAGCGCTTTCTGCACCGAGCGCCGGTTCCCCATCCCGTAGTCGACGACCGCGATCTGCACGTTCGCGCTCATACGAGCGTCCCCTTCGTGCTCGGGATCCCGTGTTCGGACGGGTCGACGGCAACCGCGGCTCGAAGCGCCCGCGCCAGGGCCTTGAACGCCGCCTCGATCATGTGATGGACGTTGGTCCCGGTCTCGACCGTCACATGCAACGTCAATCTCCCGTTCGCCGCCAGCGCGCGGAAGAACTCCTCGGCCAGCTCGTGGTCGAAGTTGCCGATCGCTCCCGGTGGGAGTGGCGCGTCGAACGCACACAGGCCGCGCCCCGAGATGTCGATCGCACACGAGGCCCGCGCCTCGTCCATCGGCACCGTCGCGTCGCCGAAGCGACTGATTCCCGCCCGGTCGCCGAGCGCCTCGTCGAGCGCTTGCCCGAGGCAGATCCCGACGTCCTCGACCGTGTGGTGGGCACCGGTCTGGAGATCGCCGCTCGCCCTGATCGTAAGATCCACATGGGCGTGCCGGGCCAGTAGGTCCAGCATGTGATCCAGGAAGCCGACGCCGGTGTCGCGCTCGCCGCCGCCGTCGCCGTCGAGCGCAAGGCTGAGGTGGACCTGGGTCTCGGCGGTGGTGCGGTCGATCTCGGCGCTCCGGGACATGTCAGCCATTGTCCCTAATGCGCGCCTCCATCGATTGGGCGTGGAACTCGAAGTGCTCCGCGCGAGCGAGCGGAGCCGCCAGGCCGGCGAGCCGCCCGGCCGCCGCGGCGCCGATCCGGACCTCGGTGAAGCTGCGGCGGAACCGCATCGGCGTCAGCGCCGAGGCGAACCGCGCCGCGCCGCCGGTCGGCAGGATGTGGTTGGACCCGGCGATGTAGTCGCCGAATGCGGTGCCCGCCGCGGCTCCGACGAACACGCTGCCGACGCGCGTCACGCGCGGCGCGAGGGCTTCGGCCCGCGGTCCGACGAGCTGCAGATGCTCGGGCGCGAACGCGGACGCGAGCGCGAGCGCGCGCTCGGTGTCGGGGACGCGCACGAGGCGGGCGAGCGCACCGGTGTCGGGCGCGCCCTCCAGGCGCCGGTTGACCGCCTGCAGCAGTTCGGAGCCGGTCGAGATGCCCACCACCAGAGTCCCCGGGCCGTGCTCGGCCTGCGCCAACAGGTCGAGCGCCAGCGGCTCCGGGTCGCTCGCGGCGTCCGCGATCACGACGAGGTCGCTCGGGCCCGCGAATCCATCGATTCCGACGTGCCCGAACACCTGTCGCTTGGCCTCCTGCACGTACAGGTTGCCCGGCCCCGCGATCACGTCGGCTGGTTGCACCGACTCGGTCCCGAACGCCAGCGCCGCGACCGCCTGCGCTCCGCCCATCCGGTAGACCTCGGAGGCGCCGACGAGCCGGCACGCAGCGAGCACGACCGGGTGGACGTCGTCCTCGCGCCCGGGCGGCGTGCACACGGCGACCTGCTCGACGCCCGCCACCTGCGCCGGTACCACGCCCATCACGACCGTGCTCGGGTATGGGGCACGGCCACCGGGCACGTAGATCCCGGCGCGACCGACGGGAGCCTCGCGCACCACGACCTCATACCCGGGCGGCCCATCGCCGCCCAAGCCGATCACCCGCTCTGGACACAGCGTCTCGGCGGCGACGTGGCGAACGTTCGCGATCGTCTGCTCGAGCGCGCTGCGAAGCGGCTCCTCCAGGCGCTCGAGTGCGGCGTCGAGCTCGGCGTCGGTCACTCTCACCGGCCCCGGCTCCGCGCCGGCTCGATCGAACCGCCGCGTGTAGTCCCGCACGGCGCCGTCGCCGCCGGCGCGCACGCCGGCGATGATCTCGGCGACCGCCTCGCGAACGGACTCGGGCGCCGGAACGAGCCTCCGCAGCTCGTCGGCGAGCTCGGCGGGCGCTCCGGTCAGCGTCACCAGTTCACACAGCATGCAACCGTTCCAGTAGCGCGTCGATCGCTCGCGCCTTGAGCTTGTGGGCGACCGGATTGGCGATCAGCCGCGCCGTGCAGAGCGCGATCTCCTCGCGCACGGCGAGGCCATTCTCGCGCAGCGTCGACCCGGTGGCGGTCAGGTCGACGATGCCCTCCACCAGCCCGGTCAGCGGCGCGAGCTCGACCGAGCCCTTGACCTCGACGATCTCCGCCTGGCGGCCGGTCTCGAGGAAGTGCCGCGCCGCGAGCCGCGGGTACTTGGTCGCGATTCGGACCACGCCGAGCCGCCGTAGCGCCTCCGCCGCCCGGTCCTCGCCCGCGACCGTGGCCAGCACCATCCGGCACCGGCCGTAAGCGAGATCGACGAGCTCGTACACCTCGCGCTCGGACTGCTCCAGCAGCACGTCCTTGCCGGTGATCCCGAGATCGGCCGCGCCGGCCTCGACGTACGTCGGCACGTCGGACGGCCGCATCGTCACGATCCCCGCATCCTCGAACAGGAGCTTGCGGTCGTTCTCGCGCACTTCGCGCGTATCCAGTCCGAGGCGGTCGAGCAGTTCGAGCGTGTCGTCGAACAGCGCCCCGCGCGGGACGGCGATCCGCAGCTCGCTCATCCTCGGCCCCCGCGGCCGCGCTCCTCACCGGTGAGCGCGATGTGCAGGCGCTCGACGTCGAGCGCGAAGCCGACCGCCGGGAGCGGCCTGCCGAACCGGCCGAGGAGGTCGTCGTAGCGCCCGCCGCTGCCGATCGGAACCCCGTACGCCGGGTCGTAGACCTGGAACACGGCGCCCGTGTAGTAGCCGAGGCTTCGCACCAGCCCGAGGTCGAAGATGATCCGCTGCGCGACCGCGGGATCCAGCAGCGCATGGAGCGAGCGCATCCCCGTCACCGCTTCGTGCAGCGCGCCCGCGCGGGTGTTCTCGAGCACCTCCGGCCCGCCGCGCGTGCGGGGGACCTGGAGCAGCAGGCTCGATTCCGCCGGCGCGAGCCCGAGCGCGTGGATCGCGCGCTCGAGCGCGACGAAGTCTCCGCGGACGAGCTGCGTCAGCAGCGGCTCGTGCCGCTCGGGTCCGACGCCGACCGCCTCGAGCAACGCCGGGTACAGCGACGCATCGCCGACGCCGACGCGAAACGTCATCAGGCCGGCCGCGTCGAGCGCGGCGCACAGCACCGTCACCGCCTCCGCCGTGCCCTCGGGCGCGGGCGCGCCGATCAGCTCGACCCCGGCTTGCAGGACCTCGCGCGGGTGGCCGCGCTGAGGGCGGACGCCGCGATACGCGTGCGCGAAGTAACAGAAGCGAAGCGGGGTCCGTGCGTGCCCGTACCGGGTGGCGACGACGCGCGCGATCGGGATCGTCATGTCGGAGCGCAACGCGAGCACGTGGCCCTGCTCGTCGAACATCCGGTATGCGGGTCGCGTTTCGCCGACGTCTCCGGCCGCGAACGTCGCCTCGAACTCGAGCGCGGGCGTGTACAGCTCGCCGAATCCGGCGCGCTCGAACACCGACCTGATCCGGTCGGTCATCGCGCGCAACTCACGCATCTCGTCCGGGAGAACGTCGCGCGTTCCGCTCGGGATGCGATCTACCACATCACTGCCGCGAGCGCCGCTGCTGCTCACACCGGCACGGGCACGTCGTCCAGGCGCGTGATCCGGGCGCCCAGCTCGCGCAGCCGCTCGTCGATCCGCTCATAGCCGCGGTCGATCTGGCCGACGTTGCCGATCTCGGTCAGGCCGTCGGCACACAGGGCGGCGATCAGCATCGCCATTCCAGCGCGGATGTCAGGCGACTCGACGCGCTGGCCGGTAAGCGGACGGGGGCCGAGGACGATCGCTCGGTGCGGGTCGCAGATCGTGATCGCCGCGCCCATCATCACCAGCTTGTCGGTGAAGAACAGGCGGTTCTCGAACATCTTTTCGTGGATCATCACCGAGCCCGACGCCTGGGTCGCGAGCGCCAGCGCGATGCTCGTCAGGTCGGCGGGGAACGCGGGCCACGGTCCGTCTTCGACCTTCGGCATGTGGCCGCCGGCGTCGTTGCGGATCACGAGCTCCTGGTTGCCGGGCACGATCACGTCCAAGCCGCGAAGTTCCGAGCGCAGCCCCAGCCGCTCGAATACGAGCCTGATCATCCGCAAGTCCTCGGGCCTCGTGTCCTTGACGATCAACTCGCCCCCCGTGACTCCGGCGAGCGCCATGAACGACCCGATCTCGATGTGGTCCGGCGCGATCGTGTGCGTGCATCCCCGCAGGCGACCGGTGCCGTGCACGGTCATCACATTCGAGCCGATGCCGTCGATCGCGGCGCCCATCGATTCCAGCATTCGCGCGAGATCCTGCACGTGCGGCTCCGATGCGGCGTTGCGGATCACGGTCGGGCCGCGGGTCAGCGCCGCCGCCATCAACGCGTTCTCGGTCGCCATCACCGACGGCTCGTCCATCAGGAAATCGCACGGCCGCAGTCCGAGCGTGGGGGCTTCGATCTCGATGTCGTGACGATGCGTGACCGTCGCGCCGAGCGCCCGAAACGCATCCAGATGCGGATCGAGCCGGCGACGGCCGATCACGTCGCCGCCGGGCGGGGGCATGTGCGCGCGCCCGAAGCGGGCGAGCAGCGGCCCCGCGAGCAGGAACGAGGCGCGAATCCGGTCGGCAAGCTCGCGATGGACCTCCTGGCTCTCGACGGCCGATGCGTCGATCGCGACCTCGCTCGGCCCGACCCATTCGACCCGCGCTCCCAGTCCCTCCAGCAGCATCGTCATCGCGTCGACATCGTTGATCCGCGGCACATTGCGAAGCACCACTTCGTCTTCGGTCAGCAGGCACGCGGCCAGGATCGGCAAAGCGCCGTTCTTGTTGCCCGCGGGCACGAACGTGCCCGACAGCGGCACGCCTCCTTCGATGACTAGCTTTTCCATGGGGATCGGGGGCGGGGCGACCCGGAGCGTAGCTGGTGCTGTCGGCGCCCGCGGCGCGGTCCCTCCCTGGCGCTGAGCTAGGGTAGAAGACATGCAAGTGCGGATTTCGCGCGAAGCCTCCTGGGACCTGCTTTGTGAATGGACCGAATCCGACTCCTTGCGGCGCCACATGCTCGCCGTCGAGGCGGCGATGCGCGCCTACGCGCCGCGCTTCGGCGGAGATGTCGAGCTCTGGGGGCTGACCGGCCTACTGCACGACCTCGACTACGAGCGCTATCCGAATCTCGAGGACGGGCACCCCCGCTACGCGCTCCGCGAGCTCGAGGCGCGCGGCTACCCGCCCGAGCTGATCCGCGCCGTCGCCTCGCACGCGGACTTCCTGGGCGTGCCGCGCGAGACGCCGATGGAGAAGACCTTGTACGCGGTCGACGAGCTGAGCGGATTCGTGCTCGCGTGCGCGTACGTGCGCCCTGACGGGCTCGTCGGAATGACGCCGAAATCGGTCCGGAAGAAGCTCAAGCAGCCGAGCTTCGCGGCCGCGGTCAGCCGGGAGGAGCTGCACCGCGGCGCCGAGGAGCTGGGCGTCGACTTCGACGAGCATCTCGGGATCGTGATCGAGGCGCTGGCGGGGCGGCGGGAGGAGCTGATGGGGTCGGGCGCGGCGCCGGCGTAGCGTTCGTATGCCCGAGCCGATCAAGATCGTCGTCCTTAAGGGCGATCAGACCGGCCAGGAGCTGCTCGAGCAGGCGCTCCGGCTGCTCGACCCGGACGTGCTTGCACTGGAGCTCGAGCTACAGCGCTTCGATCTGTCGCTCGATCACCGCCGGGCGACCGCGAACGAGGTCGTCGCTGACGCCGCGGTTGCGATGCGGAACGCCGGCCTGGGGCTGAAGGCGGCGACGATCACCCCCGAGGGCGCCGCCGACGTCGGATCCCCGAACCGCATCCTGCGCGAGGCGATCGACGGCAAGGTGATCATCCGGACCGGCCGCCGACTGCCGGGAATAACCCCGATCGCAGGCGTGCACTACCCGCTGTCGATCGTTCGCATGGCGGTCGAGGACGCCTACGGCGCGGACGAGTGGCGTGAAGGTGGGTCTGGCTCTGCGCACGAGGTCGCGTGTCGTACCGAGCGGATTTCGCGTTCCACGTGTCGCGCGGTCGCCGAGTACGCGTTCCGAACCGCGGCGGGGATGGGCGCGCGCGTCTACGGGGGGCCGAAATGGACCGTGTCGCCCGTGTACGAGGGGATGCTCAAGGAGGAGCTGGACGCGGCCGCGGCTCGCCACCCGGATGTTCCCTACCAGCCGGTGCTGATCGACGCAACCTACGCCGGGCTGCTCTCGGGCGCAGCCGACGCGCCGCTCGTGGTCCCGGCGCTGAACCGCGACGGTGACTGCCTCTCGGACTTCGTACTGCCGCTGTTCGGGTCGATCGCCGGAGCGGAGTCCGTGCTGCTCGCGTTCGACGCGGACTACCACACGACGGTCGCGATGGCCGAGGCCCCGCACGGAACCGCGCCGGCGCTCCAGGGCAAGGATCTGGCGAATCCGCTCGCGATGATCCTCGCCTGCGGCGCGATCCTGCGCCACGCGGGCGAGCGCCACGGGCCGGAAGCGGACCGCGGATCGCGGGCGATCTACGAGTCCGCGTTCGAGACGATCGCCTCCGGGTGCAAGACGCCGGATCTGGGGGGGCACGCAGGCACGACCGAGTTCACGGATGCGGTGATCGAGCGGGTGCGGACGAAGCTCGAAGCGTGGTCGTCGCTGGGATCGGCTGCCTGACGTGATCCTCCGAGCGAGGATCGTCTGCCAGCGGGCTTCGCTTGGTCCTCCGGGGAGGCCTCCGATACGCGCGGGCGGGTGATCGTGTGCCAGTGGCCTCCGCTCGGCCCAGGGGCGCCTCCGCTCGGCCCGGGGGCGCCTCCGCTCGGCCCGGGGGCGCCTCCGCTCGGCCCGGGGGCGCCTCCGCTCGGCCCGGGGGCGCCT
>Ga0187766_10002468_pt1 | contig 10881 bp, 8 predicted proteins | sample 0216_QUI02_MP05__4_FD_132971 | JGI IMG/M metagenome (GOLD analysis project Ga0187766, IMG submission 132971) | Tropical peat soil microbial communities from peatlands in Department of Meta, Colombia - 0216_QUI02_MP05_20_MG | ecosystem: Environmental > Terrestrial > Soil > Wetlands > Peat ... | reverse complement strand
TGTACTTGCGGTTCTTGATCTTCACCCAGCTCGTGCGATCGTCCTGCATATAGCGCCCGCGCTTCCACTTCGCAACGACTCCCTCAAGATCTCCGGCGCATGCCAGTACAAACAAGTCCTCACCACGGCCCACGATGTGGTCGGCGTACCCGAGGCTACTGCAGCTTGGCGTACTCCGCCTTGGCCTGTTTCAGGATGGGGATGTCGGGTCGGCGTCTTTCCAGAGGGTGAGGAAATCCTTATAAGCAGCGAGCGCCCTTACGCGGGCGGTGTCTGCGTCAGCACCCTGCGAGGTCCTCGATTGCAATGCGTTCGCACGCGCCACACCCAGATGTGCCAAGGCGCCCGTCCAGCAGTTCCACACGATGCCGCTGTGGTCGAGAATTTTCTGGAACTCGGCGGCAGCTTGTGTGCTCTGCCCAGCCGCGAGATACGCTTCGCCGCGAATGTAGGTGGGATAGAGGCAGGAAAGATTGGCGACAAAGAGAATCTGTCCGTACTCGATGGGCGGCAACGCAGGTTGCAGGCTGTTAATCGCGGTAGTCCCATCCTTGCGGTTGAGTGCCCATTGTGCCCGAATCGCAGGGAGCCACAGAGACTGCATCTGCGTATCCAGTGGGTAACGTTTGTTCAGGTCATCTGCCAGCGATTCGGCTCGTGCCCCATCGCCCGTCATGGCGTAAGCGAGCGCCGCTTCAACTTCGACTCCTTGACTCGTGGGAACCAGCCTAAGTCCCTCTTCCGCTGTTTGTCTTGCTTGCGTCAGGTTGCCGAGAGCAGCTTCACGCAGGGCCGAGTTCTCCCGCCAGATCGCCCCGGTTTCCTTGCTGTCAGCGCGGACGGCGGAGTCCACGGATCGCTTGGTTAGTTCCCGCGCCTTGCCAAGATGACCCGCATATGCCTCGGTATCGGAGGCGAGGGAAAACCCAAGGTTTTCGTCCGGCTTGCCCGCGAACCACTGCTGCTGGTCTGCCATCCCGGAAGAATCTCCCCGAAGGAAAGCTAGCGCGTAAAGTGCATTTCGAAGCCCGAGGTTATCCAGATTTCGAGCCTGCGCCTGCTGGATGGTCTGCCGCGCTTCGTCGAAACGCTGCAAGGCAAGCTGGACGTTGGCGAGATCCCAATACGTGCTTCCGGCGTCTGGGGCGAGGCGAAGGCCTTCGCGAAGTGTTTCCGTCGCCTTCTCGTGCTGTCCCTGTTGGCCGTACAGAAGACCCAGATCGAGAGCTGCCCGGTAGTCTCGTGGATAGCTAGCCATCCATTCCTGATACGTTTGTGCCGCCTTCTCCAGTTCCCCGGTTACCGTTGAGTAATAGACCCCAGCGATCCTTAACTTTTCCCGCTCGCTGGCATGGTCCCGCAGCTCAAAAGCCTTGATATAGTATTCGCTGGAGCGCCCAACTTCACCCAGACCGCTGTAGTCTGTCCCAACCGACCAGTAACCCAGCGCGAAGTTCGGGTCGAGCTGAATGGCGCGCTGATGGTAAGACAGTGCCGCCGTTGGGTCTTCCTTCTTTTCACCAAGGGTGTACGCTTGCAGAGCTTCGAGCGAGGACGTGGTGGCCTGTTCCAGCGGAACATCGAGCTTCTTTACGGAGGCCAGAGACTCTCCCAACTCGCCGCGCAGCTTGGATGCTGCCTCGCCCAGCGCATCGAGCACCTTTTCTTTGGCTGCCGCCGTTGCCTGCTCCTGTACCAGGGTGTTCCCGCTCTGGCAATTCACCACTTTCAACCCCAGCACGTATTGACTGCCCAGACTGGCAATCGATCCGGCGATGTACGCCTTGCTGCCCGCACGCTGGCAAAGATCACGGGCTACGTCGGGCGTGAGCTTGACGTCCGGCGGGCGCGTCATCAACTTCAACGTCGCCGCCACATTGTTCTCGGGTAGCACATTCAGAAACGGCGACTGGTTCAGAGAAACGCTGAGCGCCGTCTTGAGCGTGTCGTCGAAAACCGTGTCACCCGTGCTGTTGGCGAAGTCGGCGAGAACCACGGTGTCTTTGTCTGTCAGGGGCTTGGTGCGATGCGAGCGGTAGTAGATTCCTCCCGTGATCAAGGCGGCCAACACGACACCCGATGGAACTAGGACCTTCCAGAGGTTGCTCTGCTTGGCTACAGGAGCCTCAGCCGCTTTCACCGCGCCGGATGACGGCGGTGTAGCCAAATTCGCGGAACCCGATGCTGGAGTTGGTTGCGCTACCGCAGCTTGGGTTCCGCTTTCCTGTACCGTAGCGACCGTTCCAGAACTGGCTGATGACACGCGTCCCGTCTCGGTGTCACGTTTCAGCCGTTGCAGGTCGGCTCTCATCTCTGAAGCGTGCTGGTACCGTAGATTTCTATCCTTCTCCAGTGCCTTATAAATGATCCGTTCCAACTCCGCTGGAATATCGCGATTGAAGCGAATCGGAGGCGGTGGAACAGAATCAAGTATTGCCTTGAAGATGACCGCCGAGCTTTCGCCGTGAAAGGGTATTTGCCCGGTCGCCATTTCGTAGAGAACACCACCAAACGAAAACAGGTCGGTGCGGGCGTCCAGTTCCTTGGCACGCGCCTGCTCTGGCGACATGTACGCCACCGTGCCGAGCGCGGAGCCGGGGCTGGTTAGCTGCTGTTCGTCAACGGAGCCTGTCTGCGCGGCAGCGATGTGGCTCGCAGAACTGGCTGTCACCGTGACCTTCGCGAGTCCGAAATCCAGAATCTTGGCGTGTCCGCGTTTGGTCATGAAGATGTTGGCGGGCTTGATGTCGCGGTGGACAATGCCCTCTGCATGCGCGGCGTCGAGGGCATCGGCAATCTCAATGCCAAGGGAGAGAATCAAGTCGATGTCCATCGGGCGACTGCCGATGCGGTGCTTCAACGTCATGCCGTCCAAATACTCCATGGCGATGAACACTTGCCCGTGCTGGTCGTCAATCTCATGGATCGTGCAGATGTTGGGGTGGTTCAGCGCAGAAGCCGCTTGCGCTTCACGCTGAAATCGAGCAAGAGCTTGTGGGTCCTTGGCTACTTCATCGGGGAGGAATTTCAAGGCAACGAAGCGATGCAGCTTCACGTCCTCGGCTTTGTAGACTACACCCATCCCCCCGCCGCCGAGCTTTTCGACAATACGGTAGTGAGAGATGATCGTGTCGAGCATGGCGCGAAGCCATGTTATTGAGGAGGAAGGAGCAAGTCAATCACAGCCAAGGAGGCAACAATCTACATACTTTGTACGGGCAGCACTGCATAGGCTTAGGCTCGCCGTCGTTTTTGTGTAGGGCGCTCCGTCGAGCCAGGCTTCCCGTGTTCAGCCCGATGGATCGACAGGCAGGACGCGCAGAAGGTAACGCCACAGAACTCGACTGCCCGGAATGTTACGGCAAACCGACCTCCCGCAGTCTCCACACTGGGTTGTTGCTAGCTGGGTGCAGGCGTAGCCCTGAGCATCTTCCAGGCTGCGTACTTCGATAACTTCGCAGTGATTCACCGAGGGAGATGATACACCGCAATTACTCCAGAGCAATGACCTCATTGATTCTGCGCAACGATCTCGACCCTGCTAAACGCTAATATTCTCGGTCGGGGCAACTGCAGCGGACCCGCCTGCAGGTTTGACCGACTCGGGAGCGCTGGGACCCCCCACGCTCCCGGAGCCCAAGACGGCACCGCAAGCACTCACCTCACCGCCTCGCAAGCGTGTGTGCAGGAACTCCAAAACTGGAGATCGGGATCGCTCTCGCGCTCTCGCTCAAATAGTTCATGCCGTCCGGCCCACTGAGAATAGTTCTTGTTACGGATCTTGAGCCAACGAGTCCCCGGGGAATAGGGATCGCCCTTTTTCTTGGCGACAATTCCTTCGATGTCGTTTTCGCAAGCTATGCAATACAGCGACTCCCCGTGCTTTTCGACGTGGTCGCAGTAGAAGATGCGGTCTGATTCCGGCAGCAAGCTACGCAGCCGCCGCTTCCGATCTACGAGTGACGAGTAGCGGAGATCTTCACCATCGCACCACAGGAGATCGAACGCACAGAGTCGAGGCTCATCCCTGCGGAACAGAAGATCGTAAAACTGCGGTTTTCCAGCGTCATCAAGACATACGATCTCGCCGTCCAGCACCACGGTGTGCCCTCCTAGTTCGTCCGCAATAGCGGCGTTGAGCGAGCCGAAGGATTTGAACTCGTTTCCGTTGCGCGAAACCAGTCGGCAGCGACCATGTTCGACGTAGACGACCGAGCGAAATCCATCAAACTTCAACTCGAAGAGCCAGTCAGGATGGTTGAACGGACTGGGTCGTCGCCCGACGGCGAGAGGCTGGAATCTCGGCAGCGGCACAGGCCGCCAGTATATCAATCGCCCGGAAACACGTTGTCGATCTTCCGCACGATACGTTCGGTGAGTTGGACGGCTGACGCGATGAGGGCTTCTGTGCGCGGGCTCGGAACCGGGGATTTCTCTTTTCGAGGGCGCAGGAACTTAGTATTTACACGGTAGTGCTTACCAAAGTGTTACTCCATTGACAGGTTCAGAAATCAGAGCTAAAAAATGCTCTCTCCGGGGAAAAGCAACCTCAAGCGCTAGAACCCGAGCCACGATCCCCGCGCCAACGCCATGGACGTTCCAGACTACGTATCTCCCATAATCGGGTATCGCTGCTGGTGGTGGAACGGATCTAGGCTTCTGTCACTCAACGATCAACCTTGGCCCCCAGGTTATCCGCTGATAGCCCGCTGCAGTTCTGAGCACTTGGCTTCCATAGGGTTCCAGCGCGAGTTTCTGAGACTCCACTACAAGGAAGGCCCCCACCAAGCTCCGCAGACCGATTGTACCTGCGGTATCTATGCACTCAAGGCTGACGGCGCGGGTGGCTGGCCATTCATTAAAGGCGAAGTGTACTTATGGGGGACCGTCGTAGAGCACAGCCATGGATATCGCGCCCAGTTCGCTTATCCCAAGAGGCTTGTGGTGTCGGCGCCTTATGACTTCTTGCTCGACGGAGGCCGAGGATCCTTCAGCGTCGAGGAAGTGCGATCCCGTCTCGAGAGCCTGACAAAATACCGCGCCGACATTTTCTTGGCCAACGGTATTCGTGTTTGGACGGCGAGCTCAGGCTACAATCCGGCCGGAATCGAAGGCCTGCGCGAAATTCCTCGCCTTCCACTCACCAACCGCGAGCTTGAATTATTGCTGGGCCACACTCCTCGCGGCCTGCTCAGCCCCCGCGAGTTTGAATTATTACCGTTCTTGTGCCAAGGCCTGAAATACCGCGAAATCGGCATGCACGTGGGGCTGGCCACGCCCTGCGTGAAGAACTACATGTTAAGCATCTTCGATAAGCTCGGCGTTGCAAACCGCATCGAACTGGTGCAGCTAGTCCTTGTCCAATCCGGAGTATCGCGGGCTCCTGAACCCGCAGACTACCGGCCACTGACCTAGATTTACGTTTGGAAAACGCAGGCGAGGGCCTGGTTGTTGCATCTAACGTGAGCGATACGCGAACTACAGGTAGCTTAGGCTGCGGGCGGAGCCGGCTTTGAGGCTTGCCGTTCGAGCCTTATTACGTATCTTCCACTGGTCGGGCAGCCAATCGGATAATTCAGTTACTTTCGTCTGGGGCAAATTCATCAACAGCTGCGTGAGATAGAGCTGTGGGTCTACGTCGTGCCGGCGGCACGTGCTGGTTAAGCTGGCCAGGATCGCCGCGGTTCGCCCGCGGCGTGGGTTCCCCACGAATAAAGAATTCTTGCGGTTCAGTACCACCCGCTTCATCTCGCGTTCGGAAACGTTGTTGTCGATGGGCACCGCACCATCGGAACAGAATACGTTAAGCTCTGTCCATTGGCTCAGGGCATAGTTGATCGCTTCCGTCATGGGATGCTTGGGCAACAGCTGCTCTTTCCAATCCAGAAGCTTTTCCCGTAGCTTGGTTAATAATGGGGCGGAGTGCTTCTGGCGGAATGCTAGGCGCTCCTCTACGGAAAAATTCTTGGCCTGCCTCTCCCCACGAAACAGAGCGCCGATGAAATCCACTGCTTCCCGCGCAATCTCCGGTGCCACCTTCTCGGCATCAATCAGCTTCCTGCGTGCATGCGACCAGCACCCAGCGCGCGTGATCGCATTGCCCACCACCACGCCGTTGTATCCCCCATAGGCATCGGCCAGCAAAACCTCTCGGTAATCTTTCAGAAAGTATTTCGGTCCATCGCGTCCCCGGTTCAAGGTGAAATCGAAAACGTTATAAGGATTCGCCGCATCCCCCACATACACCCACATACGCGCCGATTGGGTCTTGCCCACGCTGAGCATCGGCATAATCGTGTCATCGGTGGCCACCACATGCGACTGCCGAACTCGCTCCGCCATTAACTCATACAAGGGCTCCACCAGGTCGGCTACGTCACCGCACCAGATCGACTGCGTCGCCCGCGAGATCTCAAACCCCTGGCGTTCAAAAATGTCTTCCAGCCGATACAGCGGCAAGTAATCCGAGAACTTACTCGTCACGATGTACGCCAGCAGGCCTGGCCCCGCCATGCCCTTGTCGATCGCTGATTCTGGCTTCGCGGCTGTTTCTATCTGCGGGTTCTCTCCTTGGCGCTCACATCCCGGGCAAGCATACTTCTTGCGCACATGGTGCAGGCGTTCAAAGCGCCCGGGAATGTGTTCGATCTGCCAGCTCTCGTCCGCGCCAATCTCTTTCCGTTCCCTGCCGCAGCAGGGACAGATGCGTTCCTCCGCGCTCAGTTCGTAAACCTGGGTGGTAACTGGAAGATTTTCGAAGTTGGCCAGGTGCCGCCGTCCTCGGCGCCGCTTTACCCGTCGCAGCTCAGACTCGGGTTCCGTTTTCGCAGGTACATCTTCGGGGTGGATCGGCTTCGTATCCAGTTGCTCGGCGAACTCCAGCAACGCCTGCGCTATATCTTGGTTCGACGCCAGCTGATCCGCGCGCGGTCCGTAATACCATTTCTTATAACGGTGCAGCTCCAGTTGCAGCCGCAGGTTTTCCAGGTGGAGTTCGTCGGCGCGTTTCCTCTGCCGCAGACTCTCCAACTGCAGATCATTCGCGCGCTGCTGCTGTTGCTCTCGTTCCAGAATCAGCGAACGAACCATCGCTTGCAGCGCTTCGCGGTCTTGAGGAAGGTCGTTCAGCTTTGTGTCCACCGTGTGCGCTTACTATAGACGCCATGGCTGTGAGTTTCTCAGACCCACATCTTTTTTTGTTTTGGTCGTTGATTCTTGCATAGCGCGGTACGCGCTTCAGCTTCGAAACATCAATGCCATCGAGCACCATCGCTAACTCACTGGCCCGCAGTTCTAACGAGCGCACTCCTGGATCCACCCGCGGTAGTTTGAACACGCCCACCTCTAACCGTTTGTACCAAACCACAAATCCGTCTTGCTCCCATAGCAAAACTTTTAGTCGATCCCCTCGTCGCGAGCGAAAAACAAAAAGATGACCACTCTGAGGATCCTGGCCAATTACCGCGCGTACTCGCTCCGCCAGCCGATCAAATCCGCAGCGCATATCGGTCGCCTCAGCCGCCAACCAGATGCGCGCTGCTTGCGCCCGGTCCAGCGTGTGCAAACTGGGCAGCCCCATCATGATGCCGACTCCACCACCGCCAACAGGGCCCGCAAGTGACGTGCGTCGAACTCGGGCGCCACCATCAAACTGCGCCCATTGCTCAGCCGCACTTCAATCGTGGATCTCGCCGCAGAGCGGCAATGCCTCGCTCTCCACTCTGGCTCGGTCACTTGCACTTCCACGAACCCAGGCGTTGCTACCTCTCGTAACTTTTTTCTCCAGTAGTAAAACAGCGGTTCCGAAACTTCTCGCGCGCGACAAAACGCGGCGATGCTCTGCCCACTAGTTTCCTGGTCTGAAATCAGACTCTGCCACTTTCTTTGCTTTACAGGTTGGATCATCCCAGAAGTTTGCCGCACCCGACATGCGTAGGCAAGATGGGGTTCAGATATCATCTAACCAGACCCTCTCGGGCTTCTTTATACTCAGGTCGTCATGCCTCTGTGTTGGTTCTGAGCATTGGTGAGCCTGGTAGGCCGACCCTTCTCGATAGGGATATTTATCGACATGCTAATTTAGCTCAAGATTGAGGTCGCTCAGTTTCGCCTCAGGAGTAGTTGATTTTGGCAACCTGACCTGGTCCCATCGTGGCCGTTTCATTTGGCCCCACCTGCTGCACAACCGTCTTTCTCCTTCAGCCTACTAATCTCCGAACGTCAGCGCAGTTCGAACTAAGCCGGGATGGGGGTGCGCGAGGGGCAAGGGGCGGCGTTTGAGCCTCTTGCCCCTCGCTTAGCTCTGTAGAAGCTACGCCGCCGATCCCGACGAAGCTTTCTTCTTCTGCCGCACCTCCAGCGTTCGGCGGAAACGATACGATTCGGTTCCAGTCTCGATGATGTGTGCCCGGTCCGTAATGCGATCGAGCAACGCCTTGCACAGACGCGGATTCGGAAACACTTGCGTCCATTCCGAAAACGGCAGGTTCGTGGTCACGATCAACGCGGCTCGCTCCGCTCGTTCGGCAATCACCTGAAACAAGAACTCGGCACCGATCTCGGCCAAGGGCACGTAGCCGACTTCATCGAGCACGATCACGTCATACCGCAACCAACGCGCCAGCACGCGCTTCACTGCATTCTGCTGGCGAGCTTCCACCAGTTCGTTCACTAAGTTCGCGGCGGTGGTGAATCGCGCCCGCCGTTTCTGGCGGCACGCGGCCACGCACAGACCTGTGGCCAAATGCGTCTTTCCCGTGCCGCACTCTCCCATAAACACTACCGGCTCGGCGCGTTCGATGTAGCCCCCTTCGGCCAGCTCGCGAATCTTCGCCGCTGCTATGTGCCGCGCCTGGTTGAAGTCAAACTCTTCCAGCGTCTTCAATCGCGGGAGCTTGGCATCGCGAAGGCGCTGCTGAATAGCGTGCCGGTCGCGCTCTTCTGTTTCCATCGCTAGCAACGCTTCCAGATAGCCGATGGGGCTGCGCTGTTCCTTGATCGCCTGTTCCGAGAGCCGCACAAAGTTCGCGCCGATCACCGGCATGCGCAGTGCCTTGCAATACTGCTTCACACTGGCGTGTTCCAGAGCTTGCCTCGGCTGGGTCATCGCGCCACCTCCGCACTCGGAGTGCCCCCGCTAAGCAGCAGGTCGTACTCGTGCATCACGGGAAGTGGCCGATCATAGCGTTCCAGCCCACTCAACTCGCATCTTTCGGTGTGGGAACGGATGAGCTCGCTCGCCGTCACCAGATGTCGCACCGCAGCGGCGTCTGTGCAGCCGAGCGCGAGGGACTTTTCGACGGACTGCTTGAGCCGATCCCAACCGTGATGCTTACCGAGTGCGAGCATCTCGATCATCTGCCGGGTGCCTTCTTGCCGCCCATGCCGTTCTTGCAGGCTCTGCCACAGACGATCGAAACTTTCCGGCCAGCGCCCACGCTCCCGCCACTGCTGCAGTGGGCTTGATCCGGCCAGTGCGCCTGGCTTGCGCTCCAACACGTCGAGATAGTGCTCCAGATCGAGCACCTGTTCGTAGCGGCTGAAGCTGCGCTCGTGCCGCGCCACGCACTCGCGCTCCTGCCAAACTTCCACATAGGCCGGCAACAACTTGACTCGCGCCGTTATGCCCGGTCGCAGCGGCGTCGAGTAGAAGTTCGTCCGCACCTTCACGCAGCCCTTGCCGTCCACGACGGGAAAGCTCGTTTCCGCCAGATCGAATCTTTCCGTGGGCAACGCCAGCAGGCGTTCGCCCTCGATGCGCATCGCTTCGCCGACGGTCTGCGGCTTGCCCATGATCCGACGCTGTTCGTCGGCGCGGCAGCCGTCGAGCAAAAGCTGATTCAGTTCGTCTAAGCTTTCCACGCGTGGCACCGGCACCAGATGATTCCGCCGGAAATAGCCCGCTTCACCCTCCACCCCACCCTTCTCGTTCCCCCGCGCTGGATTGCAGAACTCCGTCGCGAAGCCCCAGTGCGAACGAAAGGCTATAAACCGTTCCGACTCTTCCCGCTGATGCCCGCGCAGAATCTTCTTCACCGCGCTCTTCAGGTTGTCATAGCGCAGCCGCCGAAACACACCGCCAAAGTAGCCAAACGCCAACTCGTGTGCTTCCAGAAAGGCTTGCTGCGTGGCGTGATAGTAGGCGCGATGGAAGGCTCCGCCGCCGGCCATCGAACGCATCGAAAAACAATGCACCTTGCGCCGATCGCCCAGCACTTCGGCGAAGGCTTCGTACCAATCGACCTGCGCCTCGCTGCCCCAGTCGTAAGTCTGCGGCACGAAGGTCTCTCGTTCGGCCACGCCCAACTCCTGCTTACGGCAGCCCACGTAGTGACGTACGGTCGATTCCGCCACCGAGACCTCGGGACGCTCCTCCCGAATCCGCTCCCAGATGCGGTGCGCGGTATGCCGCTGTTTGCGCGGAGCTTGTTGGTCCGATCGCAGAATCTCGTCGATGAACTCGACCACTGGGTCCAGTGTCGGTTTCGCTCGTACCGGAACCTTGCGCTCGGGCGGGATTGCGCTCGCTAGCGCCTGCCGCACCATCCGCCGGTGCACCCCAAACTGTTTCGCCACGCCCCGGACCGTTCCTACCCCAAAGCGATACTCTCGCCGGATCTGTTCAAACAGTTCCACCTTGCGTCTCCTGTCCATCGCCCTCCCCGTCCTGGCTGGCAAGGACAGGGTAGACCGATCTATCGCTCAAGGTGGGGCCAAATCAGACGGCCAAACTGGGGCCAGATGAGAGTACCGGAATCAACCAGTCCTATCAGTGTCCACAACCCGAGTGTCATCGCTGACACTGTCTCATGTCCAAACCATGCCGTCACAGGACGTGCGAGCCACGCGCCAGTCATAGCTGCGAACAGAAGGGTTCTATTC
>Ga0187766_10002465_pt1 | contig 10888 bp, 8 predicted proteins | sample 0216_QUI02_MP05__4_FD_132971 | JGI IMG/M metagenome (GOLD analysis project Ga0187766, IMG submission 132971) | Tropical peat soil microbial communities from peatlands in Department of Meta, Colombia - 0216_QUI02_MP05_20_MG | ecosystem: Environmental > Terrestrial > Soil > Wetlands > Peat ... | reverse complement strand
TACTGCCGGGAGCACCGGCTAGCATGATCTCGTTCGGGGCTAATTCGTTAGCGGTGACCACCGAGACGGGCGGGGGGGCGGTTCCCGGGGCGGTCCCGTTCCCGGCGCGCATCGCGGCGAGCCTGCGCGCGCTCTCGGCCTCGTGCAGCGCGCCGACCAGGGCGGACACGCCCTCGGCGGGCGCGCTGACGCCGATGGTGAGCCTGATGCGGGACCGGTCGGACTCCAGCACCGCCTGCGCGTCCCGCAGCCGCGCGGCGAACACGTGCGCGGCGGCCGGGTCCTCACCGGCGGCGGCACCGGCCTCCGGCCGGGCACCTCCAGGCAGCGGGACGAGCACCACCACCTGCTCGCCGAGCGGGGCGACCACGGTGCCGTCCGCGTAAGGCACGGCCAGCTCCTCGGCCAGGTCGGTGCGCCAGCGATCGGCGTTCGGGCCGGTCATCCGGTCGGCCTCGGCGATCATCGCGGCCATCAGGTAGCTCGCGTCGGGTGACAGCCCGGCCGCGCGCATCAGCGAGGCGATCTCGGTCGCGATGGCCCCTTCGCCTGCCTCGGACGCGAGCCCGGCGATGATCGCCTCGGCCAGCCTGCGGTCCCCGGCCCGGCCCGCGTCCAGCCGGGCCCGCTCCAGGGCCGCGTCCGCGGCCAGTTCCGCGACGGATTCGCGCAGCTCGTGCGGCCAATCCTGCTCTTGACCTGCGCAGGCGAGGAACCAGCTGGTGATACGGGGCTCGCCGCCCACCGTGAACAGCGAGTACTTCCCGTCACCCGCCGCCGCGACGCGCGGCCCGCTCAGCCGCGCGATGGCCGGTAGCCGGTCCGCCTTGAGGTACTCCCCGGCCAGCCGCAGCGCCACCGGGACGGGCAGCGATGGCCCGGTTCCGCCGACCACCCGGCCCATCGCGGTGAGGAGCCAGCATTCGGCGCCGATCTCGCGGCCCATCAGCCGGAACATCGCGTCCAGGCCTGCGCCTTCGGCCACCGCGGACAGCAGCAGCCGGCGCCGCCCGAGCACCCTGGTCATGGCCGTGGCCCGGTCACCGTTGAGCCGGCGTCCCACCTCTTCGGTGATGGTGGCGAATGAGGTCTCGGCCGGCACCGCGAGCAGGGTGATGCCGTGCCGCCCGCACGCCCCGATCACCTCGGGCGGCACCTCGCCGAGCGCCTCCCCGGCACCGAGCACTCCGGCTCCCGCCTTGACCAGGGCCCTGACGAACCGGTCGGCATCGCCGGGTTCCCGGCACCAGATCATGCCGGTCAGCACCAGGTCCCCCGGCGTCAGGTATCGGCTGGGATCGGGCAGGTCGGTGGTGTACACGTGCCGGATCACCCGGTCTACGCCGGATACATCGGTCAGCAGCCTGAGCCCCAGACCAGGCACGTCGAGCAAATCCCGTACTCGCAAGGGATCACCTCCTGGCGACGAGCCCTTCACGCGCACCATAACCGCGATGTTTAGCGAAAGCTACAAAACGGCTGGAGCCAGGTTACCGGTGATTGATTCGATAGGCGCCTACCACGTGCGCGGCACCGCTGATTGGATGTTTCGCATGGCGAGCCCAGGCCCCCGGGGGTCCACGCTGGCGGCCTTCAACGCGGCGCCGCCGGAGGCCGCCGAGCGGGACCTGCTCGGGTGCTGCGCCTCGGGATCATTCGCCAAGGCGATCAGCGACGGCCGCCCTTATCCGGGGCCGACCGCCCTCCAGTCCGCCGTGGATACCGCCTTCAGGTCGCTGAGCTGGGACGACATCAGCGGCGAGGTGTTCTACGCCGCCGACCGTCTCTACCGGCTCATCGAGGGCACGGTCACCCGGGATGACGCGCCGCCTGCGGGCAAGGCCTGGTAACCGGGCATGGACTTCCTCCAACCCACGTCGCTGGCGGACGCGATCGCGGCCAAGGCCGAGTTCCCCGGCGCGGTGCCGATCGCCGGCGGGACCGATGTCATGGTCGAGATCAACTTCGATACCCGGCGGCCGGAGGCGCTGCTAGACCTCAACCGGGTCCCCGAGGTTGCTTCGTGGCAGCTGAGCGATGGACTGGTGCGCCTCGGCGCCGGGGTCACCTACACCCGGCTCATCGCCGAGCTGGGCGGCCTGCTGCCCGGCCTGGCCATGGCCGCGCGGACCATCGGATCGCCGCAGATCCGCAACCGCGGTACGGTCGGCGGCAACCTGGGCGCGGCCTCGCCGGCCGGGGACTGCCATCCCGTGCTGCTGGCCGCCGGGGCGTCGGTGGAGGCCGCGTCGGTCCGCGGCTCGCGGATGATCCCAGCGGCCGAGTTCTTCACCGGCCCCAAGCGCAGCGCGCTGGCATCCGACGAGCTCATCACCTCGGTGCTCGTCCCGGCTGCGGCGGGGCCTCAGCAGTTCGCCAAGATCGGCACGAGGAACGCCATGGTGATCGCCGTCTGCGCGTTCGCTCTGGAGCTGCGCCCGCCCAAGGGGGGCCCGGGGGGCTCCGCCCCCCCGGGGGCGGGCAGCACCGTGGGTACCGGCATCGGGTCGGCCGGCCCGACGCCGCTGCGCGCCGCGGCCGCCGAGGAGTTCCTGGCCGGGGCCATGGCCGAGTCGGGGCTGTGGGAGTCGGCGGCCCGCCTCCCGGACCAGGTCAGCGAGCGTTTCGGCGAGCTGGTCGCGGCGGCGGCGCGGCCGATCGACGACGTCCGCGGCACCGCCGCCTACCGCCGGCATGCCCTGTCCGTCCTGGCCCGGCGCACCCTGGGCTGGGCCTGGGATTCCTACCGAGCGGGAGACGGGCCATGAGCGAGCCGGAGGGGCGCGGCGTCGCCTGGACTGCCCCCGCGAGCCAAAGGGGCGCGGTGCCGCCTGGACCGAGGAGCGAGAGCGACGAGGGAAGGCGGCGCCTCAACAGCGCCCCGGAGGCAAGCGGGAATACAGAGCGAGCGGGAGATGGAGCGCCGCGATGCGGGTGACGATGACGGTCAATGGCCAGCCCGCGACCGCCGATGATGTGTGGGAAGGCGAGAGCCTGCTGTTCGTGTTCCGTGAGCGGCTGGCGCTTCCCGGCTCGAAGAACGCCTGCGAACAGGGCGAATGCGGATCATGCACGGTCCTGCTCGACGACGTGCCGGTCTGCGCATGCCTGGTCGCGGCCGGCCAGGCGGCTGACCGCGAGGTGATCACGGTCGAGGGCCTGGCCGGGCAGCAGCCGCCTGCCGCGGCGGGCGCGACCGAAGGACTGCATCCCGTGCAGCAGGCGTTCATCGACGCGGGCGCCGTGCAGTGCGGCTTCTGCACGCCCGGGCTGATCATGCAGGCCCACGACCTGCTGCGGCACACGGCCGGCCTACCCGCCGACCCGGATATCCGCGAGGCCCTGGCCGGCAACCTGTGCCGGTGCACCGGATACGAGAAGATCCTCGACGCGGTAAGGCTGGCCGCCGTGCGCCTCGCCGGGGAGGCCGGATGACGGCACCGCGGGTGGCCGGGCCGGTCGTGATCGAGAACTGCGCGGTCGCGACGATGGACGGCCGGCGGCATGACGACAGCGGCGCCGAGTACCGGGACGGCCACATCGTGGTGACCGGCGGGCGGATCAGCGCGGTCGGCGAGGGCCGGGCGCCTGACGACGTCGGGGACGGAGCCCGCCGGGTTGACGCGGCCGGCTGCCTGGCCACGCCGGGCCTGATCAACACCCACCACCACCTGTACCAGTGGCTCACCCAGGGCCTGGCCCAGCAGTCCGTCCTGTTCGACTGGCTCGCCGAGCTCTACCCGGTCTGGGCCCGGATCGACGCCGCGCAGGTCAACGCGGCCGCGACAGCGGGACTGGCCTGGCTGGCCCTGTCCGGGTGCACCACCAGCACCGACCACCACTACATCTTCCCGCCCGGCGCCAGGCCGGGCGCCGACGGCCGGAGCGCCGGGCGGGCGGGGAGCCCGGCGCCCCGGAGCTCTGCGGGCGCGGCCGCCACCGGCGACGCGCTCGAGGCGGAGATCGCCGCCGCGGCCAGCGTCGGCCTGCGCTTCCACCCCTGCCGTGGCTCGATGGATCTGGGCCGGTCGGCCGGGGGGCTGCCGCCCGACGAGATCGTCGAGGACCCCGACACCGCGCTCGCCGCGACCGCCGACGCGGTCCGCCGGTTCCACGACCCCGCCCCCGGCGCCATGGTGCGGGTGGCGGTGGCCCCGTGCTCCCCCTTCTCGGTCAGCCCCCGGCTGATGCGCGAGATGGCCGAGCTGGCCCGCGGGCTGGGCGTCCGGATGCACACCCATCTCGCGGAGACCCGCGAAGAAGACGCGTACTGCCGGCAGACGCTGGGCCGGACGCCGGCCGAGTACGCCGACGAACTCGGCTGGCTCGGCGGAGACGTGTGGCTGGCGCACTGCGTGCACCTGGACGAGCCTGCGGTCGAGCGGTTCGCCTTGACCGGCACGTCGGTCGCCCACTGTCCGACCTCGAACGCGCGGCTCGGCGCGGGCATCGCCCCGGTCCGGCAGCTGCTGCGCGCGGGTGCGGTGGTCGGCCTCGGAGTCGACGGCGCTGCCTCCAGCGAGGGCACGTCACTGGCCGGCGAGCTGCGCCAGGCCCTGCTCGCCGCTCGGCTCAGGGACTCCTCCGGCCCCGCGTCGCTGACCGCCCGGCAGGCGCTGTGGATGGGGACCCGCGGCGGCGCGAGCTGCCTGGGCCGGGCCGAGGAGATCGGCGCGCTGCGGCCAGGCATGCTCGCCGATATCGCGGTGTGGCGGGTCGACACGCTCGCGCACGACGCGGTGGCGCGCGGGGCCGACGGGCAGGCCGGAGGCGACCCGGTGGCCGCGCTGGTCTTCGGGCCGCCCGCGCCGCTTGAGCTGCTTCTGGTGGGCGGCACGCCCGTGGTCGAACGCGGCGAGCTGCGGACCGCCGACGTGACCTCGGCGAGACGCGAGGTCCGGGCCGCCCGGCTTCGCCTGGGGGCGGGCCGATGACCGATGCCTCGAGCCAGGCCACCGTCACCCGCACCGGGCAGCCGGGCCTGCGGGGCCGGGTGGGTGACAGCCCGGTACGTCCCGACGGCAGGCAGAAGGTGACCGGCGAGTTCGCGTACTCGTCCGACCTGTGGCTGGACGGCATGCTCTGGGGCGCCACCCTGCGCAGCCCGCATCCCCGAGCGCTGGTGACCGGGTTCGACATCACCGGGGCGCTGGCCCTGCCCGGGGTCGCCGCCGTGCTGACCCACGAGGACGTCCCGGGTCACAAGACCTACGGGCTCGAGCACTCCGACCAGCCGGTGCTCGCCTTCGGCCAGGTCAGGTACCAGGGAGAGCCGGTGGCCCTGGTGGCGGCCGACCACCCGGAAACGGCGCGCCGGGCGCTGGCCAGGATCGCCGCCAGCTATCAGGTGCTGCCGCCGCTGACCGACGCGCGGGCGGCCCTCGCGCCCGGCGCGCCGACCCTGCACGAGGGCGGCAACCTGGTCCGTCACGTGCGGATCCGCAAGGGCCATCCGGATACCCGCGCGGATGTGGTGGTACGCGGCGAGTACCAGGTGGGCATGCAGGATCAGGCATTTCTCGGGCCCGAATCCGGCCTGGCCGTGCCCGCCGAGGACGGCGGCGTCGACCTGTTCGTGGCCACCCAGTGGCTGCACGTGGACCGCGATCAGGTCGCGGCCAGCCTCGGCCTGCCGCCGGACAAGGTCCGCGTGGTGCTGTCCGGTGTCGGCGGCGCGTTCGGCGCCAGGGAAGACCTGTCCATGCAGATCCACGCCTGCCTGCTCGCGCTGTACACGGGCAAGCCGGTCAAGATGGTGTACTCGCGGGAAGAGTCGTTCTTCGGCCACGTGCACCGGCACCCGGCCTCGCTCCGCTACGAGCACGGCAGCACGGCCGACGGCAGGCTCGTCTACGTCAAGGCCGACATCGTCCTGGACGGCGGCGCCTACGCGTCAAGCTCCCCGGCGGTGGCGGCCAACGCGGCCAGCCTCGGCGTCGGCCCCTACGAGGTGCCGCACGTCCAGATGGACTGCTACGCCGTCTACACGAACAACCCGCCGTGCGGCGCGATGCGCGGGTTCGGCGCCGTCCAGGCCTGCTTCGCGTACGAGGCCCAGATGGACAAGCTCGCCGCCGCCCTGGGCCTGGATCCCGTCGAGTTCCGGATCAACAACGCGATGCGGGAGGGATCGGTGATGCCCACCGGACAGGTGGTCGACTCCGCGGCCCCGGTCGCAGAGATCCTGAACCTGGTCAGGTCCCGGCCGCTGCCGCCCGTCCCGGCCGCGACGTCCGGGGACCGCGACCTGCGCAGCCTGCCCGGAGGCGTGTCCAACACCACTCACGGTGAGGGCGTCGTACGTGGCGTGGGGTACGCGGTCGGGATCAAGAACGTGGGCTTCTCCGAGGGCTTCGATGACTACTCCACCGCCAGGGTGCGGCTGGAGCTGGTCGCGGGCGAGCCGACCGCGCAGGTGCACACCGCCGCCGCGGAGGTCGGCCAGGGGCTGGTCACCGTGCTGGAGCAGATCGCCAGGACCGAGCTTGGCGTCGAGCGGGTGGTGATCCTGCCTGCCGATACCTTCATCGGCAGCGCGGGTTCCTCGTCGGCGGCCCGGCAGACGTACGTGACCGGCGGCGCGGTGCGGGCCGCGTGCCGGGCCGTGCGAGACCAGCTGCTCCGACGGGCCGGGGAGCGCTTCCCGGGTGCGGCGCCGGACGTGGCCGAGCTGCTCGGACAGCCGGCCGAGGAGACGGTGACCTGGCGGCACCGCGCCACGCACCCGCTGGATCCGCAGACCGGCCAGGGCCAGGCGCACGTGCAGTATGCGTTCGCCGCCCATCGCGCGGTCGTGGATGTCGACACCGAACTCGGCCTGGTGAAGGTGGTGGAGATCGCCACCGCCCAGGATGTCGGCAAGGCGATGAACCCGCAGGCGGTCGAGGGCCAGATCCACGGGGGTGTCGCGCAGGGCCTCGGCCTGGCCGTCATGGAGGAGATCCAGGTCACGGACGGCGTGGTCAGGAACCCCTCCTTCACCGACTACCTGATTCCCACCATCTTGGACATGCCGCCGGTGCGGCTTGATGTGCTCGAGCTGGCCGACCCGCACGCGCCGTACGGCCTGCGCGGCGTCGGTGAGGCGCCTACCGTCTCGTCGACGGCCGCGGTGGTCGCCGCCATCCGCGCCGCCACCGGCCTGGACCTGGCGCGCATCCCGGTCCGTCCCGAGCACATTGCGCCAGGGGGGTACGGGGGGACGGGCAGTCCCCCCGTGCGCGGGGGGATCCCGGGGGGTCGCCCCCCCGGGGAAACACGGTGACGGCAGGCCCTACATGTTCCTCAACGGCGGCGCGATGCGCGGCGGCTCGCTGCATCACCTGGGCTACGGGAGCCCTAGAAGGGGGCGAAGTTCAATCCCTGGGGCTCGAGGCTGGCGCCGTGGAGCGGGACCCGGGTGATCTGGCCGGTGAACATGTTCAGCGTGCCCAGGTAGTTGGCCGGGAACCCGGGCGCCGGGCACGTGGCGGGCGCGTTATTCGCGCCACACGGGGTCACGGCCACGAACGCCGTACCCGGGGTGAAGAAGCCCCAGATCACGTTCACGGTGTCGGCGTCATGGTCGGTGGCGAAGAGCCTGCCGAAGAATGTCGTGGCCCAGGCCGTGTCGTCGACCGACTGCGCCAGGGCCAGGACCCACAGATGCTGGTGCGGGGCACCCGCGTTGTGCACGTAGATCTGTTCCTTGTCGCCCTGACTGGTCAGCATGAAGTCACCCCGGAAGCGGGGCGCCAATCCCGGCACGACCTCGTTCGAGTCCGGGTCGGTGAGGCCCAGCTTGACCGGGTGGCCGGCGTGCGGGCCGTTGGCCGCGGTGGCGTGCGACTCATCGAAGAAGAGCGCCCGGATGTGGGCCACCCGCTGGGCCCGGTTCAGGGTCACCACGTACACCGCCGGGTAGGCGGGGTTCGGGGCGGACCCCGCGGTGGTGCCCGGCGCCGAGGCGCTGATCAGCATGAGGCCGCGGTAGAAGGAGATGGCATCGGTGCCGCCGTGGTGCGGCAGCGGCTTGTTGTAGAAGTAGTGCACGATTCGTCCGGTGAACGGATTGATCGTGTAGAGGCTGGAGTTCGCGTCCTCGTTGACCGTGGCGACCACCAGCCCGGTCGCCGGGTTGGCGGTCAGGCCGTCGCACTTGCCCCGTATGTCCCACTGGCGCAGGACCGCGCCCGACTCGGTGAACTCGACGATCGTGCTGTCGCGGTTCCCGTCCGTGCTGGCCTGCCCCTGGGGACCGACCCCGTTCTGGAAGCCGGTGAACAGGGCGGAGCCGATCCGGGTGATGTCATCGGGCTGGGTCAGCCGTTCGGAGTGCCGCACGCGGGATCCGGCGCGGGTGTACCAGTGGTGCAGGCTGTGGCCGGACAAGATCGTACGCACGTAGTACCGCGGCGGGTAGCCGCCCGCGCTGGCGGGGACGGCGGTGACCATCATGCCGAGCAGGATGGCCGACACCGCGCCAGTGACCGCCAGCACCTTCGCGGCGGGGCCGGCGATACCGCGCCTTGCGAACATACGCATCGTCTTCGACCCTTTCTTGTGCGATGCCGTCAGTTCTAGCGGGCACCGCTGACCGGCAACTGGCCAGCACATGACGCCTAGATGAACGAACGAGAGGCTGATCTTGCGGGCTCCGCGACCACCAGGCGAAGCGCTCGCGGGTCGAAATCTACACCTACCCACAGATTCCCGTATCGACCGACACGCCAAGCAGCCGGGATCCGCCCGGCTCCGCGTCCGTGACCTGCCTGCGCGCCGCCGGATCAGGAGGCTGGCGATGGGCGCGGGCCGGCGGCGGCGGGTGAGAGACTGGCGGCTGTGCGAACATACGACCTGCGGTTCGACGTCAACTGCTCGATCCTGTTCACCGAGTTCCCGCTGCTCGAGCGGCCGGCTGCCGCGCGTGCGGCCGGGTTCGAAGCGGTGGAGTTCTGGTGGCCGTTCACCGAGCCGGTGCCGCCCGACCGCGAGGCCGACGCCTTCGTCACGGCGGTCGGCGACGCGGGCGTCCGGCTGGTCCTGCTGAACTTCGCCGCGGGCGACATGGCGGCCGGAGACCGGGGCCTGCTCTCGCTGCCTGCTGGTTCGGCCGCGTTCCGCGACAACATCGACGTCTGCGTCGGCATCGCCGGGCGGGCCGGCTGCGGCGTCCTCAACGCGCTGTACGGGAACCGGGTCGACGGCCTGCCCGAACGTCAGCAGGATGAGCTGGCCGTCGAGAACCTCGCGCTCGCCGCGGACGCTGCCGCCCGGGCCGGGGCGACCGTGGTGGTCGAGGCGCTGAACTCCTATGACAGCCCGCGGGCCCCGATCGTGTCCAGCCGGAGCGCGCTCGCGGTCATCGACGCGGTACGCGCGGGGGGCGCGGCCAACATCGGGTTCCTCGCCGACCTGTTTCACCTGGGCCGGATGGGCGAGAACCTGCCCGACGTGCTGGCCCGTCACGCCGCCGACATCGCGCATATCCAGATCGCCGACGTGCCCGGCCGGGGCGCTCCGGGGACCGGCGGCCTGGACTTCGAGGCGCTGTTCGGCCAGCTCGCCGCGCAGGGCTATCCCGGCTGGGTCGGCTGCGAATACAAGCCGGCCGATCCGGCGGACAGCTCGATGAGCTTCGGCTGGAGGTGACCGGTCATGTCCCGCATCGCATTCATCGGCCTGGGGATCATGGGCAGCCCGATGGCCGCCAACCTGGCCCGTGCCGGGCATCAGGTGACGGGGCACGACCACAAGCAGTCCGCCATGGACCGTCTCGCCGCGGCGGGCGGCCGGGCGGCAGCGATGGTGGCGGCCGCCATGGAAGGCGCCGAGATCGTCGTCACCATGCTGCCGGACTGGCCTGCGGTCGAGGAGGTAGTGCGGGGACCGGGCGGGGTCTTCGACACCGTTCGGGCCGCGGGCACCGAGGGCGTTCTCTACATCGACTTCTCCACGATCAGGCCGGAAACCTCGCGTGAGCTGGCCCGGACCGGGGCCGGGATCGGGGTCCGGGTCCTCGATGCGCCGGTCAGCGGCGGCGAGGCCGGCGCGATCGAGGGCACGCTGTCGATCATGGTGGGCGGCGAGCCCGCCGACTTCGAGGCGGCCACGGGCGTCTTCGAGGCGGTCGGCGCCGCGTTCGCCCTGGTGGGACCGCACGGCGCCGGGCAGGTCACCAAGGCCGCCAACCAGCTGCTGGTGGGCGGCACGTACGCGCTGGTCGCCGAGGCCATCGTGCTGCTGGAGCGCTCTGGGGTCGACGCCCGCACCGGGCTCGACATGCTGGCCGGCGGGCTGGCGGCCAGCCGCATCCTTGACCTCAAACGCGATACGATGCTCGCGCGGGAATTCAGGCCAGGATTCCGGATCGACCTGCACCATAAGGACATGGGCATCGCGATCGCCGCCGCGCGGGACGCCGACGTGTCGCTGCCCATGACCGGGCTGGTCGCTCAGCTCATCGCGGCGGCCCGCGCGCAAGGCTACGGCTCCCTTGACCATTCCGCGCTGCTCAAGGTCATCGAGGGCCTGTCCGGCGGTCCCGGGGAGTCCACGGAGTCCGGAGGGTCCGGTCCGGGGGGGTCCGCGGCTGGTGTCCCCCCGCGTGTCGTGTCATGAAGTATGACCTGGTGGTCCGGTCGCGGCGGACGGTGCTGCCCGAAGGGACGCGGGCGGCGGCAGTGGCGGTCAGCGGCCCGTCGATAGCGGCCATCGAGAGCTACGGCGAGCGCCTGGACGCGGTCCGCGACGTCGACGTGGGTGACCTGGCGCTGCTGCCCGGCCTGGTCGACACCCACGTGCACGTGAACGAGCCCGGCCGGACCGAGTGGGAAGGTTTCGCGACCGCCACCCGCGCGGCCGCGGCCGGCGGGGTGACCACGATCTGCGACATGCCGCTGAACTCGCT
>Ga0187766_10002464_pt1 | contig 10890 bp, 9 predicted proteins | sample 0216_QUI02_MP05__4_FD_132971 | JGI IMG/M metagenome (GOLD analysis project Ga0187766, IMG submission 132971) | Tropical peat soil microbial communities from peatlands in Department of Meta, Colombia - 0216_QUI02_MP05_20_MG | ecosystem: Environmental > Terrestrial > Soil > Wetlands > Peat ... | reverse complement strand
CGTCGTGCACGCCAACCACTGGCATTTCTTCCGGCACTTCCTGCGCGACGCCCGCCCGGCTTATACACCCGAGGAGATCGACCGCTACATCCAGGCGTGGTCGCAGCCCGGCGCAGCAACCGGGATGATCAACTACTACCGGTCCTCGGTGCGGACCTCGCCGAAGAAGGCTGCAGCGGCGCTTCGCCCGATCAAGGCGCCCACCCTGGTCATCTGGGGCGAGCGCGATCACTACCTCGGCCCCGAACTAGCCGAGCCTGACCACGACGACGTCCCCAACCTGGACCGCGTCGAGCGCCTGCCCGACGCGTCGCACTGGGTGCATCACGACGAAGCCGAGCGTGTCAACCAGCTGCTCATCGACTTCTTCGCCCCCACCAAACCAGCCGAGAACCGCTGAATGCCGACCAGGTAACCACTCGACCGGGCTGCTAGTCGGACCGGATGTCCCAGCCGGTCCGGCAGGCCCATGCCGCACCCGGCCTGGTCTTCGACAACACCGATCGCCGATGACCGGAGCGACAAGCGAATGACATGTCGCGAGTTGGCAGGACGCAGACACTGCTGACGGCGATGCCTGGTCTGGCAGCCGGGTCGGAGGTGATGGTGGCCAGGCGGCCACCGTCGGTTCAAGCCGCTGAACAGGTACTGTTCACTCTGCTTTTCCGTGCTCGACCTGCACTTTTCAGACGTGGCGGCCAAGAGTAGGTTTGTTGTGTTTCGGCCTTTTGCCGCTGGCCCGAAGCGCAATCGAAGGGGCGACCACGTGAGACAGCTCCTGATCATCGCAGTCGGCCGCCTGCGACTGTGCCCGTCGGCCGGCGCCGAGACCAGGTCATCGTGCGGCTGCCTGCAGGCAGAGTAGGCCTATGGCTGGCGTCCGGGCCCTGGTGGGCACGCGTAAGGGGCTTTTCCTGCTAGAGGGGGATGACGACCGCCGCAGCTGGGGTATAGACGGCCCGCTGCTTGACGGCTGGGGGGTGTACCACGCGACGGTCGATCCACGTGACGGCACGTTCTACGCGGCGACAAACCATATCGTGTATGGTCCGACGGTCCAGCGCTCCGCCGACGGCGGCAAGACGTGGCAGCGGTCGAAGAAGATCGGCCTGCCCGCGCGGTCGGGGCTGACAGTAAACGCGGCGTGGCACGTCGAGCCGGGCCTTCCGCAGCAGCCTGGGACGCTGTACCTCGGGGCGGACCCCGGCGTCCTCTTCCGCTCCGACGACGCCGGCGAAACCTGGGAGCCCAACCTCGGCATCCTCGAGCACCCCACGCGTAAGCACTGGTTTCCCGGCGCCGGCGGGCTGTGTTGCGATTCGATCCAGCTCGACCCCGGCGACCCGCATCGCATGTACGTCTGTATCGCCTCGGCGGGCACGCTCCGCACTGATGACGGCGGACAGACCTGGTTGCCGGTTAACAAGAACGTCGCGGCCGACTACCTTCCCGACCCGTATCCGGAAATTGGCCAGTGCGTGCACAAGCTGCTACTGCACCCGGCGCGGCCCGAACGCCTCTGGCAGCAGAACCACTTCGGTGTCTACCGTTCTGACAACCGGGGCGACTCCTGGGAGCGGCTCGACGGGAACGGGCTGCCCACCAGCTTCGGCTACCCGATCATGATCGACCCGGACGATCCTGATCAGGCTTTCGTCGTCCCGGAAAGGAGCCCCGAGTATCACTACAGCCCCGGCGGGCGGCTGGCCGTTTACCGCACGCGGGACGCCGGGCGGACGTGGGAGGAGATGTCGGACGGCTTGCCGAGGCCAGCCTGGGCGGCGGTGCTCCGCGAGGCCTCGGCCTCTGACGCGGACTCGGTATACTTCGGCACCCAGAGCGGCTCCTTCTTCGCCCTGGCCGCCGGCGATACGTGGGTGGAGGCGGCGCGGCACCTTCCTCCCATCCTGTCGGTGGAGGTCACACAGTGGTCCAGGTAGTCGTCCCGAGCTTCCTCGCCGCCCAGGCCGACGGCAGCCGGCGCTTCGACGTCGAGGCGGGGACGGTGGGAGAAGCGCTTCGGGCGCTGCCGGTGGCCGATCTTCTGTTTAACGAGCGAGGCGAATGGAGTCGGTATCTGAACGTATTCGTGGACGGGACGGACGCGCGCGAGCGGGGTGGTCCTGCGTGCCCACTAGCCGGTGCCCGCGAAATAGTGATCATCGCCATGCTCGCCGGCGGCTAGCGCCCGGCCCGGGTCCAACAGATGACGTCTCCCCCTTCCGGAAAGCCAGCGCCGCTGGCGGGCCGCGGCGCCGAGGGTGCACGGCTGGACCGGCTGCTGGCCGATGCGCGGGCGGGGCAGAGCGCGGTGCTGGTGCTGCGCGGCGAACCGGGGATAGGAAAGACAGCGCTGCTGGGTTACGCGGCCGAGCGTGCCGCGGGCTTCCAGGTGGTCCGGGCGGCCGGGGTCGAGTCGGAGATGGAGCTGCCCTTCGCCGGCCTGCATCAGCTGTGCGGGCCGATGCTGGGCGGCCTGAGGCGGCTGCCGGCGCCGCAACGCGGCGCGCTGGGGACGGCGTTCGGGTTGAGCTCGGGGCCGCAGCCCGACCGGTTCCTGGTCGGCCTGGCGGTGCTCAGCTTGCTCTCCGATGCCGCCGAGGAACGGCCCCTGCTGTGCCTGATTGATGATGCCCAGTGGCTGGACCGGTCCTCGGCACAGGTGCTCGCGTTCGTGGCGCGGCGCCTGCAGGCGGAGTCGGTCGGGCTGTTGTTCGCCGAGCGCGAGCCGGGCGAGGTTGACGAGCTGGCCGGACTGCCGGACCTGCCGCTCCGGGGGCTGCCCGGCGACAGCGCGCGCGAGTTGCTCGCGTCGGCCATCAGCGGGCCGCTCGATGACCGCGTGCGGGATCGGATCCTCGCCGAGGCGCGAGGCAACCCGCTGGCGCTGCTTGAGCTGCCGCGTGAACTGTCCCCGGCGACACTGGCCGGCGGGTTCGGCCTTCCGGACGGGCTACCGCTGCCGGGCCGGATCGAAGCCAGCTTCCAGCGGCGCGTGCAGCAGCTTCCGGCCGCGACCCAGCGGCTGCTGCTGGTGGCCGCGGCCGAGCCGACCGGCGAGCCGGCTCTGCTGTGGCGAGCGGCCGGGATGCTCGGTATCCCAGCCGAGGCTGTGGGCCCCGCGCAGGCCGATGGCCTGCTGAGCATCGGCGCGCAAGTGACCTTCCGCCACCCCCTGCTGCGTTCTGCGGTCTACAACGCAGCGGATGCGGACGAGCGCCGGAGCGCGCATCGGGTGCTGGCCGTGGCCACCGATGCCGAGACCGATCCCGACCGTCGGGCCTGGCACCGCGCCCACGCGACGCTCGCGCTCGATGAGGACGTCGCCCGGGAGCTGGAGCGCTCGGCCGGGCGGGCCCAGGCGCGCGGCGGGCTGGCCGCGGCTGCCGCCTTCCTGGAACGCGCCGCGGCACTGACACCGGACCGGGGCCGCCGCGCGCGGCGCGCGCTCGACGCCGCGCGGGCCAAGCACCTGGCCGGAGCACCCCAGGAGGCCTCGACGCTTCTCGCGACCGCATCTGCCGGGCCGCTCGGCGACTTCGACCGGGCCATGCTCCAGCGCCTGCACGGGCAGATCGCCCTGGACACCAGGCGCGGCAGGGACGCGGTCCCGCTGCTGCTTGATGCGGCCAGGCAGCTCGAACCGCTCGATCCCGCCCTCGCGCGCGAGACGTACCTGGAGGCGCTGCGAGCCGCGAGCATCGCCGGTCGGCTCGGCGACGGCGCTCGGACCGCCGCCGAGGCCGCTCGCCGGGCACCGTCCCCCGAAGGGGTATCGCGTGCCGTTGACCTGCTGCTCGACGGCCTGGCGGTGCGTTTTACCGATGGTTACGCGGCCAGCGCGTCGGCGCTCAAGCTGGCCCTCAGCGCGGTCCGCGACCAGGGCGGGCGTCCCGGGCAGGACGTGCGCTAGCCGTGGTCGGCCCGCCGCGTGGCGCCGGAGTTGTTCGATGACGATGCCTGGCATGAGCTGGCCACCCGCAACGTGCAGATCGCACGCGACGCCGGCGCGCTCGCCGTTCTTCCGCTCGCCCTGAACTATCTCGCGGTGATGCGCGTCTTCGACGGCAATCTGGAAGCCGCGGCGGCGCTGGTCGACGAGGCCGACGCGATCGCAGATGCGACCGGCACCGCGCCCATCGTGTTCGGAAGATTGCAGCTCGCCGGGTTTCGCGGCGACCAGGCGCAAACATCGGCGCTGATCGAGGCCAGCGAGCCTGCGGCAATCGCCCGCGGGGAGGGGGTGATACTCACCTTCGGCGAGCACACGCGCGCGGTGCTGCACAACGGCCTCGGCCACTATCAGGCGGCGCTGGATCCGGCCCAGAGCGCCGGCGCCCTGGACGAGCTGATGTACTCGGTATGGTCGCTGCCCGAACTGGTCGAGGCGGCCATCCGCTGCAGCAGGACCGAGCTCGCGGCCGATGCGCTGGAGCGGCTCTGCGAGCGAACGCAAGCGGGCGGGACCGAGTTGGCGCTCGGCATCGGGGCGCGCTCGCGAGCGCTGCTCAGCGATGGTGAGCCCGCCGAACGCCTGTACCGCGAGGCGATCCAGCGGCTCGGCCGCACCCGCATGCGCCCCGCCCTGGCCCGCGCCCATCTCCTGTACGGCGAATGGCTTCGTCGGGAGAACCGCCGCGGGGACGCGCGCGACCAACTCCGCACTGCCTACGAAGGGCTCACCGCCATGGGCATGGAGGCATTCGCGGAGCGCGCCCGGCGCGAGCTGGTGGCCACTGGCGAGACCGTGCACAAGCGCACGGTCCAGGCCCGCTATGAGCTCACCCCGCAGGAAGTACAGATCGCCCGGCTGGCTAGTGACGGGCTTTCCAATCCGGAGATCGCCGCCCAGCTGTTCCTCAGCACCCGCACGGTCGAATGGCACCTGCGCAAGGTGTTCAGCAAGCTGGGCATCGGCTCGCGCCGGGAGCTAGGCCGGGCTCTTGCGGATCTCACAGGACCGGCAGCCGCGAGCCTATGACGGCCGGTGGGACCGACGGGCGGCGACGGCCTACGCGGCGATCCAGGGCCTGCCCTACTTCGCCGTGCTGGCGCTGCCGTTCTTGTTCTCCGGCGGCATGATGCTGTTCGACACCCTCGACGGGGCGTTCATGAACTTCGCCTACGGCTGGGCATTCGCCCGCCCGGTCCGGAAGGTCTACTGGCCAGCTGAGCCGAGCCTTAACCCGGTGATAGTGCCCTCAACGGCCCGGTCATAGCGATGTTCCGTAGCATGAGCCGATGAGCGTAGAAGACGAGGTTGCGACGCCAGATCGTCCTGGCCTGAGACGCACGGCGCGTCTTGAGGCGTTCAGCGACGGGGTTTTCGCCATCGCCATTACCCTGCTCGTCCTCGACCTGGCCGTCCCGGTCACCCACGTCTCGGAACAACACCTCCTCGACGCGATAGGTGATCAATGGCCCGGCTATCTCGGTTACCTCGTGAGCTTTTCCACGGTCGGAGCCCTATGGCTCGGGCACAACGCCATCACCGACTACCTCGACCGCGCCGACACCACACTGCTGCGACTCAACCTCCTGCTGCTGTTCTTCGTGTCGTTCCTTCCGTTCCCGACCCGGCTGCTTTCTGAATACATCACCGCCGACCGGGCCGAGCGGGTGGCGGTCACCTTCTACGGGCTGACCCTGCTCATCGCCGGCGCTCTTCTGTCCCTGTTCTGGCGGTACGCGCTGCACGCCCGGCTCGTCCGGCCCAACGCCGGAGACGAGGAGATCACCCTGCTCACCCACCGGCTGACTCCCGGCCTTGGCGCATATGCGGTGCTCATCATCGTCGGGCTGTTCTCCCCTGTCGCGGCGGTCATCGGCTACCTCGTGATCGCCTTGTTCTTCCTGATCCCCCTGCGCATCCGCAGGCGATGGCGTCCCCGATCTTGAGTATGAAGGAGATCGGAGAGAACGCGCGCGGAGCGCCTGAACGTCGGCGTTCCCGTGCCAGCAGGTCAGTGGCTGCCGACAGAACCAGCACTTATCGCAGGCGAGAAGACCAGGCCGGGACCCGCGTCCGCGACCAGGTACGCCAGGCCCAGGCTGGTATAGGCCGAGCCAGGGACAACTCGGGACCACACGGGCGCTGGCCGAGCCGGCGTGTGTCCGCTCCCGTGCGACACTTGCTACTCAAGGGCGGGCAGAACGCGCCACGCCCGGGAGCGAGGTACAGCGTGGCTACGGATGCGGTCGCTTCGGTCAGGATGAACGACTCGCGATGAGCTGGAGCACGGCCTTCCGCCTCCGCCAATTCGTGCTGGGCAGCCTGTGGCTGCTGCCGCTCGTGGGCGGGTTGCTGGGCGTGCTGCTCGGCTCGGGGGTGGTGTTGGCCGACCAGTCGGTGCACCTGCCGTCGTATTGGACCTACTCCCCGTCCACGGCGAGCACGGTGCTGTCCGCGATCGTCGGCGCGATGGCGGCTTTGACCGGGTTCGTCGTCACCGTCACGGTGCTCGTGGTCCAGATGGCCACGGGCACGTTCTCCGCCCGCTACATGCGCCTGTTGTACCGCGACCGCGTACTGAAGTTGCTGCTCGCATTGCTCGTCGGGACGCTCGCGTACTCGTTCGCGTTGCTCCGGCGTATTCAGAATAACGTCGTCCCCAACCTCGGCGTATCGATCGCCGGCTTTCTCGTCTTGAGCGCTCTGCTGCTGTTCGTCATCTTCCTCGATCGCTTCCTTCACCGGCTCAGGCCAGTCGCGGTAGCGGTGCTGGTAGCCAGTTACGTGCACCGCGGCTTTAGGCGTTACACCGCAGCCATCGCTGCCGCGCCCGACGTGTTCTACGGCATGTCCGAGCCGATCGGCGAACATCCCGCACTAGTGATCCGCACCGCCAAGTCAGGCGCCATTCAGGCCTTGGACGTCCGGGGGCTCGCCCGCTGGGCGCGTAAGCATGGGTGCCTGGTCGTGGTCTGCCATCAGATCGGCGACTTCGTGGCCGCCGGCGCCAGGCTGATCGAGACCTACGGAGGTGCCGCGTCTGGCCCCCGGGCGGAGCGCAGGCTCCGCCGGATGATCGTGCTCGGCGACGAGCGCACGATCGAGCAGGATCCAGCGTTCGCCATCAGGATCATGGTCGACATCGCCGACCTGGCGCTGTCGCAGGCCGTCAACGACCCCACCACCGCGGTGCAGGCGCTCAACCACCTCTCCGACGTTCTGCGCCTGATCGGGACGACCGACTTCTCCCGGTCGCGATGGCAGGCCGGTGACGCAATGCGCACCGGCCTGGTAATCCCGGCTCGCAGCTGGGAAGACTTCCTCACGCTCGGTGTGACCGAGATCCGCGAATATGGCTGCACAGCGATCCAGGTGATGCGTCGCATGCGAGCAATGCTCGAAGAATTGCGTGACGTGGTCCGCCCCGAGCATCGTCCAGCGGTCGAGGAGGAATTGGCGCGCCTGGACGTGACCGTCAAGCGCACCTTCGCGAATTCGGTCGACCTGGACCGGGCGAATACCGCCGATCCGCAGGGTATCGGCGGGCGGACCGAGCCACCAGGGCACACCGCGATCACTCGCTAACGGAGCGGAGCCGTGTCGAGGGGCCCTTTCCTACCCGGCGAATGGTAGCGGCTCACCGGCTGACCCGGTGGCGCGGGACCCTGCTTACGGGTCCCGCGCCGTATCTCCTTGGGTCCGTATCGTTTTATCCGAACGAACCGTGGTAGCTGCTCAGGGCAGCCTGGTCGAGTCGATCTGGTCGAAGTCGCCCACGCCGTTGCCGACACCGCCGCCGCCCGACCACTGCCACATCAGGGCGTACTTGCTCTGGTACGTCTGGCCGCCGAAGAACTGCGCGTACGCGCCGGTTCCGTCGTTGAGGCGCCAGCCGTACGGGGCGTTGCCGAGGTTCGTGGTCTCCGGTTCGTAGGTCCACTCGTAGGTGTTCGGGATCAAGGACGCGGTCCCCGTGCCGAAGATCGAGGTCCAGACCGCGGGCGAGGAGTAGACGCCGACCTTGTCAGACGAGTGTGACGTGATGTAATTCGCGAAGCCGTTGAACTCGGCCCGGTCGATCGCCGCTGGGATGTGGTACTGCTTCACGATCCCGCTGGTTGGTGAGGTGTAGACGCTGTTCCAGCCGTTATCGGGTGCGGGCTTGATGCCTGGTAGCTCGATGTCGGCCCAGACGACCGGGTAGTTGATGCCGCCGTGCTTCGCGATGCCGGACAGCGCCTGGACCGCCTGGGCGGCGCCCCACGCATAGGCCTCTGCCGCGGTCCCGTTGTAGTGCGGGTCCACCCCGGGCCCGCCCATGAACCAGTAGGCGCCTGCGCCGACACCCTTGCCGTACTTGGTGTAGTTGACTCGCGCCTGCGCGGCATTAGTCGCCGACCAGGCGATGAAGCTGGCTTTATAGCCCAGCCACTGCGCCCAGTTCCCGGCCATGCCGATGTAGCCGCCGTAGGCGCCGCCGAGGTAGGGCATCCGATACGGCGCACCGCCGGGCGCCGACACCGGCCAGCTGTCCGTGCCCCACCAGAACCCGGCTGGCCCGTCACCGGACCGCTGTACCTGCGCGGTGGTGACGGCCTGGGTCGTACCCGCCGCCATCGGCGCCGCGGCCGCGGCACCGCTCGCCATCACCAGCGCCATACCGACCCCAATCGCCAGCCATGACCTCTTCATGACGATGCCTCCTGTGAATCCTTCCAGTCCCCCTCTCTATGGCAGTCACGCCCTGCGCATTGCGGCAGAGGCGATGGGCACCTTCTGGGGAGCCGTAGGTCACGACATATCGCGTCGGCGGCGAGGGCCCGGCCGCGCCCGGGCCGGGTCAGGCCCGCTTGCCTGCCGCGTTACGTTCGCTGGACGCGCAGGTCGAGGAAGTGGGCGGCGCAGGAGATGCACGGGTCGTAGCTGCGCACGGCCTGCTCGCATTCCCAGGTGAGCTGCTCGTGCGAAAGCTCGAGCCGGTCGGCAACGAAGGCGCGGAGGTCGGCTTCGATGATCCGCTGGTTCTGCGAGGTCGGCGGGACGATTTTCGCGTCGGCGATGGTGCCGTCGGCGTTGAGCCGGTAGCGGTGGTAGATCAGGCCGCGTGGTGCCTCGGTGCAGCCGAAGCCGGCTGCCTCGCGCGGCGGGACCTCGACGTACGGGGGATCGGGCGGTTCGTAGTCGCCGATCAGCCGCAGTGCCTCGTCGCACGCGTAGAGGATCTCGACGGCGCGGACGATGATGCTGCGGAACGGGTTGGTGCAGGCCGATGCCAGTCCGGCGGCGCGGGCCGCGTCGGCGGCCGGCCCGGACAGGCGATCGGAGTTCAGGCTGTACCGGGCCATGGGCCCGACCAGGTACGTTCCGCCGTCGGCCAGCATGGAGTGCAGCGCCGTGGAGTGCGGAACCTGCAGCTCGGTGAAGTGCTGGTCGTATTCGTGGGGTGTGATGTCAAGGCCCTGGCTGGAGACGATGCGTCCGCGGGTGATCGGGTACTCGGCGGGATGACGGAGCGAGACGAAGTTGTAGTCGTGGCCGAAGTCAGGGAACGGGAAGGTGGCCACCCAGCGGACGGTTTCCAGGGCGTCCTGACGGGCCTGCTCCAGCTCTGCGGTGAGGGCGCGCAGTTCCGTCCGTGCTGGTGCGCGGTAGAAGCCGCCGAGGCGGACGTTGATGGGATGGACTGACCGGCCGCCAATGATGTCCATCAGCCGGTTGCCGGCCTTCTTGAGCCGCAGCCCACGCTGTACCAGGTCGGGACGGTCGCGGGCCATGTGCAGGCCGCTTTCGTAGCCGAGGAAGTCCGGGGCGTGCAGCAGGTAGACGTGCAGCGTATGGCTCTCGATCCACTCGCCGCAGTAGATGAGCCGCCGCAGCGCGGCGATCGGCTCGGGGACCTGCACGCCACAGGCGTCCTCGATGGCTGCACACGCGCTCATCTGGTAGGCGATCGGGCAGATGCCGCAGATCCGCGCCGTGATGTCGGGCGGCTCGGTGTGCCGTCGCCCGCGCAGCAGCGCCTCGAAGAACCGGGGTGGCTCGTAGATGTCGAGGCGCGCGTCGGTGACCTGCCCGTCGCGGACCGTGACCTCCAGGCCGCCCTCGCCCTCGACCCGGGCCAGGGCCGGCACGGTGACTGACCTTCCGCCGGGTGCCTTACCGTGCGTCATGCGCTTCGGCCTCCTTGCGGAACGGGCCGGCGTTCGCGTTGAACGTGCGGAACACCCGGACCAGATCGGGATGGTCGACACCCAGTCGTTGCCACCAGGCCGCCAGCGCTGCGGTGTTGGGCGCCTCCATCGGCCCGAAGCAGCCGTAGCATCCGCGTGCGTATGACGGGCACAGCGCGCCGCACCCGGCGTGCGTCACCGGGCCGAGGCAGGGCGTGCCGTGCGCGACCATCACGCAGGTGATCCCCGCCCGCTTGCACTCGATGCACACGCTGTGCCCGCGGACGTTGGGCCTGCGGCCGTGCAGGAACGCCGCCACCACGTCGAGAAGCTGGCCACGGTCGATGGGGCAGCCGCGCAGCTCGAAGTCGACGTGGACGTGGTCCGCGATCGCGGTGGAGGTCGAGAGTGTGGCGATGTAATCAGGGTGTGCGTACACCAGACGACTGAATTCCTCCACGTCGCCGAAGTTCCGCAGCGCCTGGATGCCGCCCGCGGTGGCGCACGCGCCGATGGTGACCAGGAACCGCGATGCCTCGCGGACCTCGCGGATCCGCTGCGTGTCGGCGGGTGTGGTGATCGATCCCTCGACCAGCGACAGGTCATAGGGACCCGCGATCACCTCGCGCGACGCCTCAGGAAACGACGCGATCTGAACCGACTCGGCCACCTGCAGCAGCTGGTCCTCGCAGTTCAGCAGCGTGAGCTGGCAGCCGTCACAAGAGGCGAACTTCCACACCGCCAGCGTCGGCTTGGGTGGCTTCGGCT
>Ga0187766_10002461_pt1 | contig 10897 bp, 7 predicted proteins | sample 0216_QUI02_MP05__4_FD_132971 | JGI IMG/M metagenome (GOLD analysis project Ga0187766, IMG submission 132971) | Tropical peat soil microbial communities from peatlands in Department of Meta, Colombia - 0216_QUI02_MP05_20_MG | ecosystem: Environmental > Terrestrial > Soil > Wetlands > Peat ... | reverse complement strand
TCTGCGGCTGTACGCGCTCCGCCAGGGAACGATGTTCATGGACGCCGCGAACTGGCGCCTGCGCCCGCCGTTCGGCGGCGCGCACCACATGTGGCGGCCCGTTCCAGGCCAGATGGCGGTATTCCCCGCCTGGGTCCTGCACGAGATCGCCCTGAACCGCTCCGACGCCGACCTGCTGCTGATCACGGCTCGCGCCCGCTTTGCGCACCCCGACCTTGTGCACGGCGGACAGCAGTCCATGCCGCCATGGTGAACGTAGCGGTCCGCGTGAGCCCCGGGTTCGCCGTGCCCTTCGGGGAGGCACGCCTGCCCCACTGCGAGCGCCTCAACCGCGAGCTCGAGGCCTTGTTCCTGGCCCGCGAGACCGATGAGTATCGCAACCCTACGCCTTCGCACGTGCCGCAGCGGGAGACGTTCGAGAGCCGCTTCAACCTGTTCCTCTGGTCCGAGCGCTGCGTGCAGGAGCTGCGGTCGTTCGTGCTCGACTGTGTCGCACGCACCGCCGTGGAGACCTCGGACGTGCCGCCCGAGGAACTGGCCCGGCTGCAGATGCACAATCACACCTGGTTCCACGTGAGCCGCTACGCGGGGTCCTTCGTGGCCCACAACCACCCGCTGGCTTCCTGGTCGGCCGTGTACTGCGTTCGCGCGGGAGAGCGCCCCGCCGACCGGCCCGAGAGCGGAGTGCTGCGCTTCATGGATCCCCGCATCGGCGCCGATGCCTACCTCGACGCCGGCAACCGCCGGTTGCGCGCGCCGTTTGCAGTCAAAACCCGGGAATTGCGCCTCGAGGAAGGCCAGCTCGTCATCTTTCCTTCCTACGTGTTCCACGAGGTGACGCCTTTCTACGGCCGCGACGTGCGGATCACGGTTGCCGCCAACTGCTGGTTCGTCTGAACAGCCTGTTGCTAATCTGCAACAGAATGAGAACTGAGGGCGCGCGAACCGGAAAGCAACGGCTCGGCGCTCTTGCGGCCCCCGCTGCTGCTTGGCAACACTCGGGCACCATGCTGTAATGCGCGCCGTCCCAGCAGGGGCGCGCCGGGAGTGGAGATCAAAAGACGAACCACCCGGTAACGCGCGGGGTGCTGGACTCGATTGGCGTTTGTAATTCCATTCGCATTTCTAGTTAGGGGAGAAAACATGGCGAACAGTCGCAGCTTGAATCAGGCTGTGCGTTTGGCGCTCGCGACGGTTTCGGCAACGGCCGGCGTCACGACGCTGCACGCGCAGACAGCCCCCGCCGAAGCCCAAGCGAATCCGGCCACGCCCATCCAGGAAGTGGTGGTCACCGGTACGCGCCTGCGCACACCGAATGAGGCCTCGATCAGCCCGATTACCACGGTTGCGGCTAGCGACATCCAGGCGACGGGTCTGACTCGCGTCGAGGACATCCTCGACAACCTGCCGATGGTGTTCGCCGGCCAGAACTCGACGGTCTCCAACGGCTCGGACGGTACCGCCACGGTCGACCTGCGCGGCCTGGGCGCGCAGCGTACGCTGGTTCTGGTCAACGGGCGTCGTCTCGGCCCGGGCGCGGGTGACGGCCGCAACTTCGCCGATATCAACGAAGTTCCGGCGCCGCTGATCGAGCGTGTCGACATCCTCACCGGCGGCGCCTCGGCCGTGTACGGCGCCGACGCCGTCGCGGGCGTCGTCAACTTCGTCCTCAACACGCATTTCCAGGGCGTCAGGATCGACGGCGAGTACAGTTTCAACCAGCACAACAACAGCAGTTTCACGCAGCAGTACGTCACTGCCGCGGGCGATCCGCTGCCTCCCAGCGAAGTAAACACGGGCTTCCACAAGAGCCTCTCGATCCTCATGGGCTCGAACTTCGCCGACGACAAGGGCAATGCGACCTTCTACGCCACCTACGACAATCAGGGAGCCGTACTGCAGAAATCGTACGACTACTCCGCCTGCGTGCTGGACGCGCACGCCGGCGCCACGCCGCTGAAGTGCGGCGGCTCGGGAACCTCGGCCAAGAATGGCGCCGGCGGCTACTTCCTGGGCTATGCCAACAACGCTCCCTCGACTCCGCTCGGCCCCTTCACCGTCGACGGTCTCACCGGGACGTTCCGGCCCTTCACGAGCAATGACCTCTACAACTTCGGTCCGCTGAATTACTACGAGCGGCCCAACGAGCGCTGGACGTCCGGTGCATTCGTGAACTATGACGTCAACTCGCACGTGAACGTCTATTCGGAGTTCATGTACGCGCGCAACAGCACTCTGGCGCAGATCGCGCCGAGCGGCGACTTCTTCCTGCTCTCGAACATTCCCTGCAACGACCCGCTGCTCACCGCGGGGGAAGTGGCCGCCCTGTGTCCGGGCGGCGCGACCAGCTCCCAGGTCTACATCGGTCGCCGCAACGTCGAGGGCGGTCCCCGTATCGCGACGTTCGTCACCAACGCATTCCGCGTGGTGGTCGGAGCCAAGGGCGATATCAACGACGCCTGGAGATACGACGTCTATGCCCAGCACGGCACGGTGGATAACAACAACGGCAACCTCAACTACCTCTCCAACGCCAACATCCAGAACGCGCTGGACGTGATTACGGGCCCGGCGCTGCTGCCGAACGGCAACGCGAATCCGCTCGCGGGTCAGCCCGAGTGCCAGTCCGTCTACAACGGCACCGATAAGGCCTGCGTGCCGTGGAACATCTGGGTACCGGGCGGCGTGACGCCTGCGGCGGTGCAGTACCTGTCGATCCCGCTGCTGATCGAGGCAACCGTCACCGAGGAGGTGGTCTCCGGTTCCATCAGCGGCGATCTCGGCAAGTACGGCATCAAATTGCCCTCCGCCGACGAAGGTATGCAGGTAGACGTCGGCGCCGAATGGCGCGGCGAGTCCGCGAACTTCCTGCCGGACCTCGAGAGCCAGCTCGGCAATGCCGCCGGCTCCGGCGGTCCGACCAAGCCGGTCTCCGGTGACTTCCACGTATCGGAGGTGTTCACGGAGGTGCGCCTGCCGCTCGCGAGCCACCAGGCCTTCGCGGACACGCTGGCATTGGAAGGCGGTTACCGGTATTCCGACTACACCGTCGGGTTCAACACCAGTACCTACAAACTCGGGCTCGAGTGGGCGCCCGTAAAGGACCTGCGTCTGCGCGGCAGTTACCAGCGTGCCGTACGTGTCCCCAACATCGGCGAGCTGTTCTTCCCGCAGGCTGTGCTGCTGGATGGCACGCAGGACCCGTGCGCGGCTGCGATCGCCCCAGCACCGAATCCGAACAACCTGCTCACCACCGGGGTCTCGGCCGCGCAGTGCGCGCACTCGGGCGTTACCGCCGCCCAGTACGGCAACATCGCGCCGAATCCGGCGGCCCAGTACAACGGCTTGCTCGGCGGCAATCCTAACCTCACCCCGGAAACCGCCGATACCTACTCGGTCGGCTTCGTCTTCGCGCCGCGCTTCGTGCCGAATCTGAGCGTGTCGGTGGACTACTTCAACATCAAGCTCAAGGGCACGGTCGGCGCGATCGGCGGCGATACCATCCTGCTGAACTGCATCGCGACGGGCGACCCGACCTACTGCAATGCGGTGCATCGCGGGCCGGGCGGCACGTTGTGGCGCTCGCCGGACGGATTCATCTCCGACCTGAACACCAATGCCGGCTCGCTGGCAACCAAGGGCATCGACCTCAAGGCGAGCTACCGCGTACCGCTGCCGGCGGCCGGGTCGCTGTCCTTCGCGCTCGAAGGCACGTGGCTCAACAATCTGACATCGCAGCCGCTGACCAATGGACCGACTTACGACTGCGTCGGATATTTCGGCGGCATCTGCGGCGCCTCCGACCCGAGCTGGCGGCATGTCATGAACGTGACCTGGGCAACCCCGTGGGACGGGGCGGATATCGGCCTGCGGTGGCGCTATATCGGCTCGGCGGCCGCGGAGCAGACGAGCTCCAACCCGCAGCTGGCCGGTAACGCTCTGCCCTTCACGTCGCACATTTCCGCGTACAACTGGATCGACCTGCAGGGGTCACTGGCCCTCGGCAAGATCGTGCGCATGCAGCTCGGCATCAACAACATCCTCGACAAGGACCCGCCGATCGTCAATTCCAACGGCGGCGGATACGCATCCGAGTGCCCGAACATTGCCACCGGTCCGTCCGGCAGCTCCTGCAACGGCAATACCTGGCCGGGAACCTACGATGCGATGGGTCGCTATGTCTTCGTCCACCTGACGGCGCAGTTCTAGCGCTTAGATCAGGTACGCAGACCTCAGACGGCGGGCCTCGGGCCCGCCGTTTTTTTTGCCTCAGCGCAGCCGGTGGGCGCGATGCGTGCGCCGGCTGGGGGTGGTCATGAGAAAGGACCCGAATGCGGCCCGCGTGATCGTCACGGAATCCCCTTGCGCCAGCACCGGATCCGAGTCATCGAGCTCCCAGAGCTCCCCGCCCTCCAGCGTGACGGTCGTCCGGCCGTTCGAGCTCACGCCGAGCCCGACGACCCGGGCCGTGAGAGATTTGGCCGTGGGAGGAGGAGCGGGATGCTCGGCGTGGTAGAGGCCGAAGGATTCAGTCTGCGGCGGCGGGGGGGAGGGCGGCGCCCCAGCATCCTGTGGCGGCGAAGGGGAAGGCGGCGCAGCAGCGCCGGATGACGCTCGGGCCGCAGCTGCGGGCGCCCCCGCCTGGGGCGATGGCGGCGGGACTCGTCCGGCGAGGCGGTCGTAGCAGGCGAGGCGCTCGGCGGAGCTGCCGATCTCCGCACAGGCCTGCAGTGCACTCGCGGGCACCGGGGCCGCGGGTTGCTCGGCGCCGGCGGAACCGAAGCCCCAGAAACTCAAGCCCCACAACAAGCCCGGCGCCAGGGCCCGGGGACCACCGCGCCGGCGGCTCATGGCACCGCTTCCGGGTTGACACCGTAGTATTCGCCGAAGACCTCGGTCGCGGCGCGCACCATGTCGCGCTCCGCCTCGCTCAGGAATGGGTTCCAGATATCGAAGATCAGCACCGCGCGCGGCGTGTCCGAGCGGTTCCAGGCTTCGTGCTCGATGGTATCGTCGAAGACCCAGGCTTTGCCCGGCAGCCACTCGCGCGTTTCGCCGCCGACGCGAAACCCGCAGTCGGGCGGGACGATCAGCGGCAAGTGCACGATGACGCGGGTATTGGTCACACCGGTGTGCGGCGGAATGTGCGTGGCCGCATCGAGAATCGAGAAAAAAGCGGTCGGGCCGCGCGCCCGCACATCGCATTGCGGCGCGCCCTTGAGCGCCTCCACGGTACGCGGGCACCGCGCCATGTGAGCCGCCTGTGCCACGCCCTGGTTCCACAGGAAGTACGCGCTCCAGCGGCGCGACTTGTTGAGCTCCTTCCACTGATCGAGCGGCACGCCTTCCGGATAGGCGATATACGGCTCGAGCCCGGCGCGGTCGGCGACCAGCACCGTGGTGAGCTCGGCGCGAATCTCGTCGCTGGCGGCCTCGATGGCATCGAGCCACGGGAACTCAGCGCGGTCGAAAAATTCCACCGCCGGGATTTCCGGGAAGTACATGAAGGTCGGCTGCGGCGTGTAGCGGCTGCGCCGGCCGGTCAGAAGCTCGATGCACTTGTCCACGCGTCGCTGGGGGGCAGAGCCGTGGCGCTCACGGATGACCGCGAGGCGCTGCTCGATTGCCTCGGCGAGCGCGGCATCATCCTGCCGGACCACCTGGCGCGCGCGCTCGAGCAGGGCGCTCACCGCCGGCGGCGCCGTCACGCCGGCCGGCAACGTCGCCAGCGCGTTGCGGTAGCAGCGCGCCGCGTTGCGCGGATCGCCGCGCGCTTCGATCAGCGCGCCCTTCTGCAGGAGCGAGGCCAGGTGCCGCGGCTCGAGCGCCAGCGCCCGCTCGACGGCCTCGATGGCCTCCTGCTGCAGACCGAGCGCCTGCAGGCTCTCGGCGAGGTTGGACCACAGCGACGGATGGCCCGGATCGGCCGCGGTGGCGCGCTGGAACAGCTCGCGCGCCTTGGCAGCCTCGCCACGCTGCATCATGCTCAGACCCAGCTCGTTCAGCACCGCCGGGTGGCCGGGCGCGAGCTGCGCCACTCGAGCCAGCAGCTGATCGGCTTCGCCGCGGCGGCCGGCAGCCCCCGCGGCCTTCGAGGCCTGGATCATCCCCAGCACGGTAGCGTGGTCCGGCGTCACCGGATTGACGTTGCTCAAGAGAGTCCCCTATGGTGTTTGTTTGCGCGATTCTAGCGCGGGTCGCAGACGGAGAACGGCTTGGTCGACGCGGGCGCGGCAATCGATCTGAGACTCCTGCAGGTGGCGTCACTGCTCGAGAGCGACCCGCCAGCGGCCGCCCGGCAGGCGGAGCAGATCCTCGCCGCGCATCCGCACCATGTGGCGGCGGCGCTGCTGCTCGGCAGCGCGCGCCGCAGCAGCGGCGACCTGCAGGCGGCGGCGGCAGTGTTCGCGCGGCTGGCCGAGGCACAGCCCGGCTCGGCGCCCGTCCAACTGGAACTCGGCCGCACGTTCGCCGCGCAAGGCCGGGACGCGGCTGCTCTCGAGGCGCTGACGCGCGCGCTAGACCTGCAGCCGGATCTCGCCGAAGCCTGGCGCGAGCTGGCGGCCGTGCACGCGGCACGCGGCGAGGCTGCCGCCTGCGACGTCGCGTACGCACGCTTCACCCGTCTCGTGCCGCCGGAGCAGCACCTGCTCGAGGCCGGCGTGGCTATTGCCAACGATCGTCTCGCCACCGCCGAAACGCTGCTGCGGCGCCGGCTCACGCACTCGCCGCAGGATGCGGCGGCGATGCGCCTGCTGGCGCACCTCGCAGCCGAGCGCGACGAGTTCGCCGAGGCCGAGCGGCTGCTCGGCAGGTGTCTCGAGATCGCACCCGGTTACAGCCAGGCGCGCTTCGATCTGGCGCGCATTCTCAACAACCAGCAGAAGCCGGCGCCAATGCTGCCGCTGCTCGAGCGGCTGCTGGCGCTCGAGCCGGACAACCTGCGCTACCGCACGCTGCAGGCGGCGGCCTACAACCTGCTGGGTGAAAATGAGCGCGCGGCGCAGATCCTCACGGCGCTGACGCGCGAATTCCCCGCCGACGAGCTCGTGTGGCTGTACTACGGGCACACGATGCGGACCGCCGGCCGGCTGGACGAGGCCATCCGGGCTTACCGGCGCAGCACTGAGCTCAAGCCCGGATTCGGCGAAGCCTGGTTCAGCCTCGCCAACCTGAAGATCTTTCGCTTCAGCGCGGGCGATGTCGCGGCGATGCAGGCGCAGGTGGCCCGCGAGGATCTCAAGGACGCCGAGCGGCTGCAGTTCGAGTTCGGGCTCGGCAAGGCGCTCGAAGACGAGGGGGACTTCGGCGCTTCCTTCGCCCACTATGCCCGCGGCAACGCCCTGCGGCGCGCCATGGTGCTCTATGACCCCGACGCCACGACCCGGCTCGCGCAACGCACGCAGGCGCTCTACACGCGCGAATTCTTCGCCGCACGCGCCGGCTTCGGCTGTCCGGCTCCCGACCCGATCTTCATCGTCGGCCTGCCGCGGGCCGGCTCGACCCTCATCGAGCAGATCCTCGCCAGCCACTCACAGGTGGAAGGCACGCGCGAGCTGCCGGATATCCTCGGCTTCGTGCTCGAGCTCGGCGGTCTGGAGCGGACCGGCGGCGTGCCTACTTACCCGCAGTCAGTGGCGCGGCTCACGCAGGCGCAGGTGCTGGCGCTCGGCGAGCGCTATCTGGCACAGACCCGCCCGCACCGCCTGCTCGGCCGGCCGTACTTCATCGACAAGATGCCGAACAACTTCCTGCACCTCGGGCTCATCCATTTGATGCTGCCGAACGCGCGCATCATCGACGCGCGGCGCGCGCCGCTCGCCTGCTGCTTCTCCAACTTCAAGCAGCATTTCCAGACTGGCCTGTGGTTCAGCTACAGCCTCGACGACCTCGCCCATTATTACCGCGACTACCTGAGCATCACGACCCACTTCGACGCGGTGCTTCCGGGACGCATTCACCGCGTGCAGTACGAGGCGCTGGTCGCCGACCTCGAGGGCGAGGTCCGCCGGCTGCTCGAGTACTGCGGGCTGCCGTTCGAGGAGCAGTGCCTGCGCTTCCACGAAACGCAGCGCGTGGTACAGACTGCCAGCTCCGAGCAGGTACGCCAGCCGCTGTACGCCGAGGCAGTCGACCAGTGGCGCAACTTCGAGCCGTGGCTCGGCCCGCTCAAGGAAGCGTTGGGCGAACTCGTCTCCCGCTGAGCGGCGGCTCGCGCGCGCAGCGGCGCTAACGGCCGCAGGACCGATGCCAGTCCTGCGGCTTCGCCCCGGGGTTGTGCCATCCGCAGGGCCCCTGCAGCAACCCTTCCGCCTGCGGGGGCCCCCAGCTCGCCGGCGGGTACTCGATGGGCAGCGTCGCGCCGCGCAGCAGCGGATCGACGATCGCCCACGCCGCCTCGACCTCGTCCTCGCGCGCGAAGTGCGCGGTATCGCCGATCAGCGCGGAGCTGATCAGCGCGGCATACGGGTCGAGGTCGTCGCCCTGCTGCTGCGCGACGTAGAGCTCGACGTCGCGGCCGGTCATCACCGGGCCCGGCATCTTGGAGTGCGCCCCGATCGCGATCGCCACATCCGGACCGACGCGGAAGCGCAGATGGTTCGGCTGCTCGGGGCCCAAGGTGCCGAATACCTGCGCCGGCGGCGCCCGCAGCTCCACCACCACCTCGGTGGCGGTCACCGGCAGGCGCTTGCCGGCGCGCATGTAGAACGGCACGCCGCTCCAGCGCCATGAATCGACGTGCAGCACCAGAGCGGCGTAGGTCTCGACGCGCGAGTCGGCGGCGACGCCCGGTTCGTCGCGGTAGCCGACGAACTGGCCGCGCACCAGCTCGGCGGGAATCGCCGGCCGGATCGCCTTGAGCACCTTGACCTTCTCATCGCGCAGCGATTCGCCTTCGGTGTTCACCGGCGGCTCCATGGCGAGCAGCGCCACGATCTGCATGAGATGGTTCTGCATCACGTCGCGGATCGCGCCGGCCTCCTCGTAGAAGCGGCCGCGGCCGGCGACGCCGAGGGTTTCCGCCATGGTGATCTGCACGCTGGCGACGAAGTTGCGATTGAGCACCGGCTCGAGAAAGGAATTGGCGAAGCGGAAGTACAGGATGTTCTGCACCGCCTCTTTGCCGAGATAGTGGTCGATGCGGAAGATGCTCGACTCGGGAAAATGCGCGTGCAGCGTCGCATTGAGCGCGCGCGCCGAAGCCAGATCGCGCCCGAAGGGCTTCTCCACCACGATGCGCGCGCCCTGGGCGCAGGTCGAGGCGCTCAGGTGCTCGGCGACCACGGCGAACATGCTGGGCGGGATCGCCAGGTAGTGCAGCGGGCGCTGCGCCGCCCCGAGCGCCGCGCGCAGCGCATCGAAGCTCGGGCGGGCGTTGTAGTCGCCGTCCACGTAGCGCAGCAGGCTGATGAGGCGCGCCTGCACCGCCTCATCGACGGCCGGCACGAAGGCCGCGAGACTTGCGCGCACCCGTGCGGCGTACTGCTCGAGCTTCCAGCCCTGGCGCGCTACGCCGATGACCGGCAGGGCGAGGATGCCGCGGCGTACCAGCTGATAGAGCGCCGGGTAGATCTTCCGATAACACAGGTCGCCGGTCGCACCGAACAGCACGACGGCATCGCAGTCACGACGTTCCATGACAACTCCGCTCCGAGTCGCGCTCAGCCGCTCTTCTCGAGGTGGCCGCCGAAGCCGAGGCGCATCGCCGACAGCACCTTGCCGGCGAATTCGCCGCGGCCGCGCGAGTCGAAGCGCGCGTAGAGCGCCGCGCTCAGCACGTTCGCGGGCACGCCGACGTCGATGGCGGCCTGCACCGTCCAGCGCCCCTCGCCCGAATCGGCGACGCGTCCGGCGAAGCCATCGAGCCGCGCGTCGCGCTTGAGCGCCGCCGCCGTCAGATCGAGCAGCCGCGAGGCGACGATGCTGCCGTGGCGCCAGAGCTCGGCGACGGCGGCGAGATCGAGCCGGTATTGATAGAAGTGCGGATTGGCGAGCGGCGCCGTCTCGGCGTCCGCCTCCGCGGTATGCAGTCCCGCGTCGGCGTGCGCCAGCACGTTGAGCCCCTCGGCGTAGGCGGCCATCAGCCCGTACTCGATGCCGTTGTGGACCATCTTGACGAAATGTCCGGCGCCGTGCGCCCCGCAGTGCAGGTAGCCGAGCGTGGCCGCGGCGAGTCCGGCCGCGCGGCCGGTAGTGGTGCCCGCGGGCAGTTGCCCGCCCGGCGCGAGCGTTGCGAACAGCGGCTCGACCCGCGCGACCGTCTCGGGTTCGCCGCCGATCATCAGGCAGTACCCCTGCTCGAGCCCCAGCACGCCGCCGCTCGTGCCGACGTCCAGATAGTGGATCCCGGCCGCGCCGAGCTCGGCGGCGCGCCGGATGTCGTCCTGGTAGTTGGAGTTGCCGCCGTCGATCAGCACGTCACCCGCGGCGAGCAGCGGACGCAGCTGCGCGATCACGGCGTCGACGGCCGCCGCCGGCACCATGATCCAGATGGCCCGCGGGCTCGCGAGCGAGCGCACCAGCTCCTCGAGCGAATGCGCGCCGCGCGCGCCGCAGACCTGCACGGCCGTGACCGAGGCGGCGGAGCGGTCGTAGGCCACGCAATCGTGCCCACCCTGCGCGAGGCGCCGCACCATGTTCGAACCCATGCGCCCGAGTCCGATCATCCCGATCTGCATCGCTTTTCTCCAACGCAGCCGGCGAAAGTCACGCCTTTCGCCGGCGGCAACGAAGCTGATGTCCGGCGAAATCGCTTCCTGCGATTTCGCCCAATGAACTAATTCGGTACGCGCTTGATCTGCGCTCCGAGCTGGGCGAGCTTCTCCTCGATCGCCTCGTAACCGCGATCGATGTGATAGATGCGCTCGACGTCGGTGCGCCCCTCCGCCACCAGCCC
>Ga0187766_10002459_pt1 | contig 10903 bp, 7 predicted proteins | sample 0216_QUI02_MP05__4_FD_132971 | JGI IMG/M metagenome (GOLD analysis project Ga0187766, IMG submission 132971) | Tropical peat soil microbial communities from peatlands in Department of Meta, Colombia - 0216_QUI02_MP05_20_MG | ecosystem: Environmental > Terrestrial > Soil > Wetlands > Peat ... | reverse complement strand
GGGGCGAATCAATTCAGGGCGAAGGGCGCTGCCGCCACGATTCCGGATGCCTTCGATCCGTCGAAGCGTCATACGCCGACCATGCTGGTCACGGACCTCGCTTTGCGGATGGATCCAGCCTACGAGAAGATTTCCCGACGCTTCTATGAGCATCCGGACCAGTTCGCCGATGCGTTCGCCCGGGCGTGGTTCAAGCTCACGCACCGTGACATGGGCCCGCGCGCACGCTATCTCGGCTCGGAGGTGCCGAAGGAGGTGCTGATCTGGCAAGACCCCGTTCCGGCGGTCGATCACAAGCTGATCGACACAAAGGACATCGCCGACCTCAAGTCCAAAATCCTCGCCTCGAAACTTTCCACCTCCGAATTGGTCGGGGCCGCTTGGGCCTCAGCGGCAACTTTCCGCGGTTCCGACAAGCGCGGCGGGGCGAATGGCGCGCGCGTCCGTCTCGCACCGCAGAAGGATTGGGAAGTCAATCAGCCCGTCCAACTGTCAAAGGTGCTCGAAACCCTTGCGGGCATCCAGAAAGCGTTCAACGGCGCGGCCAGCGGCGGCAAGAAAGTATCGCTCGCCGACCTGATCGTTCTCGGCGGTTCAGCCGCCGTCGAGCAGGCCGCGAAGAAGGCGGGGCACGACGTAACCGTTCCCTTCGCATCCGGCCGCACCGACGCGTCGCAGCAGCAAACCGATGTGGAGTCCTTTACCTATCTCGAACCAGTGGCGGACGGGTTCCGCAACTACCTCAAGGCCAAGTTCACCGTCGCGCCGGAGGAGCTGCTGATCGACAGGGCACAACTCCTGACGCTGACCGCGCCGCAGATGACGGTTCTGGTCGGCGGCCTGCGCGTCTTGGGTGCGAACCACGGCAAGTCGCAGCACGGCGTCTTCACGATTCGTCCGGGGATGCTGACCAACGACTTCTTCGTGAACCTCTTGGACATGAGCACCGAGTGGAAAGCCACCTCGGATGACAATGTGTTCGAGGGACACGACCGCAAGAGCGGCAAATTGAAGTGGACCGGCAGCCGTGTCGACCTCGTCTTCGGTTCGAACTCCGAGCTGCGCGCCCTCGCCGAAGTCTACGGCGCTGCCGACGCAGAAGCGAAGTTCGTGACCGACTTCGTGGCGGCGTGGACTAAGGTGATGAACGCCGATCGCTTCGACCTTGCCTGAGTCCGATGGCATTGCGAGGCGGCTGGGCGTCGGCCACAATCTTCGTTGGCGCGACGCCCAGCCACCTCCAGTTCCTGTCGAAGACTCCATCCAGGCTGGCATGACGCAGCGAATCGGATACTGTGCCCGCATGGGAGACGTTCTAGCAATATTGAGAGGGCTTTTCGTCTCGACGGTCAGGACGCGGGCAAGGCTCGCGGCCGAGAACATCGTCCTTCGGCATCAACCGAACGTGTTGTGGCGCTTGGCGGCGTGGTAGCGGCCCGTCCCACGTGCGATCACCACGTCCGTCGTCAGCGTCTCGCCCGGTTCGAACTCGGGCCGGTCCTTCAGCCCCTGGTAAAGGGGGCCAAAGTCGATTCTTGCGAGCTCCAACAGTTCTTCCAAGTCGTCGATAACAAAATAGGTCTCCTGGAAATCGTCGATCCGGTAGCGGGTGCGCATCACTCGCTCGAGGCTGAACCGTATGCGGTTTGGCGAGGGGTCATCGAGTGCGAACATGCTCTCCGTATAGGATGACGCGATGCCCGAGCCATAGATGCGAAGCCCCTCGGGCTGCGTGACCAGCCCGAACTCCACGGTGTACCAATAGACCCGCGCGAGGTTCGCCAGCACGCCGAGCTTCTGCGCCCGCAAGCCGCCGACGCCGTAGGCCTGAATGTAATCGGCGATCACCGGGTTCGTCAGCATCGGCACATGGCCGAAGAGGTCGTGGAAGACGTCGGGTTCTTCGAGGTAGTCCAGCTCCGTCGGCTTGCGGATGAAGCGGCCCGCCGGGAAGCGCCGATTGGCGAGATGGTCAAAGAACACCTCATCGGGTACCAAGCCCGGCACCGCGACGATCCGCCAGCCCGTGCGCTTCATTAACACCTCGCTGAGCCGCCGGAAGTCGGGAATCCGCTCCGCAGCGATCGGCAGAGTGCCCATGCCGTCCACGAATTCCTTGCAAGCTCGGCCGGGCAGCAGCCTCGTCTGTCGCTCGAACAGCGTCTTCCAAACGGCGTGCTCGGCGGCCGTGTAATTTTCCCAGCCCTGGTCGATGGTCCAGTCGGGGCGCTCCGGATGCCCGACGTCGCCGGCCGCAGCACCATGTTTTGTGGTTTCCTTGAGTTGCCGCTGCATCATGACCGGTCTCCTTATCGGTGCGCGGCCGCGAAAACTCTACCGATTCATAGATATGAGCTGGACGAAACGGTTTGCCAATATGGACGACCGAACAATAGTGCCCGTAACAGAAGTACCGGCAACGGGCCTCGCTCATCTCGGAGAAGCCCTCGGCGTTGCAGCCACGGAAGCCCCTTGCGTCGTTGCCTGCGTACCGTTGGCAATATTGAGGTCACATAGTTTCCGCTAGACAGTACGCCGCCATCGGCTATCCCGCCGCATTATTGCTTCGATAGGATCGATCCCGTCGCGAAGGCGAGGCCCGCCGCCGCCGTGAAGACATTCGCGTGAGCGTCCTCCTTCTCGGACTGGGCCTGGCTCAACGACGTCTCGGCGTTGGCGACATCGGTATAGGTGCCAACACCATGGCGATAGGCGTCAAAGGCGGCGCCGTACGCCGTTTCCGCCGCGTTGTTTAAGACCAATGTCGCTTCATATTCCGCGAAGCTGGTATGGAGTGCGTCATATGCGTTGGTTACCTGCTGCACGGCCGTATCCCGCGCCTGGTCCAACGATTCGCGGGCAGCAGAGATTTCCGAATGTGCGATTGCGACGCGTGCATCGCGGGTGCCGCCATCGACCAATGGCAAGTTCAATTTGAAGAGGACGTTCCAACCCGGTTCGTTAACGTTGTAAAAGCGGCTGCCCTGCGTGCTTAGGCCGCCAAAATTCTGATAGGCTTGCGATTCCAGGCCGATTGTTGGGTAATAGCTGGCGCGTGCGCTGCTCAACGTCGCCTCGGCGGCGCGGACCTTCCCGAAAGCGGCAATGATATCGGGTCGATTGGCCAAGGCAACTTGGACGAGTTGATCGACATCCCCGGTCGGCGCCGCCGGCAGCTTTTCTTCCGAACTGTCCATAACCTCGACGCGCGTGCTCGGTACGATGCCAATACTCGCAATCAGTGCCGTATAAGCCGCGTGCTCCGTTGCCTTTGCGCGCTCCAGATTGAAGCGCGCCTGCGCCGTCTGGAATCGAGCCTGTGAGAGTTCGACGACCGTCGCAAGCCCATGCGAACGCCGCGTCTCGCTCGCGTCCTGGACAATTTCCGCCGTTTTTAGCGATTGCTCCGCGACATGGAGGCGCCCGCGGGCGGCACCGAGGGCGAAATAGTCGCGGCTGATGGAATAAATGAGTTTCTGATGCGCGCCCGTAAATGCAACATTGGCGACGAACGAGTTAGCCCGCGCCGTCTCTACGAGTCCGGCACGCTGTCCGAAATCGAAGAGCAACCATTTTGTGGTGAGTGAAGGAATGAGCTCGCGCGTATTGGCGACGAAAAAGCCCTTGGTGATCAGGTCCGTCGGGATCGGCAGCGGCGTGCGTTGATAACCGCTGACGATCTCGGCAGAAATCTGGGGGACGTAAGTCGCTTCGGCCAAGCCTACCGCGAGGGCCGCCTGGCGTGCTCGCTCCCAGGCCTCGCGAGTCTCCGGATTATTACGCTGCGCGAGGTCGATCAGTGCCGCAAGATCGTAGTGCCGGCCAGGATCGATCGATACCGCGTTGCCGGAAGGAATGTCTTGGGCGCTACGGCTCGGCACGGGCGGCTCGGCCGTGGCCTGATCGGCAGATCGAGCGGAAGGCTGGCTGGTGGAAGGTTGGCTGGCGGAAGACTGGCCAGCCGAAGGCTCGGTGACGGAAGCGACGATCCCCGGCCGCGGCAAGTCGTCGAACGAGGGCGGAATGACCCAAGCTCGCTCCGGCGTCTCCGGTGCGAGCGTCAAGCTGTCTGTCGCGCAGGACGTAAGCGGCAGAGCGACCAGCAGCGCAGCCACCCACCAGCCCATGAAGGTTCGGCTAGATCGGAACAGGGACAGCACGTTTGATTTCCGATTGCAGAAGCTCGCGCGCCTCGATGCCTGCACGCAGACCGGCCGACGCGTGATCGGCGAATGGCGCGAGCGCCTCGCCCGGAAAGGGCGGTTCAAGGATCGCGGCCGCACCCGTTCCACCTGGCGCGGCCCGATCCGCGCAGGCAACGAGCCAGGCCGCGGTCGCTTGGTCGTGCCGGCGGAAAATCTGGGCGACGGCGGCAGGAGGCTCCTGATTGACAACGACAAAGGTTGCGGCCGCAACACGGTCAAGTGAGCCACTGGAGAAGCCGCCGGTCCGTTCCAACCAAGCACGTGTCGGCAGCATGCGTAGCTCGAACGCGGCGATGGCGACGAACCTGCGCGCTTCTCCAAGTGCCCGAACGACCGCGAGGCGCGAGCCGGGCTTGCCTGTTGCCTCATCGGTTAGCAGTCCGCCAAGCGTACGAAGCGCCATTGAGAGGGACGACCGCGCTCGATCGACGGCGCTCGATGGCCAGAGCACGCTGAACACCACCGTCATGAGGACGTTGCCGAGCAGGATGCCGACGACGCGGTCGCGCGGCTCGGTCAGATCGGTCGAGGGGCCGTAATCTTGGAGCACGGTCAGGAAGAAGGCGAAGGCGGCCTGCATTCCGGCATAAGAAATGAGATCGCTGCCGGTCGCCACCCAACCACCCAGAGCCGTGGCCACGGCGATCAGCAGACAGAGCTGGCCGATATCGGTCATCTCGGGCAGCACATAGACGATGCACAGCCCGCCGACGAGCCCCCCCGCGAGCGCGCCGGTGATGCGCAGCGTCGCCTTGTGGATCGTCTCACCGAGGCTGCCAAGCGCCACGAAAAAGCAGGTGGTAATCGAAGTGCTGATGCCATGCCAATCCAGACCGCTGTAGATGATGTAGGCTGCCATGACGGCGATCGTGGTCTTGAGCGCGAACCGGCTATGCGCCGGATTTCTGAAGGCGTCCGGCACGAGAAGGGCTTTGGCCGAGCGAGCGGCCGAGGGATGACCGCCAATGAGCCGCCGGGCGATGCCATCGCGCAATCGCGCCGTCGCCTCGGCCATTGCAACGGCGACCGGCTTTGCCTCAAAAGATAGGCCCCGAATGTCGTTGCCGACCGCGCTTTCCGTCCTCGGCGCCGGTGCCACTCCCTCTTCGAGCGCTGTGGCGCATTGCTCGCAATCCTCGGCGAGCTGCAGGCGCGCTTCGGCCGCCACGCCCGACGGCAGGAGTCGATAGAGCGTCAACAGCTCGGCAAGCGTCTCGATCAACTTAGTGTCGATACCAGCCTTCTCACGCAGACTGCGGTCGAGCATGCCGGCACGCTCCCGCACCTCGATGAGTTCGACCGCTTCCGCCTCAGCGCGCGGCAATGGCATGGCGTCACCACGCCGTAGCGCCGCAGCCAGTGTCCTGAGAAGGCGGACCGCCGTGCGGCGCGTAAGTCGACTAGGGTTCTCCCCGATTAAAAGGTTCACCAGCACCGTGACGGTGACCGGCACCATCACAACGACCCAGAGCCAGAGCACAAAGTGCGTCAGGGCCTCGAGACTCGGTATTTCGTCGATCAAGGTCTGCGACAGCACGAGTACGAAACTCGCCAGGAAAGCCACTGGCCCGAGCGCCATGGTGCGTGTCAAGAAGATGCCTATGAATGTGCTGACCGCCATCAGCGGCAAGCGGAGCGCGGGTTCGGACGCGTCGAGCGTGTAGAAGAGGAGCGAGAGAGCGACGGCGATCGTGAAGGCCAGCGCAGCAACGACGCCCGTCAGCAGGGTGCTCGCCGCTTCTCGCCAGCCTATTACAAACACGGCGTAGGCCATATACGCCGTCAAGGGGATCCGGTAGAGCATGCCGATCGCCACACACAGAGTGCAGCATATGGAGAGGCGCAGCACTGCTGCGACGCGGCCAGGACGAGGCCTCAGCTCCTCGCGAAGGAAGGACAGGAGTGCCCAGCGCGGCCGTGGGATCGCGTCAGCGCGCGGCATCATGCCGCACCAGAATCGTGACCGTGGCGCCAATCCGCATGGACAACTCCGGTGGCGCGTCCAATCGCACCCGAACGGGAAAACGCTGTGCGACCACAACCCAGCTCAATGTGCGGCCCACGACAGGCAATGCCGGTCCACCACCACTTTCCGGCCGAACACCCCACCCGATGCTCTCCACGTGACCGCCAAACGGGCGATTGTTGTCCGACAACATCCAGATCGTCGCAGGATCGCCGACAGCGATCTGCGGCAGTTCCGTCTCCCGGAAATTCCCGATCGCATACCATTCATTGGCTTTGATCAGCGTAAAGAGCGGATGTCCGGCCACGGCATAAGCGCCTTCGGCAATATCGAGGCCGACCACCAGCCCGTCGAAGGGAGCGCGAAGCGTTGCGTTGCGTAGGTCGCGTTCGGCGAGGGCGACGCTGGCCTGGGCACCAGCGAGTTGTGCCAACAGGCTCTCGGTATCGCCGACGGCCTCACGGGCCTGCTGGGCCTGTTGAATCGCCGTCACGAGCGCTGCTTGGGCGGTCCGCTCGCTGGTTCTCGCTTCGTCGACTTGTTGGGCGGTGACGTAACCCTTGCCGAGCAGGGGTACGAGTCGCCCGACCGTGTCGTGTGCCAGTGCAAGCTGTGAGCGTGCACGCTCGACCTGCGTCGCCGCCGCGTCGGCACCGGAGACTTGCGATGCGACTTGACGCGCCGTCAGGTCGATCTGTGCCTGTAGTGCGGCGACATGGGCACGGGCCTCGCGAAGTCGCAGGTCGAACGGTTCGGGATCTATATCGACCAGGAGATCGCCCTGAGCGACCCGCTGGTTGTCGCGAACGTGCAACGCCACGATCCGGCCGCTTACATCCGGCGCCATCCCCGCACTGTCGGCAAAGAGAAAGGCGTCGTGCGTGCGCGGCCGCCGATCGAGGCGGTCGAGCGCATAGATGCCGAGCCCTAGGGCGGCAGCGATGGCCGCCAGTGCAATCAAGCGGCCTAGCCACGTCCGGAAGCGGCTCGTGGCTGGGGACTTGGGAGTTAGCCCAGCCATATAAGCCACGTTGCGAAAGCAAATGCGACCGCAAGCGCCAGGTAAACGACGAGAGGAGCAGGCAATGCCGTGTTGAGGCCGGTCGTCGTCAGAAGCTGGCGGACGACGACAGTCGCCGCTATGCCCGCGAGCGCGCAAAACATCCAAGAAGGAAAATAGGACCCCAAGATGCTATGCGTTGGCGCTGCATTGCACCCCGCCAGGACGATCAGCGATATTACAGAACCGCAGCGCGCACGACCGCACCATCGCCTCAATCTTCCGATCGTCGTGTCGAACAATGCATTTCCCCCGGCGACACTCAACGCGTGCCCGGCAACGTGGCAAGGCACTCTTCACCGATATTCCCCAGAAGACTCCCCAACTCTGCGAATATTAGCGTTTTTCCTGCTTATCTGTAAGCCGGATGCCAGGGGCAGAAGATCAAAGACGACGAGTGCTTTAGGGCGAGGATATGCGTCGTCGGATTAGATCAAAAATAGAGGGGTGCAATCCTAGGAGAGGAGCTAGCGCATCCGTTGAACAATGTTATGTGGCCTTGCCGAGGACACGCCGGCGACCGAACGTAAAGAGACGACACGTGAAAAAGATTATCGACGCGCTTGATATACTGCTCGAGAATGAGTGTGAACGGCAAAGGAACCAGTTTGTGGGTTACGCATCTGCGACCTCGACCGATCCCTCAGCGATCCCAGTGATCGACGTAGCGGCGCTGGGCGGTGGCGACATAGACGCGATTGTTCATGCGTCCCGAGCCCTTGTCGAGGCGGCCGAGCGTGTCGGCTTCTTCTATGTGCGCAATCACGGCGTGCCCGATTCGCTCGTTGAGCGCGTGTTTTCGCTCTCGCGTCGCTTCTTCGCGCTCCCGGCCGACGCGAAGCAGAGTGTCCGCATCAATGCATTGCACCGCGGCTTCCTCGCGATCGGCGACGCCCGCATGTATGACGAAGCCCGCGTCGATCTCAAGGAGAGCTTCATCTGGGGCCCCGAGCTTGGCCTTGACGATCCGGATGTTGCCGCCGGAAAGCCTCTCATGGGCCCGAATCAATGGCCGGCTGCCCTTCCCGAGCTCGGCCCTGCGCTCACCGCCTATTCGGCGGCGGTCATGGACTGCGCGCGGACACTACTCCGCGGCTTTGCCGTCAGCCTCGGGCTTGACGTCGATTTCTTCCGCGAGCGCTTCGCCAAGCCGCTTGCGCGCTGTTCGCTCATCTATTATCCGCCGCAGCCGCCCGAGAGCGGCCGTGAGCAATTCGGGGTGGCGCCGCACACCGATTATGGCGGCCTGACACTCTTGAATCAGGACGACACGGGCGGCCTCCAAGTGCGCACGCGCGCCGGCGAGTGGGTGATCGCCCCGCCTATTCCCGGTACCTTCGTCGTCAATATTGGCGACCTCATGGCGCGCTGGACGAACGACCGCTTCGTCTCGACGCCGCACCGGGTCGTAAACTCCTCGGGACGGGCGCGCTATTCAGTGGGCGTTTTTTTCGACCCTGCCTTCGACACCGTGATTGATCCCGCCGAGTTGCGGCCTGGCTGCCCGTCGCTCTATCCGCCGGTAACCTGCGGCTCCTATATCGTCTCGCGCCTCAACAAGGCGTTCAGCTACCGTCGGCGCGGCTGAGCCTCCGCTCGAGGCGGGTGAAAGCGGCGGAGCAGGTATAGCAAACCGCTAAATACATGCCGGCCGCAATCAGCCACGCCTCGAACACCCCGCCCGTAGCCACGGCAACCTCGCCGGCCGAAAATGTCAGCTCCTGGATCGAGATCAGCGACACGATCGACGAAGTCTTGATCAGGCTAATGAATTGTCCTGCAAGCGGAGGCAGGATGCGGCGGATCGCTTGCGGCAGCACCACGAGGCGCAGCACTGCCAGGGGTGAGAGTCCGAGGCTTCGCCCGGCCTCCCACTGGCCCTTTTCGACCGAACCGATGCCGGCGCGGACGATTTCGGCGACATAGGCGCCCTCGAAGAGGGCGAGGCACATGAGGCCGGTCGCGAAATTGACAAAGAGCCTTGGGTCGCCGCAAAAGGCGCCAATCGCCGTCAATGTGGCAGGCGAGGCCGTCCTCACGAAGCGCTCCAGCCCCAGGAGCGTCACGATCTGGCTGCTGATGAAGAAATAGAAGATGAAAATGAAGACGAGCGGCGGCGTGTTGCGCACGAGCCCGACATAGGCGAGCGCAAGGGTGCGCGGCAGCAAGAGGCGGCTCGTGCGCGCGATGCCCACCACGAAGCCGAGCACGGCCGCCCAGATGATCCCCCAGATCGAGAGTCGCAGCGTCGTAAAGAAGCCTTGCAGAAGCAGGTTGGCAGTCCAGACGCCGCGCGCCTGGTCCCACTGCACGAGATAGCCAGCGACACGCGACCAGTGCCAGTGATAATTGAGGACGTCCTCGACCCGATAGCCGATGAAGACGACGAACCCGGCTACCGCCGCGAAGAGGGGGATGTCGAGCCAGGTCAGCCGCGTCGCCGCACTCATCAATAGGCAATCCGTAGGAGCAACGTAAGTGGCGGCTCGCGCGCAGCCTCAGTTGTTGGCGACCTGGCTCTTCCAGGCGTTGCCCTTGAACCAATAGTCATGCCGTTCTTCCAGCCAGCCGTTGCTCGTGTTGAACAGAATCCAGTTATCGAAGAAGTTGAGCGCGTCGGGGTCTCCCTTGCGTAACGCGAACGCCTCATCTGACCTAGTGAGGTTCTCCTCGCTTGGCATGAACAGCACGTCCGGGTGATCGAGAGTCCACATTCGCGGCTTGGGTGCGCTGGTGATGACGGCGTAGGCGTTGCCATTGAGTACTTCCTGCAGGCATTGAGCGTCGTCGTCGAACTGGCGGAGCGTAACCTTCGGGAAGACCTTCTGCGCTGCAACGCAGGTGCTCGTGCCGCGCCGGCAGGTGATCGTCACCTTGGGATCGTTGAACTCGGCGAGCGATTTAAAGCCCCCGGCGAGCTTTTTGTTCGCGGCAAGCTGTTGGCCCGAATGAGCGTAAGGGATGGTGAAGTTGACGGTCAGATTCCGCTCGGGCGTGATCGACATGCCGCTGATGATGATGTCGAACTTTCCTGCAAGGAGCGCGGGGATGATGCCGTCCCATGCGGTTGGCGTGAACTCGGCCTTGACGCCCATGTCTGCGGCCACCTTGTTGGCAACGTCGATCTCGAACCCAATGAGGTCGCCCTTCGTGTCGCGCATCGACCAGGGCACGAAGGTCGAGACGCCAACCCGAAGAACGCCACGGTGCTTGATCTCCTCGACCACGCTGCTCGCCGTGAGCTGCTGCGGGACGTCCTGGGCGCGCGGAGCGGCGGACGTCGCGATCGTCAGCGCAAATGCAATCAGAAGAATCCAGCGTATGGCTCTCATGACGACACCCCCTTTTCAAGTGAGCTTGTAGCGCGCGACGCGGCGCTCGAGCCGGCTCGCAAGGCCGGACAAGCTGAGCGTCAGGACGAGATAGATCGCCGCGACGGTGAACCAGATCTCGAAGCTCATGAAGGTGTCCGAGATGATGGTCCGGCCCTCGTTCGTCAGGTCGAAGATGGCGATGACGCTTACGATCGAAGAGTCCTTGATGAGTGACACGGCCTGTCCGGTGAGCGGCGGCACCATGAGCTGGATCGCCTGCGGCAGGATCACGTAGCGCAGCTGCGCGTATCGGCCGAGGCCTAGGCTGCTGCTTGCCTCCCATTGCCCTTTGGGCACG
>Ga0187766_10002458_pt1 | contig 10910 bp, 10 predicted proteins | sample 0216_QUI02_MP05__4_FD_132971 | JGI IMG/M metagenome (GOLD analysis project Ga0187766, IMG submission 132971) | Tropical peat soil microbial communities from peatlands in Department of Meta, Colombia - 0216_QUI02_MP05_20_MG | ecosystem: Environmental > Terrestrial > Soil > Wetlands > Peat ... | reverse complement strand
GGGCGTGCTCGCCAGCGTTGTCATCGCGATGGCGGCGACATTCCTATCCGGTCGATACGGTGGACCGGTAATGCTTTTCGCCTTGCTTCTGGGCATGCCCTTCCATTTCCTGTCGCTCGAAGGGCGATGCGTTGCCGGTATCAACATTGCGGCTCGGATGATCCTGCGAATCGGCGTTGGGTTTCTCGGCGCGCGCATTACCATCTCGCAGATCGTGAGCCTTGGCTGGAAACCCTTCCTTTCGGTGATATGCGCAACACTTCTGACAATTCTGGTGGGTGCCGGCATCGCGCGCGCATTCAAGCTCCAGCGCGATTTCGGCCTGCTCACGGGAGGGGCAACCGCGATTTGCGGCGCTTCGGCCGCACTCGCGATCGGGACGGTGCTGCCGCGCGACAGGACAAGTGAACGGGATATTATTTTCGCGGTGATCGGCGTCACGACCCTCTCGACGCTGGCAATGATCCTCTATCCGCTCGTGGCGGCGGTTTTTCACCTCTCATATGTGGATCAAGGTGTATTCCTGGGCGGCACGATCCACGATGTGGCGCAGGTCGTGGGGGCCGGCTACAGCGTCTCCCAACAGACCGGCGATGTGGCGACGGTCGTCAAGTTGCTCCGCGTTAGCATGTTGCTTCCGGTCGTGCTCGGGCTCTCGCTTTTCCTCCCGGGTGCCGCTAGGCCGGCCGGCACGCAGGCACTCCCCGTTCCAGGGTTCCTATTGGGATTCGCGGCACTCGTCGTCCTGGGCAGTCTAGGCGTCATTCCGGCGGTGGTACGCGACGGTTTGGCGTCGATCTCGCAATGGTGCCTCGTGATCGCTATTGCCGCACTCGGCATGAAGACCTCGATCAAAGCGCTCGTGCAGGTCGGTCTGCGGCCAATCGTTCTTATGGTCGCGGAAACGCTCTTTCTCGCGATTTTCGTGCTTTTGGTGATCGAGTTTCTCTTCTGAGCGCTATTCGCGATCGCACTCAGCCAATCGGCACAGTCTCGTGGAATCGGTCGAGGTCCATCCCGCGCTCGCCTTCGGGCGTGCGATAGAGGATGTCCGCGAAACGGCGCGCCCAAAGAAAATCCTCGGCGGCATAGCTGTGGCGCGCGTGCACCGTCTGGCTGAGCGTTTCATCGACGCCGGCGAGGAGGACAATGAGCTCCGTTTCCGAGTGGCGTAAGGATGCGGGTGTCGCACCCCATAACGGACTAGCTTCGTCGATTATGTGAACGACCGTCCAAGACAATCCGAAAAACGAACTCTGGTTACGCACAAGCTTCAGGTCGTAGAGACGGCGAACTTCCGCGCCATACCCCTCGCGCTCGGTCCGCACGAGGGTCACGCCTACCTCCGCCTGGAGGATTTGGTTGCGCCGCTCGTTCGCCATTCTGAATTTGACTGCGGGCTTACCCTCGTGGGGATCGATCACGAGCACCTTGCTGAATATCACGCGTGCGACAGGGCGGGAAAAGCGCGTGAAGAGAATGCCGGTGATGAGGGCGAACGACATGATGCCGACGACCGTCTCGAGCGTAACGACCAGATTGATAAAGAGCGACTTCGGATACATGACGCCGTAGCCAATCGTCGCAATCGTCTGGACCGAGAAGAAGAACGCGTCGGCGAACCCGCCCTTGTCCGCACCTGCAATACCCTCCGGGTCGAGCAGGTAGAGGCACGCGAACAGGACATTGACCAGGATGTAATAGGTGGAGCATAGAAGGATTACGCCCGAGATCGGCAGGGTGAGAAACCAGTAGTATGTGTCCCGCCAATTCCATCGCTTGCCGCCCCTACGCGCAATCCTGACGCTGGCATCGCGATTGAAACTTAGCGACGACGCAACCTCCGCCTTAAGCACCTTGCGCTTCCTTAGCACCATGCAGCTCTCCTGAAGTTTCCCGGATATTCGCGCCGCTCACGATTCGCGCGACAGATAAGCTGCCATGCCCTCGCGGGCAAGCCGATCGGCCCGCTCGTTTTCGACATGCCCAGCGTGGCCCTTGACCCAATGCCACGAGACCGCATGGCCCTCGATCGCTGCGTCGAGGCGTCGCCAGAGGTCGAGATTCTTGACGGGCTTTTTGTCGGCCGTGCGCCAGCCGTTCGTTTTCCAACGCATGATCCATTTCGTGATTCCGTCCCTGAGATAAATGCTATCGGTGTGAATGCGCGCCGTTGTGCGACGCTTGAGCGCCTCGAGAGCTTGGATCGCCGCCATGAGCTCCATGCGATTATTGGTCGTCGCGGCGTCGCCGCCGCTAAGTTCTCGCTCGTGCCCGTTCCAGCGCAAGATGGCGCCCCAGCCGCCCGGACCGGGGTTGCCGCTGCATGCGCCATCGGTGAAGATCTCGACGACGCGGGCGTCATGGCGTGAAGCACCGGTCATTCGAGCCCGTATGCCGCGGCACGCGCGATGCCCTGGTGAAACCGGAGCTTCTGCAAGTACTCGATCGGGTCCTTGGGCTTCACGAAGGCCCCTGCCGGATGATTGAGCCAGTCGTAAAGGCGTGTGAGCAAAAAGCGCAACGCACTGCCGCGTGCAAGCACCGGTAATGCCGACATCTCCTCCGCCGAGAGCGGGCGGCGCCTGCGATAATTCGAAAGCATTAGCCTAGCCTTCGTCACGTTGAAACTTCCGTCGTTCTCGAAGCACCAGGCATTGAGGCAGATCGCGAGGTCGTAGACGAGAAAGTCGGTGCAGGCAAAGTAGAAATCGATGACGCCGGATAGCTCGTTGCCGAGAAAGAAAATATTGTCGGGGAAGAGGTCGGCGTGAATGACCGCTTCGGGAAGGGAGGAGGGCCAACTGGCTTCGAGATAGTCGAGTTCGGTTCCAAGCTCGACGGCCAGGCCCGGCCTCACCTCTTGCGCGCGGTCCTTGCATGCGTCGTATAGGGGGCGCCAGCCTTGAACACCCAAGGCATTTTTGCGCCGCATCTTGAAACTGAGCCCCGCAAGATGGAGGCGCGCCATCGCATCGCCCAACAAAGCGCAGTGCTGGGGTGCTATCCGTCGCGGCCACATGCCCTTGAGGAAACTCACGATCGCGGCAGGTCGGCCGCAGAGCTCTCGAAGGGCATTTCCATCCTTGCCATGGATTGGCACGGGACAAGAAAATCCCTGCGCGGCAAGATGATCCATGAGGCCGAGGAAGAACGGCAAATCCTCTTTCGCAACGCGTTTCTCGTAGATGGTCAGGATGTAGGTGTCGCGTTCGGTCTGGAGGAGATAGTTCGAATTCTCTACCCCTTCGGCGATGCCCTTGTAGGCGACGACCTCGCCTAAGTCGTACTGGGCGACGAACGATTCGAGATCCTCGTCGGAGACTTCGGTATAGACGGCCATGGCACGCTAATCTGCCGTTCTGGCGAGCGAAGGGCAACAGGGACAGCGCCACAAGTCAAGCTGCTGGAATGTCCGGTGCGCTCCCTGGGGGCGGCTCTTCAGCCCCTTGTGCCCCTGGGGCCGCTCCCCTAGAGTGCCGCCGCTTGGCCCGGAATTAATGGGGCTAGCAATAGGAGAGGAGCGTCGTAAATGGCGGCACCGGCGATAGCCCAAAAAGGTCCGTTCACGGTCCAGGTCGAATCCGGCAAGGATTATTGGTGGTGCGCTTGCGGGCGCAGCAAGTCTCAACCATTTTGCGACGGCTCCCACAAGGGGAGCGAATTCTCCCCTCGCAAATGGACCGCAACCGAGTCGAAAGACGCGTATTTTTGCGGCTGCAAGCACTCGGCGCACGCCCCGTTCTGCGACGGCACACACAGCAAACTGTGATCTCGTTCTTGCAGATTCTTGCCCGGCTTGCGAAACGCCTGGGGGTCTTTGGCGCTCTGAGCGCAATGGCGCTCTCGGGGGCACTTGCAGGATGCGGCCAGGAAGCGTTGCCGTGTCCGGACGCGAAAATCCTGCGCGAAGCCGATCAGGTGACTAAATTTGCACCCGGCCAGGACGGCAATCAGCAAGCGATAACGTATATCGGACACGTAGCACAGGCACGCCTTAACTGCTCATACGATCCAAAGACTTACGAGAGCATGAGGGTGGCGCTTGGCATCCAGATCGAAGCGCAACGCACACCGACCGCCAAAGTCGACGCGGCGGAGCTCCGTTACTTCGTGGCGATCGTCAACCTCCAGGGCGAGATTCTCGCGCGCCAGGATTTCCCCCTGAACCTTCCCTTCAAACCCGGCCAGGACACGGTTTCCAAGGTTGAGCAGATCAATCAGCTCGTTCCACTCAAATATCCCCAAAATGGCGGTAGCTTGCAGATTTGGGTCGGTTTTCAGCTTTCGGACGCGGAGCTTCAATACAACCGCCAGCGCTACGGCAACTGAACGCGCCGTCGCCCATTCTTCCCGAGCGTGAAAGTCGCCGGTAGCGCCATCGAGCCGGCAATGCGCAAGGATTTATTGGTGTTGCGGGGAAGAGATCACGGCTCGAGAAATCGGCGCTCACGTCATGTCGAGTTTGATCAGCATGACCAGCTTGAACTCGGGATGAGCGGCCATGTTGAATGTCACCTGCCGGTAACGGAGGTACCCGTCTTGCGGGTGCGCAAAGGTCCGCTCGCCCCCCTCGCGATCGGTCACGGCACGTTCATTCCACCAGCGGGCGAAGGCGGCACTCCCTTCCGTCAACTCGTCGATCAGAGCGCGCATGCGCGGATCATCGATATTCCTGCTGTAGTCGACGCGTAACTCGGCAATGACGCGCCGCGCGCGATCCTCCCAATCGCAGACAAAATCGCACGCTGCAGGATCGAGGAAAATGTAGCGCAGCAGGTTCTTCTCTCCGAGGCCAGCGAGCCAGCCGATGAATAGTCTTGCTGCGGGCGGATTGAATGCAACGGCATTCCACGTATGGTCGAGGAGGTAGGCGGGCGTGGCGATCGCGTGGACCGATGCAGCGAGAGCAGGCGGCAAAATGCCGCGCTCGTCGTGGGATTGAACCGCAGGGTCGCTCTTGCTCGCGAGGGCGAAGAGATAGCTCCGCTCGGCCTTCGAAAGACGCAGCCTTTCGGCGATGCGGCCCAGGGCTGCCGGGGAGACCGAGACGTCGCGGCCCTGTTCGATCCATGTGTACCATGTGGCGCTCATTCCGCAGAGGTCCGCCATCTCCTCCCGGCGCAAACCAGGCGTACGCCGGCGCACCCGAGTGGGGAGGCCAAGGGATTGGGGCGTCAAACGCTCCCGGCGCATTCGAATAAATTCGGCGAGTTCCCTGCGGCGAGCGGAGCTTGATTCGGTTATCATGATAGAATTTATACCAGTATAATTGGCCATCTGGTACTAGTTTAATCGATCGTGCTATGGCCGGATTTTCGTCACCCTTTGGCTTGGTCGAAGCGACGAGGCATTGGGTTAAACTGAGTCTTCGGAGTTGGATGCGATGGCAAAAACAACCCACGCGCATCTTGTTGCGCGACAGTTCGGCTCTCGGGCCGACGCCTACGTCAAAAGCGCTACTCACGCGCAAGGGGAGGACCTCGACCAGCTCGCCGCAATCGTGAGCGCGCGACCGGCCGGCCGAGTGCTCGATCTCGGTTGCGGCGGCGGCCATGTCAGCTTCAAGGTGGCACCTTACGCCACTGAAGTCGCCGCCTACGATCTCTCCGCCGAGATGCTCGAGGCAGTCTCGTGTGAGGCCGCAAGGCGCGGAATCGCCAATATCGTCACAAGGCAAGGGCGGGTTGAGCGTCTGCCATTCGATGACGGTACCTTCGATGTGGTGCTCAGTCGCTTCAGCGCCCATCATTGGCAGGACTTCCCGGCCGCTCTGAGAGAAGCTCGGCGTGTCGTCAAGCGCGGGGGTGTTGCCGCCTTCGTCGATGTCATTTCGCCCGGTCGCCCGATCCTGGACACTTGGCTCCAATCGATCGAGCTTCTGCGCGACCCCTCTCACGTACGGAACTATTCGTGCGACGAATGGCGACGTGACGTGGCTGCCGCGGGCTTCACGCCGGGTGCGACAGCCGAGCGCCGGCTCCGCCTCGAATTCACATCCTGGGTCGAGCGCATGGGCACGCCCGATATTCATCGCGAGGCTATCCGATCCCTGCAATCCCGGATGCCGACCGAGGTGTCGAATTATCTTGCGCTCGAAGCGGACGGCAGTTTTACCCTCGACGCCATGACCCTTGAAGCAGTCGCGACTTGACATTCCCATTGCCCCGACTACGCTAGCGCCCCGAGGAAACAACCAAGAAGGATTTCGCCGTCGCTTACGACACCTGCGGGAGAGACCGGCGCCGATCGACGATCGGCGCTGGCGCCGAAGGAGCAACCGCCCCGGAAACTCTCAGGCAAAAGGACCGCAGGCTTAGGCATCTCTGGAAAGCAGCGACGTCGCCCGCTTGCGGCGTTTGCTCACCGAAGGGGTAAACCCGCGCGGCAAGCTCGGGTGATTCTTTCAGGTCCGAAGACAGAGGGGGCTAATCCGCCGCGGAGCGCAATTCGCGCGCCCGGCGTGGATGAGGCCGGAACCCCGCTTTGGCACCTGACGGGAGACCTTGAGTGAGCGCACCTTCAGACGACGCCCTTAGGCGTACCCCGCTGTTCGATCTTCACGTCTCGCTCGGCGCCAAGATGGTGCCGTTCGCGGGCTACGAGATGCCGGTTCAATACCCGAGTGGCATCATGGCGGAGCACAACCAAACGCGGGTTGCGGCCGGCCTCTTCGACGTATCCCATATGGGACAGGTGCGTATTTCCGGAAAAGATGCGGCTACCGCACTCGAACGGCTGGTGCCCGGCGATATCGTTGGGCTCGCACCCTTTCGCCAGCGCTACACCCAGTTCACGAACGAAACCGGCGGTATTCTCGACGATCTCATGGTGAGCCGTTGGGGCGACGATCTTTTTGTCGTCGTCAATGCGGCATGCAAGGCAGACGATATCTCGCATCTGAAGCGCGGCCTCGAAGGAGGTGCTCGGATCGAACCGCTTGAGGACCGTGCACTTCTCGCACTTCAAGGCCCTGCTGCGGCCGACGTGCTCGCGCGATTGACGCCCGCCTGCCGCACGCAGAAATTCATGAGCCTTGCCGCATGCACACTCGACGGCATCTCGTGTCTCGTCACGCGGTCGGGCTACACCGGCGAGGACGGCTTCGAGATATCCGTGCCCGCCGAATCCGCGGAGGGGCTCGCGGCGCGGCTTCTCTCTGAGCCGGAGGTGAAGCCCATTGGTCTTGGTGCGCGCGATTCGCTGAGGCTCGAAGCTGGGCTCTGCCTTTATGGCCACGATATCGACAGCAAGACATCGCCGGTCGAGGCCGGCCTTACATGGTCGATCGGCAAGCGCCGCCGAATGGAAGGTGGCTTTCCTGGCTCCGATGTCATCCGCGATCAGCTCGATAACGGAATCTCGAAAAAGCGCGTTGGCATAATTCCCGAAGGCAGGGCGCCGGCGCGCGAAGGGACGGAAATCACGGACACATCCGGACGGCGTATCGGCGCCATCACCTCCGGGGGATTCGGTCCGACCGTGAACGGCCCGATTGCAATGGGCTACGTGGAGACGGCCGCAAGCAATGATGGCGCACCGCTCAACCTGACAGTGCGCGGCACGCCCCGAGCGGCCAAGGTTGCGCCAATGCCGTTCGTGGCGCATCGATATTATCGAGGTTAGCGAGAGGGAGGCAGGCATCCATGCTGAAATTTACCGAAGAGCATGAATGGATTCGCATTGAGGCTGACGGTACGGCGACCATCGGGATTACCAATTACGCCCAGGAGCAGTTGGGCGATGTGGTTTACGTGGAGTTGCCGCCGGTCGGCAAGGACGTGACCAAGGGCGGGGACGCCGCCGTCGTCGAATCGGTCAAGGCGGCGAGCGAGGTTTACGCCCCCGTGGATGGAACGGTCTCTGCCGTGAACGAAAAGCTCACGGGCGAGCCCGCGCTCGTCAATTCTTCGCCTATGGGCGACGGCTGGTTCTTCAAGATCAAACTCTCGAACAAGGGGCAGCTCGACACCCTGATGGACGAGGCCGCCTACAAGAAATTTTGCGAGGGGCTCCACTGATGCGCTATCTGCCGCTTACCGCAACCGATCGCGGCGCCATGCTGCAGGCAATCGGCGTTCCGTCGGTCGAAGACCTTTATCGCGACGTGCCGAAGGCAGCACTCCTGAAGAAGCCCGTCGACTTGCCCTACCATGCGGGCGAGCTTGAGGTCGAAAGGGCGTTCCAGGCCTTCGCCGCGACCAATCTCGGCACGAGTGCCGTGCCATCATTCCTCGGCGCCGGCGCATATCGACACCATATTCCCGCAACGGTCGACCATCTCATTCAGCGCGGGGAATTCCTCACCTCTTACACCCCCTATCAGCCGGAAGTCTCGCAAGGTACCCTTCAATACCTATTCGAATTCCAGACGCAAGTGGCGCTTATCACGGGAATGGAGGTTGCGAACGCCTCGATGTATGACGGAGCGACGGCATGCGTCGAAGCCGTCATGATGGCCAATCGCATCAGCGGACGGAAGAAAGCGATCCTCTCGGGCGGCCTTCATCCCCACTACCGCGAGGTTTGCGCCACCCACGCGCATTGGAGTGGTTTCGAGATCATAGCCCTCGAGCCCGACGCCCGGGCCATCGAAAATCTGGCTGCCCAGGTCGACGACGAGACCTCGTGCGTGGTCGTGCAAAGCCCCGATTTCTTTGGCCGCCTCAGCGACTACAAGGCGCTTGCGGACGCGGCACACGCGCGTGGCGCCCTCCTCGTCGTCGCGGTCACGGAAATCGTCTCGCTCGGCCTCGTCGCACCGCCCGGTGAAATGGGTGCGGATATCGTGGTGGCGGAGGGTCAGTCGATCGGTGTGCCGCTTGGCTTCGGCGGCCCATATCTCGGTTTGTTCACCACGCGCGAGAAGTATTTGCGCCAGATGCCAGGTCGGCTCTGCGGGCAAACCGTCGATACCAAGGGTCGGCGCGGCTGGGTGCTCACACTCTCGACCCGCGAACAACATATCCGCCGCGAAAAGGCGACGAGCAATATCTGCACGAATTCGGGCCTCTGCGCGCTCGCTTTCACGATCCACATGGCGCTACTCGGCGAAGCGGGATTTACACGGCTCGCTGAGCTCAATCACGTGAAGGCGGTACAGCTTGCCGACCGGCTCCAGGCCGTCAAAGGTGTCGAGGTTTTGAACGACAGCTTCTTCAATGAATTTACGCTGCGCCTCTCAAAACCGGCAGCCGATGTCGTCGACACCCTTGCCGAGCGACGCATTCTCGCGGGTGTGCCGCTTTCGCGCTTCTATCCGGATCGCCGGGCACTTGCGAACCTCATGCTGGTCGCGGCAAGCGAAATGACTGCCGAATCCGACATGGATGCGCTCGTGAAGGCGCTCCAGGAGGTGCTGTGATGGACCTTTCCCAGGATCGCAAGTCCCGCCCCGGCGCACTGCAAGCGACCGGGCCTGACGCTGCAACGATAAGCGGCAACCGCGGTCTTCAGCTCGAGGAGCCGCTCATCTTCGAGCAGAGCAAGGAGGGGCGCACGGGTGTCGATCTGCCAACACCCGCCAAAGTGACCGAGCGTCTCGGCGGTTTGAAACGCCAAGGCAAGATTGGCTTGCCGGGCTTATCGGAGCCGCAAGTGGTGCGTCACTTCACGCGCTTGAGTCAGAAGAACTACGGCATCGACAGTGGGCTTTATCCACTCGGCTCCTGCACCATGAAGCATAATCCGCGGCTCAACGAGAAGGTGGTGCGGCTTCCCGGTCTCGCCGATCTCCATCCACTCCAGCCGGAGCGGACCGTGCAAGGTGCGCTCGCACTCATCGACCGTCTCGCCCATTGGCTCAAGACGCTGACCGGCATGCCGGCCGTGGCGATGTCGCCGGGTGCGGGCGCGCACGGCGAGCTTTGCGGCATGATCGCGATCCGGGCCGCCCTCGAGGCGCGCGGCGAAGCCAAGCGCCGGCGCGTGCTGGTTCCCGAGTCCGCCCACGGCACCAACCCCGCCACGGCGGCGGAATGCGGGTTTACGGTCGATCCGATTCCGGCCAATGCCCAGGGCCGCGTCGATCTCGCCGCTTTCAAGGCAAAGCTCGGGCCGGACGTTGCGGCCCTCATGCTAACCAATCCGAATACCTGCGGCCTCTTCGAGCCGGACATGATCGCGATCGCGGACGCACTGCACAAGAGTGGCGCTTATTTCTACTGCGATGGCGCCAACTTCAACGCGATCGTCGGGCGCGTGCGGCCGGGAGATCTCGGCATCGACTGCATGCACATCAATCTCCATAAGACCTTCTCAACGCCCCATGGCGGTGGCGGGCCAGGCAGCGGGCCGGTCGTCCTGTCTGCCGCACTCGCCCCTTATGCCCCGCTTCCCTACGTGGTTCACGGACCGAACGGCTTTCGAATTGTTGAGCATGCTAAGGATGCTCCGCATTCCGGCACGCCGTTCGGGCGGCTCAAGGGCTTCCACGGCCAGATGGGCATGTTCGTGCGCGCACTCGCCTATATGATGAGCCACGGGGCGGACGGCCTGGCGCAAGCCTCGGCTGACGCGGTGTTGAACGCCAACTACTTGATGGCCCGGCTCGGCGATCTGCTCACACTGCCATATCCGGGACCTTGCATGCATGAGGTCCTGTTCGACGATCGGTTTTTGAAAGACACCGGTGTCACGACCCTGGATTTTGCCAAGGCAATGATCGACGAGGGCTTTCACCCCATGACGATGTATTTCCCGCTCGTCGTCCACGGCGCCCTCCTCATGGAGCCGACTGAAACCGAGAGTAAGGAATCCCTCGATCAATTCATCGAAGTAATCCGGGGCCTTGCCGCACGCGCGAAGAGGGCCGATGCTGCTGCCTATTTCCATGGGGCCCCTTATTCGACCCCTCGCCAACGCCTCGACGAGACCGGTGCCGCGCGCAAGCCGATCTTGCGCTGGCGTGC